>Ga0157375_10000117_pt1 | contig 77610 bp, 55 predicted proteins | sample M35metaG_FD_115311 | JGI IMG/M metagenome (GOLD analysis project Ga0157375, IMG submission 115311) | Miscanthus rhizosphere microbial communities from Kellogg Biological Station, Michigan, USA - M3-5 metaG | ecosystem: Host-associated > Plants > Roots > Rhizosphere > Soil | place: USA: Michigan... | reverse complement strand
CCGGAAGTTGGTGGAAAGAAACTAACGCCCAAGCCATGCTGAACCTGCGCACCGCCAGAGCAAACAATCAATGGAACAACCACTGGATATCCAAAAACTGACCGGCAGTTTCAGTCGCACCCCTTTTGCTCGCGAGCAACAGCCTTTTAGGCTTCTATATACTACTGATGACATACAGAGCTCGTCGAGTTCGGCCATTAAGTTGTGTAACATTACTTTGCCCGCTCCTCGCATCGGCTTACGTGCTCACGCCCGTATCGGCGACACGGGAGCCGGTAACCAACAACTACCACGGGGTGGAAATCATCGATGACTATCAGTGGCTGGAGAATCCCGCTGCGCCTCAGGTCCGTGAGTGGACAGCGCGGCAAAATGAGCGGACTCGTGCTTACTATTCGCATTTGTTTTATCGGGATTCCCTCGCCGAAAAACTGACAAAACTACGCAGCGAGGAGTCAGCCCGCTACTTTGGCCTTCAAGAAAAAAGAGGCCGGCTCTTTGCGCTCCGCTTCAAACCGCCCGCACAGCAGCCGGTATTGATTCGACTCGATTCACTAGATTCGCTGGCACAGGCGCGAGTGATTTTTGATCCCAACCGTTATAACACTAATGGCACCACAGCCATGGACTGGTATGTTCCTTCCGCCGATGGCAAGTTTGTAGCCATCTCCCTGTCCCAAGGTGGAAGCGAGCAAGGAACGCTGCACTTCTTCGAGGTTGATACCGGCAACAAGCTCACTGACGAAATTCCGCGCGTGCAATATCCAACTGGTGGAGGCAGCGCGGCCTGGACCGCCGATGGTTCCGGGGTTTTCTATACAAGGTATCCGCACGAAGGGGAGAGACCGGAAGGCGATCTCAATTTTTATCAACAGGTATGGTTTCACCGTCTCGGTTCCTCCGGCGAAGACAAATACGAGATCGGCAAAGACTTTCCACGAATAGCAGAAATCGCCCTCGATGCCAGCAAGGATGGTCAATGGACTCTGGCGACGGTTGCCAATGGAGATGGGGGTGATTTTGCACATTACCTGCGCAATACATCCGGAAAATGGCGGCAACTCACAAAATTTGAGGATGGAATCAAGCACGCCATGTTCGGTCGCGATAACGAGCTTTACCTCCTTTCCCTCAAAGACGCGCCAAAGGGAAAGATTCTACGCCTGAACCCGAGCTCACCGGAGCTTGCCAAAGCTACTATTGTGGCTCCCGAACAAATAGGGGTCGTCCAGGAGTTTGCACCCTCAGATGAAGGTATTTATGTCGCTTATCTGCAAGGGGGCCCATCTGATCTTGTCTATTTCCCTCATGGCAGCCTTCGTCCTCGTGCCATTCGGATTTTGCCGACTTCAAACGCAGGTGGTCTCCAATCCTGGAAGAAAAATGAATTGGTTTTTGGCAATACCAGTTATCTCAAACCTTTTGCCTGGTTCACCTGCGAGTCGGCCCGCACGGAACCCCGTCGCACCGCATTGTACATGACTTCACCGGTTGATTTCAGCGACATTGAAGTTCTCCGGGAATTCGCCACGTCGAAAGATGGAACGAAGGTCCCTCTGAATATACTGCGAAAGAAAGGACTAAAGATGGACGGCAAAAATCCTACTTTGCTTTATGGATACGGAGGATATGGCATCAGTCTCTCACCGGGTTTCGATTCGACCCGGCGTGTTTGGTTCGATGCCGGTGGCGTATTTGTGATAGCCAACCTCCGCGGGGGTGGCGAGTATGGCGAGGCGTGGCATAAGGCAGGAAACCTGATCCGCAAGCAAAATGTTTTCGATGATTTCATTGCCGCGGCAGAACATTTGATTCAGCAGGGTTATACAAGTCCATCCAAGCTGGCGGTCCAGGGAGGCAGCAATGGCGGTCTGCTCATGGGCGCGTTCCTGACGCAGCGTCCCGGCCTGGCTCGAGCGGTGGTATCTCAAGTGGGCATTTACGACATGCTGCGGATCGAATTAGACCCCAATGGGCAGTTCAACGTTACTGAGTTTGGGACGGTAAAAAACTCCGAGCAATTCACCGCTCTTCATGCCTATTCCCCCTACCATCATGTGCGCGACGGAGTGAAGTATCCTGCTGTGCTGCTGACTACTGGAGAAAACGATGGTCGCGTCAACCCAGCGCAATCGCGAAAAATGGCAGCTCTTTTGCAGGCAGCCACAGGGTCACGCTTTCCTATTCTCTTTCGCAGCACAGCAAGCGCCGGCCATGGGATCGGCACTTCGTTGAAGGAAAAAATCTCGGAGCAGGCGGATGTGCTTTCTTTTCTCTTTGATCAACTTGGTGTTAATCCGCCGACGCCAGGATCTGCAACCGTTCCCTGAGAAAAACCAGGGTCTGCAGGCATCACTTTTTTGGAGCGACCGTCGCAGGGACCGCGTTGGTTTTATTTTTTGCCTGCTTTTCCTGCTCTTCAATGTTGCGCGCGAGTCGCTTTTTTAAGTCGGCATACATTTCATTTGTTACGGCCTTTATATGCGCACGCGCTTCGTCGAAACGTTCCGCGTGAAGTTTGAGCCGGGCAAAATGCAGGTAAACGCCTTCGCGCTCAATTTCATCGTGGGCAATGGCCAATGCGTTCGTCCACGCGCGAAGACCATCGTCGGTGCGTGTCGGTTTGATGCCGTAGTAGGTTTGGGCAACATCGGAGGCGAGCGGGAAGTTTGTCGGATCGAGCTTCATCGCTTTGGCGTATAGATCCAGCGCTTTATCAAAGACTTGTTGCTCAGTTATTCCGTAAAACTCCCGGGCGTCCTTTCGGAACAGATAAACTGTAGTTCCAAAATTGTGATAATAAACTGACTCGTTAGGGTTTAATTCGATGGCTTTGGCATAGTACTCGAAAGCCTTTTTGGTCGGGCCCTCATGACCGTAAATATTTGCTAGATTGTTGTATACGGCAGGAATGGTGGGGTCCAATTCCAAAGCCTTTTCTAATTGCACCTGCGCTCCTTCTTCGTCGTGCATGTCCCCTAGAAAGCTGGCATACGCTACTCTTCCGCGGGCGTGCTTAGGGTGATGTTGAATAAACTCCTCGTAACGCTTGCGGATGGGCGCGAATTTTTCCTTGATTCGGTGATTCAGATCTTCTGGCGGGGTGCCTGCGCCCTTGGCCGCGAACTGATTGTTATTTTCAATCCATTTATCTACTTCTGCCTGCGCTTCGTCGTCATCCTCAACCAATTTCTGGTACTCCTTTTCAACTGGATCATTCGGATCGGGCACAGTTGCCGAAATCGTGTTGGTCTGGTGCACTCGGTTCGTGATAGCCACGGGAAGGGTTGTCGCAGCCAGGGCTCCTAATACCACTATCCAAAGATTGCTCACGTCTTGAAACTATCATCTCCGGGTGGAAAGTCCAAAGGTCAAACGCTTTTGTGGTGTTCTCGTGGCTGCTGCGAACCGGACGGATTCGCGGTCCGTTGGAGCGCACCTGAAGCATCAATCAGATACTTGCACTATCTGCCGACGTGTCTATAGTGGGTTCATAGCCGGAAGGTGAAGGAAACTCGTAATCGTGAAAACTCCTAACGACAGCCCCTCAATGCCCGCGGCGATGCTTGGCAAGTTGCGTGCAGTGCAACAGCGTTATTTCCGAGCTTGTCTGGAAGTGGGGTTATATCGTGGCATCGCGATCTTGCTCACAGCCATGCTGGTTGCCATGGCGGTCGATGGCCTGGTTGTACTGTTTGATCACCGTTTGAGGTGGGCTCTTACTCTGTGGGCTCTCTCCTGCGCCGCCATTGGAATGCTGCTCGGCGGCGTAATGCCGCTGTTGCGAAAACGCTCCCTGAGTTCCTTTGCACGACAAATCGATACGGCACATCCGTCGCTCGAGGAAAGATTTCTGAGTTTGGCTGAATTTGCGGAGTCCCAGGATTCACCGTCAATCCGAGGTTCTGAAGCGATGATGCGAAAGATTGCTCAACAAGCGGACCAATTGAGCAGCCTTGTCACACCCGAGTTGGTTATTCCCAAGGCCCCTGTGATCCGGGCCAGAAAACTGTTTTGGGTAGCAGCCGGGGTGGTCTTGATTGCTTTTCTGCTGGATTTTTCCCGAGTGAAAATTCTTTGCGAGCGATTTTGGGCGCCTGGAGCTGACATTACATTGACCAAGGTCCACGCGAAGCCTGGAGATATCCTCATCGGCAAAGGAGAGGCCGTAACGTTGGAAATTGCCACCAGCGGCAGAAGAAGCGACACAGCAAATCTACTCCTTCGCTCGACGAACGGAATAAGTGAAATCGTTTCGCTTAAACGAACCGGTGCCACTTCCGCTTTCGTTTATACTAAAAACGCTGTCGCAAATGCGTTCGAGTACAAAGCTCGATCTGGCGACGGCCAAACCGCGTGGCACCGAGTCACGCTGGCAGACCGTCCGAATCTAACCCAAACGAGGATGCGGATCATTCCCCCCGCCTACAGCCATTTGCCGGTGATGGAGAAGCAGGACTTGCCCCCACATGTTCGAGCCCTGGCTGGTAGCAAGCTGGAACTCACTTTTCAATCCGACCAGCCGCTTGCCAGCATGACATTGCGCTTTTCCGACAACACCATTCAGGCGCTCAGCGAATCCTCGCACCAGCTTTACTCCTTTAACACCCTTCTGACCAACAGCTTTACTTTCACGCCGGTGCTGAAGAATCTTCAGCGTCTGGAGAATCTTGTAAAAACTTCCTGCGAGATGCTCGTTTATCCAGACGAACCACCTGCAGTTAAGATCTTGTCACCAAACGAGGAGATCACCACCCGTCCAGATGACATCGTGAAGATCGACTTCGAGGCGCGAGACGATTTTGGCATCGCAAGCGCCAAACTCGTGGTGACGATTAAAACGGACACAAATTCAACTTCCCTCGAAATCCCGATACCGCTTAAGGAGGAGAGTGGGACAAAGCGGCTGCGGAAACAGGTGGAACTGAACCTCGCGCAATTCCATTTGAAACAGGATCAAGAGCTGTCCTACATCGTCCAGGTCACTGACACGAAGGAGAATCTTGCCTCCGGAACACCGCAGCAAGCGGCGGAACAGAACGCCAGCACGGCTGCGCAAACGGATTCCGAGAAGAAACCATCTGGAAGCGCCAAGGTCGAGGCTCGGACTGATTCTGCGGCCACCAATAACTCCGTGTCGGCAGCGAATGCAGCCAATAACTCCACCTCGGCGACGAATGCAGCCAATGACTCCGCCTCGGCGGCAGGTTCCGCCAATAATCCCGCCTCGGCGGCAAATGCCACCAATCGTTCCAACCTGCGTCCGGACCTGCAAACTCACTTGGCAATGGCGGCTAAACCATCGCAACCAGGCTCGCGTCCCCCAGGCGACCAGCCGCCTCCGAATGATATGTCCAAACGTGTGTTGGATGCCGGCCAGTGCTCCTCCTGTCAGCCGATGAGAATCCTTGTGGATGAATGGGGCCGTTCATTTGAAGGCCAGTTGCGTGAGAAACTTGAGATCGCAATAGACCCCACATTGAAACTGCTCGACGACTTGCTTGGGAAATCAGAAGAGTTCACCGATGCCACTCTTGCTGTCGCCAAATCCGACCAGGGATTGAGCCAAAAACAAACTCCTGCGCTCGAGAATGGCAGGGGCAATCTTCGTCAGGCTGACAGCGTTGTCACCGAATTAAAAAGCAAGACCCAGGATACTCCTTATGCCTTCATTGGTCTTCAGCTCGATGACATTCGTGAAGCTCACATTTCGCCCGCGCGGCAGGCACTGGGAAGCGTGGCGCTTGAGCCGGCTCGTAAGAAGGAAGACCGCGAGCATCTTGAACAGGCCTCGTTTGAAATCAAACGCGCCAGAGAAAAGCTCGCTGCGTTGACCCGGTCCTACGCCACCGTTAAACGGGATTATAAATTGGCAGATGCGATGCAGCGCCTGAAAAAGATGCACCAGATCTTCCTCGAGGATACGCAAGAAATGCTCGGCTCGGGCAAACCGGTGCTCAACCCCCAGCAACGAAAGGTCGCTGAAGTAAGCGATGAATTTGTTGAGAAGTACCGGAAGCTGCTGGAGGAGAAAAAGAAGATCATGGCTGAGCTGGCCAAGATTCTGGCAGATGATCCGCGGATGCTAAGGCGCTTTTTGGCAATACAGCAGTTGGAAGGGACAAGTTTGCGCGACCAGATGACCTTGCTGGCGCAACGACAACAATTTTTGGCCGATAATGTTGCCAAATGGAATGTTACTGACGAGAAGGAGCGGCCTGTTCTAACGCGTCAGTTCCTGTCCACTCAAACCGCCGAGCAAGTGGAAATAGCTGCGCTCGCGGTCAAAATGCAGGAAAATATGATAACGTGGCTGCCTCTGGATATGTCGGCAGATACAGATCTCATAACTGATTGCCGGAACCTGGCGGCAGATTCATCCCGTCTGGCGGCGGAGGCTTCAGTTTCCGCCGAGACTTCCGCCGCGCTTGAAGCCGCACACAAGGCAATGGAGAAAATTCGGTCACTCGACGGCCGTTTGCTCCAACTGGACTTAAGTGAGGGGATTGGCAATTCGAAGGTAAAATTTTTCGCTGCTAACCGGATGACCGAGGTGGCGAACTTGATTACCAGCCAATCAGGCTGGATAAAAAAAATGGAAGCTCTCAGGAAAGGCGATTATCCCCAGGCGGTGGAGGTCGATCAACACCGCCTCACATTGGATACGACTTTGCTGAGTGAAAAACTGGATGCGACTTCCTTGCAGGTGAGGCAGCTTTCTCCGCAGATCGGCGCTAAAGCGGATGAATTAAACGGGACAGTCCACAAAGAGATTTTGCCCAGGCAATCTGACGCCACCGACGCTCTGTCAAAAAGATCGGTTAGTGACGCGGCGCGGAACCAAAAAGTCGCCACAGAGGGTTTTGCAACTGGCGAAAAACAATTTGATGAACTGTTGCGTCTGATCATCGCGAAAATTGATGAGGCCCCGCCACCCACTGATCCCGGACAGGCGAAGAGTTTGGAAGAAATGCTGGCAATGCTTCAGGACGAGCAGAAAGCTCTCGAAGGACTTGGAATACCTTGCCGCCCTCTCAATATCTCTGTTCAAAAAGACTGGCTTAAACCCGGCTCGGGTTCCGGGCAGGGCCGGGCGCAGGCACGCTCCGCGCAGGCCCAGGCCCGTTTGGCTGCGGAAAAGACGCAGCGGGTGAGCGACCAGGCCAAAAAACAGGCACAATCCCGCGCCTCAGAGTTGAGCGAAGGGCAAGCAGGCCCAAAACGGCCAGCTCGCTCATGGAACACCCTCGTCTCGCAACTTGGCGAGGAACTCCGGCAGGGCCGCGACAGCATCCCTCCGGAGCAATACCGCCAGGCAATCGAACACTATTTCAATACGATCTCCGAAAAGATGCCCGTGCCAGAAGCTGCGAGATAATACTACCTCTTGCTCGAATCGTCCTCGTCCTCCTTCTCGTCCTCAATTTCGATCTTTATCTGGGTCCTTTTCTTCGCAGCTATAAGCATTGTGCCCCATTTGAACGCACCAGTTCCGTGAATAGTATGCAAGGTCTGGCGGGCCATTGCTGATGCGGAAATGATTAAAGGTTGTTATCGAACTTGCGTCAACCCGTGGTTGACGCTGGCGCGGACAAACGCGCTGTTCTGTTTTCTTTTATTTTTTCATGTCACGCTTCTTGAAGCCGAAGAATCCACCTTTGTTTACGCGGTTCAAATCAGCGCTGTTGTGGATGTCTCACCGCCGCGGATTACGCTGAATTGGGAGCCTGATCCTTATGGCGCGAATAGTTATTCTATTTACCGCAAAGCGAAAAATGAAACGAGCTGGAGCGGCGTCACGACGGTGTCTGGATCGGTTTCCAACTACAATGACACGACGGTTGCTGCAGGGGCGACCTACGAATACCAAATTATTAAATCGGCGGTTTTAGGATACACCGGGTACGGGTACATCTACACCGGCATTAACGCGCCATTGACCGAAAGCCGGGGAAAGCTGGTTTTAATCATCACGACCAACTCGACCATCGGATTGAGTAATGAGTTGGCCCGTTTGCAGACAGATCTGACTGGCGACGGCTGGCAGGTGATTCGGCACGATGTTTCGAGTAATGACACACCGGTCAGTGTTAAGAATCTCATCACCACTGACTACTATTCCGATCCGGGCAATGTTTCGGCCGTTTTCCTTTTTGGCCACGTTCCAATTCTTCAGTCGGGCCATTTAAATTACGACGGCCATCTGACGCGGCCAATGCCGGCGGATACGTATTACGGTGATATGGATGCTAACTGGCCAACAGATCCCGCCAGCAGCCCGAGCTTTTTGCCATCAGACGTAGAACTAATGGTTGGACGGGTGGACCTCGCTAATATGCCCGGCAATGGGGCGGCCAATCCATGGCCGGCAGAAACAGAGCTGCTGCGTAATTACCTTAATAAAGACCACAATTGGCGGCACAATCTCATTAACGTTCCACGGGTTGCGCTCATGGGTAACCGGAGAGGGGATGAGGCGGGCAGGGCTCCTGCATCCAGTGGCTATCGGAATTTTGAGCCTTTCGTCGGGCCCGGGAATATCATTGAGGCAAACACGGACGACGCACCGCCCGAGCAGCGCTGGATTTCGATGTTGGCTGCGAATCGCTATCTTTGGGCATATGGTTGCGGTGGTGGCCAGCCGACGGCCATCAGTGACTTGGGAACGAACGGCCAGTATTTTGATATGACGAGCACAGATGTCGTTGGCCAGGATGCCAAGGCGGTTTTCGTGATGCTGTTTGGGAGTTGGTTTGGGAACTGGGACGACACAGACGACATTATGCGCTCTTTCCTCGCCACGCCTACCATGGGCTTGGCCTCGTGCATGGCCGGCGGTCCGCATTGGTTCGTTCATCACATGGGTTTGGGAGAGCCTATAGGTTATAGCACCCGGGTGACTATGAACAACAGCACACTTTATAGGAACCAAAGCAACGATTTTACCCGCGCGGTTTTCGTGGCTCTAATGGGAGACCCCACGCTTAGGATGGATCCCGTCACGCCAGCCTCGAATTTAATGGCCGCGCAGATTGGAAATTCTGTGCATTTGACCTGGTCATCCTCCACAGACTCTGCAATTGAGGGTTACCATGTCTATCGTTCCAGTTCGATTACAGGACCGTTCTCGCGAATGACGACACTCCCGATTTTTACCAACACCTTCAGTGACAATGGAGTTGTTGCGGGCAACTACTGCTACATGATCCGGGCAGTGAAACTGCAAAACACGCCCAGCGGTTCGTATTTCAATCCAAGCCAGGGCATATTCTCCACAATCACCGTGATTCCAATCCCAATCCTGCACGCAACACGCAATGCCGATGGGGTCTTGCTAATATGGAATAGTCAGCCGGGCGCCACTTACCGAATTCAAGCCAGGAACAACCAAACAAATTGGAGTGACTTGAGTGGCTCACTGACCGCCACCAACGCGACAATGTCCTGGATTGATACAAGTATTTATGCTGACACGGAAAAATCTTACCGCGTGGCAAGCCCCTGAGGAACAGCATTCGATGGCAAGTTCGAACGCTGATTCCGAAACGGCTGGCTATTCAGAATGGCTGGAGAATATCCGGTTTTGGTCGCGTGCCATGATTGTCGATTACTCAGCTTCCAATAATTCAATTAAAGCCGTGCAATGAGGGCTTTATAATGCCTTTATTCAGAGGTACATTGCTCTCCTGAATAAACCGAAAGCGTGTGGGTCTAAGTAATAGATGAAGAACTTAATCAAGAAAACCATCGGGCTGGTCTGTGTGGTTTGTATGGCATTTTCAATTTTGAGCGGATATGCTCAACCCGCACCCGAGACTCCAGAATCACCCGGCAACTCGGTAAACCCGGCAGTCGCAGTTTCCCCTGCTGTGGCAGAAGTGCTCCGACTCGCGGAATCAGGCGTCGGTGAGGAAGTGGTTCTGGCCTATATCCAGAACTCGAGCGGCGGGTTTAACCTGAGCGCCGATCAAATTCTCTACCTCCGGGATGTCGGGTTATCTGCCCAACTGATCTCCGCCATGCTGGGTCGGGATGCAGGGCTTCGCGGTCAACCACAGCCAATCCAGCCGCAACCTGAACAACAACCGCCACCAGGACCCGGACCTGGCCCAAATGGCCCGGATGTGCCAGTCGAAGCGCCGCTGACTCCACAGTCCACCGAGGTCGTTAGCCCGCCCCCGCAGGTTAATTATTTTTATTCGAGCCTTTCTCCCTACGGAACCTGGGTGGACCTGGCAGGCGTGGGCTGGTGCTGGCAGCCAAGTGCGCTCGTCGTTAATAGAAGCTGGCAACCGTACTGTGACGGCGGACATTGGGTTTACAGTGATTGCGGCTGGTTTTGGCAATCGGATTATTCCTGGGGCTGGGCGCCATTCCATTATGGGCGGTGGCAGCGTCATCCACGTTGCGGGTGGGTTTGGAGTCCTGACACCGTTTGGGGTCCGTCGTGGGTAGTTTGGCGCAGTGGAGGCGACCGATGCGGTTGGGCGCCGCTGCCGCCGCATGCGGAATTCGATGTGAGATTGGGATGGCGCTACAACGGTGTTCGAGTGCGAGCGGATTTCGATTTTGGCCTGAGGGCGGACCATTTCACTTTCGTAGGGTTACATGACTTTAATGAGCGGGACTTGCGCCATCGGCGGCTGGGGCCGACTGAGGTGACGAAAGTTTATAACAACACCACGATTGTTAATAACTACACAGTGAATAATACGACTGTTGTGAACCGAGGAATTCCCGTGGAACGCGTCGCCTCTGTTGCACGAACACCCGTGCAACGGGCTACAGTCCGCGAAGCGCCCGCTGGTTCAACCCGTGTGAATTTGGCTGCACGAGGCGCTGAGAAAGACACGGCTGTGGTCTATCGACCGGCACTCAAGGTGCAGCCAAAGACCGCGCCAGTCACTGTTCAGAAAGTGGACGATCGCCATCCGGTGATCCAGCACACGCCTAACGTTGCCGTTGTGCGGCAAACGAAAACCGGCTTCCAGGCCGCCCCGGCTGCTCCCGGTTTGCGCCGAGGTCAGTCGGAGACGCCAAGACAAAACGTGGATCGATCTGGATCAGCCTCGCCAGGTGCGTCGCAGCCCGCGCCAACGCGGACGCAACAGCAACCCCCGCGCACGGAACAAACTGTTCCTCGCGCCCAACCGCCACGAGGCATTACGCCTGCCCCTACAACTCCGTCTCAGAATCCTAGACAAAATCGTGCCGTTCCGCCTGATCGAAGCGAGGGAACGCCTTCCAAAGTTCCGTCTCGTTCGAGCGTTTCTGAGGCCCCGCCGCAATCACAACACATTGATCGCAGCCGCACGGTGCCCACGGAATCTCGGGGCGGGAACTCCCAATATTATCCCAAAGGCTATCATCAGGCTCAGGAAACACGCTCGGCTCCAGCCGCAAGGCAGTCCGCTCCTTCGCCTTCGTCCCAGGGAGGCCCTTGGAATTCTAAGCCCAGAAAGAATGATTCCTGAGATTTTGCGCGGCGACCTTTAACTGGAGCGTATTGTAAAAATGGGACGGAGAGCGGATGTTCATGCGACAGCGGCGTTCGAACGGTCCGTTGCGGCGACAAGAATATTCGCGTTCCGATTTCGCTAATCAGCCGCTAAAAATCACGCTGGCAGCTTTTCTGAAAGTAGAGGGCCACCTAACTCCAGTGTTTCCGGCAGAGGCACAAACTCGCTGATTTGCCGCCAGAGGTTTGAAAAATCTTTATTCACATCTCCGGAGAGGCAATCCGTAACCTCACCTCCGGCCTCCGGGTGCTTATCGGTCAATTGTCGAAAGCTGAAATCGGGTTCGTAAAAGGCATAGACCAGTTTACGCATGTTTTCCACACCCTCGCGCAGGCTCTCTGCATAACTGGCGAAGCTTTCCGGAGATAAATCCCCCTTTTCGAGCCCGGCATCGATGGCCTCGCCGGCCATCACACCGCTCTTGAGCGCAAGCATGACTCCACTTGAAAATACCGGGTCGAGGAAACAAAAGGCATCCCCGGCCAGCAGCAAACCATCCTGTCCGCAATATCTGGAATGAAATGAGTATTCGCTTGTCAAAAAATACTCCCCGACCTGTTGGCCACAAGCCAGGTGCTCTTTAATCCATACGTTCTGTTCGACTTCGCGATGGAAGATTAATTCCGGGGACTTTACGCCACCGCGTGATAAGTATTTGCCTTCAGCCACGACGCCCACGCTCACCATATCATTGTGCTGCGGAATATACCAAAACCAGCCCTTGTCGGGAACATAGGCGACCGTGGTGGCGCCTTCGTCCAACCCCGGATCGCGTTTGGCATGGTGGTAGTACGTCCATACTGCAACCTTGTTCAGACCAGGATCTTTGACACGCCAATTATTGCGCACGGCCGCAAAGGATTCGCGCCCGGAACAGTCCAGCGTTAGAGGGGCCCGAAACTCCGCTGAAAGACCGGAGGCGTCTTTCGCCGCGACACCTATGACACGGCCGTTCTCCTGTAACAATTGGTTGACTGTAATTTGTTCAAGAACAGTCGCACCCTTTTCGCGCGCGTTCTCCAGAAGCATTAAATCGAACTCTGAGCGCAACACTTGCCAGGTCTGAGCCACGGTGTCGGGGTCGTAGCGATTATAAAAGTAAAACGGATCAGAAGCCTTGCCGCTTTGGGAAACAAACTGCACGCTATACTTTTTAACAAAGGCTGACCGCCGCATCCGGTCAATCAACCCCAAACGCTGGAGCGGGTAAAATGTGAAAGGCAACAGCGACTCGCCGATGTGGTAGCGGGGGAATTTTTCGCGCTCAAGGACCAGCACGCGCCTTCCTTTTTCGGCGAGTATAGCTGCCGCAGCCGAGCCCGCAGGCCCTGCGCCAATGATTACAACATCGAACGCTTCGGTCATGCGGGTTGGGATTCTGGTTTGTTACGCGCGGAAGGAGGCAGAATCTCGACAATTTCCGAGAGCGGCCGCTTTTGGGGATCTAGAATATTGGCACGTCGCCCATAAAGAATTGCTGGTTCCCGTAGATCAAGCGCCTGGCTGATGAAATCGTCGGATTGCAGGCGAAAGAATGCTTTGGCCACCGTCGTATGGCCGACCTCACACAATCTTAAAACGGTTCCCAGGGGCAAATGCTCTCCGAGAATCATTTGCCGCGCTTTTGGTGTAAAAAGGGCCAGGCTGATCTTGATCGCGCCAAACTCAACTGGCTGATTGGTCCCATCGAGCTGCAGCACTACCTCTCGGAAATAAAAATCTCCCCGTTGCTCCCGGCCCAGGATACGCAAATGTATGCTGTCCCCATGATAATGTTCAAGCGTAGGCGTCATGTCGGTTTCATGGGCGAGCAAAGAGCGATACGGCTCAGGCATCTGGTCATCAGCAATTCGCTCGATTTTTGGCAATTGCAAAAGAGAGCGCGCGTAAAAATCATCCAGCGGATGCGCATACGGCAGTGCAGCCGCCGGAGTAGTTGAAAGTGGATCATTCATAGCCTCTACAGCTTATGCGTATCGAGTGTTCTTATGTTCGGGCAGAAAAAACTCATGCAGCAAGCGGTCAACCTGGAGCAGACCGTCCCGATTGAGCAGAATTTGGTCGCCCTGGATCGCCAAAAAACCCCAATCCTGCAGCCTCTGCAAAGGCGCCCCAAATCGCTGTTTTACATTCACGCCGAATTTATTTTGGAAGTAATGCGAACTGACGTGGCCCAATTTAAGTTGTAAAATAAATTCGCGAATCAAGCGCTCATCATCAGTCGGGGTCAGGGCGCGCGCAATGGGGAGCTCGTTTGCCTGGACCCGGCTGACATAGGGGTCAAAATCGTGGTAGTTCTGATAGTGAGTGCCGCCGATGTGACCGAAAGAAGCGACACCGAGTGACAACAAATCTGCCCCTGCCCAAAGCTGGTCTCGATAAATAAAATGTGTGCGCTCCGGGTTTTTGACCGCAGTGTAAGCACTGCCAATGGTATAACCCGCCTTCTCCAATTCGCTGAATCCATAACTGACCCAGGCTCGTTTGGTTTCCCAATCGGCAACTGGCGCAACCAGTTTGCCTTCGGCCTTCATTTGTTTGTAGATGGTTGTATTGAATGGTATTTCCATCTCGTAGATCGTCACGCTGTCCGGGGACATCTCGATGGTTTTGCGCACGCACTCCCGCCAGTTCGCCTCCGTTTCCTCCACCATGCCGGCAATGAGGTCGATGTTAATCTGCGGAAATCCAATTTCGCGGGCGTAAGCGTAAGCGCGGGCGATCTCTTTGCTATGATGCGCGCGGCCATTGACTTCAAGGATGTGATCGTCAAAGTTCTCGACGCCCAGGCTGAGGCGTGTCACGCCCATTTCGCGAATCGCTTTCAGCTTTTGATCGGTAAGGGTGCCCGGCTCGCATTCGAAGGCGACTTCTCGCGCCTGCTCCCAGGGCAGCAACGCTTTCATGCCGTCGGTCAGATGCCGAAGCTGGTTGACGGAGAGATAAGATGGAGTGCCACCTCCAAAATAAATAAAATCAGGCTTGCGGCCGCCAACGAAAGGCTTGCCAGCGTATAGGCTGAACTCGTGCAACAAGGCATCCAGGTAGTTGCGAATCGCGGCGGAATCCTTGTCCGTATAAACTTTGAAATAGCAAAAGTGGCAACGTTTCCGGCAAAACGGGATGTGGACATAAATGCCGAGCGGATTGAGGCCTGAGGCGATTTTTTGTGGCGGCCGTTCGAGCGCGGCCTGCAGTTCGCCTATGAGTTCAGGTTTCCAAAACGAAAACGGCGGATAATTTGATACGAAGTAATTGCCTGCCGTGGTTTCCTTTTGGATTGGCGGCGCGCTTGTTGGCGCTGGACTGGTGACTGAGTTCATATTTTATTTGCCAGCCGGTTTCGTTCCGAAACAGTACACGTTGCCATCATCTGCTCCGATGACAACCTTGCCGTCGGCTACGGCAGGAGAGCTTTCAATGGGTTGCCCGACTTCATAGGACCAAAGTAATTTTCCGGTGCTGAGCGATACCATATACAGGCGTCCATCGTCTGATCCCACCACGACTTTGTCTCCGCAGATGACGGGAGAACTGTCCACTTTGCCTCGAGTGGCAAAACTCCAGAGCGGCTGTCCATCCTGCCGGTTGACACAATGAACGAGTTTGTCTCTTCCACCGAAAACGACACGATCCCGTGTCACGGCAGGGGAGGCGAAGTAAGGAAAATTACGATCATGGAACGACCATGCCTTTTCCCCTTTTTTTAAATCAACGCACAAAAATTCGTTTTCAAATTGTCCGAAATAAGCACGGTCCTCCGACATGGCGACAGAACCTGCGACGTAGGCGCCCGCTTCGATTTCCTTGATTTGCTTTCCCTCTGCGAGTGAGAGCAGATGCAACAGGCCGTCGCAGCCTCCGAAAACTGCTTTTCCATTAGATACCCCGGGTGAACCATTGATGTAATTACCAGTCTCATAAACCCAGTTGGTTTTTCCCGTGACTGAGTCCACGCAATGGAGTTTGAAATCGTAGCTCCCAACCAGCACATAGGACTTTTCGCCGAGTTTTATCCAGTTTGCCGAGCCGAGGATTTTGTCACCGGTCTCATATTTCCAGGCCACCGTGCCATTGCTCGAGTCGATGGCGTATAGCACTCCATCGCTCGAGCCGACAAAAACCCTTTGCCCAAGCACCAGCGGGGAAGACTCCACCGGGCCGCCCGTCTTGAAAGCCCAAAGCTTTTTTCCGGTACCCAAATCCAGCGCATAGACGCTCTCATCTGTTGAACCGATAAACACACGATTGTGCACAATAGCTGCAGAAGATTTTACCGCGCCGCTCGTTTTGAAGGTCCAAATGGACGCCAGTTTTTCGGGCAGATTTCCTTGCGCAACGCCATTCAAATCAGGCGCGCCGCGGAACATGGGCCAATCGGTTGCCCCTACTTGGTGAAACCCAATGCAAATCAAGAAGCATGCTAACGCGAAGAGTGCCCACGGCCTGTTTTTAGAGACAGCATTCATCAGAACTTATCGGATAGTATCAGCCAGGAAGATCGGCTGCGCAAATAAAAATACTTACACGTATCATTTCCCCTGTTTTCATCCACAGAATGAGCCGTTTCGACGATAAAACTGTGAATTTGTACCTCGAATCCGGCGAATAAGAGAGCCATAACAGGAATGGGCTGAGAAAACTCGACGGCACTTTTAGCCAGTTTAGATTTATCCTTGCCGTTTCAACAGGGAAACCAGCTTTGGAAAATCTTTGCGTGATCCGCAGGTTAGTGGCATAAACGAAAAGCCATGTTCCACGAAAGATTGCGCCTCCTTGTTGTTCTTTTATTGGGGGCTTTTTCGACGGCCGGCCGTGGGGCGAGTCCAGAGGATTTCGAGTTTTTCGAGAAAAATATCCGGCCCTTGTTTGCGGAAAACTGTTACAAATGTCATAGCGCCGAAAGCGAAAAGGTCAAAGCGGGCCTGTTGCTGGATACTCGTGAAGGATTGCTGAAAGGTGGCGAGAATGGACCGGCCATTGTTCCGGGCGATCCTGAGAAGAGCCTGCTCATCAAGGCGGTTCGTTACACCGATAAGGATTTGCAGATGCCCCCCAAGGACAAGAAACTGCCGGACGCGGACATTTCGAAACTGGTCGCCTGGGTGAAGATGGGCGCGCCAGATCCGCGCGTCAAGGCGACGCACTCGGGTGATGTGGCAGGAGCCAAGGCGCAAACCTGGTGGGCATTTCAATCGGTCCGGAAGCAGCAGGTGCCAGGCAAGGCAGGTAAAGCGCCAATCGATGCCTTCATCGATGAAAAACTCGAAACCGCCGGTGTTGTCAAGGCTCCCAAGGCCGATCGGCGTTCGCTGCTACGCCGAGCGACGTATGATATCACGGGGCTGCCACCAACTCCTGAGGAAGTCGCGGCGTTTCTTGGCGACAATTCGCCGGACGCCTTTGAGCGCGTGGTGGATCGGCTTTTGGCTTCTCCGACCTACGGTCAGCGCTGGGCGCGACACTGGCTCGATGTCGCTCGCTACGCGGATTATCATGACCCGGACCCCAAGGCGCGCACCGCGAGTTGCGAACCACTCGAAGCATGGCGTTATCGCGATTGGGTAGTCGATTCGCTGAACGCCGATTTGCCTTTCGATCAGTTCATCGTGCATCAGATTGCCGGAGATTTACTGCCGCCGGGGCCGGGAGAAGCGTTTTATCCGGCCGGGATCATTGCCACTGCCTTCCTCGCGAACGGCGCCTGGGATCGAGGGGACGCCGACAAGGAAAAGATGGTCAGCGACATGGTCGATGATCAGATCGACACGGTGGGTAAAGCGTTTATGGGTCTCACGCTCGGTTGCGCCCGATGCCACGACCATAAGTTCGACCCGATTTCCAACGAAGATTACTACGCGCTGGCCGGGATATTCTACAGCACACATTTTATGGAGACGCTTGGCATCAAAGGTGGCGAAATCACGTTAAAACGTGTCCCCCTGGTTCCACGCGCGGTGACTTCTTTGCGCGATGGCCTGACGTTGCAGCTTGAAGCGATCAAGGCGAAACTTGCAGCGCTCGATAAACTTTCGCCGCCAGTGGCCACCAACCACCCTGAACGCCTCATGCTGATAAAGGAGCGCGATGCTCTCCAAAGTGAACTGCCTCCGCCGTACCCGGTAGCAATGACTGTGCAGGAGGCAGGAATGCCCGGCGGGCTGTTTCCGAACATTCAAGATGTGCCAATCCATATTCGCGGCAGCTATACAAAGCTGGGACCGGTAATCCCGCGCCGCATGCCCGCGTTCTTCGCCGGCAAATCTCAACCGCCGATCACCCAGGGCAGCGGACGACGCGAGCTGGCAGACTGGATCGTATCGAAGGAGAACCCGCTGACCGCCCGGGTGATCGTGAATCGTATTTGGCAATGGCATTTTGGCGAAGGACTCGTCCACACGCCCAACAACTTTGGTCTGCGCTCGGAACCGCCGACACATCCGGCTTTGCTTAATTGGCTCGCAGCCCAATTCGTCGAAGATGGCTGGTCACTGAAAGCGTTGCATCGCCGAATCATGCTTTCGGCGACGTATCAGCGCGCCAGTGCGATACCTCGCTCGCAATCCACCCAGGATCCCGAGAACCGCTGGCTGGGCCGATTCACCGCTCGCAGACTGGAAGCCGAAGCCATTCGCGACGCGATGATCTTTGTAACCGGGCGGCTTGATCTGAAACCCGGCGGCCCTGCCGGGGCGGATCTGGCCGCACCCCGGCGTTCCCTCTATATTCAAACGGCTCGCTGGGACCGCGGCAACTTTGCGACGCTGTTTGATGCGGCAAATCCGGACGCCTCCGTGGAAAAACGCACGGTCTCGACAGTACCACCCCAGGCGCTGCTAATGCTTAACAACGATTTTGTGCGGGCTCAGGCGAAGCATTTGGCCAAGCGTGTGCTCCGGGATTCGCCTGATAATGAATCGGCTCGCATCGCCTGGACTTATGATATGTTGTTTAGTCGTCCGGTTCGGGCTGAAGAATCTGCGATCATCCACACGCTGTTGGCGAAATCCGCCCACCCGGAAGCATTAAGCGCGTGGCGCGACGTCGTTCACGTGCTGCTGTGTTCCAATGAGTTTATTTATGTGGATTGAGCCGCATCAGACGCAACCTTTCCTCCAAATCCAATGAGCAACTCTATTTGGAAGCCACGCAATTATTCACGCCGCGAATGGCTGGCCCGCTCGGGCGCCGGCTTCGGCCTTCTGGCACTGGCAGATCTGCTCTCCACCGAATGGCCTGCGCCCGCCGCTGAGGAGCCCGATCGCGCCGCGCAGCCTTATGCCGTTCGGCCTCCGCATCATCCGGCGCGCGCCAAACGGGTGATTTTTCTTTATATGCCTGGCGGTCCGTCCCAGGTGGATCTTTTCGATCCCAAGCCGCGCCTGCTTCAGGATAACGGCAAGCCTCTCCCTTTCGAAAAACCTAAACTCGAACGCACGAAGACGGGCAATCTGCTGGCGTCTCCCTGGAAATTCTCCCAGCACGGCCAGTCAGGTACGTCGGTGAGCGAGCTGTTGCCCGGCGTGGCTTCCTGTGTAGACGATATCTGCGTGATTCGTTCGATGGTGGCCGACAACATCAACCACACTGGGGCTGCTTTGCAGATGTGCACTGGCGAGCAAGCGTTTTCGCGGCCTAGTATGGGCTCGTGGATTACATACGGCTTAGGAACGGAGAACCAAAACCTGCCGGGTTTTGTAGTTGTGAGTCCTGCGGCAGTGTTCCAGGGCGCCCAGCTCTGGGCCTCAAGCTTTTTGCCCAGCAGCTACCAGGGAACGCTGGTCCGCGACCTGAAAAATCCGATCGCCAATCTTAAAGATCGTGCTGGCACTCCGGAACTTCAGCGCACCAAGCTCGACGCGCTGCACGAACTCAACGAGCTGCACAAACGCGATCGAGTTATCGACAGCGAGTTGGACGCACGGATCTCCTCATTCGAGCTGGCCTTTAGGATGCAGCGAGAAGCGCCCGAGGCTTTTAATCTCTCGCGCGAAAGCGCAGCTACCCACCAGCTTTACGGCACAGACAAACCGGCAACGGAACTGTTCGGCCGCCAATGCCTCTTAGCGCGGCGATTGGTCGAGCGCGGTGTGCGGTTTATTCAGCTCTTCGACGCCCCTAAGAACAATGTATGGGATCACCACAGCGGCCTTATGGAAGAATTGCCCAAACGTTGTGCCGCGGTGGATCAACCCATCGCTGGATTACTAACCGATCTCAAGTCCCGCGGCCTGCTCGAAGACACGCTTGTTCTTTGGGGTGGCGAATTCGGACGTACCCCTACGGCCGAGGGGACAAATGGTCGCGAGCATCATCCCTTTGGCTTCACCATGTGGATGGCGGGCGGCGGTGTGAAAGGCGGCATGGTGCATGGAGCCACTGACGATTTTGGATGGCACGCGATCAAAGACAAAGTTCATGTCCACGATTTGCACGCGACGATTCTCCACTTGATGGGGATCAACCATGAAAAACTGACGTACCGCTACGGCGGGCGTGATTATCGTCTCACGGATGTCTATGGCAACGTGGTGCAATCCATTCTGGCTTGAGCAACGGCAAGACGGGTCGGATCTGCGAGCTGTTCTTTTCAAACGCTGCCCGCTCAAAATTGGCGCAGGCGGAAGAAGCGTTTCGTATTCGTCAGGGAGTTGGTGACTCTGTAATCTGAGCCGACGACACCAACAGCGTTCGTCGTGTCGATCCAGTTGATGGGAGCCAGAGCGTCTGTTGATTGCAGTACAAAAAACCCAACTGCGTTAGTGGGCCAGGAAATTGCGACCGTGCTACCGGTGTGCGCGGCCCGCAGCAATGGCGGAGGTTGCGGAATGACCACACGAACCGTATCCAGGTAAAAAAAGCTGTTGGCCTTGCTGATGCGGAAATCTGCTCCCACATTCTCGCGATTTCCAAAATAGGCATCGGTGATGTGAAAGACTTTCTGCTTCCAGGTATTGCTACCAGTCAAGGTTACACTGCCGCCGTTCTTGTAAAAAGATGGCAAGGTGTTGCCCGTATTTGAATCATATTCCAAACCGAGCGAACCAGTGCCCGTGTCGAAGTAGTCCATGGCCACGTATAGGTTGGAGACATTCCCCTGGAAGGCGAAAAGATCACTCACGCTAAAATAGAAATATGCATCAACGCTCGGATTGACATTCTGCCGGCAGATTCGACCACCGATTGTAACTGGAGTTGTGTTCCCATCGGCGTTCTGCGGATTGGTGATTCCATTGGGCAAATCTGGTGATCCCATGTCGATCGATACGGACAGGAGTGCCGGAGCGCCCGTGACTCCAACCTGCCTGATGTAACACTGACCGTTATAATCCCAGGTGACATAGACTCCGCCGCCGGGCGCGGGAGCAAGTTGGCAGTTCCAGCGCCGCTGCTCGGAGGTGTTTGGGTCTGTGATTGCTGGAGTGAAAGTCACCGGGTCGGCGAATTGTCCGTTCGTGATGATGCTGATCCTTCCTTCACCGGTGGTCTCGTTTCGATAAGCCACATAGAGGACGCCATGCGCATCCAGTGCGCAATGCGGGTAAACGACCTGGCCCATCCAGCCCGGACCGGTCAATCCAAGGACGCTGTCTTGAGCTGGGGGGCTGCCGTCCTGTGACGTGTTGTACCAGACGTCGCTGCTGGATTCAGGGTCGATCCCTGTGGCTCCGCAATTGCCGAACGCATGGATGAGTCCGGCGTTATCGATGACGGCAGCAGTAGGCTCGCCGGTTTTATTCGGCGTGCTGGTGGATATCCTGAAACCGCCGCCGACGGCATTGAAGCTGAAATCATATTGTTGCAGGTAATGGCCTGCAGCGGAGTTGCGGCCGATAACAAACAGATTGCCACTACTATCGATGACTGGATAAGGCGCAAAAAGGTATGTTCCAGCGGTTAAGTCCAGGTGCGGCGCACCGCTGAGATTCGAAAATCGAGCAAGTGTGCCCGAGGGATTCGCGGTCGAGGCGGCTACGAATGCATTCGATCCATAAAGCACCAGCCGGGAGTACATGACCAATAGACCATCGAAAGCCAATACTGGCGACTTCCAACTTCCACCTTTGCGGTTGCTGTACCAGCATTTCGAGGTGCTTGGATACCAATCGCGCTCGAACACCACATGAGGATCCCCGCTTGCGTCGCAGACTACGTGAGGCGAGTTGTAGTTCGCCGCTCCCTCTGGCACTGGGAGCTGTTCGAGGACTCCAAAGATACCGGAGGGATTAGCCTTGGTGTAATAGATCGCCCCGTTGTTCATATAAACAACGTGGATGTTGCCCTGCGAATCTGTTGCCACGCCAGGGGTGATGCCGCCGCCCAAGGTCTGTTGCGTCCCCAAAATACTCCAGGCCTGCTGCGTTTGTGGGCAGGCGTCGTTGGTGAAGCTGCCGTTGCTGTTACCGATGTAAATAACCCAATCGTCAGCGCCCGCTGGTTTGGTGAACGTCCGCATTCCACCTCCGGCTACAATCTGGGAAGCGGCCCATATGCCGGTGCGCGGATCGAACCAGCGGTAAGGAAGGCTGCCGGATAGGGCGGTGAGGTCAACATTAACGCTGGCATCGTTCAGAACATAGACCACGTACTCTCCGGTTCGTGACAGGCACGAATTCGCCCCGTTGTTGCTGACCAGATTATGACTGGGAAGCATGTTCCAGAACTGCACGCTGGAACCTTGGATAAACGACTGCAAATTCCGGTAATAACATGTTGTGGTGCTGTTGAAGCCGTGGCCGAAGGTCCAATAATCGACGGTAAACCCGCCCCAGCCGGCTGCACCTCCGACAAAAGAATACCACGCTGCTCGCCGAAGATCGTCTGAGGACACGTTCGCGTCGCTTAGGGCTGGCCCATCTGGATCTCCCCAGGCCGGTACGCCTAATCCGACCATGGCAGCAGTGTTGCTTTTCGCCTGCGCTGGTGTGTTGTCGTCATGTTCTGACCATCCGTCGATATTGGCAGCCCGTGCGCCGCCGATCTGTGTAATCGGTTTGGTAGTGAGCGTCTTGGCGTAAGCCACCACCGCGGCGATCCAATTGGCCTCCGCTCCGAGCGGCTCGTTACTAACCCTCGAACATCACGTTGGTGAAGCTGGCGGTCTGGGCAATCGCCTGGGCGATTACCATTCTCTGGTATTTACCAATTCCAGTGTTGTTGGTGAAGTCACTGAGCCGGTAAAAAGCGCCGGGGCTGTCCGAGTAATCACCGGCCGGGTAGAAAGCCGACGCCTGGTTGGCCGGATTCCAGAACGAGTTATTGTACCCATACGACGCGCCTCCCCGGCCGCGCAATTCCACGCCGTCGAAGAATGAGATATTGACGACCACACCGTTTTGCTGGGCGAGGCTGCATTGGTTTTGCAGGCCGCTCCAGAAGGTGGCATCCCACTGATCGAGATTGGCGAGGCCGTTGACGTAAGCGAACGGGACCGGGGTAGGCAGGTTGTTCCAACTCTGTGGGCTGGTCAAAGGAGTCATTCGATTGACCCCCAGACTAATCCGAACATAGTTGATTTTGTAGGGCGCGCCCTTTTGGATCATTACGGAATAGCGTGACGGGTGGTCGATAAAATATCCGTCAGGCACGGCTGCCCAATCGTAATAGCCGAGCAGGAAAATCGGATTTCCGTTGCCGTCCTGATAATAACGATGAGACGGATCGATCGAAACTGCGCTTGAGGGTCTTGATCCCGTCAACAGCAATAATGTTACACTGAGCAGTACAAAGTCGAAGCCCTTCGCATTCGTTTTGCGGGAATTCATTTGTGGGCGATTCAAAGCGGCTTTGGAGAAACGATAACCGTTCGCAACCGCTTTTCAATTCCGAAGATGGGCAATCGGCAATTGTAACGTGCTTGAGTCCAGGTTTGACCTTATCCACTCTTGAGGCGATTGAGCGTCGATTCAGCCAGGAACAGAAAAGTTTCACGGGGAATTATCTCGGTTTTGCAGACCCCCTTTAAAGGCGATGGCACGGTGGATTATGATAGCCTGGGCCATTTGATCACGGCGGCGCTTCGACCTGGCGTACACGGGTTCCTCGCGCCAGCGGTGGCAGGTGAAGTGGGGTTTCTAACACGGCAGGAGAGGGAAGGGATCATTCAGCTTGTAACACGGGTCGTTAATAGTCGTGTGCCATTTATCGTTGGCGCTTCCAGTGAAAATCCTGACGATTGCCGCCATTTTGCACGGCTGGCAGAACAATCGGAGGCTGCCGCCTTCCTGGTTGCTGTGCCGCAGGCAATGTATAACCACTTGGACGAACTGTTTGGCTTCTTTCAATCGGTCACGGCAGGAATCCACCTGCCGCTCATTATCCAGGATCTGCAATGGGACGGCCCAGGTCTGCCGCTTTCCGCCCTGGTTCGCCTCAAGGAATTGGTCCCCACCCTAACCGGCGTAAAAATCGAAACGGCTCCTGCTGGTCCAAAGTACACTGCGGTCCGCCAGGCATTGGGTGACGACTTCTTTGTCGCCGGTGGTTGGGCCATCCCACAAATGATCGAGGCACTCGACCGCGGCGTGGATTCGCTCATTCCCGAGAGCTCAATGGTTGCAGTCTATTCTGCCATTTATCGGGCGCACGCAAGCGGTGACCGGTCAAAGGCACTTCGGATATTTCGCAATTTGATTCCAGTGCTCAGCTTCACGAACCAGGAGATTGGCCTCTCGATCGCCTTCTTTAAGCGTCTGCTAAAGCGTAAAGGCGTTTTTCAAAGCACCTACATGCGTCAACCCTGGGCAGGCTGGGACAAATTTAATCTGCGGATTGCTGACGAACTGATAGAGCTTTACCTGGCAATGGAAGCCGAAGTTATAATGTCACCACGCACATGATCTTCCAATGAGACTGCTCACCATCATTTTATGCCTCTCATGCGCCTTTTGGATTTTGGATCTGTTCGGGGTGGAACAGACTCGATATTACGGCCACGAGACGGTGCGTGATCAACACGGTGTGATCGCTCCATGGTATCATGGCCTCAACGGCCAATGCGATTTCCGCGTGCGCATTGCCGCGGAAACATTGAAGAGATATCCCTGGACCACGGGCACCAATGCGCTTGCCGAATATCCTGCTTACGTTTTCTCCGGTTTCTGGCAGATTTCTTCGAATGGCACCATCACACCGCGAAACCCTGGTGATTGGGGCAATGGTGATCTGAGCCAGCGCGCGACGAGCACGTTAAATGGCTGGGTAGATTACTATCGCTACACCGGTGATGCTGCCGCAATTGCGCACCTGACTTACATCGCGGATTTCCTCATCGACCATTGTGTCACGCCTCCAGATCATCCCTGGCCCGGCATGTTTATTAGTGTGCCAGTGAAAGGCAAAGCCTTTTGGAAGTGTGACACGAACGGGATGATCCAATTGGACTTGTGCGCCTCCGCTGGACGAGGCCTGTTGCGCGCTTACCAGGTCACGGGCAACCAAAGCTGGTTTGAGGCCGCCAAACATTGGGGCGATTTGCTGGCGGAGCATTGCAATCTCGACCCCAATTTTGATCCCTGGACGCGTTACACGAATCCAGAAAATGCGCCGTGGAAGAACAACAAGCAAACCGGTGGCGTGACAATGATCCTGGGCTTTCTGGATGAATTGATCTCGCTGGGATACACTGGCAAAGAAAACAGCCTGCTCGCAGCCCGCGACGCGGGGCAACGCTACCTGCGCGAAAAATTACTGCCCGCCTGGCTGGCAAGGGATACTTGGGGCCGGTATTTCTGGGACTGGGTCAACGACTGCCAAAACTGCCTCACCACGCCGGACGCCGCAGCCTATATTCTGAATCATCCAACTGAGTTTCAAAACTGGCGTTGTGACGCGCGCAATATCCTCACACTCTTCCTCAACCGCACGAGCGTCGCGCCACAATCGAATGGGGATGTCTATAGTGGCGCCTGGGCTTACCCGGAATCTGCTGATTGCTGCGGTCGCTCGCTCTGGTATGCGCCTCTGGATGTAGCGCCGACGATTGCTCAATATGCTGTGACAGCGAATAGTGATTGGGCGCGCGAGTTGGCATATAGGCAGATGGTGTTGCAGACCTATGACGCTCACGAAAACGGCGTGACCGAGGACAACATCGATGGCGGCATCATTGTGAATGGGGATTGGTTCAACATCGCACATCCGATGCCGCTACGGTTTGTCCTGGAGGCGATAGGGTGGCTGCCGGAGGAACTCGGCGCCGGCCGCGAAAACCATATCGTTCGATCTTCCCGCGTGGTCAATTCCGTAATTTATGGCCCCGGCCGGATAGAATACTCCACCTTTGACGCACCGACGAACACCGTGGAGGTGCTTCGCCTGGCTTTTGTGCCGAAAAAGATCACCGTGGACGCTCGAAAGTTGATTCGCCGCCGGCATTTGGGATCCAACGGGTTTACAATCAAGCGGCTGCCCAATGGGGATGCGATTGTCACGATACGGCATGACCAGGCAAGAAGGGTCGTGGTGACAGGAAACGATCCGCAACGGGAGTTGAGGGCTTCGGAACGTGGTTACTCGGGGACGATGGATCGCGGAAGCGCCGTGTCTCCGGCCCTTGCCATGGTAGGAGCAGAGGGAGAAGTAACGGCCCGGATTTTCGGCAACCAATTGCGGTTAACTGGCACGGTTGGACCGGACGGAGGATTGGCGGATATTTATTTGGATGGTGAGAAGCAACTGGTTCATCTCGATTGCTGGAACCCAGCCGAACGTCAGCAGCAGGTGCTTTATTATCGCAATGGATTGACTCAGGGGCCCCACACGCTCAGGGTTATTCCACGGCGCAGCGGAAATCCGTATTCGAAAGGGGCGCGCATTGACATTCAAAGCGTTCAATTTTCGGCGGCAACCGGTCCCTGGCATTTTCCAATGGGCACCGGTCCCCGCGAGTCCCAGCGTTTTGTCCTGGGATATCCGGAGCGCAAAGATTATCAGGATTCCGCAAGACATAGTTGGCGGCCAGGCACAGAATTCGTTAGCCGCGCCACCAACCTGGTCGATACGGTAGCCGCATTCTGGTGGACCAATCCGGCCCCGAGCCAAATCCGGGGAACAACTGATTCGGAGCTATATCGCTACGGAATTCATGGGCACGACTTTTGGATCAACACGACAGTTGGACCTGGGCATTATCATGTTCGACTGAAGCTGGCCGCCACGCGGGGATTGGACACGACAACAAACGCTTTCGATATTCGCATCAATGGTGAGTACGTAGTGAAAAGTCTGGACGTGTCTGCTACTGCCAAAGGTATCAACCGTGCGGTAGATCTTGTGTTCAATGACATCCAACCGAAGCATGGCATCATTGAAATCCGTTTTACGGGAGCGACCGGCTTACCGGGGAACCCAACAACGCTTGGCGAGGCTTTCGTTCAGGCCGTCGAGATCGGTCCCGGCCGTGGTGGAAGGGGCTCTCTGCCAGTCTTTGTTACTCCTGGAAAGTTGAATTGAAATTTGCTTCGTCGATCTGACCCCAATTCTTCTCAAAGGTTTCTGCCGAATCGTTGACGGGGTGGAATTTTCTAACTAGTTTCGGTTTACTATGGTCAAGCAAGTTTTCTGCCTTTCCGCGTTCTGGCTTGTTTGCTCAGTTTCCGCTTCGGAGAGCCTGTTTGGAGTAAAACCTCGCGTTGACGTGACCGCTTCCTTGGCCGCGAACGTTGCGCAGAATGTCGCGCCATCAAATGTTACGCTATTGCGTTTGGGCATGACGCTGCAAGAGGCATTCACGTGTTGTCCTGACCTTAACCGAGAAGGATCACCTGGGCCGGATGGACGCGAGTATGGACAGGATTGCGGCGAAAAGTATTTGTTAAGATTTCTAACAGTAGTCGTGGCTAAAGGCCGAGTAATAGAAATCGATTTCCATGGCGGTTTCCCAAATCCAAGCGGCGAGATAGTCCGCGAAACCGTAGAATGGTTGTTCGACATTTTTGGGCTGCCTGACTCAGCCTTTGACCGCCAGAATGCGCGCGACGGGAGTTTCGGGCTAATCTGGAAGGGGAAGGTGCCCGCGGTTACCTGTTTGTTCAGGTCCGCGGGGCCGAGTTTTTATGCCGACCTGGCACTTGTCCATCCAAACAATGACAAGATATTCACACCGCGCGGGGCGCGAGAGTTGCCGCGGACGACACAAACTATCCTGGCGCGACTGAATGTGTGGACACGGGAGGTCGCGCACCTGGCATCGAAGCCGGCTGCCTTTCCTGAGGTTTCGGCTTCTCCTGTTCTCCTTGTCGGCGGCTTGGCGTCGCGACCCGAAAAATATGAGGTACTCATCGGCGAAGGATTCGCGGGTTCAGGATTCGTCATGCGTTATAAAAACGCACTATTCGGGATTTGCTCGGTCCACCAGTTTGATGGAAAAGTACCGCGGACCTTAGAAGCTTTGGAAGGTGACCCTGTCCAACTCGATCGGACGAAGGCGTTCAGGCAAAAAGATATTCAGGTACTGCCAATTAAGGCTACAGGTCCGAACCTGGAGTTTCTGAATTACAACCCAGATTTTGCGCTCCGCGTTGGAGATAATATGCTCATTCTCGGCCCGGCGGGCGGTCTTGAGCCTGGCAAACTGACCGGCAGGGGATTGAAGGGGACTACCTATGAATCAACCGACGGGCCTCGACTGCTGGAAGTTCGGAGCGCCAGGCTATTCGCGGCTGAAGGTGGGAGTGGTTGCCCAATTATCCAGAAGGCGAGTGGCAATGTTGTGGGAGTGTTGACTACCGCGGATGATGGCGAGAAGGCGCGCCTCATTGGGTTTCAAACTTTGTGTCTCCCAAAATAAAAGTGAAGCAGGCCTTATCCGACTAAGCATCCACGCGTTGAGAGTTCATCATTTTGGCGGCAGCGCGAACGCCACATAGGCGTCACCAGTGGCTGTCCCAAGTTTCCCGCCACCTGTCGAGGCGATGACGATGAATTCACGGCCGTTCGCCTCATAGATAGCTGGCGGCGCGGAACCGACCCACGGCAATTGAGCCGACCAAAGTTCCGTGCCGTTGTCTTTGTCGAATGCCCGAATTTTTGAATCACGTGTTCCGGCGCAGAAAATCAATCCGCCTGCTGTCGCGCTTGGACCACCAAAATTTTCCGTTCCGGTTTTAGCCAAACCCATTTGGGTGAGCTCAGAATATTCGCCTAGGGGAACTTTCCACAAAAGCTTGCCGGAATTCAGATCGAGACAATTCAATGTGCCCCATGGCGGCTTGCTGCCGGGATAACCTTCCTGATCGAGAAACTTTGGATAACCGTTGTAACTATAACGTGGGCGTTCGCCCTTCGGCGCGGGGTCAGGCGGCGGTCGATCGCGCACCATCAGGAAATCTATCACAGCTTTCAGATCGGAATCGCTCAAGTCCAGATTCGCCGGCATACCGTTCAAACCCTTACGAACTTGATTGGTAATTGCCGCGTCGGTGAGGCGATGGCGCAAACCGCGGAGCGGCGGCGCTGTGCCGACACCGACACGGTTCGTGCCGTGGCATTGAGCGCACGTTATCTCAAAAACTTCCCGTCCCCGTGTTCGTACACCTTTGGGATCGTCAGGAGGGTCATCGTCACGAAAAACTGAAATGGTCCAGGGAATATGGTTTGCGCTGACGAACAGCCGGCCTGATTCCGGGTCGACGCACGCACCGGTCCATTCCGCGCCGCCATGGATTCCGAAGAACAAATTCAACTTGCCTTCGCTGAAAGGCTGAAAAAAGCCGACGGTGCTGCTTTTGAATCGACCGGCTATGAACTGGGCCGATTCTTCAGAACGATCGGTTAGGTCGGTCGGCTTGAATTCCATGCGAGCAAATGGCTCCGGCAGTTCGATGTCTGGCTGGTAAGGTGAAGTCTGTTCGCCAGGCAGATTGCTCGCGGGCGCGCGGCGCTCTCGATAAGGGAAAACGGGTTTGCCAGTTACTCGATCGAGCAAAAGTGTGTTGCCGATTTTCGTGACGGCTGCCACCACGTCCACCCGGCGTCCATCGCGGGTGATGGTTGCGAGATTGGGCGGGGCAGGGAGGTCAAGGTCCCAGATATCATGATGAATTTCCTGAAAATGCCAAAGCCGCTTGCCGGTGCGCGCGTCCAGGGCGATTAAGCAATTCGCAAAAAGGTTGTCGCCGCGATGCTTTACGCCGATCATATTATCCTTCGGCGAACCTGTGGTGACATAGGCGATGCCGCGGGTTTCATCCAGCGCCATGCCGCCCCAGCAGTTCGCCCCATAAGCAACTTTCTGATCCCAGGTTTCTGCTCCGAACTCACCTGGAAGCGGCACGGTATGGAAGGTCCAAAGCAATTTGCCGGAACTTAAGTCCAGCCCCCAGACGTCGCGTTCGTAGCCGGGCACGATGATGATGTGCTCGAAGATCACCGGGCCCGCGGTTGCGTTGCCGGACAGAGCGGTTCGGCCATCTTTGCCAAAGCTGCCGATGGGCCGGCCCCTTTTTGCATCCAGCGCGTGCAAATTGGTGCCCGCGACAAAATAAATCCGCGGACTCTCCGCGGATTCACCAGGCCAGTAAACGAGGCCGCGATGGGCTGGCCGTCCTCCAGGTTTGAAACGCCATAGCTCGGTTCCGGTGGCCGCGTTGATTGCCACGATGTGCTCGCCCGCAGTTGGCGCAAATATCACATCATCGGCGATCACAGGATTACATTGGATGTTCCCTGAGCCGTCCTTGGAGTGGTAGGTCCAAGCCACTTGAAGCTTCGCCACATTCTGACGATTGACTTGAGTTAGCGCCGAGTAACGGGCACCGCTGTTATCACCATGCGAGCGATGCCAAGTGCGAAAAGCTTCGGCTTTGGGGCAGCCGTTGGCGGGAGTCAATTCTTCACTTCTCGCGGCGGCAATAACGCGATACGGCGGTAGTTTCGTGCGCTCGTCGGCGTCTTCCACGGCCCAATAATCCTTTGCCGGCGAAGCCCGGGCTGAAGGCTCGTTCAGATGCCAAAGGTTTATGGTTTGTGCATCATTTTCAAACGATGTTTTCGAAACGACTTCTATTTTGCGGGCGCCTTTGGAAATGCGCACCTGCTCGACCACCCCATCGCAGCCGATCGTGCCTTCAACAAGTTGGCCGAAAGCGAGCCCTCCCGGCCTTGGCTCGCCCTGGAGTGGAGTTGCAGGCGTATCTGTTACAAGCTTGCCATCGACGAACAGCCGTACCCGGTCGGTTTCGATCACCGCGCTAAGCTGATGCGGTTGGTTGTCGCAAATGTTAACACCGGATTTAAACTCGCCGCCACGTCCAGGCTGATAAAGGCTGAGAACGCCGCTTCCGGCATAGGAATACAATTCCCAATGCTCCGCCGAGTCCTTAGTGTCGCTGGCGACCAGAATGTTGAAATTGCGAGCGCTAAAGAGCCTGGCGCGGCACTCGACCGTGATGGGCCGATGGCGATATTCCGCCTTTCCCTCGACAACCAAACCGCTGCCGGCCTTTGATCCCGGCTCCAGCTTCGCGCCCGGCTGCTTTTTCGGTTTTTGCCAACTGCGCGGCTCGGGTTTTGGTCCCGCGGGACGGCCATCTAGTTGCTTCACCAGCCAATCGAGACCATCGAGATTGTCTTGCAGGCGTGTTTTGGCATCGGCAACAACCTCGAGGATAATTCCGACAGGCCCCTTCCAGCCGCTTTCATTGATGATTCGCAGAAGCCGAAGATCCTGGTCGCCCTGGCCGAGCGGCGCGGTACCCAGTTCGTGACTTTGAAGATCGCCATCCTTGATCATGCCATTCAATGTGATGGCGAGAAGGTAAGGCTTCATTTTTGGAAATAACTCCTCGAATCGATCGATTTCTCCGTGCCCGTGATGCTGGGTATAAACCATTCCTACGTTGTCGATACCGTCCTCCTTCAACCGTTTAATAATTTGGATCTGGTTCTCGGGGATTCCAAACCAGCCGCCATGATTATAGAGCGCCACCTTGCAGCCGAGTTTCGCTGCTTCCGCGGCAATCGGCTTTGCTGCCGCCACCATCCGTTCAACGTGCGCCAACTGCGCAGCCCGGGTGCTTTCAAAAGCTTTGTCCCAGCGCAAGTGCGGACCGCCTTCGAGCATTACCCACAATTGCGGATGAATGTTATTGCGCTTGATACAATCCAATATGGCTTGTGCCTCGGAGTTGAGCGCACCGGGAAACCACCACGCTGTCATTTCGACGCCATGACGTTTCATTGCCGCGACTTCGGTGTCAAACGTGGGAATATGTTCGGCGCGCCAATCGTAAGCCAGTTTTGTGATGCCGAGCCGCTCCAGCATCTCTCCGCGTTCCTCCGGTCCACGTTTGTTTGCGTCGAATGGCACAATACACCACGCAACGAGATTGCTGCGCGCAAAGATGTCTGCAGTGCCGGCGCACAGGGGAGATTCGGCAGCAAGGAAAAGAACAATGACTGCAAGCTTTTGAATGACGTTCATTTTTCGCCGGGGCTGTTCGGTTTAACTCATTAATACAGGGGAGGCGTCAGGGGAGCAATGGCAAGTGATGGGATCGAAAAGATGGAGGACGGAGCGCGCGGAATGACAGAGCAGCGACTTGACTAAGGAGCCTGGAAAATCAGGCCGACGAAGCAGTCTGCCAGCGCGCGATACCCGGTTTGGGCCACGTTTTCCAGGGCGGCATGGCCGCGCCTATACTCAACGGACTGCTCGTACATGAGGCCGTTGCCTGCCTTGCGGACAGTCGTGCCCACGCTTTGATACGCAGGAAATAGGAACCTTCGTCGGAACCCTTGCGCTCCAAGCCTCTCATCCAGCGCCACAATGAGCCAACGCTGACAACCAGGCAATGTGGAATCAGCAGTGGTTAGAAAAAGAACGAGGACGAACAAGAAGCCCGGGGGAGTTGGTTTTAACCTGCAATGTGTAGTAACGTTGAAGCACACTGGAGAATTCGTTCTTGCCACGACATCGAACCTTCTGCTAGCCACTCCGTGTGCTATGCCTCACACCCTCGTTTCCTTCCGAAGGTCATGGGGAAGCCTGATAAAATGAATAGACTTGGTGTAATCCACGTGGCGGTGTTGTCCGCTGGTATCTTGCAAGCCAGTTCTGTTTTTGCCCAGGAAGCGAAGCCGGGCAAGAGGAACAATGAACGTGATCAAGCCGACCGTTCTCCGCAACAGAGGGTTGCCGAAGTCTCCTCAATAATTCGCGTCCAGCTCCAGTGGGCACCGCAAGCCCAGTTTGCGGGAGAAATTGCCGCGCAGGCGGAAGGATACTACGCAGCCGAGAACCTCCAGGTAACCCTGGTTCCCGGCGGGCCTGCAGTTGATATCATCGCGGCCGGCTCCGCGCCGGGTGGCCCGGAGTTCACCCTGAGTTGGGTGCCTAAAGCAATGGCGGCGGTTCAGAATGGCACATCGGACCTGGTGAGCATCGCCCAGATCTTTCAACGGTCGGGCATTCGGTCCATTTCGTGGAAGGCCAGCCACATCGATTCCGCAGATGACTTCAAAGGTAAAAAGATTGGCGTCTGGGGCTTTGGCAATGAGTACGAGATCGTGGCCGGCGCCCGGAAGCATGGACTTGAACCCGGAACCGATTACGAGAAGATCATTCAGGACTTCGGCATAGAAGCCTTGCTAAAGCACCAGGTTGATGCGGCAGCAGCAATGAGCTACAACGAGTTCGGGCAGCTTCTTGAAACGAAGAATCCAGCGACAGGCTGGCTTTACCAACCTGGAGACTTCAATGTAATCGACTGGAACCTCGAAGGAACAGCCATGCTGCAAGACGCGGTTTTTGCCCGCAAAACCTGGCTCGCAAAACCGGGCAACGAGGACATTGCAGTCCGCTTTCTTCGAGCAACCTTTAAAGGCTGGTTATTCTGCCGAGATCATCCGGCGAAGGCTGTTGATTACGTCCTCAAGGTAGGTCCCCGGCGAGGCCGAGGCCACCAGGTTTGGCAGCTTAACGAGGTGAACCCTCTGATCTGGCCATCCCCTCATGGGATTGGAATCACTGACCAGGTTCTGTGGGATCAGACAATTAAGATTGCGGTTGAGGGGGGTGTCCTCAAGGGCACACCTCCGCCAGGCGCGTTCAGGAATGACCTGGCTGAAAAGGCTCTTGCCGGCATCGTTGGTGACGTCAGGGGCAAGGGATTTATCAAGGGCACGGCGGTGGTGACAGAGGGAGGCCGCTAAAATACTGCTACATTGGTAAAACCTCCAAAACACAGAATGCTTTTATATTCCTTTGCGGCAATAGGCGTAGCTATTGCAGCAGAGGCCGCCGGTTCCTTTAACCGGTTTGAAAACCTCAACGCCGATCCCCACTGGGATGGTTATCGAAACCGCCTGCTGCCGGAGCCACTTCCGATCACTCGGCAAAATTTTGGTAATTGTCACTACCGCAATGCGCCTGGCATCGGCGGCTGGGTGCAGCGCTCCCTCACACCTGCCTGGTTTGCGAAGCCTCTACCAACCCGGACTTTAAACGACAAATTGTCGGCCTCAGGCAAATTCGCGGTCACGAACGACGCTGGCAACAGCGGTCTGTTATTTGGGTGGTTTAACACCAGCTCCCGCGGTTGGCGAACCCCCAACTCTCTGACCTTTCGCATCGACGGCAATGGCGGCAAATTCTGGGTCTTCTACGAATACGGCACGTGCCATTGGCTGACAGCGGCGGCGGGTGTTTCGAAGGAAAACGCTATCAAACGACCCCGACCAAACCATTTGCCGCCGATGGCGGCATGCACGTTTGGTCCCTGACATACGACCCGCAGGGAGGAAACGGAGACGGGTTAATGACGTTTCTGATTGATGGCACTGTTTACAATCAGCCGTTGCTGCCCGGTCACAAGCAAGATGGCGCCGAGTTCAATCGATTTGGGTTGTTCAATCTTCAAACCACTGGCGATGGAATGGAAGCCTATTTTACAGAGCTTGTTCTCGACCAGCAGCCTGTTGACTTGAGCAACTCTGCAGGTTGGGAGGGATTTGGAAACAAAACCGAATTTAGGGATCGCCATCTGCGGCCTTATCACGATTTCGGCTGGAATCCAACTGGAATACCTGGCGGAAATTCAGGATCTATCGGAGGGGTTATTTGGCGTGATGAAAAGCCGGCCTACTACGCGAGTAAGGTCGGTCCGGTGACTTTGGACGATGAGTTGGTCGCCTCCGGCAAAATTACATTCGACGGCGCAGGTTCAGACAGTGGGGTCTATCTGGGTTGGTTCGATTCTCAATCCAAAACCAACAACGGCTCCTCGGATCATGACCAGCCTCAGAGAAATTTCCTCGCCATTCTGATAGAAGGCCCGAGTCGCATCGGTCACTATTTTCGGCCCCAGTATCGAACCACAACAGGTGAAGGCGAATTGCCCGCCGATGGTCCAATCATTCGTCCAGACCACCGCGTTCATAAATGGTCCATCCATTACTTGCCGCGCTTAGCCGATGGCCAGATTCAAGTGACATTGGATGAGAACGTTCAAACGCTCACATTGAAACCAGGATATCGAAAGCAAGGTGCGTCTTTTGATAGATTTGGTCTGTTTAATCTCCAGGTGGGCGGGCATTTCGTGGATATAGCAGTGGATGACCTAAGCTTCACCCGCGCGAGCCGAGAGAAATAAATAATTTGGTTTATTTATTTGGCCCGAGCGAACCTCCCTTATTGGCGTGCACGTTGTTCGGTTGGTTCCCGCCGGCTGCCCTGATCAGTTCCTGCACGATTGAATCAGAGAGGTCGCCGCTAGTGGGGAAGACCATTTGCAGATGATTGGAAGCATCGATGATAAGCGTGCGAAAATTGTGGTTGAAAAGGCCATTGTCGGGATCGAATTTTACATCGCATAACCGGGCCAATTCCGCGATTTTATCCTTGGGACCTGTCAGGAAGCTCCAATGTTCGGGGTCATATTGGTAGAAGTCTCCATACTCTTTTAGCACCTCCGGTTTATCGTGAGCAGGATCAAAGGTGACGGAGAGCAAATGCCAGTTTGTGGGGGCGTTTTCTTTCGAGCCCAGTTTGCGCTGCACTTCTTGAAAATTGCGCGACAGACGCGGGCAGAACTCCGGGATGGGACAGCGCGTGAAGAAAAATGTCAGCGCGATAGCCTGTCCGCGAAAATCGGAAAGGCTTGTTGCTTGTCCAAGCTCATTTGTGAATTTGTAATCTCGCAGTGGGTTTTTTGGGTGCCCGGCCGCTGCGGACTTTGTCTTTGCTTCGAGATGCAAATCGCTTTTCGATAGAGCGGGAGAGATGCTGGCCGCTGACTGGGAAACATCGTTCTTCTCTATGTGGTCGATCCAACTTTCGGTTTCGGTGACGTGCAGTTGAAATGTGATTCCCTCACTCATCACTACGTTGGTGAGAATCTTAGGATCTTTCACACGGAACGGCATCGTCATGGCTTTCATGAAATTGGGAATCTCTTCGTGGGCGATAACGAGTTGTCGCTCGTCGTGATTAACTTCCTTCAAGACACCGCGCACGAAATAATTTGTGATGGCGGCTTGAGAAGACGTTAATAAAAAATATCCGGCGAGACTTAACACTAAAGGGGCAAACTGTGGGCGCCACTTCCGAAGCTCTGCGCGGCTCACGTTAGCATGGGCGGCATCGATCATAGATTTACTAATTAAATTGTCCCGAACCAAAGCGGCCTGCCAAGCAACGGCAGGACGCTTTGCGCGGGGTTTCGTCATGGCACAATCAGGCGATAGAATACGCTGACCTTGGTCTGGTCGATTGGGACTACAACGCGGTTCGTTGTCGTCGAATTCGGCACATCCGCCCAGCTCGCACTTAAACTGTTGGTTTGCGTTTGCAAACGCCCGCCCGCAATCGGCCAGGAGATGTCGAGCGTGTTCCCCGACACTTTGACGGTTAGGCGCACAGAGAAGAGCTTGTAAACGACACCGCCCGCGCCGTTGGCCGAGGTATTGGTTGCCAGCGCGTAAAGCTCGCCATTGGCGTCCTGGCCGAAACCATGGACGGTTTGGCCATTCGGCAAAATTTCCGATCCAAACTGCGGTAAGGTAAACACGTTAATCGTTCCAAGCTGAAGGTCAGCGTAGAACAGACGTCCATTAATCCGCACGGGATTTGCTACCAGGGCAAGGTCACCAAAAATATATTTCCCATAGAGCTCCGGCATGTTTGTGCCGCGATAGACGAAACCACCCGTGATGGAAATGCCATTATTGTGATCATATTCCAGTGTGCCCATCGGCCCGGAGATTGGATCGATGAGCCCCGGAGGACTTCCTGGACTGCGATTTCCGGGCGGGTTGCCGATTGTTCCGGCAGCCCCGGAGGGACCGTTCGTACGGTTGAACAGGAAGTCCCCTTCTTTTATCGCCCAACCATAGTTGCCGCCAAGCACGATTCGGTCAATTTCCTCGATATTATTTTGGCCGACGTCTGCGTGAATCAGCTCGCCATTGGCGCGGTCGAATGAAAATCGATAGGGGTTGCGCAAACCGTAAGCGTAGATTTCCGGCACCTGGCCCGGTCCATGGAACGGGTTGCTCGTTGGGATTCGATATTGCCCATTTGGGCTGATCGGATCAGAACTCGTGGACGTCAGAGCTGGAGCCAGCGGGTCAAATCGCAAGAATTTACCGAGCGGTGTGCTCAAATTTTGCGCGTTGCCGCCCGGCTCGATGTGACTTGCCCCGACATCGTTGGCGTCCCCACCATCGCCCAAGGCTAAATAAAGGTAACCGTCCGGTCCGAAAGTGCACGTGCCACCGTTATGGTTGCCGGCGGTCTTTCCAAAGGAGATTACCTCACGGCGAGAGTCGGGATCGACAACATTGTCGTTCGTGCTTGAGATCTTCCACTCGTTTAGGACATTCCTGTAGTTGTTGGTGGCAGTGGTCGGCACGGGATAAGTAGGCATAGTCCCTGTCGGTATCATTTCACTGTTATACGTGTAGAGTGTACGATACCCCGGGCTGGCCGGGGTGTTGAAGCCGGGATGAAACGCGAGACCAAGGAAGCCACGCTCGTCGTTAGCGTTGGTTGCGTTTAGCGGTGGCTGCACCCGGCTCTGAATGTCTAGCGCGGCTCCCGGTAGCAGCGTCCCATCCTGGATGATTCGCAGCAACCCATTCTGTTCCACGACGAAGAGGCGGTGAGTGTCACCCGGCGGGCTGATTGCATAATCGGGGGCCGACATGTTGGTAGCAATGGGTAGCAGGAAAAGGGAAAAAGCGCCGTTTGTGATCAGCGGCAAGTAGGTGGCCATGGTCACATGTACGGGAGCGGAGGTGGCCGTGACGCCGAGGTCGTCGGAGGCCACTGCAGTCAGCGTATGCGAACCAATCGCGAGGCTGGCGGTGACGCTGTACGGGAGGGTGGCATCATTGCCCAACGACACGAGTCCGTCGAAGAATTGGACGTTGGTTACGTTGCCACCCGAGTCATCAGCGGATGCCCTGATTGTCAGTGCGGCGGAGCTGCTCAATGTGGCGTTGTCGAGGGGGTTGGTGATAGTCACGCTTAGCGGCACGACACTCTGGACGTTGACCATTCCGGTAAAACCATGGACTGTGCAGCTATAAGGAAATGCTCCCGTGCTGGTGAAAGTATTAGTAAACGTGAAATCGGTATCATGAATCCCCGAATTCCACAGAAGGCTGTCGCTGACGGTGTTGTGATTGGGCGACGCCCAGGTCCAGACCACCTGGTCGTTGACGTTAATTGTCACATTGTCCGGGTTAAAATCGAATGACTCGATGCTCACGTTGGTTATCGCGGCCAACGCAACGGAATGGATCAGGAGACCGACAAATCCCAAACAGCAACTTTTCCTGAGTGAGGCAATGCGAGTCATGCAAAGACTTATTGGCATGGAACTGGTGTGTATTTTCATTTTGCGCTTTCTATTTATTTTGTTTAACCAGCGGGCGCCTTCTGAAAACCCGTCGTACGACTCCCATGCATAAGAGGAAGGGCGATGATTTTTTGTTCCAGAATCTTTTCGTGCGAAATAATTCGCCAAATAGAAAGACACTAAATTGGGTAAATCATCCCATTTGATGACCTGCGGAAAGGTTCTAGCTTAATACCTGCTGGGAGAGCGCTGAATGCAATCATTTCGCGCGCGGAAGGAATGCGGAGCAGGACTCGGATTCCGACTGCGGGTATGGGGTTGTTCCGAAATGCGAGCGTGTCAAGCTTGCACCCGGCAACCTATTGTAGCAGCCGACGGAGGCTCTGATCAATTCGGCAAAACGACCAACCATAAAGCAGTGGCATTGTCGGCTGCTGTATCAGGTTGAAATTTGAAATCCGAAATCCGTAGGAACTATCCCCATACAACTCACTTCCCCGGTAAATAAAAACCCGACGTCAAAGTTTGACGTCGAAAAACTTTATCGTTCGCACAGGCATAAAGCCATGAACGATCAGGTCCGGCAAAAGTTACGCTTACGCAGGTTTTATCACTGGGCTTGGCGATGACACCGCCCAATCGTCCGGTCGCGTCAAACATCTGAATACCCACGTGACTGGTGATGAAAGGACGACCCTCGCGGTCGACTGTCATGCCGTCCCCACCGCTATCAGGCCGATTGGCCGGCGTTCGCAATTCCATATAGCGCTCTCCTGCCGACAGTGTGCCATCGATGCTCACCATAAAACTCCACACATTGGTTCCGCCGTATTCCGACACGAACAGAAATTTTCCATCTGGCGAAAGTCCTATTCCATTGGGCTTGTTAATGCCGCCTGCGGCCACTCTCGGGCGGGGCAGCTTCTGGGTTTGGGTTGGGCACATGACCACCTCGCCCGCTGTTGTGTCGGTGAAATAAATCCAGCCCGCTTTTGAGACCACGAGATCGTTTGGGGCTACGTCCGTCGCTATCACTGTCACCTTTTTCGATTCAGGCTCGATCGCCACAATCGTTTTCTTTTCGTCACGCGGTCCGCCGACCGATCCCTGCGATGCGGCATATAAACGACCATCTGCACCGAACTTCATCCCGCTGATCTTTAGTTTACCCTCGATCCAAACCGTTGGTTTTCCATCGAGGCCCGTTTTGTACAGCTTCGCCCTTCCCACATCGCTGAAGTAAAAATTCCCTTCTTCATCCGAGCACGCTGCGTCCGTGCCTCCCAGTCCGTCCATGACCAATTCCCAGCTGCCCGCCTGCGGCAGGATCTTGACGAGCGCATCGTCGCCTTTGAAATTGTCTTTCGTCAGAGGTGCCGGCAAAGGCTCTGGCGCGCGCCATAGCCAACGCAGTGCATCGGGTAAAATAGCGCCTCCATGCCGGCTGTTGTGCGATCCGTCTCCCAGCACAAACTTGTGATCATAACCCATGAATCGCAACGCAGAAGCCATTTCCTGATTTGCCAGGGGCCAATCACCGTGCAAATTATTCAGGTCGTTGGATCCATCCTGCAGGAACACGCGGATGGGTTTGCGCTCGGTCTTGCGGATGAACGCGGGGTAGTTGTGGCCTCCGCGGATATTTGTGAAACTCCCAATTGTCGAAAGCACCTTCCGGAATTGATCCGGCCGCTCCCAGGCAACCGTGAAGGCGCAAATGCCTCCCGAACTTGCTCCACAGATTGCTCGCAGCTCCGGATCCGTGGTGATTGCCAGCGAATACTTGTTCGTCACGAACGGAATTACTTCGTTGATCAGGAATTTCGCGTAAGCGTCGCCTAACGAATCGTATTCAAAACTCCGATTGCTCTGCTCCCCGCGCGCCCCAGGGTTCAAGAAGATGGCAATCGCGACGGGTATCTCCTTTGCTGCGATTAAATTGTCGAATACCAGCGGCACACGATAACCGCCGTTCGTGCTCAGGTAGCCCATCCCATCCTGGAAAACCATTAACGCTGCCGGCTTCGCCGGATCGTATTGCGCGGGAATATAAACGCCTCCGTCACGAGCCGTCCCTGGAAACACAGTCGAATTGGTAAATTGAAACCGCTCGATTCGTCCATGCGGTACTTCTTGCTTGAACTGCGAATCTGAGCCCAGGACGTAATCATCGGCGGCCTGCGCTGCTACCACGGCCAGGGCCACGGAAAAAACCAATAAAACATGACGTTTGATCATAGTTGCAAAGGCGGCTAAGTGTCGTCTTCTTTTACCTCGCTCGGCGGTGAATCGCACTCTAAAAATGCAGTGAAATAGTTTGAAGAACGAGGAGGAGGACAAGAATCACCAGGAGAAAATCATAAGGAGTGATGGGGAGTGCCTGATCTGGGGACTTGAATTCAATCATAACCTCGCGCATGACTGGAAACAATGAAGACCTTGCTATGCTTTGCGTTTTTCCTTGGACTTGCCTCTGCCTTTGCTGGTTCACCGTTGCGAGGCTACACGATTCCGATGATTGACCTCGCTTATGAGACGAACAGACAGGTGATCGTGGACCGCGAAGCCGGCCAATATCTTGGCCACCCGAGCACGGTCTTGCTTGAAGATGGCAAAACGGTCCTGTGTGTCTATCCGAAAGGACATGGCCGCGGAGCGCTAATCCTCAAGCGCAGCGAGGATGGCGGGCTGACCTGGAGTGAGCGTTTGCCGACGCCGAAATCCTGGGAAACCAGCAAGGAAACTCCGACCATTCACCGGGTAGTGGACGCAATGGGCAAGAAGCGGCTCATCCTCTGGTCCGGCCTATATCCCGCTCGCCTCTCGGTAAGCGAGGATGACGGCAAGACTTGGAGCGACCTCAAGCCCGCGGGAGATTGGGGTGGTATCGTGGTCATGGGATTCGTCGAACCCCTCAAAACGGGCGCTGGCCATTACCTGGCTATGTTTCATGATGACGGCAGATTTTTTGCCGGCAAGCCGGAGCAGAAAAATCCGGTTGTGTTTACGCTGCTTCAAACGCGGTCAAATGATGGCGGATTGACGTGGGCTGTACCTCAGGAGGTTTGGAAAGGTTCTGAAGTTCAACTTTGTGAACCAGACTGCATCCGCTCGCCGGATGGCAAACAACTCGCCGTGCTGCTTCGAGAGAATTCGCGTCGAAAAAACTCATTCATCATCTTTTCGAATGATGAAGGCACGACATGGAGTGAGCCGCGCGAGTTGCCAGGCGCTTTGACTGGAGATCGGCATTGCGGCAAGTATGGCATCGACGGACGATTGTTCATATCATTCCGCGACACAGCGCGCGAAACACCTACCAAGGGAGATTGGGTGGCGTGGGTGGGTCGTTACGACGACATTATTTCGGGCAATGAAGGTCAATACCGCGTGCGACTGATGCACAACACCGACAGGTGGGATTGCGCTTATCCCGGTGTGGAAGTTTTGCCGGAAGGAACTTTGGTCACCACGACCTATGGCCATTGGACGACCAATCAGCAACCGTACATCATCAGCGTGCGGCTGAGATTGGGCGAGCTTGACGAACGCGCGGCAAAGATTTTCCAACAGAGATAAGTATATGCGCCGGGTCGCTGGTTTATTATTCCTGCTCTGCGGACTGACCCGTCCTAGCCCCGCCCTCGAGATCGGTGACCGTGCTGGTCCAGTCGAGCTTCTCACGCTCGATGGAAGGTCGTTGATCATGACCAATTACTCCGAGCGACACGGCACTGCCGTGGTGTTCTTGTCCGCTCGTTCCGAGCCGGTACACGCTCAACTGCAGGCGCTTAACGAATTGAATTCTCTTTTTCGTCTTCGTGACGTCCTATTCGTTGGAGTTTTTCCAAATGCCGAAGAAACCGGCGAAGAAGTACTGAGATTCGCTCAGCATATGGGTTTCATTTTTCCTGTTTACCGCGATCCGGAACGAAAAATTGCCCAACGATTCAATGTGAAAGTTACTCCTGAAACCTGCCTCCTGGATGCCCGTGGAGCGCTCTTTTATCGCGGTGCCGTCGGTAAAACCAAAGATACTGGCCTTGGTCAAGCCATTGCCGGGTTGCTGGGGGGCCACGTTTTGGACGTCAAACAAGTCCCACCGGAAGGGACCCCCATTGGTCAGCCGCAAGCGAAGCGCGAGCTTCCCGATCCATCCGACTCCTCCGCATTTTCTTCGGAGTTGGTGTTTGAGAAGATTCCCGACGCGCCGGCACATCATTGTTCCACGATTGTGGAGGCAGCTAACGGCGACCTACTCATTCTTTGGTATGGCGGAAGTTACGAGTCGGCCGATGACCAGGCCCTTTTTCTGTCGCGACGGAAAAAGGCAGAGAAAGGCTGGAGCCGGCCGGAAGCACTAATTCGCAACTCCCTCCAACCTCCTGGTAATGCCGTCATATTCCGTTTGGGTGGTGATCGGCTTTGCATTGTGTGGGCGCGGATGGAAGCCTCACGTCCCTTGCGCCGTGGCGGCGGTTGGAGACAAACCCGGCTGTTCTACCGCACGTCCGAGGATCACGGTATCAACTGGAGCAAGGATCAACTTTTCCTGAACGGCGTGCTCGAAGGTTTGCGAAATGTGCCGATCACTTTGAAGAGCGGCACCTTGTTGCTGCCGCTCGGACATAGCTTCGCACTCACAAAGGACTCGGGCCGGTCCTGGGAACACTTGGGTGCCCTGACCGGCGGAGGCCAGCCAACGGTAATCGAGCGCTCCGATGGCACGTTAATGACACTCTTGCGCAAACGTCCCAATATCATGCAAACCGAATCGAGCGATGGCGGACGGAACTGGAGTCCGCCGCTCGCTGCCAAACTGAAGAATCCGGATTCGGGGATTGCTATGACTGGTCTGAGTTCAGGACATCTGTTGTTGGTTTTCAACGATAGTGAAAGTTCGCGCACCCCTCTGAGCATTGCCCGCTCAATCGACGAAGGCCGCACCTGGGAACCACCGCTGACTCTTGAATCAAATCCAGGAGAATACTCTTACCCATGCGTGATACAAACCCAGGACCGCAAGATCCACATCACCTACACCTTCCGACGGTACGCGATCAAACACGTCGAGTTGGGTGAAGCCTGGTTAACCCGCCTTCACCCGCCTAATTGAATGAATCAGACATCGCATGTTGCGCTGTGCATCGAGACTTTGAAGATTTATGGTCGCGAGATTTTGCTGGAGAACTGCCATTATGGGACAGCGCTCCTCCTGTGCTGGCTCGGCAATCATCTTTTAAATATTTTTAGCATCTGGTTGCCCCCGCGCTGTAGCTCATAATGCGACGTACGTCAGCGGGGGCGCGCCACGTGGATGAATGGTCATGATATAGCCAGAAATGTGAAAGGATTTACGACCGCTACCAACAGTCAGTTATCTGGTCATTGCTTATTCGACAGCCGAATCACCATTCTGGCACCAAGCTTTTATAATTGGCCCGGGAAGTTCTCGGCACAGCCTTCCGGCCCCGCCTTTTTTGTGACCGGAATTCTCATGGCAAATTATCCGGACACAAACAAAGTTATATCATTTTGGAAGATTTTCCATTTGGCGGCTCTTTAATGATGAACAGATGATGCCTGACACCCAGGAATTACTTGCGAATTTCGTTAGGAACGCGTCGGAGTCAGCTTTTTGCGAACTCGTGACGCGTTACTTCGACCTGGTTTATTCGACGGCAGTGCGACTGGTGGATGGGGACACGCACAGGGCCAAAGATGTTGCCCAGATTGTTTTCGCGGACTTGGCACGAATGGCCGGCAAGTTGTCTGTGAGCACTACGCTGGGTGGATGGCTCCATCGACATACCTGCTTCGTTGCTCGGACGGTCATGCGCGGAGAACGCCGCCGCCAGGCCCGAGAACAGCAGGCCTTTGAAATGAACACGCTGAATGATAAAAGCGACAGTGTGCTGGCCCAGGTCGCGCCGATGTTGGACGACGCCATCAATGAGCTTGGAGCGGATGATCGCGACGCAATCCTGCTTCGGTTTTTTGAGCGTCGCAATCTTCGGGATGTGGGTGAGGCGTTGGGAACCACAGAAAACGTGGCTCAAAAGCGGGTGGCGCGCGCCTTAAAAGAATTGGGGGTTCTGCTCGAGAGGCGTGGGGTGACCTTGCCTGCCACCGTCCTGGCGAGCGGGCTTGCAGCCTCGGCCGTGACAGCCGCGCCCGCAGGAATGGCACTGAGCGTTGCTGCAAGCGTCCTTACCAGCACCGGGACCACCACAGGCATCAGCTTGACTTCCGCTAAAGTCGTGGGAGTGGCTAAACTAAAGTTGGGGATTGTCGGCGCCACAGTAGTCGTGGGAATTGTGACCGCGATTTTTCTGCACAACCAATCCAAAGCAAGGTTGCCTGCTGAAAGTCGCCTGGAGCGGCAGCAGGTAAACGAATTAGAAACAGCAGGTGTTGACGGCTTCAGTCCTGAGAGTCCGGAGACCGCAACTAACCCCCCGAATGCTCCACCTGAGCGACGAATCGAAGCACCCTCAATTGCCAAGCGAGTGGCTGATTTTATCGCGCGACCTCCGAGCGAAAGCGCTGCGGTGAAAGGGAAGACTGTTGCGGATAACCCGGCTGTCCCCATCCAGCGATTTTTTGCCAGTTCAGGAGGCAGGGTTACAATCAAGGGCACTTCTGATATCCACGACTGGCAAGTGGAAAGCTCGGTCATCGGCGGGTTCTTTGAAGCCGGCCCTGGCTTTCCTGTGGAACCACGGGGGACAGTACAAACAGGACCACTTCAGGCGCGAGCGGAGGCGGCCATCCCCGTCCGCTCCCTTCGGAGTGTGGGGAAGAATGGCCTGCCATACAATGACGCAATGGATCAAATCATGTATGAGAGCCTGAGGGGAGAGCAGAACCCCAAAATCCGTTATCGTTTGGTCGAAATATCGTTGAAGGGAACGCTTAACCCTAACAAAGGTTATGAATGTGAAGCGCAAGGCGAATTGGAAGTAGCGGGTGTTACGAACGAAATCACCATGCCGGTCCTCGTTTTGCCGCTGGGTCATGGCAAGCTCAAGATCTCTGGGGAAATATCTGTTAAGATGACATCGTTTCAGATCGATCCACCGACGGCCCTGGGACTAATCAAAACGGGAGACGATGTGAGACTCCTGTTTGATTGGCTGGTCGCATTGAAAGGCGCCTCCACTATCCGGACTGAAAGCGTAATGGCGCCGCTCATACTGAATTTGCCAGTTCGCGCCTTCAAGGGCACCCCAAAGGACCTGCAACTCGGACCGAATGTGGAACCACTTTCGGACAAGCCCCGCCCACCAATGATGGTCCCATCCGGCGTGATCAACATCGCCCCTGGCAGCAAGCTGACCTGCAGCGATAAGAATGCCACCGCCGCTATTCTGGCCAAGATTACGGATGGAGATAAAGCGACAGCCGACCAGAGCATCATTTTCCTCCGTAAAGGCATGCAATGGGTGCAAATGGATTTCGACAATCTGTGGGAGCTATTTGCCGTAGTGATATGGCACGCCCATAACACGGCCAAGGTCTATCACGACGTGATTGTTCAAGTTGCCGATGACCCGGACTTCAAGCAGAATGCCCGCACCCTCTTCAACAACGACTCGAAGAACACTTCCGGTTTGGGTAGCGGCGCAGATCGCGAGTACTTCGAGAGCTACGAAGGCAAGCTGATCAACGCCAAAGGTGTTAAGGCCCGCTACATTCGTTTTTATTCCAAGGGCAGCACCGAAAGCGCCCTTAACGAATATACGGAAATCGAGGTGTATGGACGGCAGGCGCAGTGACAACGCAAACTGCCCGTGGGGTTCCAGCTATGCGGACAGTTCGGTTGCCTTGAATCGCCCGCTGGAATATCGATAGCAATATTCCTGACGAAAGCCATTAGCTCAGCGCATTTTGCTTTTATCGAATTCGGCTTGTGCTTGAGGTAACAATTTTTGCAGATCGGCAATGCGAACCGTATCAACTGGGTGAGTGCTTAAAAACTTGCTGAAAGCAGATGAGGTGGCGCCGCCCCCTTGCTCCTTATTGTAAGCACTGAACCGTTGCCAGAATGCCACCGCTTCTTTTGGATCATAACCCGCTCGCGCCATATAGATCACGCCAATGTGGTCTGCCTCCGATTCCTGTTGGCGGCTGTACGGCAACTCGACTGCGACTTTTGAGCCAATGCCATACACGCTCATGAATGTATCCTGGTACTGAGCGTATTTTGAGGAACCCACGAGCGAGCCGGCGGCCTGACCCAACCCCTGGCTCACCATAGCTGTGCTCATACGCGATGCGCCGTGATGAGCCACTGCATGGCCCACTTCATGCCCTATCACGGTTGCCAAGCCTGCATCATCCTTCGCTATCGGCAATAGTCCGGTGTACACGCCAACCTTTCCGCCCGGGAGGCAAAACGCGTTGGCTTCTTTGCTGTCGAAGACAACAAACTCCCATTGCGCGTTTGGCATATCCTTGGTGGCAATATCGGCGATTCTTTTCCCGACTCGTTGCACCATCGCGTTCATGGCGGGGTCTTTGCTTACCGGAGTATCCTTTTTAAGCTGATCGAAGCTGCTCAGCCCGAGTTGGGTTTCTTCACCGGAGGAAACAATATTCAGTTCGTGTCGGCCAGTGACGGGTACTGTGCTACAACCAGATAACAGCCCGGATGCGGTAATTAATGCCAATAGAAAATTTTCAATCTTACTAATTTTCATGCGACCCTTTCTCATCAGTTTTCAACCTTGTTAGCTGGTTCTTGCCCGTCTTGAGCATATGCAACTTCGGACGAAATTCAATGGGTTTCCGCCCGCCTCTGCGCCCCTCATAGGGGCTTATATTTTGCACGGATTAGGGGCCGACCCCATTGGAGCAGAACTGACAACGAACTAGCTTGATCGTGATAATTGCAGCGTCAACAGGCTTTGAATTTGATGTTTATGAAATTTCTGCATCTAAATCTTGCCATATTTCCCCTTGTGCTTTTCGGATGCGCCCATGATATAGATAACAGGGCTGCGGAAAATGACGTTCCTTATCATCGTCCTTTAACCTCTCCTGGTTCAAAATTTGGCGCTTTGCCGCCCGCGGTCCAAAACACAGTCCGTGCCGAAACGGGTGCAGCGGAAATTAGCGATATCGAAACCCGATACGGACCAGGAGGTCCGACCTACGTTATTTATTTTAGAAACCGTGAGCTTTTTGCACCGATGTTTGTTGCTGCAGACGGAGGCCTTCTGCACCCGGATTTGACTTTGGCTATGGGAGCTCCGAAAGATTCCTATGCTGTTGTGAGCAGTGGGCCAGTCACTGGCATAAAACCAAACGAACTGCCCCAACCGGCACTGAAAACGATCAATGAAAAAGCTGCGGGCGCGCAAATTGCATCTATCAATAAGGAAACCTGGGGTGATCGGAATATTTTTATTGTGTCCTTTATTGATCCCGAACATCACCCCCGAATTTATATAACTGCGGATGGGAAATTATTGAACGAGGGACCGAAATAATATTTGGGGTTTGCTACGCTCCCAAAAATTCCGACCGTTTTGCCGTGCATCTGCTCTACCCCTCACCAAACACCCAGAGCTTCAAGTTGACTCGTGACAGTGGCTGCCCAATTTTGATTCGCAGCGGGATTAGCTGGGCTGGGATGTAAAATACGGCCTAGCTTTACCCCGCCTTGACCAAAGACGAACTCGGCCCGCTGTGAGGCAAAGCCTCCTATGCCAATCACCCATTTTGGCCTAAGAGTCTCTACCACGACCCGCAAATGTTCGTCACAGGCAGCAAACAAAGCCTCCTTTTCATTCGGAGCCAACTTATCGGGAGTTCGATTCCGGCCGGTGTTTTCCAGGAATGCCAAGGGGCAGTAATTCATGACGATATGTTCGGCAAAGAAATCCTCAGCCTGTGGGAATCGAGTCGCAAAAAGATTCCACAAGCGCTGGCCGCTCACCTCCGAGCGTGTGCAAGCAAATCCAGAAATGGGACGTTGCGGATGTTCCCGCATTGGTTTGTTAACTGCTCCTTGGATCATGAGCCAGTCACGCACTGCGGCGATCTCACCGAAGGGCACGCCAGTCTGAGCCATTCCAAATGGCCCTGGGTTCATTCCAAGAAACACCACCTGCTTGGGTCCAAGACCAAATTTGAGCAAGTACTGCCGGTGGGGCTCCCAGGCGTATCGCAACGGGTTATACACAAATTCCACGGGAGCGCTGAACGTCAGCTCATCCATTGCCAGGTCCAGCCGTCGGGCAGCACGAATGAGACTGCTGTCCATGCCTGCCGGTAACGACTTCGAGAGCATCAAAGGATTATTCTCGTTTGTTTGCAGAAAGCAAATAACACAGCACAGCGTTTCGGTTTTCAATCTCAGTTCCTTTAATCGGGATTAGGGCGCTTGAGTGCGCACAGGTGTCTCAATCCAGGTCACCTTTGTCTCAGATTTATTGAGTCTGGCTTGCATCAGCAGGAAAGAAACTTCTGAAAGCGGCAGCGTTGTGGTCCGGGTCGTGCTGATGAATAAAAGTGAAGTTTCTCTGCAATGCAAAGAAACCACCGGCACGGTTGGATCGATGCCGTGGGAATGACCTGCGAACATGAATGACACAGCAACCTGGCCGATTGGCACCGGCCGGACTCGAGACCAGAAGCACATTTCTGTGGCCAATGGTGTATCCTCGCTGGCTTGGGCGGGCTTGTTGCTGGGACTCATTTTCAGCCTTTGGATCTATTTCGAGCGGCAAAATGCGCTTTTGGCTATTGCCACCCTTGGTGCGGCTTCATTGGGAAGTATTGTGGCCATGCAGGCTGGCGCGAGGAAAGCCCGGCAGTCATACCTGGAAACACTGAGAGCGAAAGAAAATGAATGCCAAACCATGCTCCTGGGATTGCAATTACAATTGACTGACAGCCGCAATGCTGAGGAACACTTGGCGCGAGAGCGGACCGAAGCCAGCCAAAACGCCGGGCGCGCCGAGGCGCTGAATTCGAAACTGCGGGAAGAACTCGACTCCTTGAAGAGAGAAGAAAAGAGATTTTGGCAACGGCGGCAGGAATTGGAAAGTTCCAAAACTGTGCTGGAATTGCATGTGCAAGAACGAACAGGTGAACTGCAGAAATTCCAGCAACGCTACGAGCTAATCCTGAATTCAGCCGGCGAGGGTATTTGCGGTTTGGACCTCGACGGGAAGGCGGCCTTTGTAAACCCCGCGGCAGCGAAAATCACCGGGTTGCCGATCATTGAATTAATAGGCAAAACGGAGAAGCAAATCTTTGGAGAGATTGCAAACAAACCCGGTGCGCAAGACGGGCGTAACTGCGGCGAGCGCCTGTTTCATCGGAAGGATGGAACCTGTGTGCCGGTGGAATACGAAAAGACCCCGATTCAAGAGAATGGCCGTCAACTGGGCGCCGTATTGGTTTTTAAAGACATTTCTCAGCGCAAGCGAGTGGAGGAGGCAGTCTCGCAGAAAGCTGCTGAGTTGGCACGGTCGAATGCTGAACTGGAACAATTCGCGTTTGTGGCTTCCCACGATTTGCAGGAACCGCTCCGCAAGATCCAGGCCTTTGGAGATAGGCTAAAGACCAAGCTCAAGCGCGAACTAGAGCCTGATGCTGTGGATTATCTGGAGCGGATGCAAAGCGCCGCGGCTCGAATGAGGACGCTCATAAACGATTTGCTGACTTTCTCACGCATCATTCGAAGGTCGGAGGCTTTTGTGTCGGTGGATCTCAATATTGTCATAAATGGGGTTCTCGGGGATTTGGAAATGAGTCTTGAAAAAACGGGTGGCCGTGTCGAGGTCGGAACTCTGCCGTCATTGGAAGCGGATCCAATCCAAATGCACCAATTGTTGCTGAACCTGCTGGGGAACGCGTTGAAATTTCAACCCCCTGGTGCAAAGCCCGTTGTGAAGGTGGGCTCGCGTCGAGTTTCATCGCCCTCTGGAGAAGAGTTTTGTGAAATCAGCGTCGAGGATAACGGAATAGGTTTCGAAGAGAAATACCTGGAGAAAATGTTTGCTGTCTTCCAGCGCCTTCACGGCCGTAACGAGTATGAAGGAACTGGCGTCGGGCTGGCAGTATGCCGGCGAATTACCGATCGGCACCATGGGACTGTCACCGCCAAAAGCAACTTAGGTCAAGGGGCAACATTCGTGGTTACTCTCCCCCTGCATCAGAATAAGAAGTTGGGCGCCGTATGAACGAAAAGAACAAGCCTCTTGTAATCCTCATGGCTGAGGACGACGCCGATGATCGCCTTTTGGTGAAAGACGCCCTTAAGGAATGCCAGTGCGAAGTCGACTTGCGTTTTGTGGAAAACGGAGAGGAACTTTTGAATTATCTGGGGCGGTCGGGAAATTTCAGCGCGCTGGAGCGTTCGCCGCGACCAGGTTTAATCCTCCTTGACTTGAACATGCCTCGTAAAGACGGCCGGGAAGCATTGCGGGAGATAAAATCCAATTCAGATTTCCGTTCTATTCCGGTGGTGGTGCTGACAACTTCCGGGGCCGACACGGACATAGAGGGGGTCTACCAACTGGGAGCCAACTCATTTATCTCCAAACCTGTGGAGTTTGAGCAGTTGGTGAACGTGATGAGACTACTGGGTCAATACTGGTTTAAAACGGTTCAGTTGCCAACCAGGAGATGAGATCAATGATCGAACCGGAAATTCTCAAGGTATTGCTGGTTGAAGATGATGAGGACGATTACATCATCACCCGCGATCTCTTTTCCGGAATGAGTGGGCAGCGGTTCATTCTGACATGGGTGCAAACCTTCGAAAAGGGACTCGATGCCATGTTGCAGAACAGGCATCACATGTACCTCGTGGATTACCGCCTGGGCGCGCACAACGGAATCGAACTTTTGCGAGCGGCGATCGAGGGCGGATGCCAATCGCCCGTCATTTTGTTAACCGGGGCGGGGGAGCATCAGATCGATCTTGAGGCGATGGAAGCTGGCGCCGCGGATTACCTGGTCAAAACGGAGCTTCAATCCAACACCCTCGAGCGGAGCTTGCGCTACGCGCTGCAACGCCAAAAGGCCACAGCGGCGGCAGTGTTTGAACAGGCGCGGCTGGCCGCCTTTGGCGCTGAAGTTGGCCTGGCCCTCACACGACGAGACTCCCTCAAGGCCATTATGGATCGCTGCAGCGAAGCCATGGTGAAATACCTGAACGCGGCGCTTGCTCGGATCGAGACTTTCGATGGAGAAACAGGGCTGTTCGAGCCTCTATCTGAGGCGGGCCCGTTTTTGGGAAGCAATATCCCTTCGGGGATTCCTTCTGGCGTTCGGCTCGAAGGAGGGCCACTCACTGAAGGAAAACCAGTCATCGTGAAACAACTGCATGACCATGCCGATCACACCGGGCCGGAGTGGAGCAAGCGACAGGGACTCGTTTCGTATGCCGCCTATCCGCTCCTTCTCGAAGAAAAACTTGTGGGCGTGATGTCGCTTTTCACGAAACAGCCTGTGACGGAACAGATATGGCTGGAGATGGCTTCCGTAGCTCATGGCGTTTCCCTTTGCATTGAAAGAAAGCGCTCTGACGAAGCATTAGGTCTCAGCGAGTTCAAATATCGAACGGTGGTCGAGAGCATCAAGGAGGTCATCTTCCAGCTTGATGAACTTGGCAACTGGACAGTCCTGAATCCGGCATGGACCGCCATCACAGGTTTTGAGGTTAAGCCAAGCTTGGGAACGCACTTTTTGGACTACGTTCATCAAGATGATCGGCAACAGAATCGAGAAATGTTGCTGAGCTTCACTGAAAGGAAAATGGAGCAGTGCCGGTACGAGACTCGTTTTCTAACCAGGGACGGCAAGTGCCGCTGGGTGGAAGTCTTTTGGCAAGCTTCTTTGAACAACGAGAACAACATCACAGGAATATCCGGCACTCTGACGGATATCAGTGACCGGAAAATTGCCGAAACCCAGATTCAAAAGCTGGCTGCCTTTCCGAGGGTGAATCCCAATCCGGTGTTGGAATTTGCGCTGGACGGTACGCTGTCCTATGCCAACGAGGCCGCGATCACCATGGCCAAATCGCTCGGAAAGGATCTCATCGCGTTCCTCCCCGCTGATGCAAGCTCCATTGCGCGGGATTGTCTTAGCTCCAGGCAAAACAAACTGCGGCAGAACATCAGCATCAATGGACGGACCATCACCTGGTCATTTTTCCCGGTTGTTTCAAGCCAGGTTGTCCACTGCTACGGCGCCGACGTGACGGATGTGCTGAATTTGGAAGCTCAATTGAGACACGCGCAGAAACTGGAGTCCGTCGGACAGCTCGCGGCTGGAATCGCCCACGATTTCAACAACATCCTTACTGTTATCCATGGTTATTCCGATTCACTGATTGCGCGCTTTCGTGAAGATGATCGCACGCGTGAAGCTCTTTGCCAAATCAAGAACGCTTCCAAGCGAGCCGCGGCACTCACGCGCCAATTGCTCACTTTTAGCCGCAAGCATGTGATTCAGACCAAAGCTCTGAATCTCAATGGTGTCATTGAAAATCTCGCCGACATGTTGCCGCGACTCCTGGGTGAAGATATTATTATCGAGACGAGGTTTCTGCCAGGACTGCCTTGTATTGAAGCTGACACCGGAATGCTCGAACAAATTCTGATGAATCTGGCGGTCAATGCGCGCGATGCAATGCCCAATGGCGGGAAGCTTTTAATCGAAACGGCAGCGGCGCACATTGAACACGATGGCGCGGACGGTCATCCCGAATCGCGAGCAGGCCTATTTTCGTGTTTGACCATTACAGATTCCGGTTGCGGAATGGATTCGCAAACCAAACAAAGACTTTTTGAGCCCTTTTTCACCACCAAAGCTGTCGGAAAGGGGACTGGGTTGGGCCTGGCGACGGTTTATGGCATTGTGAAACAGCATCAGGGCTGGATTGAAGTTACCAGCGAGGTTGGCTTGGGCGCGACGTTTAAGATTTATTTTCCGGCGATTCAGGCACCAGTTATGACAAATCCCTCCGCGCCATTAGCGCCCGGTAAAGTACAAGGCGGCAAAGAGACTATCCTTTTGGTTGAAGATGAACCAGTCGTGCGCGAGTTGGTGCGGGAAATACTGGAGACATATGATTATTCAATCATCGAGGCAGGTTCGGGCGTGGAGGCGCTCCGCGTTTGGGAGCAGAATGAAGGGAAAGTGGACCTGCTATTGACTGATATCATAATGCCTGAAGGGCTCAACGGCCGCGATCTGGCAAACCAACTCAAAACGCGCAAACCCGATTTAAAAGTTATTTTCAGCAGCGGGTATAGCGCTGAGACCCTGGGCAGGAGTTTTCGCGATGACGAAACAGCATTTCTGCCTAAGCCGTATTTGCCGGCGCAACTGGCTCAGCTCGTCAGGCAGCGTTTAGATAAAGCCAGACCAACAAAAGGGTTGGAATCCATTCCAGATGATGTGCGAGAGGGTTCTTTTTAGGTCGGGTTCCTGGAACCTTCCCTACCTCTTTGCAAGTTTCGTAAGGCGTGTCGCAGCGACTCAACCTCTCGTTCGTCGGCGTCCTTTTGTCGTTCAGCCAACTCAAGCGTCTCCAGGACCTCTTCCATTTCATCGAGCGTTTCACGAAGGGTCTCAACAATATGACTCACCTCTTCAATTGCGTTCTGGATTGCGCTGCTCGATGAAGGTTGCGGCGCAGGCTGTCGCTCGATGGGCGCCCTCACGGGAGACGGTTCCGCTTCCGATTGTGGGGATAATGGCTCCTGGGAAGTCTCCGTTTTCGGAATCTCGGGTGAACTCTGCGAAGAGTGGGGAGGGGGGCGGGCAGGTCCGCGTCCACCACGCCCGCGGCGGCCTCGACCTGCGCGGCCACTTCGCTTGTAAACGCGTGGGGTTTGTGCCGCCTCTTCGCCACCCGCGCGCGCATTAGATTCCTGCTCCGGACCCATGTTCATTTCAACTTGCCTTGAAGCCCGCCAAATGCAATGGAATTGTCGCAGCCGAGAAATGCGACTGCGCTTTAAGTTGCGGTCCGCGGAAAGATTGAAAATGTTGGACGCACTAGCCAGATTGCGCCAACTTCACTTGGTGATTCGTTATTACAGGTTGTATTGGTCGAAAATCCTCTTTCAGGCCATCATTTGCTTGTTGCCTGCGGCTTTCACTTTTGGGGCTCCGCCATCAGAGGCGCAACGACCACCGGCTGCCCGCCATCCCAGCATCCTTCTGATACTCGCCGATGATTTAGGGTATGGTGATTTGGGATGCTATGGGCAGACTCGAATCAAAACTCCAAATATCGACAAGCTGGCAGCCGAGGGCATTCGCTTTACCGATTTCTATGCAGGCAGCACTGTCTGTGCTCCTTCTCGGTGTGCGCTGATGACCGGGCTGCATACGGGACACTGCTGGATCCGGGGTAATGGGAAAGTGCCGTTGCGGCAAGAAGATCAAACCTTTGCGAAGCTGCTCCAGGGTGCGGGATATTACACCGGCTTAGTTGGCAAGTGGGGCTTGGGAAACGAACATACCTCGGGTGTGCCGCAAAAAAAAGGGTTCAATGAGTTTGTCGGTTACCTGGATCAAACCCACGCGCACGATTATTATACCGATCACCTTTGGCATTCTGACCCGAAGAGTGGATTTGACGACTGGCAGTACTTCTATGAAAACCAGGATGGCAAAAAGGGCCTCTATATGCCGGATTTATTCACGAGGGGCGCTCTCAATTTCATCCGCACTTACAAACCCGACCAATTTAATCATTACCGCCCATTTTTCCTGTATCTTTCCACTATCGTTCCCCACGCCAATGATGAAGAAGGCCAGCGCTCGGGTAATGGAATGCAGGTGCCGAGCGACGCTCCTTACTCTGGCGAGCCCTGGCCAGCACCGGAAAAAAATAAGGCGGCGATGATCACACGTTTGGATGCGGATGTTGGCAACCTGATGGCAAAGCTCAAAGAATTGAGAATTGATGAAGACACAATTGTAATTTTCTCGAGCGACAATGGACCCCACAAGGAAGGTGGTGTGGACCCGAACTTTTTTCAAAGCGCCGGCGGCTTGCGAGGGATCAAACGCGATTTGTATGAAGGGGGGATTCGAGTGCCGCTGATTGTGCGCTGGCCCGCCCGGCTGAAGCCCCGGGTGACTGAGTTCGCGGGGGCTTTCTGGGATATTATGCCGACAATGGCTGAAATTGCTGGCGCAAAATGCCCGCCAGATATCGACGGGATTTCAATGTTGCCGACCCTTTTAAACCTTCCGCAAACAAATCGGCACGAGTTTTTTTATTGGGAATTTCACGAGCGCGGTTTTCAGCAGGCGGTTCGTATGGGAGACTGGAAAGCGGTCCAGCCAAAAAACGGCGCCCCCCTGGAGCTTTACAATCTAAAAACCGATCGCGGCGAGAAGCACGATGTGGCGAAAGAAAACCCAAAAATCGTTGCTCAAATCAAGAACTACCTCAAAACAGCTCGTACGGAATCTGCAGAGTGGCCGCTCAAAGAAGGGGCGAGCAAATAACGAACCCCTGCTCCCTGGAACATTCCAGAATGGGCATGGGGAGAGCTGAGCTCTCGGTTACGCTTCGTCCGCTTAATTTCAAAGCTCATCCAAAGAATGGCCAAGGCTATTCCCAACAGAATCGCAGCCAGCAAAAACCAGGGCCAGATGTAGCGACGTTTCGGCTCCCCCTGAGTATTGTTTGGAACAGGTTCATTCATCGTGGGACCGCCTCTGGCGAATTGTTGCAAACTGACACTTAGGAAATGTGTTCCAAAAAACCTTCAAGTTTGCTGCGGCGCGTGGGATGCCGCAACTTGCGAAGCGCCTTGGCCTCGATCTGGCGGATCCGTTCACGCGTCACATTGTATTGTTTTCCCACCTCCTCCAGCGTGCGTGGATAGCCGTCTGCCAGACCGTATCGTAACTCCAGGATCTTTCGTTCCCGCTCTGACAAGCCATTAAGCACTTCTCCCAATTTGCCTTTGAGCAAGTTGAAGCTGGTCACCTCGCTCGGGTTTTCAGCGGTTTTATCTTCGAGCAAATCGCCAAAATCTGTTTCGTCAGTTTCTCCGATGGGCGCTTGCATCGACACGGGTTGCTGGGCCATCCGCATGATGTTCCGGACCCGTTCCACCGGGAGTTCCAGTGCGTCGGCCAGTTCATCCGGCGTGGCTTCTCGTCCCAATTCCTGCATCAACTGTTTCTGAGCTCTCCAGAGTTTGTTGATAACTTCGATCATGTGCACTGGAATGCGTATTGTGCGAGCCTGGTCGGCAATGCATCGGGTGATCGCCTGGCGAATCCACCAGGTGGCGTATGTCGAAAACTTGTACCCTCGGCGATACTCAAACTTTTCCACCGCCTTCATCAACCCCATATTGCCTTCCTGGATGAGATCGAGAAAGGATTGGCCGCGGTTCGTGTACTTTTTGGCGATTGAAATCACCAGCCGCAAATTGGCCTCCACCATATGCATTTTAGCGTCATGGGCCTGGGCCATCGCCCGGCTCAGAACAACGCATGTATTGAGAAAGTCAGGGCAAACCAGGCGAACAAATCGTTCCAACGCGTTTAGATTCTCCCTTTCAGATTGCAGGACAATTTGATGCTGCGAGGATTTGTGGTCTGTGCTGTGTTCTACTCTCTGAAGGCTCGACTGCATTTTGTCGCGGATGTTCTCCGTCACTAACGTCATTTCATCGATGATTTTCTGTTTAAAATGGAACTTGGGAAATAACGCCTGGAGCTGCTTATCCAGCCGTTTAAAGCGAGCAAGCAATCGCGAGCGCAATTTCGGGCCCGCCCGCTGCCAGGCTTCGAATTGTTTGTCCGCTCGCTCGTCAAGGTCTCGAGTTTGCTTCACAAGCAGGCGTAATTGTTTCAGGTGTTTTTCCCGAGCTTCCACCAAGCGATCCACGATGATTCGGTCGAAACGTTCCTTCGGTGGCAAGGCCAGCAGTTTCTCCGCTAAAGCAATGTGCTCCTTGGCTGCAAAGCCCAATCCGTAAACAATCTTGCGGGATTCTTCCTCTGCCTCCTCGATGCGCTTGCAGATTTCCACTTCCTGTTCTCGCGTCAATAATGGGACTTTCCCCATCTGTCGCAGGTACATGCGGACAGGGTCATCCAAAATATCATAACGCTCGCCTTCCTCTTCTTCCCCTCCTGGAGGCCTGACGCGATCCACTTCTGCCGGATCAATGATGTCGATTTCGAGCGTTCGCAACTCGGTGAGAATTCGGTCCAGGTCCTCCGGGGTGCCCCCTCCATCAGAAAGCGCGTCATTGACGTCTTCATAAGTGAGATGCCCTTGCTCACGGGCCAGCCGAATCAATTCCTTCGTTCTGTTTGTGAGATCAACAGGTTCCTGGGGAGACCGCGCCAGGCTGGGAGGCTCACTCAGATTGTGAGCCATTTCAGCCAGGGAAGGGCGCGCGCCTCGTCGAGGCTCTTTGACTACGCCTGGCTTCTCAGCAGAAACGTCGCCATCGTCCTTTATCTTTTTTGCGGTTTTCTCGAAATTCGGTTTCCGCATATCTTCGGCGCCATTCAGCCCATTCATTTTGCACTCATATCTAAAGTTTCCTGGAACATGATGAAGGCTTACTTGGGATGCGCGACCTGCTCATAATGTTTGCGCAGCAGGTCTTCCCCAAAATCGTTTGGCAAGTCCCGCCACACAGTGTGGACGTGATTGGCATTGTTCTGCGTGTTGTCGTATTCCATGAGAAAACTCGGACCTTGAATTCGAAAGTAATGGCCTTCGCCGGTTGCAAGACCTCCCGCCCAGGCGAAGTGTATCTTTTCCCAACCTGCTTGCTGGATTGCTTTCATGTCTGCCTCAGCGATCTCAGCCCGATAACGGAAAACATATTCCTTGAGCAAATTAACGAGCAGGTCCTGTTGAGGTTTGGTTAATTTGTCAGCGGCGATTCCCACGGGTTCAAGCAAATGAGCTTTTCGGTCGTTGCCTGTAATGATATCGCGCGGAGCGTCCGTATTGACAATCGCAACTTTGCGCTGTTCAGCGCTAAGGGAGGTGGTCAATTGCCGGCCGAGATCCTCCTCCGAACCAAGCACACGCAAGCCCTTGCGAGGGCCGGTTTGGATCTGGGCGGGGTTTGATCCAAAGAAGGAAGGTGTGACAGACAGAACCTCATCATCTCCGACCGTGAAATTGAGAGAAAGGTGATGACCTTCGACGCGCCAGGCCCAGGCGCCCTTTCCTGGCTGGCCAAAGATGCTGACATAATAAACATCGGAATCACGGTGCGGCGATTTGTTTTCAAGCTCATAAAGGATTTGCTCCAGGCTCATGATGGTCGTTGCTTTCATGTAGCCGCGCTGGCTCAGACCGCTGCTAAGTAACGCGTGAGCCAAAAGCCGTTGCGGGGAGGTCATTTCTTTGAGTGGCAGCCCCTTGCGCGGCTTCGGGATAAAGTGCCAATCCATCCGTTGCGCGTCGGTGAATTCAAACACTGCCTTACTTTTTAACTCTGGAGTGAGGGCAGCCAGAAAATTATTAGCGGCATCGGCCATTTCCTGAGCGGGTGTGTGGGCCCGTGCAGTGAAGTCGAAAAGCTGCAAAAAAAAGAGCAGTGCTGCTACAGGGCGAAAACTTGCTGGGTTGCGCATCGTTCCAAGACATCGAAAAACGTGGCAAAACGCAATTGCAAAGTTTGACGGGGCGCACCTCATTTTTGATGAGGATGCTTACCATTTATGAGGAGAAAGCGGAACGGAGAGACTAAACAGCGAAAACCTCACAAAAGAAAATCGGTCCACGCAAGATTAGTCTTCGAAACGGTGCTGAGAATGGGGAACGTGAGGGATGTAAACAGAAGGTCGCGAGCGAAAAGTAGAGTTTGAATTTTTGGAACAGAAGACCGCAAAGGGAGCAAAGAAAACTGATTTTAGAATATCTATGTTTGCATCAGCCCCGCGAGGAGTTGGAAAAGAAATTTAAAGCGCCGCGGGCGCAGTCCAAACGTTTTGCGCGGTTTAGTGCAGCAGTTTGCAACGAGGACGAGAACGAGGAGGAGGAGGACGAGGAGGAGAGCGGTTTCAAGGTCCTTAACGCGCCGGGCCTGATTTTACGCCGAGCGTGGTCTGGATGAAGGATTGCATTTTGTCCACCGGGCTGTGGGTTGCGTCCATGTAACCCGCGGCCATGCCGCTGGCGACAGCGGTGGCGGAGGAGGTTCCAACGGCGTACCATTGCTGGCCATTAAAGAAAATGATACTGGTGCCCGGGGCGGCGGCTGTGACAAATGAACCTCGATTGGCGTAAGGCGCAAGTTGCCCGTGATCAGTTGCAGTGACGGCCACCACGCCAATATCGGAGTAAGCCGCAGGATAAAAAGGGGTTGTTACCGGTTCATTTCCAGCGGCGGCAAAAACGGCAATTTTCTTTTGAATTGCATCTTTGAGCAGGTCGCGGAGAAAAGGGCTATCGCCTTCGCTGCCAAAACTGAGATTTAAGACAGTTGCCCCGCCATCCACTGCTTGTTTAATCCCCTCGGCGATGGTCCAGGTGGTTGTGCTTTCGTTTGGCCCATAAACATCCACAGGCAGAATCTGGACGGATGTGCTGCCTTTGGTCATGGTCTCCAGACTGCGAAGGATGGTTTCGGCCATGGAAGTGCCGTGGGAAGGAGAATCAGGGCTTAATTGCGCGTCACCTGCGACGGAAATGGACTTGAGCAGGAATTTGTCGAGATCATTGCCGAGTGGCTGAACGGCAGTATCTACCAGGCCGACGACGACCTTGCCATTGGCGGGAGGCGGCGTGAGTTGCAAATGTGGTGGGCCAGCGCCAGGCAAAGAGGTTTCGCTGGGCAGAGGAGGGCGATCGACCGAATAATTACTGTCGACCGAGGCAACATCGGAATTGTTCGCAAGCTGTGCACGCGCGGCATTGGCCGCGTCTTCATTTTCAAACTCGAGCCGGTAAGCATTCAAACCAGCAATCCGCCCGGTCACCTTTGCTCCAAGGGATTTTGCCAGTTCGTCAATTTTAATACCGGGCTTGAGAGTGACAATGAGTTCGTTGGGAATGGCTTTTCCCGCATTCTGCTTTTGTGCGCGGATCAGTTGAGTTGCGTTGCGCTGGATTGTCCGGAAAACAAACAACCTGGCCGGAGCATTGGTTTCAGGAACTAATGCGAAGTTCAAGTCACCGAGCAGCAAGCGAAGCGCCTCGCCGGGCGGCAGATCCTTGAATTTGGCGGAGACGATATGAGTGGTGTCCGGCTCCAGGTAAACTTGCCAGCCTGTGGCGGTGGCAATTTGTTCCAGCAATGGACTTAATTTGAGGGAATGAATATCCGCTGTGACGCGATTTTGATTCGTGCGCCAATTAAGAGATTCGGAGGCCCGGACGGAAACAGTCAGGACGAATAAGATTAGCAAAATGGAGCCTTTGCCAGCCATCGCACCCAATAACGAGACGCACCCAGCAGGACACGATGAAGCATCACGCTCACCGAATTGCCTGAACTTATTGCAAAACATTAGATATTGTTACCGTTCTTCGGCTTCGACCATTCGATGTTTCTCAGCCGTGGAATGACTATACCTCAATTTGAGGCGCGCACGCGATAAAATCGTTGCAGAAGTGGAGAATTGGTGTCGGTGAATTGGGCAAGGGAGTTGGTAGCCACGATGGAACCCTCGAGCTGAAAGGCGTTTATCAGATTGGTTGTGCTCAGAATGTCATAACTGCGGCCTGGCAGTGCCGGCCATGTCAACACGGGGGGAGGTGCGGTGATCGAAAGGACGATTGGCAGCTCATCGCCTGCGATCCGCAGCCATTTCGTTTCGGTTTGATACTGTTTTCCGCTGTTGGCGGTCACCAGGGAATAAAATGGGTGGAGTCCAATTCCCAGATTTGTGGCTGCGACGGAGAAAAGCGCATTGGATTGGGCGGTAACGAATCCGAGCGAGCCGCCCGTGCTAAACAGTTCGATTCGGCTGATATTATTTGTGTTGGCGAGAACAGAAAATTGCAAGGTGGCCTCCAATGCAGCATTGGTTTGTCCAACCAGAGAGCTAAATATAGCAGCCAGCGAACCGTTTTGAATCAACACATGCTGCGTCAGACGTCGCTGTGTGCGAACATGGCTTCCCTCATAAATCACTGCGGTCAGATCGTGAAAGCCATTCGCCAGTGTCGTAGTATCAAATGCGAACGGAAGGGATAAGTTGGTCACCCCTGCACTGATGTAAAGATGCGCGCGAGGTTGGAGATCAGAGACATTCTCATCGAGATGAACCGCACTTGTTGGCAGGAAGATGAATGTGCCCGAGAGATCAATCTGAATTTGAGCAGCATCCCATCCAATTGCCCGCGCCAGAAGGTTCAATTCGGTTTTCTGGACGGGGGTAAGGGCATCCGTGATCACATCCTGTCCGGAAAGACCATCAGCGCCCGTCATGTCCGGGCTGCCGTTCACTTGGTCCACTAATTGTTGGGCCATTTGGGTCAAGGTCATTGTTCCAGAGGTATTGGTCACACCAAAAACAAATTGCGTTGCATTTGTTTTGGTGACGGTCGCAGCAATAAAGCTGCCTGGCGTGGGATTGCCTGTGATTTGAAAGTTGCGAAGTCCAAAGGCGATGGTATCCAAAAAATTGGTTTGTCTGGATGAAACCCACGTTGTTTCACTCGAGCCGCTGCCAATGGAGTTGCTGAGTGCAAATGACACTTGAGCCCCCGTTTTGGCGCGATCTGTGGATTGCAGCTCGATCCGATCGCCATGCGCCAAAGCATCCACTTTCGTCGCATTATTTACATTATTGAGCGCGATGGTCAGCCCGCTTGCGACCGACCGAATGGTTGCACTCAGTGGGACAGAATAGTTCACGGAGTGGCCATTGATGACCACGTTCACCAGGTTGCTCCTCGTGGGCGGTATGTTGGTCAGCGACCGGAGCCACAATCCGTCCAGGAACAGGTCCACCTGCTGAACGGGTCGAGCTGGATCTAAAGCATTAAGCTGAAGAGTAAGATTTGTAATACCGCCGAGCACCGCACCCGGCGGGAATCCCACCCAGGCGCCGTCTGGTGGTTGTGCAAACGGCGCGGCCAGAGGCTCGCCAATAATCCCGCCCTGGTACGGATTGGTCAGGCTTTGATAATAACATTCCGCGAGACTAAACCCGCGGGCCTGGTAAAAGTAATTTTGAGGGGAGGCAAACTTTTCGAGATAATTGCAAGGTTCGGTTACGGTTCCGTAGGTGCCGGAAGCCCCGGCCGTAAGATAATCCAGCATTTTGAGCTGACCACTGCCTGACTCAAAGACCTGGCCGCCATACGAGGTGAGATTGTCCGCCATCGAACCTGGCACAAAAGTCGTGTCAGGCACGCTGGAGAAGGCGACCCCTTGCTGTAATCCCAGACAATTGCCGAACACCCAGTTAAGATCGCTATTAGTGCGCTGGATGGAATAATCGCCCCGCAGCCGCGTGTTAAACACGGCGTCATCCGACGTGATAAACCGCACGTTGCGGTTGATATCCGAGCTTTTTGCCAGATACACGGTTTGGCCGGGAAAAGTACCATCCGCGTTGGCGCCGCTATCGACGATTTGTTTAGCTAACGCCAAATTGCTATGAGTGATCATAGTGACGAGCCATGAATTGCTGTTGGCGCTCGTCGGTGGTGTGCTGCGAAAAATACTTTCGCTCCCGGCATACAGGCTTGCGGAACTGGACGGTTTTGTGCATTGCTCCGGGCTGCCGGTATCTTGCTTGAAACCGTAAAAGAGCGACGAGGTGGTGCTGTTGGGTTTGCTCGTCGCGCCGTTGACACGATAAGGAATGTCCATGGACAGCACCACGTAATCGATTTGATTGGTCAATTGGCGGCTGGCAAGCATCGCAACAAGAGGGTTGTATAAATTGTTTGCGAACTCCGATTCATTCCAATCTACATTGCCGCCGGACCAACTTATCCGCAGAACATTTTGTGGTGGGACCTGGCGCAGTTCGGCATAGTAATTGCCTAACTGCACGGAGTTGGTGCTGTTTTGATTTACCACTACGACAACGTTCAGTCCACTCCCCCCTCCCAGGAGCCTGTCAACAAACAGTAGAAAAAAGGATGCGCAGACCAGCCAACTGCAAACGACTCTCATCTAATGAATATTCTCGCAGAAAACTGGAAACAGTAAAGAAGAACACCTGGTTTTGGGCTTGGAACCCCAAAGTAGTTTTACATTTTATCGGGGAGTAAACCCATAAACCACCAGGTCAAAAAAGCCGGAAGGCAAAGAAAAGATATGATGGGAGAGGAGATGGCTATTTGGATTTTCTGGAGCTCCCCGCAAGCGAGTAGCAACGGAGTTCACGATCATTTCTCACGAAAACGTTTCGGTTGGCGAAGGCGGGAGCGGACCAGGCGAATGTGTTAGTAAATAAAGGCGACGTGGGATCAATCAAGTGAACCCGGCCGAGTTCCCGATATCCGCCCGGAGTAAGCTTCGCCCGAATCAGGTCGCCTTGATCGGTATAAAGAAATAAGGACGATCCATTCGGTGTGAAGTGAACACAGGCTCCTGGTCGCAAACCGGTTACTGAGTTGGTTTGCCACAGTTCGTGTCCTGTTGCGGCCTCAAGGCAAACGAACAACCCTCCGGACCGCGGGCTATAAACATAATCATCCTTGAGGAGTGGAGTGGAGGTATCGCTCAGAATGCGGCGAGTGCCGGACGGAGTGTCCGGCCAGAGAACTTTTGCCGCCGGACGGGTCTTATCGAGTTGAAACATCAGGCCGCTGACAAGCAACCGATCTCCTTGAATGACAGGAGTGGAGACGGCCGAGAAGCCGGGACTCCCTCCCGAGACGGTTGGCTCGCGCCAATAAACAGCCCCGTTGGTTGGGTTCAACGAGGTGATTGATTGGCGCATCCAGACGATAAGTTGGCGGGTTCCCCCTGCAGAAATGATCACGGGTGAACTCCACGAGGCCGCCTCAGCGAGGGCCTTCCAGACCTCACGTCCAGTGAGCAGATCGAAAGCCACAACACCCGCTGCGGGTTTTCCGCCGATCGAGACAATCAGCAGGTTGCCATCGACCAGCGGCGAAGAGTCGAGGGAACTTGGAGGGAGTTGATATTCGGTGACGAGATCCCGTTTCCAGACAAGGGTTCCCTTGCGGGCATCGAGACATTGGAGAACGGAGAACATGGATAAGGCATAGACATGCCCATGATGAACGATGGGCGTTCCACCGGGACCGCGCGTCTGTTCGGTCGTGAAAAACCAATCCGGGGGGGAGTTGTCGTGTGCGGTCATCCAGACCTGTTTGCCTGAACGAGCATTGAAACAGAGAACGCGCTCGTGAACGATCGGTTTTTCGGGAATGAGATCAGTCAGATAAATCATTCCGTCTTTGACAATCGGGGTGGAATAACCAAAGCCCACAGGCACCGTCCATTTTGGAACCAGTCCGGTGGAAGGAAAAGAGGAAAGGATGCCAGTTTCCGTCCAGACTCCGTCGCGGTTCGGCCCGCGCCACTGAGGCCAGTCAGAGGCGATGATCGTTCCGTGAATCAGGAGAAGCAGGATCCATAAGATTTTCGTCATAAAGAGACTAGTGGGTTCAGAAAAGCCACCGGAGGCCTACGCAAAACAGACCGCAACTGAGCGTCCCCAGACCAAGAACAATGGCGCCCAGTAGGCGTTTCTGGGGAAAGCGGAACCACATGTAGAAACTACTTAAGACCATGTAGATCAAGCCCACCGCGAAGGCGTCCATTGAATAAGCCCACACGGAAGTCAGCACCCAATCACGAGTATTGCGAGGGTCATCGGGAACATTGCCATCGAAGGTGTGGAGGATTTTCATGACCCCCCAGAGGTTCACGTCGCTTTGCTGCACCGAGACGTGTTTCTGCGCCCAATTAGCTTTGATGAAATAGTAATGACGCGGACGCCTGACCTGAAAATCGAGCTGACTGGGATCGGTCCTGGTTGTTGTCCACAGGATATCACCGTCAATCCCCAGTTGCCTCATAATATCGCGCGCCTGCCCGAGGTCACCGGTCGCATCAGGCCCGGGAGGCGCAATCTCGCGTTCGTAGTTCGTCTGTTTACGATTCTTCCAGTTTTCATGAAAGTTCCAGTTTGGGTGGTTGAGGAGCAGGCCAGTAAAGGCAAAGAGCCACAGGAAAAAGATTAGGAACAACCCGGAGTAGAAATGCAGCTTCCGGTTCCAGCGTTCGAAGCCCCTCCATAAGCGCGGGTCGCTTTTTGGTTTGGCTGGGGCCTGATCTTCAGCGGCCGAGGACATAGGCAAGTGCAAAAAATGTGAATGTTCCAGCAAAAAGAAGGATAAAACCGAGCTTCCGTTCGGCCCGTAGGACATACCAAAGATAAATGCCGCTGATGGAAATAAAGAGAGTAAGATAGACGGTTGCGTCGGCGAACCAGCGCCATAGTTTGATGTAAAACCAGTTCATATGGATAGCGGGTGCATGTGGGCCTGGCGCTCGATGGAGGGTCACCAGAGCGCTCGCCAGCCCGATCTCGCGGCTCACAATTGTGGCTTCATGAGTGGCGAGATTGATGCTCACAGTCGTCGCGCGTCCGGGGATTGAGACAGGGACGATCAACTTCTTTTCTTTAACCAAATTTTGATAGAAGCCGATCTCACCGGGAACGTTCATATTCTTGAGGATCGGCTTGAGCGCATCGATGAGTGGACCGCCCGAAAGGCTCTGCAGGTTTTCCGGAAGGACCAGGTTTGAAACGACTCGTTTGTTGGTGGTTTCTGGGGCGAACTTCGGGATCCAGGAATGTACGAGAAAAAAGACACTGATGCTAAAAACGAGCACAAAAGGGCTGATGAATAGCCCGAGGTACAGGTGGAGATCTCGAGTCAGCAAATAAAATCGCCCCTTCATTCGGCAAAGTTCTCTCCAACCAGGCTCCATTGCATCCCTCATCATCAGCCGCCACAAAAATCCCGCAACAAAAAAGAACACGACTGCATGGCTGCTCGGCCTTCAAATGGGTCCCTCATGCGAGCGCGTCCGCGTGGTTCTAAAGAAACTTCTTGCCCGATCTCGGGGGTTGGTGTCGTTTATCTACATGACTGCATTTCAAAAAACAATCATTGTAATGGTTGTTGTCGCGGCCATCGTCGTAGCAATTTTCCAGGCCCGGGAGGTGGCAAACTTGCGCGAGCAGGTGCGAACGTTCCGGCAACAACAAGGCCAAGAGAGCGTGCTGAGTAATCAGGTGCAGGAACTCCAGCGCGAACGTGACGATGCCAGACAAAGGCTGGCCGCTTTTTCCAGCCCCAGTGAACCACAGAAGAAAAACCCTAACGAGGTGCTGAAACTTCGCGGTGAAGTCGGACGCCTGCGGCAGGAGAATGCTGACATTGGTTCGAGCAGCGGGTTGAGCAAGGTCACCGCCAACCCGGAAGCCAGAAAAATGCTGAGAAACCAACAAAGGCTTGGAATGTCAATGATCTACAAAGGATTCACGGAGCAAGCGAAACTTACCTCGGAACAGACAGATAAGCTTAACGACCTTTTAGCGGATAACATCATGGATAATGTGGATCACGTTACCAAAGTCCTGCGCGACAAACCAACGCCAGAGAAGATGAATGAGCTTTTCGCCTCTCAGGAAGCTGCCTTTCAGGCAAAATTACAGGATGTGCTCGGGCAGGACAGCTTGGCGCAGTATCAGGATTATACCAAAAACCTGTTGAGCACACTCACGACAGAGCAATTCAAAGGTAAACTATCCGGGGCGGATACAGTGAAGGACGAAAAATCGAAGCAGCTCAACCAGGCAATGAAGGAGGAAACCCTGGCGGTTTTGACCAGCGCCGGGCTGCCTGCGGATTACCAGACGGTGCCGATGCTCAATTTCCGGAACATCGCTTCAGAGCAGGAAGGCGAAAAAAGCCTTAAGCTAATCGAAGACATTTATCAACGGGTCGCGACGCGGGCGAATGCCTTTCTCAGCCCGGAGGAGCTTGAGAAATTTCAGATCTTCAGAAATCTGGCAGTCAATAATAATCGTTCTGCCCTCACACTCAATCGCACCATGATGGCGCCCATTTCCAACTAAATCACGGAATTCTCACGAAGAAGCAATTCAACGGCAATTGCAAGGCTGTTTGAGCACGCGAAAGAATCGGCCGAGGACCTTGGTAAAGGAGTTTGTCACCGTAATGTCAATCGTTTGGAGTTTGGCGCGGTAGGTGGTCAAGGGCGTCCAATTCGTTTTGGCCAAAGAATCACTGTACTCAACGGTATAATCGTAGGGAGGTTCCCCACTGAAATGAAAACGGAACGAGTCACCATCATGCTCGACTTGGTCGATCACCAGCGGCCCATTCGTCACCCACACGGCGACAACATTGCTATGGCCGAATCGATTCGGAACATCCGCGCAACTGCCCTGGCTGACTCCAACTTGCCCGTCGATTGTCAAAGTGTTTGTGAAGTTGCTCACCGTGTAGCTCCAAAACTTCTGGTCGGGAGGCGGCCCAGGATCAACGTGAAAAAAGATTTGGTTCGAATATACGAAACCGTAGTCGAAACTGAAATGGATTGGGCTGGCCGGAGGGCAAGGGACGGCCTGAAAGACGGTCTGCTCATCCTGTCCCAGGAAAGTTATTGTGGCCAGATCCGTTTCGGGATGGATGGTCAGGTTTACAAAAGCCTGACTTTGGGCCGGCAGAGCGTAACCAATATCACCCGCAATACCACAACAGGCGTTATATGTGCCCGAAACGATCTGATACAAACCATTGGCAGGAACACTTTGTGCGCGGCCGTCCTGACTGCATACGGCAACGAAAATAAGAAGCGGGACCCAAAGAATTCCTTTGTTCAAAGTAGCTGGATTCATTGCAATCGTTCAAAACCCACAGTCCAGGTTTCACCTTGTCTGGGCGGATTGAATGGATGCGAGCAGTTACCTCGCTTATGGCTTTTTGTAACCTTTTTCCCTCAAATACTTGACAAGCTCCTCCGGCCGATCGGTTTGAATACCGTCAGCCCCTTCGTCGATGGCTGATTGCCATCCCGCCGGGGCATCTGTGGGTCCCATCCGATCCACGTAAACGTTGGCGTGCGCTTCTTTGGAGAGCTTGATGATCTCAGGTTTCCAATCGTGCGAGCCAAACGCAATCACCTTGGGGTGAAGCTCCTCGATGATCCGTTTAACTGTCTCGACACTGTCCGATTCCGGCATCACTTTCAGCTTCGGATCTAGGGCCTGGATTTCTTTAGACAGGCGCAGGCCCGCATAAATCACCACGTGATCGGACATCCCATGGTCGCCGATATGGGTAACAAGATCTTTGGCTGAAGCTTGTTTCACATCCACATAAATGCCGATCCTACCCCGGGCCATGTCGAGTGCTTCATCAAAAGTGGGAACTTTGGTGCCGGCGAACTTAGGTCCGGATTTAATTCCGGCATCGAGCGCGCGTATTTCGTCGAAAGTCATCTTGGAAACATCGCCGTGACCGTTTGTTCGCCGGTCCACTTTGCTGTCATGGCTGAGAACCAGTTTGCCGTCAGAAGTTGTGCGTACATCCAGTTCGAAAAAATCCGCACCGACGCGGATAGCTTCCTCGAAAGCTGGAATAGTGTTCTCCGGGTTGTGCAAATGTTCGCCTCGATGGGCAATTGCGACGACCTGCCTGGGTTGCGCCTGGGAACAAAAGCAACACAATACCAAACCGAAGATTGCCAGCCGCTGGGATAATAGAAAAAACCGAATCCAGGAAAAGGGATTGAAAAGGCGCATCATCACTAGTCTAACCAGGAGAGATGCATTTGCAAGTTTCGCGTGTTTGCCAGCCAGAACGAATATTTCGTATAGCTGGACAGAAGATTTGGCTTCTGCGCGGTCGGCAAAGGAAAGAAATTTTACGACTTGATCCCATGGATAGGTACTCTGCACGATTCCTCATGAGCAAGTGGACACTTCCTTTTCTAGCGGCTTTGGCCGCCTCGCATGTTGCGCTCGGAGCCGGGCTGGCGACTGTCGCCGGCAAAACGGTGATGGTGGTGCAAGCGCATCCTGACGACGCGGAATCACGGTGCGCCGGCACGGTGGCATTGTTGAAAAAGAATGGTAATAAGATTATTTATGTAATTTGCAGTAACGACGACAAGGGCACCTACGACAGGAAAGAGACCCTTAAAAGCCAGGCCGCGCTCAGAAAACGCGAAGAAGAAGCAGCAGTGAAAGTTTTGCAGGTCGATGTCCTGGAATGGCTGGGTTACGAGGACGGTTGGGTGGATATGGTGCCGAAGGACAAGCTGCGCGGTGATATCGTGCGAATGATTCGTAAACATCATCCGGACATCTTGATGGCGTTTGATCCTCGCAATGTGGATGAGCATATGGATCATCGCGCTTCGGCCTTTGCGGCTATGGACGCAGTTACCGCCTCACCCTTTCCCCTTTATTATCCGGAGCATTTGAGCAAAGAAAAACTCGGCCCGTGGGAGGTGGCGGAGATCTATTACTACGACACACCCAATCCCAACACCTGGATTGATATCAGTAGCACTGTTGAAATCAAAATCGACGCGCTTGCCAAGCACGCCAGCCAAAAGGGAACGGACCGAGAGGCCATTGCACGAGGAATGAAAGCCAAAGCCGAGCGTGACGGCAAAGAGCGCGGAATCCCCCTGGCTGAAGCGCTGCGGGCTGCCGACATTTACGTCGGCGTTACTCCCTCACAGAAATAAATGCAGTCGATGACCTTGCCGCTAAACTGGCAATTTGCCAGGGTATAGCCGCCCGAACCGCTACCGCTGAGGTTCCGACTAAATGAAACGCGTCAAAAAGCCGAACAAGGCGGACCTGTCCGGTTTCAAATCTGAGGGGGATCTGAACGTCTCCAGCCGTCGGCAACAATGGCTGGAGAAACAGGTCGGCAAGAAAGCAAAAAAATTGCTGGAGGAGGATTCCAAATACTTTCTCAGGCAATCGTTGTCCACGCCATGTTTGAACGTGCTGACGCACGCGAAGGGCATTCACCTGAAAGACCTGCAAGGCCGGAGGTTTATGGACTTCCACGGAAACAATGTTCATCAAGTCGGGTTTGGCAATCCACGGGTGATCGCTGCGATCAAGGCACAACTGGATGAACTCCCCTTTTGCCCGCGACGCTATACCAACTTGCCTGCGATTCAACTGGCAAAAAAGCTGGCCGAATTGGCTCCGGGTAATTTGAACAAGGTGCTCTTTGCTCCTGGCGGCACGAGTGCGATTGGCATGGCTATCAAACTGGCCCGCGTCGCGACCGGCCGCTTTAAAACCATTTCGATGTGGGACTCCTTTCACGGGGCTTCGCTCGACGCGATCTCCGTGGGTGGCGAAGCCATCTTTCGGCAGGGTATTGGCCCGTTGCTGCCGGGGGCCGAACATGTCCCCCCGGCTGATCCGCAACACTGCCCATTCGAATGCGGCGCTCAATGCACGCTACAGTGCGCGCGGTATGTCGAGTACGTGCTCGAAAAGGAGGGAGACGTTGCGGCCGTCATTGCCGAAACGGTGCGGAGCACTCCCTATATTCCTCCGCCGGATTATTGGAAAACAATTCGGGCAGCGTGCGATCGACATGGAGCTTTGCTGATTCTCGATGAGATCCCCCACGGTCTGGGGAGGACCGGCAAGATGTTTACCTGTGAGCATTACGATGTGGTCCCTGACATGCTCGTGATTGGAAAAGGACTGGGTGGAGGGGTTTTCCCGCTGGCGGCTCTGATCGCGCGCGAAGATCTCGACATCATGCCTGATCGAGCGCTGGGTCATTACACGCATGAAAAAAACCCAGTGGCTTGTGCGGCCGGATTGGCGGCCATTGATTACATCGAATCAGAGGGTTTGCTGGAAAATGCGCGCGTGCTCGGCGAACGTGCCTTGGCTAGAATCGCCGAGATGGCAAAACGCCAACCGCTCATCGGCGGAGGAAGGGGTTTGGGACTATTGCTCGGCATCGACTTGGTCAAAGATCGTAAGACTCGCGAACGGGCTTCAGATGCTGCCGAACACGTCATGTACCAATCGCTGGAAAAAGGCCTGAGCTTTAAAGTCAGCATGGGGAACATTCTCACCCTCACTCCGCCGCTGATTATCTCCGAAGCGGAAATGAATCGAGCATTTGATATCATCGAGGAGTGCCTGGATTCGATTTGAAGATTTGTAGTGTGCTATGGCATGGGCAGCTTGAACCCCTCTCCTCGCCTAATCTGCGCTTGCTTCCCGGAGGATTTGGATTACATACAGGATTTATGATAGCGATAAGTGCCAGGGATTCCAGATTCATAGTTCTGGTGTGCTGTATTTGCCTGACGATGTTCGGTAGGTTGGAGATTTTGCCGGCACAGGAAATCCCAGCGAATGTTCGTGCAACTGTGGAGGCGGCCATCACCCGGATGCGGCCTGCGCTCGTCCGCATCCATGTTGTATCCACCGAATATCGCGAGGGGCGCGAAATGAAAATGCAAGCCGTGGGCAGTGGCGCGATTATTTCCAAAGACGGATACCTGGTTACCAACCACCACGTCGCGGGGCACGGTGCGCGGATGGTGTGCACATTATGGAATCGGGAAGAAATTGAAGCCGAACTCGTTGGGACGGATCCTCTGACCGATATTTCCGTGCTGAAGCTTAAGCCCGAAAAATCGCGCGAGTTCATAGCCGCGGTTTTTGGTGACTCCTCGAAATTGGTCGTCGGCGATTCCGTGCTGGCCATGGGCAGCCCGATGGCGCTTTCCCAATCCGTGACGCTGGGTATCATCAGCAATGTTGAGATGATCATGCCGCGGGTCTTCGGCAGCCAAATGCGATTGGATGGTGAAGATGTTGGCGCACTAGTACGCTGGGTTGGACACGACGCGTCGATTTATGGAGGGAACTCCGGCGGGCCGTTGGTAAATCTGCGCGGCCAGATCATCGGTATCAATGAAATCCGGTTTGGCTTGAGTGGCGCGATTCCAGGAAACCTCGCGCATGAGATCGCCGATCAATTGATTGCTCAGGGCAAAATCAAACGAAGCTGGCTGGGTTTTGACGCGCAGCCGGTGTTTAAACATTTGAAGGCGGATCGAGGCGTTCTGATTGGCGGCGTCGTTTCTGACTCTCCTGCATCACGCGGTGGACTGCGGGCGGGCGATCTCCTGCTGAGTCTGGCTGATTCCCCCACGAATGTCCGTTATGACGAACAGATGCCCGATTTGATTCGCCTCGTCACCAGCCTGCCTATTGGCAAACCAGTCAAGGCGGTCGTTTCGCGCGATGGCAAGGAAATCGTTTGCGAATTGGAACCTACTGAGCGGGGTGAACTCAATCCGAAGCAAAAGGAACTAAAGCAATGGGGTTTGACGGTGCGTAATCTTTCATTTCTCACCGCGAAGGAAATGAAACGCACGAATCAAAATGGTGTTCTGGTCACATCGGTGCGCCCGGGCGGCCCTGCCGGCGAAGCCAAGCCGGCCCTCGATGCCAGAGATATTCTGGTGGAAGTCCAAAAGACCCTTGTCAAATCGGTCGAAGAGTTGACTGAATTAACCCGGAAAATCACCGAGGGAAAGAGCGAACCCACCCCGGTGATCGCCGCTTTCGAACGGGAATCCAGGCGTTATCTGACGGTGATTAAGATCGGCATCCAGGAGCTGCGCGATCCAGGGCTGGAAGTGACCAAGGCCTGGCTGCCAATTGAAACCCATGTGATCAGCCGGGACATTGCCCGGCAATTGGAAAAACCGGATTTGAAAGGCTTCTATATCACTGAAGTATATCCCGATACGACCGCCGCAAAAGCTGGCCTCAAGCCGGGAGATTTTATCACCGCAGTGGATACCGAGAAACTCACCGCTTCCGGTCCGGAGCATGAAGAGGAATTTGCGGCGCTGATCCGTCAGTATGATATCGGCGCAACGATTCAACTGACTCTTTTGCGTGACAACGAACAAATGAAAGTGCCAGTCGAGTTGGCGCGCTCGCCTAAGCTCAAACGCGAGATGAAGAAATATCGCAACGAGGAATTTGAGTTTACCGCGCGCAACGTCGCTTTTTTCGACGTGGCAGAAGAGCAGTGGAAGCCGGGGCAACACGGGGCGCTGGTCGAGGAAGTTAAACCTGGTAGTTGGGCAGAACTTGGTTCTCTATATAGCGACGATTTGATCACCGAGGTGGATAACAAACCCGTGAACGACGTCGATTCGCTCAAAAGCGTGATGGACCAGGTCACTAAGGAAAGGAAGGGGTTCGTTATTATTAAAGTGCTCCGAGGGATTCACACCGCATTCCTGGAACTTGAACCGGCATGGAAAAGATGACGTTTCCGCAGGGGAATGGCCACTTTAGTATGCCAATTTTGGTTTCGCACCGGTTCGCTTGAGTTTTTCCCGGTTGGCCGCCGATTTGCTTGGTTTATCTGCTGTCAAAATTTTTTGCTTGTCTGAATTGGGGGAACCGTCCTAGTGTAGCGCCGATACCGCCGCAGCGTGTGGTGACTCGGAAATTGTTTTTGGTGCTGATAAAGCAAACGATTTGAGACCTGAGCCCAGGAACGTTCATCAACCCGGTGCAGCGGGCAACACAGAAAAGCAGCTATGGCCTCTAAATTATTCGTGGGGAACCTTCCCTTCACAACGACCGAAAACGATCTGCAGGAGTATTTTGGGCAGGTCGGTCCGGTGCTCGCAGTTAATATCATGCAAGATCGCGCTACCGGCCGCTCGCGTGGCTTTGCATTCATCGAAATGGGGTCGCAAGATGATGCTTCAAAAGCGATCACCAACCTTCATAAAAAGGATTTTCAAGGGCGCCCCTTGACCGTCAATGAGGCGCGTCCGCGCGAAGACCGTCCGCCCGGCGGCGGCGACGGCGGCGGCTATCGCGACCGCCGATAATAAAGTTTCCTCCAAACCAACCACCGTTCGTAATCCGAACGGTGGTTTTGCTTTTTCGGCCAGGGCCACCGATCCAATTTGCCCGACTCTGGAAAACTGCAAGTTGAAAGAAATCAAACGAACTTTCCAGGATTTAAAATGCCGCGGCTATCCAGGGCTTGCTTGATGGTGCGGTGCATTCGGCGGACGTCCTTAGGCACGGCCATGGGCCACCAGCGCCGTTTCGCAAGGCCGATCCCATGCTCGCCGGTTATTGCTCCACCCCAGGCGAGCACTTGAGTGAAAAGTTCATCGAGCGCCCGATTGGCTCGTGCTTTTGAGCCGGGTTGGTTAAGATCGATCATCAAGTTCGTATGAATATTTCCATCCCCTGCATGGCCGAAGCATGCTACCGGGATGGAATGCTTCTTTTGTAACTGCGCCGCAAAAGCAAACAAATCCTCGACACGTCCGCGCGGAACAACCACATCTTCGTTGAGTTTGGTCAGCCCTGTATCCCGCAGGGCGAAGGAGAATTCCCGACGAATTGCCCAAATTTCTTCGCATTTCTCGGGTCCAAAAGCGGTATCGATGAACAGCGGATCCTGAGCCGCAAGGAGCCGCTGCATCGTACGCACTTCGCTTCGAACAGAAGCAGCTTGCCCATCCAGTTCAATAATCAGATGGGCACCGCAGGTTCGAAGCCGTTCACTTCTCGTGCGTTTGAATGCGGCTGCAAGTGTGAACGCATCAGCGACCTCAAGTGCGGCAGGCAGGAATCCGGCGGCAAAAATCGCTTGAATCGATCGGATAGCTTGTCGCATCGCTCGGAAACCCACGGCCAGACATGCTCGTGAAGCGGGCAGTGGGAGCAGCTTGAGTGTCGCCTCCGTCACCACACCCAATAATCCTTCGGAGCCTACGAACAAACGATGGAGTTCGAAGCCAGTTTTGTTCTTGTGCGTTCGGCCTCCAAGGCGAAGCACCGTGCCGTCCGCCAGCACGACTTCCAATCCAAGAACATAATCACGGGTAACGCCGTATTTGAGGCAGCGCGGGCCGCCCGCGTTTGTGGCGATGTTGCCGCCGATAAAGGTATGGGCCTGGCTGGCTGGATCGGGTGGGTAAAACAAGCCTGATTTTTCGGCTTCTTGATGCAACTTTTGAGTGTTCACTCCTGCTTGCACGACAGCCACGAAATCGGTTTGGCTAATCTCTCGGATCTTGTTCAGCTTTTCGAGGGAGAGCACTAACCCGCCGCGTACCGGCACACAACCCCCGACGTAACCATAACCACCACCACGAGCAGTGACCGGGATGCGATTACGATTCGCGAATCGAAGCAACCTGGAGACCGATTCGACATTTCGAGGCAGCGCCACGGCATCCGGTTGGTGTGCAGCAAACCATTTATCGCCGGCATATTGCGAAAGCAGGCGGGGATCAAAGGCAATTTCACCCGGTCCAAGAACCTTTTTAATCCCGGAAATCCACGGACTCGCCTTGCCTTTCTGTTTCATGCCTTCTGTATCGTTATTTTGCTTCGATAATCTTCGTTACGCTTCTTGCACAACTCAAAAAACGTTTCGCTGTTGCGTTTAATCCCGAACGAAGCCAGGCGGCGCCGACGATCAAAGGCTTGGCGGCAGGCGAGAAGGGAACCAGTTTCAGCCGCGGTCCTGAAATGCAGGTCAGCGATTCGGGCGCTAAAGCCACGCCATTGCCGGCCTCCACGGCCGCGATGAGACTCGTAACGCTGTCGTGCTCTTCAGCGATCCGTAGTTTGGTTTTGCCTGAAGCAAACAAGGATTTCAGCAGCTCATGGTATTCGGGATATTCTTTGCGGCTATAGACAATGAGTGGTTCCACAGCGGCCTGTGCAAGAGTTACATGAGACTTTTGAGCAAGGGGATGGTTCGGGGGAAGCGCCAGGCGAAGCGGGTCGTGCGCCAGATCTTCGAATTGCAATCCGCGCAGCATGGCCCGAGTGGGTCGCACCAAAAAGGCAATGTGAAGCTGATTCTCACGCAACCCTGTGAGCATCTCTTCAGTGGAGCTGTCATGCCATGTCACGCGCACGCCTGGTTGTTCCGCCTGAAAAAGGCGCAGGGCAGGGGGCAAGATACGCGCGGTCAGCGAAGGAGCATAACCGATGTGAAGCTCGCCTCTTCCACCGTTCGCCGCGGCGCGCGCTGTTTTGACCGCAGCCTCTGCTCGCTGGAGAACGGCTCGAGCCTCCTCTAAAAACACCCGTCCACCTTCGGTTAGACGCATCGAGTTCGCATGACGTTCCAGTAGTAAAAAACCCAATTCATCCTCGAGATCTCGTACCTGCCGGCTCAATGCAGGTTGCGAGACGTGGAGTTTCAAAGCCGCGCGTGTGACGTTTTCTTCTTCAGCGACCGCGACAAAATATCTGAGGTGCCGCAATTCCATTTGCGCGGCCAGCATACCCGGTGGTTATGCTCAGGCAAGAATTCCTCGCCCGTCTGACAAATGAGTCAGTGCGAAATTGAGCTTTCTGGACTCAAAATCACGGACGGAGAGTCTTTTCTGGGTTCCATTACTCGGCGCGCTGAGTTTGCTGCCGGGTTCGCCCGACAACAACGAGATGAGCAGCGGTGCTGCGGCATCTGGCAGAGGGGAGACGCCCGTGCCGCGCGTTAGCGCGTGGCGGCTGTCTCCCCTTGGGCTTGGTGCTTTTTCAGATTGCGGTTGCGTTGGCGAGCGGATCGGGCTTGCGGTCTAACCAAATGCAGGAATGTCACAATGATATAGGACCGTATGCCGGGCTATGCTCCCCGTGGTTTATACCTGAAAAATAAAACGACCACGAGCGAATACGAAGCGAAAATGACTGGGGCCAGTGAAGCAGGCGACAAGGCAATATCGCCCAGCACCAGGATAACACAAATACCGAGCAGAACACCGGCCAGCAACTCCACAGCCACCCGCGCCCAGGCCCAGCCACGCACCAAACCGTACCCGACTGCCGCGACAGCTACGGCAACAAGACACTCGCCGATCTCCCAAGCCAAGCCACTGAACCCAGCTACGAAGTAAATGAACCGGCTCATGGTAACCGCGTGCCAACATTTGTAAACAGTGGCGAAAGCTCCAAGCCCCAGCCACAACCAAGCTATGAACCGGTATTGCTTCATCGGGTTGGGCGCCGTGGTCTTCATTTAAGCACAGATTCGCCTCTCCGCTCCGTAGTGCAATGTTTCAAAACTCATCATTTTCGGCAAAATTTAAGCAGGCAAGGTTACTTTGTTACGCTTGGGATATCAGAACGCCTCGAGTGACGCGAAGCGTTTGGAGCGGTCAAACCCAAGCGGATATTAGTTGGAGTAGAAACTTTCCTTTGATTCGAGCGCTCTGCATTTTTCGTGCGTGTGGTTCGGCAGTTATGACCGCACGTACTTT
>Ga0157375_10000116_pt1 | contig 77874 bp, 71 predicted proteins | sample M35metaG_FD_115311 | JGI IMG/M metagenome (GOLD analysis project Ga0157375, IMG submission 115311) | Miscanthus rhizosphere microbial communities from Kellogg Biological Station, Michigan, USA - M3-5 metaG | ecosystem: Host-associated > Plants > Roots > Rhizosphere > Soil | place: USA: Michigan... | reverse complement strand
TTTCAGTTCTTTGCTCATGTTCATCTACACCGATCCCCGGTGTCTTTTTTCCATGAGTCAACGACCCTTTCTTGCCTCCCCTCAACTTCTCCTCCCGGTGTCTTTTAATTTGAGTCAACTCGGGTCTCGCTACCGGTTCCCAAACCGCTGGATTGTTGCTGGATAAACAACTAGGTTCTCACGGTTCCATGGTTGACAAACCTCAAATCAAAATCGGCAATGCCCAGGGCTTTTGGGGTGACAGTGTCGATGCGCCAGCACGATTAGTGTCGCAGCAACCCGACCTTGATTACCTAACTCTCGATTATCTGGCGGAAGTTTCGATGTCCATTCTGGCATCACAAAGGGAACGGGATCCGACTGCCGGCTACGCCCGCGATTTTGTTGAAGTGGTTCGTTCGCTGATTCCGCTCTGGCAAAAGGGGTCTAAAGTCCGTGTCATTTCAAATGCGGGCGGTTTGAATCCGCACGGTTGCGCGAAAGCTTGCGCGGAAGTTCTTCACGAGGCCGGAATCCGGTCAATGAAAATCGGGGTGGTGACCGGCGATGATGTCTTGCCGCTCTTGAAAGCAGCGGGGACGAACGGTGGCGCTAAGTCAAAATTGTTCGCGAACCTCGAGACCGGCGAATCGCTGACGAAAGTTTCAGGGGCGTTGGTCACCGCCAGTGCGTATCTCGGCGCGCAACCCATTGCTAAGGCGTTGACAGCGGGCGCGGAAATTCTGATTACCGGCCGCGTGGCTGATCCAAGCTTAACCGTCGCGCCCTGTGTGGCGGAGTTCGGCTGGGACTGGAATGATCACGACCGAATCGCAGGCGCGACCATTGCGGGACATTTGATTGAGTGCGGGGCTCAAGTGACCGGAGGGATTTCAACTGACTGGTTGCAAATTCCCGATCCAGCTAACATAGGTTTCCCAATCGTGGAGGTCAGTTCAGATGGAACGTGCGTGGTTACGAAACCCAAAGGGACTGGAGGCCTTGTAAACGAAAGAACAGTCAAAGAACAACTGCTTTATGAAATCGGTGATCCGGATAACTACCTGAGCCCCGATGTTACTGTTTCTTTTCTATCGCTCCAGGTCCGCGAAGAAAAGAAAAACCGCGTACGCGTCGGTGGGGCGCGAGGCCGTCCACCGACTTCATCTTATAAAGTGAGCGCTTCGTATCGCGATGGGTTCTGGGCGCAGGGCATGTTGACGATTTTTGGGCGCAATGCCGTGGCTAAAGCGCGTCGTTCAGGTGACGTGATTCTGAAACGAGTACGTGAAGCGGGGTATGAACTTCAAAGGTCGTTAGTTGAATGCGTTGGTGCTGGCGCCTGCATGCCTGGCTTGTTGGATAGATCGATCGAAGCAGAACTTCTGGAAACCCTGTTGCGGGTTACGGTTGCTGATCCTCGCCGTGAGGCGGTGGAAAGATTCACCAAAGAAATGTCCCCGCTGATCTGCGGCGGTCCACAAGGAGTTACCGGTTACGCCGCTGGCCGTCCACGTGTGCATCCGGTGTTCGGCTATTGGCCATGTTTAGTCGATAAAAAAGAATTGAATCCCCAGATGGATATCCTGACCTCCAAAGGATGAACGGCCAATGAAACAATCCTCTACCAAACGACAGATTCGCCTGGGAGAGATTGCTTATGCGCGAAGCGGCGACAAAGGTTCCGGCGCAAACGTTGGGGTAATCGCTCGTGCCCCGGAAGGGTTTGCAATTTTGCGCAGCTATTTATCCGCGGCGCGCGTGGAAAAGTTTTTCAAGCCTCTGGGGGTTGGCAAAGTGATCCGATACGAACTGCCAAACCTCGGTGCTCTGAATTTTGTCCTGCCCCGCATCCTTGCCGGAGGCGCGAGCCGTTCCCTGCGAACCGACGCGCAGGGCAAGACACTCGGCCAGGCCATTCTCGAAATGAAGCTCACTATATTCAAAAGAGACTGGATGCGACTGAAACTGCCGGTCAGATCCGCCCAATCCCAAGGGGATGAAATCACTCAGCCCGGGGTTGCAAGGAACGCTACCTTATAGGTATTCCAAAGTTATTCATCGGCGGCGAGGAGAGCCTCTGGGATCACTCCCCGCAGCCGACGGTGAATAACTTTGCGCAGGCGCTCCGAGCCGCTTTGTGAACAAAATTGCCGCCGTGCCAAATGGCACGCGGTCACGCCGCGCTGGATGACGAATAAGCTACCCGTCTGGGTAAACCGGAAAAATTAAAACCCTATTCGGTCAAGTGTTTCTCCAGAAAGGTCTCGGCAATGGCACGGGCTTCCGGAGGATAAGCGTGGCCGCCATGATGATTCCACCAAGCGATGTTCTGGGGCGCGCCGAGAAGTTTGTAAACGGGCATGACGGCGGCGATGTAAGCCCAACTTCGGTCGCTATCGGCGGAATCGCCCGCGAGCAACAAAAACGCGCGCGGCGCGATCAGGGCCAGCGCCTGCTCATTATCCAGATCGAAATTGTGCTCGTGGATTTTCGGGCCGAAATACCAGGGCGCGTCCCAGTTGCTGAACTTGAGTCCAATTCCGCCCTCGGAAAAGACGCCTGCTCGGTAACGCTCGTCGAAAGCCATGGCGTGCAAGACCACCTTCGCGCCTAAAGAATGCCCAATGCAACCGATTCGGTTGGTATCCACCTGCGGCAGTGACTGCAAGTAATCAGCCGCGCGGATGGCATCCCAAACCATTCGAGTCATGCCGGTCCATTTTGGGTGCGCGGCAGTGACAAGTCGTGCGTTCCCACCCCAATCCGCGCCGTCCGTGTTGATATAATTGCGCGGGCACCAGACGATGAAACCCCGTTTGACGAGTTGAACGCCTTGCCGTTTGTCCGGATCATAAGAGGGATCGACCCCAGCGACGCCTTTGGCTTGCAGCGGGGTTGTAGGGTGGAAAACAACGACGGCCGCGAGTTTGCCTGGCGCTTGTGCGGGCAGGAGCAGATAACCGTCCGTAAAAACTCCATCTTCAACCTGGTATTTCACGAAAGATCGGCTGAACCCATCTAGTCGCTGCGTCGAGAGCGTCGTGGTGTTGAGTGGCGGTTTGCGCTCGGAAAATTCTCCGAGAACGGCCTGCCATTGCCGTTTGAGTTTGGACCGATGCGCCTCCCATTGCCTGGCCGAGAGAATTGATTGTGTCGCCGAGTTGGTTATTGTCGAACGCAGAATAGGGAGGTTTTCGGGCAGGGGTGTGGGTGGCTGCTGCAGATTGGGCGCGGCAACTGCGCGCATGGCGGCGATCGTCATCGTGGTAGCTGCAACCAGAGCCGGCCAGAAATTCATTGGTCCACGCAAGCACATATCATTTAGCCAACGCAACCCCTTTTCTATGGGGCACGGGCAGGTTTCTTTGTGCGTTGAATCGGTTTTCACCGTGGCAAACGTTTCTGAAAGATCGATCAATGTCTCCGTTGGCCCATCATTTCGCGGCAACGAAAAAGATCTGAAATCAATCCGTCAAGATTTGTTAAAAGCGAAACGTGGACTGAATGATCTGCCAGCTTCAACTTGAAGACGAAGCCAGGCTGGCAAGCAGAAACTGCGTGCAATTGGCAAACTATCGGCTAATTCTGACGCGGTGCTTACCGAGCGTCCAATCCATAACCTGGCACTAATTGGGTTTATGGGCACAGGTAAATCTTCTGTAGGCAGGGTTGTAGCGGACGCTTTGCGTTTCACGTTCCTGGATACCGATTACGTCATCGAGTCGCGTTCCGGCAAAACAATCACCGAGATCTTTGAAAAAGAAGGTGAAACCGCTTTTCGCGTCCTGGAACGTGAAGTAGTCGAAGAATTAACACGTCGAACCCGAACGGTTATTTCAACGGGAGGTGGTCTGCCGGTCAACGCCGCCAATCTCGCCAGTCTCAAAACTCACGCTTTAGTTGTTTGTCTGTGGGCCTCGCCGGAAAAGATTTTTGAACGCGTGCGCGGGCAAAGTCATCGGCCTTTATTGAGGGAGCCCAGTCCCATGGAAAAAATCCGGCAACTACTTGCAATACGTGAGCCATATTATCGCCAGGCCGATGTGCTGGTGAACACGGAATTGCGCCCTCTCCGCGAAGTGGCCACTCAGGTGATTCATCACTTTCGCATGGCCCAGAGCCAATGAAAGAAGCAATCCTGCGACGCGCCCGAGAGTTGGGTTTTGATGAGTGTCGGTCCACGACAGCGCAACCGCCGGAATCCGGCCCCCAATTTGAACGCTGGCTGGTCAATAACCGGCATGGCACGATGGAATATCTTCGCCGTAATGGCCAAAAGCGAGTGGATCCTCAAAAGGTACTCGCAGGTGCGAAAAGTATTCTAACGTTGGCAGTGAGTTATGGCACTACCGAAACTCTCGCAAGCATCCCTGGTTGCCTTAATTCCAATGAGGAGTCCACGTCCCACTGCTCTCCATCCGGATTGATTGCCCGCTACGCTCGGTACCAGGACTACCATGAGGTCATCGGAACCAAACTTCGTTTGCTCACGGAATTCATGGATGAACTCGGAGGACCAGAGGGACGCTCGCTTTGGTATGTCGATACTGGACCATTGCTTGAGCGAGACCTGGCGCAACGGGCCGGCCTGGGATTTATCGGCAAACATACGAATCTGATAAACCGCAAGCTGGGCAATTGGATCTTTTTGGCGGAAATAATCACCACCCTGGAACTGACACCTGATCCGCCTGAAACGAACCGTTGCGGTTCATGCACCCGTTGCTTGGACGCCTGCCCAACAGCGGCCATCACAGCGCCGTTTCAACTCGATGCACGGCGCTGCATCTCTTATCTAACTATCGAGCTGAAGGGCACGATCCCAGTAGAGTTTCGCCCCGCCATAGGGAATCGGATCTATGGTTGCGACGATTGCCTGGCCGCTTGCCCGTGGAACAGGTTCGCGCACCAAGCACAAATGATGAAGGCGCATGCTCGACCTGAACTGTCCACACCTGATCTCCTCGATCTGATAACCCTCGATTCGGCAGCCTTTGCCAAACGCTTTTCCGGCACCCCAATAGCCAGGGCAAAAAGAACCGGCCTGGTGCGTAATTGTTGTGTCGCCCTGGGAAATGTTGGAGATGAAACTGCCCTTCCCGCTTTGGAACATGCCTCTAGAGACCCAGAACCTATCATCGCTGAGCATGCGAGATGGGCAATCGAACAAATCATCGCCCGAAGTCAGAGAGACCGAATTGGGACCGAGCAAAAACTTACAAAATAACAAGAGGCGTCGCGCGCTTATTCAAACTCATCAATGAGGTGCCCGCGTAATTTTCGACCCGTCCCCGCTCTCAATTCCTGCGATTGGTATGGCTGAAATTGTGTGCCATGCACACAAACCAACTCCGCCCGCTTTTCAATAAACTGGGCCATGATGCTGACGCTGATTTCCATCACGCTTTGTGACTTGATCTTTATCCCCACTGGACAAGCGACACGTTTCAACTCCTCTTCCGAGGCGAACTGTTCTTCTCGGAAATGTTCAAAGATCGTCCGCGCTTTGCGCGAACTGCCAATCATGCCAAGAAATAAAAATGGTTTATGAACCCACTCTTTCAAGACCAGAGCATCGTGTCGATGCCCTCGTGTGACGATTAGGCCAAAGCTTGGGGTCTCAGGCAGATTCAATCTGAGCAGCTTTTCCCACGTGTCGGCTTTTAGCGTAACTTCACCTGGAAAGTATTGGCCATTTACCAGGGCAGGCCGGTCATCAAAAACTGTGACTGCGAAGTCCAATTGCTGGGCAAGTGGAGCTACTGCTTGCGCGATATGTCCCGCACCGGCAATCCAGAGCGCGCACGGGGGCGAGACGATTTCCTTGTAGCGCCAACCGCCAGCCAGGGACGTGGCCTCCTTATTCGGCAGCGTGGCCAAATCCGAGTCTCGGACTCGCGCAATCGAGAAATCAGTTCTTACACCCCATTCGAGCGTTGTTTTGCGCTCGCTTAGTTCCCGCCAGAATTCCGCTCCTGCGGTCTGAGCATTCGGAAGGATGACTCCGAAAACTTTTCCCCCACAAATAAGGCCATCGTCCCAACCAAAATCGTGATCGAGCAACAAATCGAAGGTGGCCGCTTTTCCAGTCCGCAGGGATTGAATAGCTCGTTGCTGGATTTCCGCTTCGAGGCAGCCCCCGCCCATGGTGCCTCGGATGCGGCCATCTGAATAAAAAATCGCCTTGGCTCCAACCTTTTGGGGACTGGAGCCTTTAACACCGGAGATAATCGCCAGAGCTACGGGTTGGTTTTTTCCCGCCGCCGATGCGAGTTCCTGGAAAATGGTATTCTGCATCGTCTGGTCAAGATAGCCTCTGCTCTCTTTTACGTCGAGTTTTGGCGCCTTTCAAGCCCTTGGCTTGAAAAATGCAACAGGGATGGCATCATGGGTCCCGTCGAGATTCTAAAACAAACGAACATGTCATACCGAGCCTGGTTTCAGTGCATCAATCCGGAATGCGGCGCTACTTATCCGCTCAACCGGATTGTGTACCAATGCGAGCGATGCCAGTCATTGCTGCAAGTACAACATGATCTCCAGGCACTGGCTGTGCAGGGCGCCAAAGCGTGGACGAAGCTTTTTGAGGATCGTTACAAAAGCAATCTTTGGCCGTATGGCTCAGGAGTCTGGGGAAAGAAGGAATGGATTTTGCCTGAGATTGCAAATGAGAACATTGTCTCGCTTTACGAAGGCGGGACCAACCTATTTTGGGCCGAACGCTTCGGGAAGGTGATTGGGCTGGATGAACTTTGGATCAAACTCTGCGGCAATACTCATAGTGGTTCGTTCAAAGATTTAGGTATGACCGTCCTGGTCTCGCAGGTCAAACAGATGATTTCGGAAGGCGCTCCAATCAAAGCGGTTGCTTGCGCATCCACTGGCGATACTTCGGCCGCTCTGGCCACTTACTGCGCAGCCGCGGGAATACAATCCATTGTGCTGCTTCCACGCGGCAAAATTTCCACAGCGCAACTAGTGCAGCCCCTTTCAAATGATGCCCTGGTATTATATCTCGACACTGATTTCGACGGCTGCATGAGCCTGGTGCAGGAAATTACAAAAGACGAATCGATTTACCTGGCTAACTCAATGAACTCTTTGCGGGTAGAAGGCCAAAAGACCGTTGGTATCGAGATTGTACAACAATTCGATTGGGAAGCTCCGGATGTCATTATCATCCCGGGTGGCAACCTGGGCAACGTTTCGGCCCTTGGCGCGGGCTTGCAAATGATGAAAGACCTCGGAGTGATTAGCAGGCTGCCGCGCATTGTCGTTGCGCAGGCGGAACGGGCCAACCCGCTCTACCGCTCTTACCTGCGCGACTTTGAAGTTTTCGAACCGATGCAAGCCCACAAGACCCTCGCCAGCGCCATCCAGATCGGCAACCCGGTTAGTTTTCAGAAAGCTGTCCGCACTCTCAAGGTGTTCAAAGGGATTGTCGAGCAGGCGACAGAATCCGAATTGGCAGATGCCGCAGCGTTGGGCGATCGCACCGGAATGTTTAATTGCCCGCACACCGGTGTTGCGCTGGCTGTTCTGATCAAGTTGATAAAAGCTGGCAAGATCGATAAGTCGGAGCGTGTGGTGGTTATCTCGACAGCGCATGGCTTAAAATTTGTCGAAATGAAGGTGAAATACCATCAAGGCGATCTGGATTTTCCGTGCCGCCACGCCAACCAGCCGATCGAATTGCCTGCCCGGTTGGATGCTATAAAAGAAGCTTTACAACAATCCCTTCAAAATCGCAGAGGATTGTCTTAAAATACAAATTCGATTCCCGTTGAGTTTCAGCGGCTTCCAGTAGCGCTAACCATTGTGCTATCGGGCAGAGTATCTGGCGATCCTTCCGGACGCTCAACGAAGGCACAACCGTACACAGGCGTTTGGGTTGAAGTCGGATTTTGCCCGCTCAAAAGGGCGATGATGGCTTTAGCTCCGGCGTTATCGCCTTTGTGGCCGGGACCGGCAGCAATTCCGCCCTTGAAAAGGAGTTGCCCGCTGGGCGCATAAAAAAGGACAAAACCTGAAGTTTTTGCCCCAAACCGGTGCGCTTCAGTGCCATTTGTGTCTTCGTGAATCGCCACGCTGGTCACGGCTGCCGATTTTCCCCAGAGACCTGACTGAGGCCGAGCCTTTTCCGAATTGAGAACCAGGATGTGTGCGGCTATCCGTTCAGGATAGCGAGAGATCAATCGATTGAGTTCGGTCAAGGTTGCTCGCGTGCAGGGGCAGTGTGGGTGAGTGAAAACGAGTAACGTAGCCCGTTTCGGATCCAGAGCCATCTCTGTGCCTTGGGGCCAATGCTCAGGCGTGCCGCCTGACCGCACTGCATTACCGCCTTGGTTCAACAACACTCCGGTGGATGCTCCGGCAGCAAGCAGCCATAATGTGTAAGAAACCATTCGAGTGGATAGAAATGCTCTCAAATCATCGCAAAACCAGCACAAGCCATGCCATGACTACTGGTGCTTGGAGAACCGGTTCTTCTCCCTCCTCTGAAGGGAAGGAGGCCTTCTCCTCACAGAGTTTATGGGGCAGGAGGAATACCCTGTTTTAATTACACCCGGTCAAGCTGCTTAAGGCATCTCCACTCGATACCTGTAATAGTTTGCCAACATCCACTCTTTCTCGCTTTGTTCGCCGTATCGGCTTAGGAAAACGACTAAATCTCCGGTCATGCGATCCTGATAGAATCGAAAGTTGGACATTTGAACGCGAGGCGAATCATTGAACGTCCGTTCGTCCACGGCGAAAATTGTGTCTCGTTTCAGTGCAAGAGGGGACTCCTGCACTTCGACCAGGCAGAGCGGAGAACGTGGCCAATTACCTTTGGGACGTTCACCCCGCAATGCAAGGTTACCCATCCAGTAGAGTTTGCCATTTTTTATAGAACGAAAAAAGGCGGACCCATTTGCTCCCGATTCAATCTCACCATCTGTTGCCGGAAAAGGAACTGCCTTTGACCACGTCTCGCCGTCGTTGGCGGAAAAAGTCAGCCACTTGTAGCCGGGCTGGTCAGGAAAGGCGCTGTTATCACCGCGACACACCGCGGCGATCCTGCCATCAACCAGTATAGTCAGCGCATTCTCGTCAAGGCCACGAGAGCTTTTTTCCGGCTCGATTCCTAGTGCCTGGCCCAGTCTAAAGGTCAGGCCAATGGGGTTCCACTCGCCAATGATAGTCACGATCTCATCCATCGGCGCCCAAGTATTTTTGTAATGAATCGCTTTGCCGTTTGGATCAATGCTTTTCCTCATGCCAGGAAAGAGCACACGCCCGGCAGGCGTCTTGATCGGGAAAGAGAAGCTCACGGCGGGGGTGCGTTGTCCCGGGAAACTCAATTCGCGTCGCTCGGTCCATTTTTGCTTCGCCGAATCATAGATGTTCAACTCCAGCCCGTAATCCGTATCCACATTCAGTTTGTCCTTTGGATAGAGAGTATGATCGATCAGCACGATGAGTTTCTGTTGGTCAGCATCAAACCAAGCTGCTGGTTCGGCATAACGCATCCGGCCTTCAGGGACGGCGCTGCTTTTCCACCGAATTGCTGGCTTTGACCACGTGCGGCCATTATCGGTGCTGAGTTGAATTGCGTAGTCATCGTAACCATCTGAATAATCCTGGCGCCCAAAACAATGCATGAGCACTGGCTTCGTAGCGCTCACATAAGTAATAAAACCAGTAGCAACAGGCCGCCGCTGTTCATGGCGAAGGAAGACTTCTTTTGAGAGCAGCTTGGGGAGCTTAGGGACCTGGCTCGCAGCCTGACCAGGCTCAGGCTGCGCCAGAAGCGAGTTAGATAAAAGACAACAGGCGATGATCCATCGAGGTTTCACAATTTTGAAAATCAGGAAGAGGATGCGTGAACCGAGGTCTTTCGTCCAGCCCCTGCTCAAACAGCACAAAGCCACCACCAAAGACCAAGTTGCGGTTGATCAGTGGGGATATGGCAAATGCACCGATTCCGTTTTGCGGGTTGCACGGGCGATTCGCCTTGTCATAAGCTTGAATCCCAAATCAACCATGAAGCGGCTAATCGGGGTGCTAAGCGTTGTTGTTTTGCTCGCGATTCCTCTCTCGAAAGCGAACGAGGCGGCCGCTCAGACAGCTCAGCCGCGTTCACCCGAGACACTCCCGATGATGCTGGATCTGAAAAATTTTATTCGCGAACGGTTTGTCACAAATCTTCACTTTTATACTCTTGTGGGTGTTCAACAGTACGATGGCCTGCCGTTTCAGATCGAGGGGCGCGGCTGGCTCTATGGACGCAGCGAGGCTGAACGAGGGAGAGAATCACCCGAGAACTATCCTGACTTTATCGGCATCTCTGTTGGGCGCAAGTTCGAGGAGCTGCATCTCCTGCACGCCTCGCGCTGGCAGGAGGGCGAGGGAAAGGTCATCGCCATCATTCGCCTGAACTATTCGGACGGCACTTCGCACGAAAGACAGATCAAATATGGGGCGCACGTGCGCGATTGGCAGCGGATGCCTTCGGAGGAGAATGAGTTAATGAGTGATACAAATACCAAAGTCGTCTGGCGCACAATGACTCCTTCCGGATCGCTCAAGTCCACGATTCGCCTGTTCAAAACCCGTTTTGACAACCCTTCCCCGGAAAAAATCGTTGCAACCATGGACTTTGTTTCCACCAGGCAACTCGCGGCTTATGATCTGGTGGCAGCCACAATCGCCCATCACGATTCCAAACGGCCCGTCACGCCAGCAGTAGAGCCAGCTAGCCCCGATCGCGAGTTCAACCGCAAGACTATCATTCGTGTGCTGGATCAAAATGGAAAACCTATTGCAGGTGCTCTTCTCGCCCCAGGGGTCACGGTGGACAAGGCCACGGTTATTGCCTTGCCACAATACACCTCAAAGCAAGGAGAGGGCATGATTCGCTACCCCGGAATGAGAACGACCAGCCTCTCGATACGGGTGGAAAAGGCAGGTTATCAGACACAGTATCTGTTTTGGTCCTCAAAAAAGTTTGGAAATGCAACCTGGCAACAGCTGCTGAATATATTGCATTAATGAAAAGTTTTGTTCCTGAAACAAACACGGTCATATTGATTCCCACTAACAACTCAGTCGCGCAGCCGGGTCCATCACGTTGAAAGTGAGCAGCGTGCGGCGATCACCGGCCTACCAGCGAAAAAGTGAAGCATTGGAGCGGCTTGACAATGGTGTTTGGTTCTTTATGTTCGTGCCAGAACCCGCAATTCACAATGTGTGCATGGGGATGAGCGATGAACGTCTCGTAAACTCACTCAAGTCCATTTCATAAAATATGACCAAGGCATCAACTACGAATCAAGCAACCATGCGATTTGAACCACCCGGACCAGGGACGTGGGAGCAAGATCCAGTGCACTTCCCGCGGCCGATGACACGCTACTTTCAAGAAACACAACCCCCCGCTTTCAAGAAGGGGACCAACGACTTCGCCCGGTTCTACGGGCTACTCATCGACGGGCTGCAGAGCGGCTACGTGAACGGCTTTTGCTACAGACAGGTGATTCCGACTCCGGAGGTGGAAATTCCCGAGCGCTTTAAGCAAGCGGAAAAAGTTTTCCCTGAGAAGCTGTGGCAGGCGCAGCTTCGCTATTGGGATGAACATCAGAAGCCATCGTCGATTGCCACACACCGGAAGCTGCAGGCCGTCAATCCGGACGCACTCAGCGACAATGAGTTGGTTGGCTATTTGACCCGCTGCCGTGACCACCACTCGGCAATGATCGCGCAGCACATGCGTTTCACCGCGGGCGCACTGATCCCGACGGGGGACTTCCTCGCTCACGTGGGTGACTGGACGGGCCTGCCTCCGTCGGAGCTACTGGACTTGTTGCGCGGGGCGGCCGAGGTATCCGCTGGAGGATCAGACGAGATGGAACGCCTGAAGCGGGCGCTTGCCCAGGACGCTGCGGCTCGCAAGAGCCTCGAATCAAATGGGGATCCCGCAGAAGTACTCGCGCGGTTACGAGCGCTCGGTGGAGAAACAGGCGCGGCAGTCTCAGGTTACCTGGACCTGGTCGGCCATCGCCTGATCGATGGATTCGATATCGCCGAGCCCACGGCGCTGGAATTGCCGGACGCGCTGCTCAGGGCGATTCGGATCGCCGTTTCAGGAGAAGGTCAGGCTGTGCCGGAGCAGCAACGCATTTCCGAAGTTCGCGCCCAGGTCCCTGATGCCCATCGAGTCGAATTCGACGAACTGCTCGGCGAGGCGCGTCTTACCTATCGACTTCGCGACGAACGGGGGGTCTATAGCGACATCTGGGCCGCGGGCATCATGCGCCGGGCGGCTCTTGGCGCGGGGCGGCGGGTTGCAAACCGCGGGCGCATCGCCTCGCCGCTGCAGATGCTGGAGGCCAGCCTGGAGGAGATGTGCGCGCTTGTTGCCGGTGGCGATGGACCGTCTACCGACGAATTGGCCAAACGCGCCGCATACCGTGCCACCTATACGGCCAAAGACGCCGTGCCATTACTTGGCCCCCCCAAACCGCCACCGCCTGACCTCGCCACGCTGCCGCCAGGGGTCAGCCGCGTCATGCGGGCTATCTTCATTTCGCTGGGTCATCTTTTCGGGAGCTCCCAGGCGCAGAACGAAGCAAAGGTCCTGTACGGTCTTGCGGCGAGCAAAGGTATCTATGAAGGACCGGCGCGACGCGTCTCGGGCCCGAAGGAGTTCGGCCGCATTGTCAAGGGAGACGTACTGGTGACTGAGTCAACGAGCGAGGCTTTCAATATCCTGCTACCGCTGCTTGGCGGGATCGTTACGGACAACGGCGGACTCCTTTCACATGCGGCGATCGTGTCACGGGAGTACGGCATTCCGGGCGTGGTCGGGACCCGCGAAGCAACCGAACGGATTGCCGATGGCGTTCGTGTCCGCGTCGATGGGGATGCCGGCGAAGTGATGGTGCTCGGGTGAAAGCGAAAAAGGTCGTCCCATTCACGAAAGCGCGCGAGCGATCTCTTTTTGGATCGAAAGCGGTTGGACTGGGCGACGCCGCGCGGCAGGGATTGCCAGTCCCGCCTGGGGTAGCGCTGTCGGGCGACCTGGTCGAGGCGGTTGCCTCGGAGGATGAGAAGGCCATTGAAAAGCTGGGCAAGGCTATTGCTGACCTGACGGCCCCGTTTGCGGTGCGATCCTCAGCCGTTGACGAAGACGGGGCTGCGGCGAGTTTTGCGGGCCAGCACCTCACAGTGCTCAACGTCCATACGGCGGCTGACGTCCCGGACGCCGTTCGCCAGGTCTGGTGGTCCGCCAATTCCGACTCGGCAATTACTTACCGCCAGCGGGTCGGCCTCTTCACGCGGCCCAGCGTGGGGGTCGTGGTCCAGACGCTTCTTAACCCGAGCGCCGCGGGGGTTATGTTTACCGAGAACCCAGTGACTGGCGCCGATGAGCGCCTGATCGAAGCAAGTTGGGGTCTCGGAGAGGCAGTGGTCGCCGGTTTGGTCGTGCCGGACCATTTTCGCCTCGATCGCTCCGGCCATGTGCTGGAGCGAAAGGCCGGTCGTAAACGGATCGCTGTCTGCTCCTTGCCGAATGGAGGGACCTTCGAACAGCAAGTGCCGCCAGCGCAAGTGAACCAGCTCTGCCTCGAGGACAGGCAACTCGCTGCATTGGGCGAGCTCGCGCTGCAGTGTGAGAAGGTCTATGGACCGCGGCGCGACATAGAATGGGCGCTCCAGGATGGCACGCTCTACCTGCTGCAGTGCCGCGCGATTACCACGGGAAAAGCCCGCGCCGAGGGGCCCGCGCCCGGTCCGCCCCCGCGCGATCCAGCGGCTGCGCTCCAGCGGGTTGGGCTCTTCGCCGATATGGACCACCGACAGGCGGCACAAATTGCGCGCCTGCTCAAGGTGCGACCGTTCTCGAAAGGCGAAACGGTCATCATGGAGGGTTCGGGAGGGGCGGCCTTCTTCCTGATCGACTCCGGGGAGGCCACGGTGACGACCAAAGGCGTTCACCTGGCCACGCTCGGCGCTGGGGATTACTTCGGTGAGCTTGCCCTGATCGACGGCGGGCCGCGCTCAGCTACGGTGACTGCGGCGACGGACCTTGTTTGTTACGGCCTGACCTTTTGGGAATTCCGTCCACTGATCGAAAGGAATGGCGCGATCGCATGGAAGCTGCTTCAGGCTTTAGCGAAGAGGTTGCGGGAAGCGGATCCGAACCAAAAGATCGTGAAGGAGGCCGCCTCCATTGATGTCTCTGCTTCTGAGAGCAGCACAACGGACTAGTCAGTGCGTTTATGCGATCCGGCGGGCCCAGTCGGTCTATTCGGTCTCCTCTCCGAATTGAACGTTGCTAACTCGAGCGTGTGTGCTTATAGCTAGGCTGGTTCACATGAAATGAAACATGGTGGAGCTCTTTAATTCAAAAGGTGGACAAGAGCGGGCGAAGGAACGAGCTCGCTGCAGAATGTTCGCCATGCTCCCGGTCTGCCTTCTCTGTTTAGGTTTCAGCGCGCGCGGAGCCCTTCAATTCGATGTGTTTCCAGGTTATGACGGGGTGGTGCCCGAAGCCACATGGTTTCCAGTCATGTGTGAAATCAAGAATGATGGCCCGGCTTTTAATGGAGTCATCGAATTGTTTGGCGGGAGTTTCAACCAGGGGCAGGTGCAGAAGGTGGAGGTGGAACTGCCGACGGGCACACTGAAACGGGTATTGATTCCAGTCTTTTCCACATCGCGCGGCTTCAACACCACGTGGGATGCGCGTTTGCTCGACGATCGAGGCAAATTGCGCGGCGAACAAACGGGACTGCGAGCGAACAAACATTTGGCCTCGCGAACACCTTTGATTGGTGCGCTTGCCCGCACGCCCGGCGGCGCGCCCGTCATTCGACCAATCAATCTACAGAATTCGGAATTACAGCCGACTTCAGCTCGCCTGCAACCGTCCATATTTCCCGATAATGCTTTGGTCCTTGAGGGACTACAGGCCCTTTATTTGAACTCCGAACGAGCATCTGAACTGAAAGAAAACCAGGTCCGCGCGCTCATGGCCTGGCTGAACGCCGGGGGACATCTGATCGTTGGAATCGAACAGATGAACGATATCACAGCCAGCGCCTGGCTCAAAAACTTGATGCCCTGCGAGATCAAAGAAATTCGACACGTTCAGCGTCATTACGAACTCCAGGAATGGCTCACCGCTGCGACGTGGTCCACTAATCAACCTGTCAAGCCTCGGCAATATCAGCAGGGCCGCAGGGCCTACGGGTCGGACCGTGGTGCCGGGGCGCCATCTCGAGAGCCTTCTCGGAATCCCACTGTCGACACTTCGCAGGCTGCCGGTCCGGAAAGCCCTTTTAAGAATCTGCCGGACGACTTCAGCTTTGAAGCTGCTGAATTGCAGGTCGCCTACGGGACAATGCGTGACGGCTTGAGCCTTGTTTCTGCCGGAGACGTTCCTCTTATTGTGACCGCTCCCAGAAGTCTTGGCCGGGTCACCACGCTCATGTTTAGTCCTGAACGCGAGCCTTTTCGCTCGTGGAAAAACAGCTCGGTCTTTTGGGCCAAACTCATCGAAGTGCCTGGGGAATGGTATGTATCATCTGATTTCAATCAACAGGGGGGACGCAGCAGCGATGGGATTTTTGGAGCCATGCTTGATTCGAGGCAGGTTCACAAACTGCCAATTGAGTGGCTATTATTGCTGCTTATCGTCTATCTGGTGGTGATTGGGCCCCTGGACCAGTTTTGGCTCAAACGGATCAACCGACCCATGCTCACCTGGATCACTTTCCCTTGTTACGTGGTTCTGTTCTCACTCTTAATCTATTTCATTGGTTATAAATTGCGGGCTGGCGAATCGGAATGGAACGAACTGCACCTTGTGGACGTGCTGCGGAATGGCGACCGTGCCGAACTGCGAGGCAGAACCTACGCTTCGGTCTATTCACCTTCCAACCAAAAATACCTGCTGGCCGGGCCGCAAAAGTTTGCCACGTTCCGCGGCGAGTTTGCGGGCAGTTGGGAAGGCGGCGCAACCGGCGAAAAGGCGACCGTATGGCAGAATGGAGACAGTTTTCGCGCGGAAGTTTTCATTCCAGTCTGGACCAGTCAACTTTTTGTCAGCGATTGGTGGCAACCCGCATCCTTGCCCTTAAGCGTCAGTGTTGTGCCCAAAGCAGAGGGTTGGGAAGTGAAAGTGGAAAACCACACGGATCAAAAATTGACGGGCGTTCAAATCGTGATCGAAGACTATATCATGCCGTTAGGCGATTTGGCACCTAACCAATCCAGGATATTTCCGGTCTCCAAAGCATCAGACAAGTTGCTGCGGGATTTCGTTGCGCGCTACAGCCCGCTTTTTCAAGAAGCAGTGCAATCGCGGCAACGCGCCTTCGGTGCGAGCGGACGTATCGACGATTTGCCAAACACAACGGTTGCCGCTTCTTTCATTTCGCAGATGGGTCGCGCGGACAATTACATGTTCCGGTTCATTGCTCCGCCCGGCCTGGATTTATCTTCGGCAGTTCACCAGGGAAACGCTGTGCTTTTTGCCTGGGCTCGCGATTACTCACCCGCCAAATCGATGAGTCAATTTGCATTGCGTCGCACACATCGCGATACTTTGTGGCGTTGCGCGGTGCCGGTCCAGTAATTCAAAATTTTTTTATGAATGCCCCTCCCACTCCTGCGGTGCAAACTTTTGGTCTCACGCGTATGTATGGAAACATCGCCGCGCTCTCAGGGCTGGACCTGACCGTGAATCGCGGAGATCTCTTCGGGTTCATCGGATCGAATGGTGCTGGAAAAACTACCACGCTCCGAATCCTTTCCACCTTTCTTGCGCCATCTGCGGGGACCGCTCAGATACTCGGAAACGATGTCGTCCGCGACGCCGATGCGGTCCGGCACGTCATTGGGTATATGCCGGATTTTTTTGGTGTTTACAAAGATATGGAGGTGACGGAATACCTCGATTTTTTTGGCGCCTGTTACAAAATTCCAACTGCTCAGCGCGAGAAAACGGTAAATGACGTGCTGGAATTGGTTGGGTTGAGCGAAAAGAAGGGGGCGCTGATTGGGGCGTTGAGCCGCGGGATGCAGCAAAGGCTTGGCTTAGCTCGAGTCCTGATCCACGATCCGCAATTGCTGCTATTGGATGAACCCGCGAGTGGCCTGGACCCGCGCGCGCGAATCGAGGTCATGGCCATTCTCCAGGAGCTTCAGCGGTTGGGCAAAACTATTATTATTTCGTCGCACATCCTCAGTGAGCTCCAAACGCTTTGCAATCGCGTCGCAATTATTGAAAAGGGAAAATTGATTTATAGCGGACCAGTTCAGGGAGTGCGTGACCAAATGTCCCAGGGCCGCGTGATTTGGGTCCGGCTTTCCAGCGACCCCATCAAAGCCATCGAACTCCTCAAAGCAAGGCCTGAGATTGCGGAGGTCGATGCCGTCGACGGAAAGATCAAAGTGACGCTCACCAATTTCGATATTGAGCACAGCATTGTGCCCGAAATCCTGGTGCATGGCGGAGCAAAGGTGCTCGAAGTGCGAGAAGACGAGATCGGACTGGAGGAAGTCTTCATGCGTGTCACGAGAGGCGATACGCAATGATTACTCATCGAAGGAAAGCTTTCAGCAGGCTTGCGGCGATGGACATGCCTGAGTCACGATCCGACTGACCGAACCCTTCCCCTCCACGGTTTGAGTCCCACGCTCCCGGCATTCTCGCAGCGTTGAGTTGGCGTCGCCTTTCCTCGAGCTCAGCTAATTCTCTGGCACGAGCTGAGTCTATCCCGCCTGCCCGGATAAACTCGACGATGCGCCGAAGCTCGTCACGGTCAAACCATGTGCCGTGGCCCTTGCAAACATCTACGATGATATTAGACCAATGAGCAAAATTGATCCGATTCATCAATTGGTGACAATTCGGGCAAGGCAAATATCGCACCTTGTCCTCAACCGCGCCCGACTCGGGGGGCGGAGTAATCGCAGACATGCCCAGAATAGCCGCCTGCTTTTCTCGATCGGCGCAGATTTGCTCCACCGATGCTGTGTCTGCCCATAAGCCTTCGCAACGTGGGCATTCCAGCAATTCAGTGACCCCAATTACCACCGCCTTCATTTTCGTGCGGCAACGGGGACACGGTGCTTGCTCGGATTGATCCGCTTCCTTTCGATCGAGCTTCGCTCCGCAATGGGAACAGAATTTAGCTCCCAGGAACATCAGGCCAAAACACGATGGACAGGCAACAGTGGCCAGACGCGCCCCGCAATGACCGCAGCTCGCCGCATCGGTCGAAGCCGGAGCGCCACACATGGGGCAATTTAATGTTTCAGCAGGCATGGCAAAGAGTTTATTCGATTCGTTCCGCCGAACTGACCAACAACAGGGCTAAATCTACTTCTGCGTGAGGAGGGGGCAAGCCATTAGGTGATTGTTAGGATTGTGATTGTCCACTCGACCGATAGCCTATTCACATTGCTGGTACTGGATAGATTATGATACCGTTAACCGAGGCAGTTCTCCAAAAGATCAATGCCATTTTCCCGGTGGCTAACAGGGAGACCGTTCGAAAGCTCCTTGAAGAAAAATGTGGAGCGGAGCTTCCATTGACTGGCTGCTTCGGGTCAAATCCGTTGGCTTTTGACCGTATCCGATTCGCCGTTTTAAAGCTCTCCAAAGGAGATATCAATTCGTTGGAACGCGAGATAGCCGCAGCCCATATTGATTGGCGTGATACTTTGATGGCTGCGGGTTTCGGTGAAGACCTCCGCGCACACTTGAATTGGAATCCAGGATCCGCGTCATAAGTGAACCGGGCGCATCCGCCCTTTGTGGGCCCTCTAACAATGTAACGCGTGGCTCTTGGAGCTATGGAACGGGCTAGCCCTTTCTCCTCTTGCGTATTGAGGTTACCGAGCCTTTCACCCCTTGATTTTGAAGGATTTATGGTTTTTCGTTTGACAACACCGGCCCACGAATGGTGTTATTTCTTCGATCATGAACAACCACCGTTGAATTGCGGCCACTCCCTGCAACCCACCTATACATAAATATGAGCAACGTCCAAGTTAGTAATGAAGCAATCGCTCCTAATGCCAAGCGGCTGCTGATAGCCGGCTTTATGGCCATTTTGGCTGCCGGTGTCGGCTTTTCAATTCGCGGCGGCATTCTAGGAGATTGGGGAACCCAGTTTGGCTTCACACAGACTGAACTTGGCCAGATTACCGGGGGAGGATTGGTCGGCTTCGGCGTAATTATTCTTTTAGGCGCTCTCATTGCCGATGCGGTTGGTTATGGCAAATTGATGATTTTCGCCTTCATCATGCATTTCCTTTCCGCTATTATTACACTGGCGGCGACACCGATATTTAAAGCGACGGGCAACAAAGAGGCCGCTTACTGGTGTCTGTATGTTGGCATGTTTATGTTCGCCATTGGAAATGGGATGGCTGAAGCGGTGGTAAATCCGCTTGTTGCCACGCTTTTCCCCAAGAACAAAACACATTACTTGAATATTCTTCATGCAGGCTGGCCCGGTGGACTGGTCCTCGGCGGCCTGACTTCTTATTTCCTGGTCGGGAAAGTCAGATGGGAAACTCAGATGAGCTTATTCATGATCCCGGTGGTCCTCTACGGGCTCATGTGCCTTGGCCAGAAATTCCCCAAATCAGAAGCCAGCGTTCATGGAGTCAAGTTCGGGGAAATGCTGGCAGAGTTTGCCGCCCCTGTTCTGCTGCTTTTACTTTTCATTCACGCGCTGCTTGGCTACGTCGAACTGGGAACGGATTCCTGGATAAGTAATATTACTGGCAACATCCTTGCGAGCCGTGAAAAAGGTCTCCTGCTGTTTGTGTATACTTCGACTTTGATGTTTGCTTTGCGCTTTTTCGCGGGGCCAATCGTTGAGAAAATTTCGCCTCTCGGCCTATTGTTCGCCGGCGCCGCTTGCGGAGCGATCGGCTTAATAATGCTCGGTTACGTCGAGACCGGTCTGCTGGTCGTCGTGGCAGCAACCGTTTACGGAATTGGCAAAACTTTTTTGTGGCCGACCATGCTGGGTGTCGTTTCTGAGAGATTCCCCAAAGGCGGAGCGATCACGATCGGGGCAATGGGTGGCATTGGAATGTTATCTGCGGGGCTGTTGGGTGGACCAGGGATTGGATATAACCAGGATCACCATGCCGCCAAAAACTTGCAGGAGAGATCGCCGGCTGTCTATGAACAATACAAATCCCCGGGTAAGAACCGCTTTCTCGTTTGGGAAACTCAAGGCTTGGATGGATCAAAGGTTGGAGCGGTCCGTGGAAAACCAGCCGACGCGCGGACACCGGAAGAAACCCAGGTTCACGATGCAGACTTGCACGGTGGCCGCATGGCTCTGAGGATCACAGCAGCTGTGCCAGCCACGATGGCATTCCTTTATTTGGTCCTCATCCTGTATTTCAAAAGCAAGGGCGGTTACTCACAGGTACACATTGTGGGTAGTGGTCACGATGCGCGTGAAGTCGATGAGCCGGCGCCTATCGTCCCTGCTTAAGCAATAGAACAGGCATCAAATCTCGCGGAGCGTTTGGAGTGCGTCGCATTCCGGCGCTTTGGATTCCCTTTCCTTCGGTATTCATTTTAACCGAAAGATGGTTGGATCCTGATTCGAACTTTACTCCTCCGCCGATGCATAATCCGCGCGGCGCTCCCACTTGCGTGGCGTCCGCTCAGGTGCGGTCGTGTCCACTTTGACGTAATAGGTTTCTTTGCCAAACAATTCATCGGCGGCCTGTTGCAGTTTTTGCGACGGTGTCACGAAAAACTTTTCGTGTGTCTCAACGAAAATCGCTTCACCCGTGGGCTGCATGAAACAAAGGAACAATGGGCATTTGCCTGGAAACCCTGCGATGAGCTGCTGGATCGATTCGAGATGCGCCGGTGTGATATGAGAGGTATGCAGACGGAAATGCACCTGTTTCGTGAATCGTCTCGGCGCATCTTCCAGAGGAATAATTTCCTGGGGGAAAATTTTTGGCCGTTCATCGCCAACGTTGACCTCCCCAATGACCAGAACAGCACGGCCGAGCGTTAGCAAGTCTCGGCTCTTATCGTAAACTTCGTTCATGCAGAGCACTTGGACCGAGCCCTCCAGATCCTCCAGCGTGACCATCGCATAGGGTTTGCCGCTCTTTTTGGACACCCCATTCTGCACCCCCGCGATAAGTCCGCCGACCCGCGTCACCGTTCGATTCTGCAATTGCGCAAGAGTGATCGTGGTCGCGAGAGTGTATTTTTGAAGTATGGGCGCAAACGGAGTCAAGGGATGCCCCGTTACATAAAAGCCAAGCAGATCTTTCTCGTAGGCCAGAAGTTCATGTTGCGGCCATTCAGGAAGAGTTACTGAGAAGTCGGACACTTGTGATGCCTTTTCTTCTAAAGCGCCGAAAAGGGAACTTTGGCCGCGCTGCCGATCGCCAATGACACTGGCGGCCCGGGCCATCGCGCGTTCAATTTGCGCGAACAATGTCGCGCGGGTCTGACCCAAACTGTCGCACGCGCCGCATTTGATAAGCGCTTCAAGCACCTTGCGGCTGAGCGTGCGGCCATCGACTTGCTCGCAAAGTTCTGCCAATGAGTTGAATCGTCCCGATTCATTTCGAGCCTTGAGAATCGCTTCAACCGCCACTTCGCCCACGCCTTTTATTGCGGCCAAACCAAAACGGATCGCGGAGGTCTGGGCTTTGCTCTCGATTTGGGTTGGCATGCCCGGAGCAGCACTTTGATTTGTGTCCGCCCTCCGAATTGGAGCAGGAGCAAAAGTAACGGCGCTCTCGTTCACATCAGGCGCCAGCACTTCGATACCCATAACCCGCGCCTCATTGATGTACTGACTGAGCTTAGCTGTATCGCTCATGTCGTTCGTCATCATTGCACAGAGGAATTCCACCGGGTAATTCGCTTTTAGGTATGCCGTTTGATAAGCGACGATGGCGTAAGCTGCGGCGTGTGATTTGTTGAATCCGTAACCCGCAAACTTTTCAAGCAAATCAAAAATCTGGTTGGCTTTCCCGGCAGGAATGCTGTTGACCCTGGCACAGCCTTTTACAAACACCTCGCGCTGCTTGGCCATTTCCTCGGCCTTTTTTTTGCCCATGGCCCGCCGAAGCAGGTCGGCGCCCCCAAGGGTGTACCCAGCGAGGACCTGCGCTGCCTGCATGACCTGCTCCTGATAAACCATGATGCCATAAGTCTCGCGGCAAATTGGCTCGAGCAACGGATGCTCATATTCGATTTTCACTTCGCCGTGGCGGCGTTTAATGAATTCCGGAATGAGTTCCATTGGCCCGGGGCGGTAGAGGGCAATCAGCGCAGTGATGTGTTCCACTGAACTGATCTGGAACTTGCGGCACAAATCACGCATCCCGCTTGATTCCAACTGAAAAATACCGAGCGTGTTTGCCTTGTTGAGTAAATCGTAAGTCTTCGGATCATCCAGCGGCAGATTCTCTATTGGGACCTGTATCCCGCGCGTCTTTTGCACCATCTCGCACGTATTCCGAATCACGGTCAGCGTCTTGAGCCCCAGAAAATCCATCTTCAACAAGCCTAAATCCCCGACCGGCCCCATCGAATACTGCGTTACAATCGCGCCTTCTTCGTCCTGCTTCAGAGGCAGCAAATTGACCAGCGGTTGATCGCCAATCACCACTCCGGCAGCATGCACCGAAGCGTTTCGCGTGAGGTCTTCCAGGTTAAATGCCGTCTCAATAAGCTCGTGCGTGGTTTCTTCGGTATCGTAAGCCTGTTTCAGCTCGGGCGATTGCTTGAGCGCCTTCTCCAGGGTCATTTTCAAATCGAATGGAATCATTTTCGCCAGGCGATCACACTCGCCGTAACTCAGACCCATTACCCGTCCGACGTCGCGCACCACAGATTTCGCTCCCATGGTGCCAAAAGTTATGATCTGCGCCACCGCATCACGGCCATACTTTTGCCTCACGTATTCGATGACATCATTCCGTCGATCGTCGGCAAAATCGATGTCGATATCAGGAGGATTAACCCGTTCCGGATTTAAAAACCGCTCGAAGAGCAAGCCGTATCGAATGGGATCGACATTCGATATCTCCAACAAATATGTGACAATCGAGCCGGCAGCCGAGCCGCGCGCCACACAAGAAATCCCCCGCTCATGACCAAATCGAATGAAATCGCCGACAATCAAAAAGTAACTCAGAAACCCTGTTTTCTCGATCACCTTCAACTCAAGTTGGAGACGTGCGATCACGGCATCGACTGCTGCGTCAACCGCTGGTTGATGCAGACCGGAGGCTTGCTCCGCATTAGCGCTTTCGTCAGCCTCTCCCCTGCCCTCGACCTTGGAGTCTTGCGCAGCGGAATACGTCGGCAGCCTTTTAGGATCTTCTATGCGGTCGACAATGAACTCCTCCCCTTGCGCCCGAGCATGAATCCCGTACCGCTGTCGCAGACCCTCGGCGAGCAAATGTCGCAAATAACCCTCGCGGGTAAAATGTTCGGGCGGATAAAAAACAGGATAATGCAGTTTCCCAAACTCAATCTCTAAATTGCACTTCTCGGCAACCTCAATTGTATTTTGTACCGCTTCGGGTACCTCCGAAAAGCGCGCTTTCATTTCATCTACGGATCGAAGATAAAACTGTTCCTTTGGATAACCCGCGCTCATCCGTTTCGGATCGCTCAACATGGATTGGGTACCGATACAGACCAGACAATCGTGCGCGTGCGAATGACCTTTTTCAACGTAATGAACATCGTTTGTCGCAACCAATTTCAAGCCGAACTCCTTGGCCCACGGAATCAAATGCTGATTCACCTTGGCTTGTTCGGGAATCCCGTGGTTCTGGAGTTCAAGATAGAAGTTTTCCTTGCCCAAAGTTTGTTTAAACCAATCAATTGCTTCACGCGCCCGGGACAATTGGTCTTTTAAAATTGACTCTGGAATTTCGCTGGCAAGGCAGCCGGACAGTGCAATCAACCCTTCCTTATGTGCCGCAAGGATCTCTTTGTCGATGCGAGGCTTATAATAATACCCTTCGAGATGAGCCGCAGTAGCCAGTTTAATGAGATTTTTGTAACCAGTCTCATCCTTTGCCAACAAAACAAGGTGGTTATAAACGTCGCGACCTCCGCCACTAGCTTTTTTTTCCAAGCGGCTGCCGGGAGCGACGTAAACCTCGCAGCCGATAATCGGTTTGATGCCCTTTTCCAAAGCCGTTTGGTAAAAATCAATTGCCCCGAAGAGGACCCCGTGATCGGTTATCGCGAGCGCCGGAAATTCTAGCTCATGCGCCCTATCCATCAATCGGTCCAGGCGGCAAGCTCCATCGAGCAAGGAATACTCGGTATGCAGGTGAAGATGAACGAAATCTGCGTGCGACATCACTAACAACTTACTCTGCGCTCCACTTGCCCGGCAAGAGAGAGATATTCACAACATGAATCGGCGCAACTACTGGCTCAGTGAGCTCTATCTCATTAATTCATTCATGTTGCTTCCAGTCGAAACTGTTCGGTTCTTCTTTCCGAGAGCCCGAGCTGATCACTTTACTTTGCCCGGTTCAATAATGTGGACGGTGTCGCGTGCGTAAAACGTTTGGCCGCTTCGGAGCGTGCCGACGACAGTCAACTCTGTGTCGCCATCCTGCAACTCGGCCGAGAGTGCGGCCCGGTCGAAGAAGGCAAATAGACACGGCTGGTTTGTTTCGTCGTTCGCGATCCAGCTCCGCACGGCGTGAAAGCCGCCTGGGAAGATCTGCAAGGGAGCATCGCTATCGACGGCGGCGGCGCTGAATCCCTCAGGAAACCGGACACGCGCTAGAATATTCTGTCCGTTGCTCTTTAGGCTGAACGTGGAAGGTGAAATGTTGAGCGCGCATTCGAGCGGGGCAACCACGGTAATCTTCACCTGCGCCGCTTCTGAGTTTAGATGGCTATCGTTGACCATCAATTGGACCGTATGCACACCGACAGGCAGTTCGATCGTCAAACCCACACCATTGGAAAGATAAGCAGTCCCGCCAATCGCCCAGGCCCAGGTGAAGTTGAGCGGATCAGCGTCGGGATCGGATGATTTTGAGCCGTCGAATGTGACAGTTGCCTGCCCGTCGAGGCCGGCATAAACGATCCGATCGGGACCGGCATTGGCGGTGGGCGGCCGATTCTCCGGCAGCTTGATCAGCCTCGGATCAGCATAGATGGTGGAACCGAATTGATCGTAGGCTTTGACGGTCCACCAAGTCTGCGGCTGAGGCAGGGTTGAGATCAGTTGTGTCGGCGGAGTCTTCGTATCGGAGACGAGACTGAAATCCATCACGCGATTCGGGTCGGAACCAAGCAGCAAATGATAACCGGCCGCATTTTCCACCGGGTTGCAGCTCAACACGACGCCACCTGAGTCGAAGACGCCACCGTCCGCCGGACCCAGCAGTTGCACCGGGGCCAAAACTTTGCCCGGATATAATGATTGATTGAAGAACACGATCGATTCTGTCCCATCGATTTTGAAGTTGCACTTGTTCGATGCCGTATTGAGTTGGTAGTTCATTCCAGCGCCAATTACCGACAGATAAGCGAACGCAGTTAGCCCGCCGTTTTCATAGTCAAGGCTGGAGGAAATATACCTGCCAACCGGGTAGTAGTGCTGGCGGGTGGGAAGGCAAATGACATTCAGGGCTCCCCGGAGAAAGGTGGCCTGGGAATAACCGGGATCATTGCTGATGTAATTGTCCACCCAGCACTGCTCCCCGGCGACGCGATTGGCATTGTAGGGATTGACCCAAATGCTAAGGTCGCCGCACACCGCATCGAGCAGTGACACGCGATTTACCGTGTAACGGGGGTCCTTGTAGGTAAGGTTGATCCACCACGCGGTGTTTATGGCCGGCAGATTTCCTGTGCTCCAACCCATTACTTGGATTGGCTGGTGATAATCCGGCGCAATACTGGAGAGGTACACGATCAGCATGTCCGCGTAGCGAGTGTAAATCGGGGCGTAGGAATCGACCGTCAGCCAGTTGGCCTTCTCTTCCCAGATGCCGCCAAAAGTCATGCCACTTCCGGTGGTGCAGTTGCCGCCGTTGAAAGCCAGGATGGTTGGCCTGGCCGAATCGAACGGTGGATTGACCAGTTTAAGGGAATTGGTACCGAAACTTTTAACGATGATCACCTTTACGCTGCTGGGCAGGCTTGCCAGATAACCGTCACTGACGGTCAATTCGAATACACAGGTTTGGTTTGTATTTCGCTGTATGAAGCCGCTGACCACAGGAGTCGCGGTGTTTGTCCCGGTCATGGTCACGCTTGGTCCTGAAAGCTGTCTCCACTGATAAGTCAGGGTTCCATAGCCATCCGGATCGTACGAGCGGGTGCCGTCGAGCGTCACGCTGTTTGTGGCCACGTAGCGGGGCAGCCCGGCTTCAGCGATCGGGAGATGATTAGGACCAATAACAACAGCGACCACATCCGGCGCGCTGCTCTGCATGCCGTCGTTCACCACGAGCTCGAACAAATACGCTCCCGGCCAGGGATGCAGGATCGTTGGATTTGCCGAATTGGGATCGCTCAATTGAACATTCCAGCCGCTAACCTGCTTCCAGTGGTAACCCAGAGCGGCGCCTTCAGGATCAAACGAGCGCGAGCCGTCCAGTGTGATGGAAGCGACGGGCTGCTGATCACTGAGCATTTGATCGGCCCCGGCATATGCGATGGGAGGGCCATTTTTCACAGTGACCTGGACGGTATCCGGAAAGCTGTTGAATTGCCCATTGTTCACAATCAATTCGAAGGTGTACGTCCCGAGTTCATTGGCTTGAAAGGCCGGTTTTACCGCGCTTGCATCAATGAAACTGCCGGCCGGTCCGCTGATTTGTCGCCAACGGTAGGCAAGCGCGGCGGCATTGGGATCGCTCGAGCCGCTTCCATCCAACGTGATTAAGGAGGGCAAATGGGTAACCCCGTTCAATTGATCCGCCCCGGCCTGAGCGATTGGCCGGAAATGATCCGAGTACTCGCTGGCACCGATATCAACTCGCCCGGCAAAAAGGCGGCTGTTGCCGTAGAAATCAGTTTCACCGGGAGCAGCTTGGAAATTGGGATCCCCGGCGTTAATGCAGGGTGAACTGTCCAGGAGATGAAAATCATTCTTTGCCGCGTCAACAAACTGAGGGTCTTCGGAAATGTTCCCGTTAAGACCCGTGTTTAACACACCGGAAGGGTAGTCGCCATCCATGTTTCCCCAAACATCGTTAAAAGCCATCTGTGAGAATTGACTGTCCACATAAATGCCCCCGCCGCTGGTTGCATTGCAGATAATATTGTTGGTGATCAGGGATTGGCCGAGGTAATCGGAAAAGGCATACACGTTGCCGGCAAATTGAGCACCGTTTCCGACCAGGGTATTATTGATCAATTGCCCGCCAGAAAACATGGTCGCTCCACCGCCAAAAATGGCCGAGTTACTGGAGATAACATTGTTCGCGATCAGTGGATTGCCTGATTCAACTGTTATCCCGCCGCCAACGTATCCCGCATTGGCCGCGATCAGATTCCGGGTGATGGTGGCATTGCAATTAAGGCAGCCGATTCCTCCGCCGTACCCAAAAGCATTGTTGGTTCCCGCGGGACCGGCGTTCGCACTGATGATATTGCCGGTGATCGTTGGCGAAGAGAGGTAACAATAAATGCCTCCGCCCCAAAACACCGTGGTATCGAACGAGGAATTTATCGTTCCGTAACCGCCGGTAATGTGAAAGCCGGTAAGGACTGAGTTCGACGATTCGCGGGTGACGAAGGTAACCACGCTTCTTTTCGCAATCGCGTGAATGACCGTGTTCGAGACGACGGTGGGATCGGCTGGGTTCGTACTGCTGACAGTGATTGCCTTGCCTCGGAAATTGATATTCTCATTGTACACACCAGGGCTTACCAGAATAATATCGCCATTGGCACTGGCATCAATTGCGTTTTGAATACCAGGATAATCGCCGGGAACATGCCGCATTGCCGCCGACGCGAGGAGGGGGGAAGAAATGATGAGCAAAGTGGCGACTAACCATCGGAAGAATGCCTTTGACATACGAATTTAGTGGGCCCCTGTGATCCTGGTGGATTCTGGTCGCCTGAATCAGAATGTCAAGCCATAAATGAACAACCAGACACGCTGATCACTCGCAGCAGGAGTAGCGAATTCGTCCTTCCGCCTAGGGTGGGCGCTGACGGCGTTTCCATCGCAGCGCCAAAGATCGTGGCTAGGTCCCGATCCTAAGATCTTATTTCGCTTCAGTTCCCTCCCGTGCGTGATATCTGCGCCGAACGCGTGGATATCACGCTTATTCATTCGAGGGAGTAGCTAAACACGGAGTAAAGTGGTTTGGCACGTCTGGTGCTTTGTCTCTTTCTGCGCCATGAAACGCGACCTCAAACTCCACGCGTTCACTCTTATCGAGTTGCTCTGTGTGATGGCAATCATCGCCATCCTGGCGGCCCTGCTTCTGCCTGCTGTTTCCCGAGCCACCGCCAGAGCCAAGCGGGTTCAATGCGCAAATAACCTGCGCCAGGTTGGGTTGGGCTTTCACCTGTTTGCTCATGACCACAATAATGCGTTTCCGATGGGGCTTCCCCCCAACCTTGGTGGCACGTGGGAGTCAGCCGAAAATCTGCGCACGAGCAATGGCGGGTTTCTTCTCGCGTTTTACCATTTTCAGGCTCTGTCAAATGAACTAGTCACGCCACGCCTCTTGAGTTGCCCCAGCGACGACCGACTTCCGGCAACCACTTTTCCAACACTCCAAAATCACAACCTTAGCTATTTTATTGGGGTCAACGCGAGTTATCTGAGGCCCAATTCAATCCTCGCCGGCGACAGAAATATTACAAACGACCTGCCTCAACCCTCCAGTCTGTTTCCGTTCGGTAACGGTCGGCCCTTGCGCTGGACATCTGCTCTCCACCAATTTCAAGGCAATGTGCTATTTGCCGATGGCAGCGTTGCGGGACACAAAAATCTGAGCTGGCCAACTGATGGCAACCAAACCGGGCAAACAGCCCAGTTAATCTTACCGATCCTGAAATCGGCCGGCGAAATCCCGCTCCCCTTCCCGGCAGCCACGGACAAAGCGGACCGCGAGCCTAAGGACCAGGGTGTTATTAAGCCAAAGGCCGAGCCGACAGCTTTAATACCTTTCGGAATTCTGGCTGGTCTTCCAATCCCGCCATTGCCAACAACCGACTATGCTCGCGAACCACACACGCGACCCGGGATAGTAACCAATCTCATTACGGAACCGAAGCCTCCAGGCTCCGATGTGGTTGAACCGGACGCAACCAAAGGGAGGGCCTTCGGATTGGTTCGGCAGGAGCTAGCCGAAAACACCTGGTTTTTCTTGTTGTTGTTGCTGCTGGCAGCTATTGCGATGGCTATTGAGATTCGCCGCAGACTGCGCGCTGCGAATAATCTCCATCGCAGAAGAAGATCCGACCTGCGAACATTATGATACACACTCCGGCCTTTTAGTTTCCCCGGGCCGCCCCTGGTCACCATCCGTAGTGGCCCCATTTGACGTTCTCGTTTTCAGATATTACTTTACTTGGTGAGACGCGGTTATCGGAATCATCCGACTATGCAGGACGTCGCCAGAATAGGGGTTCGGACAGTGTAGTTTGACGGTTCCGTCGCTGAGGGCGACGGAAATGAATTTTGACTTAAATTTTGCAGAGGACCACGGGGTTGTTCCCTTTACGGAAAAATCGCGTCATCGAGTGGTGACACTCGCCTTTCTTTCCAAAGAAATCCCCGCGACTTTCCTCAGCAGGCGCCTGGCGGCTTCTTTGTGCCAGCAAACCCGAGCTTCAGTAGTTTTGGTTCGCCCACAGGCGTTCAACGACGGCCCTGCCCTGCCCTCCCGTTTCGAAAGCAATGCCACCGTTGTGGATTGGGCCCCAGCGGATTCAGTTTTGCAAGGCCAATTTCACGATAGCAACCTCGCAAAAACCGAGGAAGGTTTTCATCTTTTAACCTTCGATTTGAGATCCGGACGCCAACTCGAGGCTAGAATTTCTTCGCTGTTGAATCAACTGAAGCGGCATTTTCGATACGTTCTCATCGAAGCAGCACCCGAGGATTTGGTGCGGCCCTTCCTGCCTGATTTGTTGAAGCATTCCGACTTCTCCTATTTGTTCCTTCGACCAGAAACTGGCGAAATAGATAGCCTTGAACAAATCACCCGAGGCTTGCGCGACACGTTAACTGAAAAAAATCGCCGATTTAAACCAGTGTTGATGCTCGATCAGGGGCCCCGAGATGATTCTTTCGACTTGCTGCTAAAGCGCGCAGTGATCCCGATCGAACGATTCATCCACAATTGCCCAGGACCGTTGACGAGAGATTTTGACCGCGTTCAAATCAACTCGAGCGGCCCCTTCGGTGCAGATATCCGGCGATTGGCTAGGGAAATTGGCGGGCGGCTGCTGGGACTGGCGTTGTCGTCGGGAGCAGCAAAAGGTTTTGCTCATATTGGGGTGATCCAGGTCCTGGAAGAAAATGGCATCGAGATAGATGTCGTTGCGGGCGCGAGCATTGGGGCGTACATCGGCGCGCTATGGAGCTACGGACACGATGGTAAAGAACTGGAGAGACTCGCCCGAGAATTGGAGGGACGCTGGGGACTTTGGCGTCTGATGGATCCCGTTTTCCCGCCTCGGCAAGGGTTTTTGCGCGGTTTCGCCCTTAGAAAAAGGCTCATGCGCTCGATTGGCCATGCGCGATTCGCTGACCTGGTTCGTCCCTTGAGGGTGGTGGCGGGCAACCTCGGCACACTTGGCCGGGTGACTTTTGCCAGCGGCGAGGTGGCCCCCGTGGTCCACGCCAGCATGGCTGTGCCGGGCATCTGTGTTCCGGTAACGATCGAAGGGGAAACCTATATAGACGGTGGTATCGTGGATCCAGTGCCAGTGGATGAACTCCGCAGCCTGGGTGTGGCGCATGTGATTGCCGTGAATGTCATTCCCTCACCTGAGCGAATGGTTTTAGGGTTTGAAGCCGAACGTCAACTCGCGCGTCAAAAAGAAACGAGGTTGCATAAACTGTTTCGGCGGTTGTTTCCGATCGAAAAGCAGTTAAATTATTTTGCGCAGGGCAATCTGTTCGAAATTCTGGCGCGGAGCATTCACGGCGCGCAGGTCCGGCTGGCCGACGCTTCCTGCAAATTGGCTGACCTGGTTTTGCGCCCAGACATTTGCGATGACCGATGGCTGGATTGCCGCGACCCCGGAAGATTTATTGCGCTCGGCCGCCAGGCAGCCGAGCAACAGCTTGATCAAATCAAAGCTTTGGCACGCGAAACTGAATTAAATGATGAGCGGGAACTTGCTCGAGGAACGATGGCAGAAGTTGCCTGAAGCGGCCGTTCGCCGCCTCCAGGTCGAACGGCTCAGGCACTATCTTCGGAAGGTGGTTCTGCCATTTTCCGCTCATTATCGCGAGATGTTTCGCGAGCATGGTCTCGACGCCGACTCCATGCGCACGCTGGAGGATCTGCAGCGCCTGCCTTTCACCACCAAAGCCGATTTGCTCAACACTCCCGAGCGTCCGGAAAAGTTCAAAGACTTTCTGATTATACCCGATGAAAGGGTGCTCAGCCGGAGGCCTGGCACGATCTTGCGCGCTTTAACCCGTGGCCGGAGCCGGGTACAGAAGGATTTTGAATCGGAGTTCCGTCCAATCTTTCTTACCTTCACCACGGGTCGAAGCTCCGAGCCGACATCCTTTTTATATACTCAGCACGACCTGACTAATCTTAATACCGCCGCGCGACGGCTTGCGGAAGTTTGCACTTCGCAACCCAATGATCGTTTGCTCAACACCCTTCCTTTCGCGCCACATCTGGCATTCTGGCTTACCCATTACACCGGGACAGCCGGAGGGATCATGACGCTAAGCTCAGGAGGCGGCAAGGTGATGGGCACGGATGGCAATATCCGGCTAATGCGGAATTATAAACCTAACGTTCTCATTGGCATCCCCACCTTCATCTATCATTTGATGCATCAAGCCGTCGAGCAAGGCGTTCATTGTGAGAATCTGAAAGGCATAGTCCTGGCTGGTGAAAAAGTCAGCGACGGTCTGCGTCAAAAGCTGATGGACCTTGCGATCGAACTAGGTGGCCGTGACGTTCAGGTCCTCGCAACTTATGGTTTTACGGAGGCTAAACAAGCCTGGGCCGAATGTCCTTCTCATGGCCAGCCATCCTCTGGCTATCATCTTTATCCCGATCTGGGTTTAATGGAGGTTGTTGACCCCAAGAGCGGACAAACCGTAGGGCCAGAACAACCCGGAGAGTTGGTTTTCACGCCCCTTGATGCGCGCGGCACGGTTGTCCTGCGCTATCGTACGGGCGACTATATTGATGGCGGTCTTACCTATGAGCCTTGTCCGCACTGTGGCCGGATCTTGCCACGATTGGTCGGGAACATTTCCCGACGGTCGGAAGTTCGAGAAATGCATCTCGATAAGATCAAAGGCACTCTGGTGGACTTTAATCAATTGGAGCACGTCCTGGATGATGTGCCGGACATTGGCGCCTGGCAGGTGGAGCTGCGAAAATATCAGGACGATCCATTGGAACTGGACGAGCTCATCTTGCACGTGCAAAAAATCAATGGCACGGATGAAGCTCAGATCAGCCGCGAATTACGCCAGCGCTGCATCGCTCACCTGGAAATACAACCGAATCGAATCTTGTTTCACACCGCGGAAGAGATCCAGCATCTCCAGGGGGTAGGCACATTGCTTAAGGAGCAAAAGCTGGTCGATCATCGTCCCACGTCCATTAAACAATCTGTTGGTTTGCAGCCAGGTTGATGAACGTTGTGACCTTTCGCCGGTTCAGACTTATTGAACTTCCGCAGGATTTAGTTATCCTTCGCCAATGGGACGTCAATGGCTCCATGCTAAACGCGCTGTCGCTTCATTGAAGAAAGCGCAGGCAACGGGCAAAATCGTGCGCGAGATGATGGTGGCTGCCAAAATGGGCGGCCCGGATCCGGAAAGTAATGCGCGCCTCGCTGCCGCGGTTGAGAAAGCGCGCAAGGAAAGCGTGTCCCGGGACGTCATCGAGCGGGCTATCAAAAAAGGAGCCGGCCTGGGCAGCGAAAAGCTGACGATGGAGCACGTCGTGTTCGAAGGCTACGCACCGCACAAAGTCCCAATCATCGTCGAGGTTTACACGGACAATGTGAACCGGACGGCTCCGGAAATTCGTTTGATATTCCGACGTGGCCAGCTTGGCGCCAGCGGCAGCAATAAATTTCTCTTTGATCAAGTTGGCATTGTTGAGGCGTATCAATCCGATCCGCAGGCGGATATCGAAGCGGCTGCGATTGAGGCAGGGGCCAACGAGGTCGAACCGATGGCTCGTGAGCAGAATGATGATATACCGGAAGGGGCATCCGGCGCTCGGTTCCTCACCGACCGAGCAGCGGTGCACGCCGTCTCCAAATGGTTGTCTCAAAATGGCTGGAAAGTGATCACCAGCGAGCTCGGATATGTCGCCAAAAATTTTCCTGAACTTACTCCTCAACAACAGGAAGAGGCCGGCCAGTTTCTACAAGAGCTCGATGACCATGATGAAGTTCATCGCATCTGGGCCGCCCTCAGATAAAACTGCCTTATCATTTCGAATCGTTGCTCGAACGCGGTTTTTTTATCTGTTGTGGTGTGGCCAGAACTTTTTTGCCGCCACTGACAATTTCTTCCCCCACGCCTTCCAGGGCCCGGACTTGCTGGCGCACGGTCCTTAGAGAACGCCGGGCCAGTGCGACTAAACCTCGAGGAGTGAGCAAAAGCTCTCCGACTGACAAAACGCTCAGCATGGGATTGAAAGTTCGCATGTTTTTCATTTCACGCCAGACGTTGACAGCAGGTTGCTCCGAGGGTTCATGCACGCGCTGGAGGAGATGGGTTACGACGACGCATCCGAAAGCCGAGAGTGCAAATAGAACGTGGTAACTAAAGATGGGTCGGCCAAGAAGGTGACCAATGCGCAGGGGCAGCCATTTCAAGAGCTCGCCGCCCAGGATGGGGCCGATCGCGGCCAAGAGGCTCGTTGCAGCAAGGAACACAGCTACAAAAACGGGGCGAAACTCGGCCGGGGCAAGCCGGATCATCAAATTGAATTGTGTGAGCTGAAACCCGGCGGTCATCGCTCCCACCACCAGGTAGCCGAGATACAAATGCCAGGTCCAGTCAGGGCTCGCGAGACTCCAGATAACCAGGGCTGTGACCGCCCAAATGAGTGAGCAAACCTGAAGGACCGGGCGGTTGCCGAAACGCTCGCACAGACGTCCCCAACCTTTAAGTGTCAGCAATGCTCCAAGGCTTGCGACAGTTGTTAATTTGACCACGGTCCCAATGCCCAGGTTAAGCTGACTCACCAAATAGACTGTGTAAAAAGGCATCGAGGCATTCAAAAAAAGACCCCAGCAACCAATGAACAAACACAATGCAACATAGTTTTTATTGCGTAATACGGTGAAAAGACCTGTCAGGTCCAAACCTTTTAAGCGCGGCTCTTTCACCGCGGCTGGGAACCTCATCCTGGTCAGAAAAAAAAGCCCCAACAGCCGCGAAAGCCCGGCCAGTGTAAAAATCCAGGCAAAGGCAATCAGTGAGTTATCGCTCCATTCAACAATGTGTCCGGCCAGCATCACCGCCAGCAAGGTCCACGCGCCGAAGATCAGGTTGCGTCGCGCAAAGTATCTGCCGCTGAGCCGTTCGGGAACGATTTCAGAAATCGCCGAGGACCAGGCTACGCTGGCAATGCTGCAGGCGAGGGTTCCAACTACCAACATCCCGGCGAACATCAGGCTGCGCCCATTTCCCACGATCAGCATGAGACCAGCCAGACTCCAGGGCAAAGCGCCAACGGCGAACGTGAGCATCAGTAAATGGTAACTCGAAAGCCGTCGAGATAACCCGGCCAACACCAATGGCTGCGCGCAGTTGCAAAAATGAGGCAGCGCCGCCATCAAGCCCACCGCGCTCGCCTTCCAGCCAAGCACCTTCACTGCGAACGCGACCACAAACGGGAAATTCGGCATGGTCAGGTTCAGCATCGGCACGCTGAAGCACGCCTCGACGGTCGAAAACTTCAATGAAAGCAACCGGTCTCGATTCCGCAGTCGATCCATTTTGTTTAGCCGGTCGTTTACTCCTCAAGGTTTATCTGTGCGGGACTTGGCCGCCATAAAATCTCTGGCTAAGCTGCCAGCTTTTGCTGCACAGCCTGAACGATGGAGTTGACACTGTGCAAAATTTCCCGGGCCGCTGCAGGATCAGCGATCTTCAAGCCGAAAGTCTTGTCCAAAGCCACCACCAACTGCAAAGCGTCAACGGAATCCAATCCCAGGCTTCCGGGGCCGAATAACGGCTGATCATCGCTGATTTCTGCCGCCGTGATCTGCAACATCAGATTTTCCACCATCAACGATTTGATTTGTTCTTTTAATGCGTTTGTAGCGTCCATGTTAAAAAATTCCGCCGTCTATTTTGAGGATGGAGCCTGTGATGTAACTGGCTTCAGAACAAGCTAGAAAACGGACCGCGGCTGCGACCTCTTCCGGACGCCCCAGGCGACGCATCGGAATCCTTGCTTCGATCCCTTTCCGCACCTCAGGATTTAAAGTACCCAGCGCTTCCGTGTCCACAAAACCTGGACAAATGGCATTGACGGTGATGTTTAAGCGTGCGACTTCCTTCGCAAGAGATTGAGTCAAAGCGATCAGGCCCGCTTTCGCTGCCGCATAATTAGTCTGGCCCGGGGGTGCAAGCAAGCCGCTCAACGAGGCGATGTTTACAATTCGACCATGCCGCTGTGAAATCATTGCGGGTAATACCGCCTGACAGCCGTGAAATGCGCTCTCAAGGTTCGTGCGCAACACCTCGCTCCAGACCTCGGCGGGCATGGTCGCCAACAGGCTATCCGCATGACGACCAGCATTGTTGACGAGCACATCAATCCTTTTTTGACCCGCCAAAATTCGCTCCAGGGCCGCGCGCCATGCGGCCGCCTGGGTCACATCGAGAGTTATGATTTCACAACGACCAGGAAAACTCTTCGCAAGAGCGTCGCTACGTTCTCTGCGCTGATGAATGCCGAGGCAGATAAAGTTTTCAGAGGACTCCGCCAAAAAAGCCTGGGCGATGGCTTGCCCCAGCCCACCATTGGATCCGGTGATAAGGATAGTTCGACTCATTATTACTTTATTGAAACCTACTTTTCCCTTGCGATCTTATTGATTTTGCTTGTTGCATTGCCTGGGCTCATGCCCCGAACAAATCGTGCAGCAATTGCCTGCTGGTTGCAGCCCACCACACTAACCGTCACTTCCGAGAAGGATTGACGGATCGCGTCAACGGCAGCGACACATTGCCATGCCGACGCAGCCATGAGCCCCTCACCCAATATTTTCTTCACCGAAAGTCGCGGTCCCGCCCAGCCTTTCCAGGCCGCCTCCTCGTCACGGTCCAGGCGCGGGACACCTTGTAAACCGTCGCATAACAGTTGTGATGTCCCATTCTTGCCAAGCTCCTCCCGCGCACGAAGCGCTGCTTCGGCGCGATTCTGGTTTGTGGTGAATAAATGACACTGAGTAATAGCCTCCAGTTCCACAGGAGGCTTGGCATCCGGCTCCCGACGGAGGTAAAGCGCGCCAGCGCCATCACTTGCCTCTGCATCAGAGTCGAATAAACAGAGCGCTTCTCCCGTGAGCCAGTCCCTTTCCTCAGCGCCAACCACAAGGCAACCGTCCACTTTCCCGCTCACCAGCCAATCTGCTGCCAAGGCCAAACCTTGCAAAACAGTCCCGGGATCTCCGACGAGCGTATAGTTAATCGCTTTGGTGCCCAGCAAAGCTGCCATGTGACTTGCTGGCGAGTTAAACACTGTCTCCGGAAATATAACCGGGCTGGCCATCGCCGGATTATTGAGGGTTTCATCGTAAAATCGACGTGAGTAGTTGACGCAGCCAGACATCACGCATAAGACGATTCCCAGTTGGAACGAGTTAGAATTTAACAGCCCTGTATCCGCCCCGATTGCCTCGAGGGCGGCTCCCACTGCATAATGCGCAATGGGACTGGTTCGGCGAAGCCTTGCGTGACTTGCAAAAGAAGTTCTTACCGAAGGCGGAGGGACGCTCCGGATCCGTAGCGGCTCGCTCCTCCCTGTTCGAGGGAGATCAGAAGCCGGCATCGGCGTGCCCCTCATCAGAGCTTCCCGAAACATGCTCATGCCCCAACCGGCCGGCGATACAACGCCCTCGCCGCAGACAAAAACCTTGCTCAAGACCACCTCCGCAGAACCAGAGTCGCGTTGGCTCCGCCAAACCCAAACGAATTGGACAATGCAAAATCAAACCTGGCGTCAGTTGGCTTGGTAACAATCGGAAAATTGCAAGCCGGCTCGGGGGTTTGCAGTGTCAAAGTTGGCGGGAGCCATTGTTCCCGCAATGCCATCACACAAATCACTGCTTCCACAGCGCCAGCGCCTCCGAGCAGATGCCCAATGCTGGATTTGGTCGAACTGACCGGCAGGTTCCCGGCGTGGGTCCCTGCCCAGCGGTTGATCGCAGCAGCCTCGGCGCTGTCATTGAGCGGGGTTCCTGTGCCGTGTGCATTGATGTACCCGATCTGGCCAGGGTTCACACCTGCGCTGGCGCAAGCTGCAGTCATTGACGCAAGGGCCGCGTCCCCATTCGGGTGCGGTTGCGTTAAGTGATGCGAATCGGTCGCCGCCCCGTACCCCGCAATTTCAGCGAGAATTTCTGCGTGACGCGCACGAGCGCTATCGAGAGTTTCGAGTGTAAGCGCAGCGGCGCCTTCTCCGAGCGCCAAGCCATCACGATTGACATCAAAAGGGCGGCATAGGGTCGGTGAAAGAGCTTGCAGCGAATCAAATCCGGAAAAGACCAAATGGCTGAGAGCGTCATAACCCGCCGTTAGGACCCGCTGAGCGTGACCGCGTCGCAGCAGTTCCCAGGCATGGCCGATGGCGTTGGAGCCAGAGGCGCAAGCATTGGCGATAATTGTGATTGGACCATGAAATCCGAAAGCATCCGCCAAATCCAATCCCTGACGCTGCGGTTGATAATGGAGCACTCGCGTCGCTTGTTGTTGTTGTGAATGCGGCGCTTGGATTGCCTGCCGGTAGTAGTCCTGCCCCAGGCTCATGCCGCCGCTCGTTGTTCCGAGCACCACGGGCAGAGCCTCGGTTGGTTCCCATCCTGCCTGACGCCAGGCCTCGTCCGTTGCCAATAAAAGCATCTTGGCCGCACGATCCATTCGCTTGAGAGCCTTTTGACTCAGACGTGTTCGGGGCAACTCTGCCGGCAAGTCAACCTCGGAAGCGATTTTTACACGTTGGCGCGAAACATCGAACAGGGTCACGGGTCGCATGGCCATGCGCCCTGATCGAAAACCGCTCGCGTTTGTTTTCCATCCCTGTCCCAAAGCCGTGACGATTCCGGCCCCCGTAATAACGACACGGGGAGATTCAGTCAGGTGGGGGACTGGGAATAGCACAACGGTCTAGTATTTTGAAGAAAACTTAAAGGATTCCGCCCGCAAGTCAAAATCTTACAAGGTTTGGGTGTTTTGTAGAATTTTACGCGCGCACGCTTTACTCAAGCCGGCTTTTGGTTCGCATCTTTACCTGGGGGAAGACCGTCGCTGACGTTCGCAAGCTGTTTCTCCAATTCGGCCACTCGTTTGAGCAGATCTGGTAATTGTTGCAGCGCGATGAATTGCCTTTTGGTTTGGCGATCCGGCTGAGCCGGATAACCAAACCATTTTTCTCCATCCGGCACATTGTGCATCACGCCCGACTGCGCGGCTATCGATGCGCGATGGCCGATTTTGAGGTGTCCAGCCAGGCCAACCTGTCCGGCGAGAACAACGTAGTTGCCCAACTTGGTGCTTCCAGCAATGCCCGCTTGAGACACTACCAGGCAATGTTCCCCAATCGTGACGTTATGCGCAATCTGCACGAGGTTATCTATTTTGGAGCCTTTGCCGATGATGGTTGGACCTAATGCGCCACGATCAATGGCGACATTCGCGCCGATCTCCACATCATCTCTTAAAATAACATTTCCAATCTGTGTCACTTTCAGATGAATACCGCCATCGGGCACGTAACCGAAACCGTCAGCGCCAATCACGCTGCCCGAGTGGATTCGGACCCGGTTTTCAATCTCCGTACGTGGATAAAGAGTGACATTCGGAAAAACGTTAACGTGCTCGCCAAGGTGGCAATCGGCGGCGACAAAATCGGAACCCTGCAAAACGGAGTGCGCGCCAATGCCTACGTTTTCTCCAATGACGCAAAACGGTCCAATGTGTGCTGAAGGATCAACCTGGGCGGACAGAGCAATGATCGCGGTGGGATGAATGCCCGGAGAAAAGGCCTGCTCAGGAAAAAAAAGCGGCAACACTTTCGCAAAAGCGACGCGAGCGTTGGCCACCCTGATAACAGTTTTGTGACTGGACACAAAATGCCCATCTACAATGATGGCGGCTGCGGCGCTCTGGTCTGCTCGGGCAAAATAATTCTCGTTTTCAGCAAATGTCAGATCGCTCGATTGCGCCCGGTCAGCCGGGGCAAAGCCTTTCAGTAAAAGCGTCGGCTCGCCGATGATTTCTCCTCCGAGTAATTTAGATATCTCCGCGACAGTGAAGGGCATTAGAAAAGCTGTTAAAAATCGACCGATTCATTATTTGTTTTAGCAAGTCAGCGGTTGACTTGACATTAAGGGATTACTATAAAGGCCGCCGAACCTAATTCAATCCCAACTTTAAAGTATGGCCAAAACATTGCGCATCGGAATGATCGGATACGGCTTCATGGGCAAGGCGCATTCGAATGCGTGGCGACAAGCGCCCCATTTTTTCCCCCTGAAGGCCAAAACAGAGATGCACACCATTTGCGGACGCGATCGGGCGCGTGTGGAATCCGCGCGCGGTTTGCTCGGGTGGCAGTATGCGGCAACCGACTGGCGCGAAGTAGTGGAATCGCCTTTAATAGACGTTGTTGATATCTGCACCTCGAATGTATCGCATACAGAAATTGCCCTGGCTGCAGCACGCGCAGGCAAACACATCCTATGCGAAAAGCCATTGGCGCTGAATATTCCTGATGCGGAAAAAATGCTGGCAGCGGTCCGAAAATCTCGAGTGAGAAACATGGTGGTATTCAACTATCGGCGCGTTCCAGCAATCGCTTTCGCCAAACAGATCATTGATTCAGGCCAGCTCGGAGAGATTCGACATTTTCGAGGAACATACCTGCAAGATTGGATTGCCGATCCCAAATTTCCGATGAATTGGCGGTTGCGCAAGGAAAGCTCCGGTTCAGGAGCACATGGAGATTTGAACGCGCATCTGATCGACACGGCGCGTTTCCTGGTCGGGGAAATAACAGAAACCGTGGGGTTTCAGGAAACCTTCATCAAAGAACGCCCCCGTGAGGGCCAGGCAATCGGATTGGAAGCGACAGTTGGTAAAGGGACTGAGAAGGTCACCGTGGATGATTCCAGTGTATTTCTGGCCAGGTTCGCAGCGGGAAAAAACGTCGCCCAAGGCGCCTATGGAACATTTGAATCAACCCGCCTGGCGCCTGGGCATAAAAACTATAACCGATGGGAAATCAATGGCAGCGAAGGCACGCTTGGGTTTTGTTTTGAACGAATGAATGAACTGGAATATTGCGATCGACGTGATCCAGCGGATAAGCCAGGATTCAAAACGATTCTGTGCACACAATCCATTCATCCCTATTTCGGGGCTTGGTGGCCTCCCGGACACGTTATCGGCTATGAGCACACGTTCATCCACACGGTTTTTGATTTTGTAAATGCAATTGCCACCGATACAGATGTGCATGCTGACTTTCTCGATGGAGCTCGGTGCACAGCCGTGCTCGAGTCAGTATTGCTCTCAAAAAAGGAAAAGGGCTGGGCGAAGGTGGCAAACGTGAAGTAAGCGCGTTTCCGATTTATTCAAGTGGCAGAGGTCCTTGCTATTTCTCCGACAGGACCGATGTGTAAATGACCCATAACAAAAAATGAAAATCGTTAAAGCAGGAATCATCGGCACGGGGTTTATCGGGCCGGCACACGTCGAAGCGGCCCGGCGGCTTGGGTTTGTTGAAATGCGCGCCTTGTGCGAAGCAAACGATGAATTGGCACGGTCCAAGGCCAATAAATTAAACATTCCCATCTCTTATGGAAGCGTGAAGGATTTTTTAGCGGATAAAGAAATCGAAGTCGTGCACAACTGCACACCCAACCATCTGCACTTCCAGATCAGCAAACAAATTATTGCAGCCGGCAAACATATCATTTCCGAAAAGCCATTAGCCATGACTACGGCTGAATCGAAGGAATTGGTGAAGCTTGCAGCAAAGGCCGGCATCATCAACGCAATTGATTTTAACTACCGTTATTATCCACTGGTCCAGGAAGCCAAAGCGATGGTCGCCAGCGGGAAACTTGGCGACGTGTTTCACGCCAACGGTTCTTACACTCAGGATTGGCTTTATCTAAACACGGACTGGAATTGGAGGCTCGTGCCCAAATTCAGCGGCAAATCGCGCGCCGTTGCGGACGTTGGGTCGCACTGGTGTGATTGCATTCAATTTATCTCCGGTCGAAAAATCACTCGCGTTTTTGCTGACCTCCGCACCATTCATAAAACGCGAATGAAACCGACGAAAGAGGTCGAAACCTATTCCGGCAAAATGCTCAAGCCTTCCGATTACGAACCTGTGAGCATCAATACCGAGGATTATGCCACGGTTTTATTCGAATTTGATACGGGGGCCGGTGGTTCGTTTACGGTCTCGCAGTGTTTCGCAGGCCGGAAGAACAGGCTGTTTTATGAATTGTCTGGCTCCAAATGTTCTCTGGCCTGGGACCAGGAGCGGCCTAACGAGATGTGGATTGGCTATCGCGAAAAGCCTAATGAGCTTTTGATGAAAGATCCCTCATTGCTCAGTGAACGCGCCCGCGCCTACGCCCATTACCCGGGCGGTCATCCCGAAGCGTATCCTGACGGCCTAAAGAATTTTCTGCTGCGAGTCTATTCCCACATTGCCGGTCGCGAGAAAAAAGGGGATTTCAGCACTTTCCAGGATGGCCACGACGAACTACTCATCTGCGACGCAGTACTGGCGAGTGCAAAATCCAAGAAATGGGAAAAAGTGAAGTATTGAGCCTGGACCCATTCGTTGGACCAAAGAAGGCGATTACTTTGCCGCCTTCTTTTTCCCATCCTTCACCTCGACCTCTTCGGCGATCATTCGGTAATAGATCGTCACTTTGGCGCCGACCTTCAAGTCGCCTGTAATTTTGGTTTTTCCATTGCGTGCAATCTCCCACTTTTCGTCGCCTTTTTGCACAGTAACGGATGTTCCGAAGTGCAATGAGGATTGACAACCGCTCCAGTCTGGTTATCGTGGCAGAGTGGAAGCTTGCATTCCGCGGATGGCTCAAGTTCGCTGAAATGAGATCAAAGAAAAAGAGCATTTGTCGAATTGCTTCTTGGTCCGAAGGAGGCTTTACATTGATAGAACTGCTCGTTGTCATTGCCATCATCGCGCTTCTCGCCGGCATGCTTCTGCCGGCCTTAACCAAGGCCAAGATGAAAGCCCAGGGTATCCAGTGCATGAACAACCACAGGCAATTGTCTTTGGCGTGGCGTATGTATGCAGATGATAACCGCGATATGCTCGTTTATGCCAGTGATGCACCCGGTTACCCCAACGATGCCGAGTTGCGAGAATATGCCTGGACGTGGTCCAAAATGGACTTCGACCCCAACAATCAGTACAACTGGGATGTCACAATTGATATAATGCAGAGGCCCCTTTGGCCTTATTGCGGAAAAAACGCTCTCCTGTATAAGTGCCCCTCGGATCACTCGACGATTACTCTGAGCAATGGCGAACAGAAGGAGCGCGTTCGAACGATGTCGATGAACTGTTACATGGGAGGCTTTGACGGAACTGATGGCAATTGGTACTGGGCCAGTCTCTATCGCGTCTACCTTAAAATGTCAGAGATTAATCCACCATCAAAACTGTTCGTTTTCCTCGATATGCGCGAAGACAGTGTCAATTGGGGCAATTTCATGATGGATATGGATGGTTATTCTCCAACAGACCCTGGCAAGTATTCTTTCACTGGCGATTTCCCGGGCATGTATCATCATATGGCGTGTGGTTTTTCTTTTGCGGACGGTCATTCCGAGATCCACCGGTGGCGTGACTCGCGCACCATGCCGCCGCTCGTCAAAGGTTCGAATCCTTTATTTACCGTGATGGTCTCGTCACCCGGGAACCAGGACGTTTCATGGCTTCAGGATGCCTCCACGCGGCGTAAGTGACTGATCTCCAAGCCTCGCAATTCCAAATCAGGCTCAGGATTGTAAGTGATTCCCGGTTGCCCTCCTCAGAACAAAGCTTTACCGTGCCACAGCTCTCCGGAGCGCGCATATGAGCCAGCTCCAGTTGAACAAGATCTCAAGGGACATTATCGATCATGCCGAACAACGGCTGGTCTCCGAGCAGTCGCTTCCAAAGGTGGTAGACGATTATTTCATCCAGCGGCTGAAACAGGATGAAATGCAACATGCCGATATCGATTCTCGTTTCTACGAGGGATTGCGGCGCGTAGTCAAAGCCGAGGTGCTGCCGCTCTATGAACAATACAGGCGGAACACCGCTCGCATCCGAGAACAACGGCAAACGCGGAAAGTTTGGCATTACGTTTTCGGCACCGTGGGGATGTTCGAAATTTTGGAAGCAATCCTTACCCGCGGCCGCTCGATTCTTCCGCAAGTACTGGTGCCCACGGCGATCCTTTACAGTTTTATCGGCTTTATCATCTATGTGGCGGCCCAATACATTGATGATCTGCGTCTGGTCCGGGCGCGAAAGCAGCTCGAGAAATCAATCGCCGGCCTCGAAGCCAAGGTCCAGACTGATGTCGATTACGACAATCGCCGCCAACTCGTGGATAAAGATATTCTGCACGCTGAGGCGCTCGAAATTCTTACGCATTATGAACAGGCGGAAACTTTCTGGCGCGACTACCTGAAAGTGCGCGAGGCTGATCCAACTGTACCGGCCGAGCTAAACGCGCTGAAAATGCCAGCGTTCGAGAGATTTCTGAAATTTCATGTTAATGGCCAGTGTTCCTCGGTTGCACGCCAGCAAAGATTCGATCGGCTGTTCATCGAAGCGCACGAAGTGATGCTCAGTCGTGATCGTGAAAAATACGTTTTGGAACATTTAAGACATTTAGCGAGAAACAAGGATCCAAAATGAAATCACCATTATCCAAAGACACGCTGTCAGGAAGCGCGGACGGACCCGCGCAGACGGGCTCCCTGGGCGGATTCCTTCGGAACTTTGCGCCTACCGGAATTCCGCTGCTATTGCTTCTGGCATTCCTGGCGTTGGCATTCGTTTATGCAATTTGCACCCAGTACATCCAACCGGACCAGTTCGCTGTCAAACAAGTGGATGTTCAAGTGCCACTCTTTACCGGGCCGGCGGGGATCCATAGCAACATTTATGAATCAGGAATCCAATGGCGTTTGCCTGGCTGCGAAAAGTTTCTCATTTTCCCAAAAAATGTCCGCGCGGTGACGCTCCACGCTAAAGGCAAAACGGATGACGCTAGCGAAAAATTCGTGAGATACGAAGATGCGGCGCACATCCAGACCTCCGACGGTTTTTTCATCACACTGGATGTCTCGATTCTCTACCGCGTCACCAATCCATACCAGGTCATTCATGAATTCGGCGCCGGGGTTCTTTACGAACAAAACGGCATTATCTTCCAGGCGGAACCCACTTTCAAGGCCACCATGGGGACACTGCATCCCGAGGATTTCTTTGATGCCACCAAACGCGTGGCCAAGCAGGAAGAAGCCCGCGATCGGTTTAACGATTTCCTTCTGCCACGCGGGCTGCGGGTCGAGCACGTGTTAATTCGTTACCCGAAATACCATGAGGCGGTTCAGGCGCGCATTGAGGCTCGAAACATCCAGGAGCAGACCAAGCAAAAAAACATTGAGGAAGCCAAGCTCGCGCAAGCGCTGGCCTCGCTTAAGGAAGTTGAAAAGCAAGGTGAGGCAAATCTTTCGATCAAGCTGATGGAAGGCTCCAACTACGTCACCCGTTTGACGGCGCAGATGGATTCTTACCGCCGAATAAAGGCGTCAGAAGCCAATCGGGTGATTGCCCTGGCCGAAGCCGAGAAACAACGGATGATGAATGAAGCATATCAAGGCGCCGGGTCGGATCGGTTAATCGGTTTGGAATGGGCAAAAGTGCTTTCAGGGCTCGACACCATCGTGCTCGAGTCCGGCGGCCCTAATGGATTCAACCCACTTGATGTTGATAAGATGATGAAACGCTTCCAGATCAAACCTCCGGAACTAAAACCATGAAAACAATCGGCAGGATACTTTGGATCGGGATCGCAATTCTTGCATTTATCTTTTTCAGCATGGCTTCCTATCACTCGACGGATTCGAGCGAGGTGGGCGTGCGAACGATAAAGTGGCTCGGGAAACGAGGGGTTCAAAACCAGGTTTATCAGCCCGGCTCAGGCTACTTTTTTCTTCCCATTATCAACCAATGGGACACGTTTGATACCCGGCTTCAAGTCGTGGAGATGAAGGGCTCCGACCAGCTCACGATAAAAACCCGCGATGGAAACGATTTGTGTGGATGTGACGTTTTCTTATCACATCGACCCGCAGAAAGCCCCTGACATCCGGCAGTATGTGGCTAAAAATGACCTGGAGTTACGAGAAAAAGTCTTCAAGACCGTGGCGCGCAGCCGGACTCGAGATTTCCTGGGAGCGCTCTCCACAGACCAATTCACCCACACCGAAGAGCGAAACAAAGCCGTTGATTTGGCGAAAACGGGGCTCCAGGCGATCTATTCCGGCTACGGCATCGTCCTCGAACGCGTCGCGGTGATGGATTACCGATTTGATCCCGATTATTTGAAAGTGATTACCGAGAAAAAAGTCGCCGAAGCCAAGACACTGGAAGTGCGGGCGCAAATGGAAGCGCAACGGGAAGCCAACAAGCGAATGTACAACGAGTCCGAAGGCCAGGTTAAAGGCGTGATCGCTTCGGCTATGGGCCGTTATTCCAATACCATTTCGGCGGCAGATGCGGATTTGGATCAGAAGAGAATTCTGGCCGAGGCGATTCTTACTGAAGGCACGAATAGCGCGCTGACGATCGTCAAACAACGAGAATCCATGGCCAGTTTCGGTGGCGAAGCGCAAATCCAATTAGCGCTCGCGACGAACTTGCTGGGAAAGCGCATCATTATGATTCCCTCAGGCAATTCTCTGAGTCTGCAAACCTTCGATCTGAACAAGGCTTTGGAGAATATCTTGCGGAAATAGAGTCCGCTGCTCCCCTACCCCTGCTTTTTGAGAGAGCTTTTCATTCGTGCACGGCGCTGCTTAAACTCCCTCTGTGACGAATACCTATTCTGACGGATCATTGCCCCTGGCTAAAGACAAGCTGCTTTTCACACCCGGACCCTTAACCACCAGCCTGAGCGTCAAGCAAGCGATGCTGCACGATGCAGGGTCCTGGGATGCTGAATTCAATTCTGTGGTCGCCGCCATTAGAACACGCCTGTTGAAACTGGCAGGCGTGACGCAAGCGAGCGGGTGGGAGACTGTGCTCTTGCAAGGCAGTGGCACCTTTGGCGTTGAGGCGGTATTTCAGACCTGCGTGCCGTCACAAGGCAAAGTGATCGTTCTCGCTAATGGCGCTTACGGTGAACGCATCGTGCAAATGCTCAAACATGCTCGGATTGCTCATGCCGTTTTGCGGAGCGCAGAAGACACTCCACCTGCGGCGGATGCACTGGAGAAAGCCCTCGCGACTGATAAGGCAGTGACGCACGTGGCTTTGGTGCACTGCGAGACAACTACGGGCATTCTCAATCCGCTCGAAGAAATTGGCCGGGTGGCGCGCAAGCATCACAAAATTTTCGTAGTCGATGCGATGAGCAGCTTCGGCACACTGCCGATCGATCTTGAAAGCTCCAACATTGATTTTCTCATTTCGTCCGCGAACAAATGCATCGAAGGCGTGCCGGGGTTCTGCTTTGTATTATGCCGGCGCGCGCTGCTGGAGGGTTGCGAAGGTTATGCGCGTTCCCTAAGCCTCGATCTCCTTGCGCAATTGAAAGCTTTCGATAAAAACGGGCAATTTCGCTACACACCTCCAACACATGCCATTCTCGCTTTCGAACAGGCGCTCAAAGAGCTGGAACAAGAAGGAGGACCCGTTGCTCGTGAAAAACGCTACCGGCAAAACCACCAAACCCTGCTTGCAGGAATGGATAGCCTGGGGTTCCGCTCCTATTTGCCACCTCCGGTCCAAAGTTGCATCATTACGGCATTCCACACGCCGACCGATCCGCACTTTTCATTTGAGGTTTTCTACAGGAAGCTCAGCGAGCGTGGATTTATTATTTACCCGGGCAAACTGACTCAGGTCGATACCTTCCGAATCGGGAACATTGGCCGAATCTTTCCTTCAGACATGGATCAATTAGTACATGCAATTCGCAAAACTTTGCTGGAAATGGGATGCCTAACACCCCTCCCCCCTGCCGCTCACTAGAACGACACAAAGCACAACGTCACCAGGCAACGAAACACCATTCTAAGATCGGACTGATCAATTATCCTTTGACCGGTCGAAAAGGTTCCATTATAGGCGGTGGCCATATCAGGAAAGGCATAATTGAAGCTTCCACGGAAACTGTAGTCTTGAATGCGCCTCCAATTCTCGATTCCAAAACCGAGCTGATGGCCTGGTTGTAATTCTCATCGTTTAAAAAGGCCTGATTGATCGTGTAACCATGAGTTGCAGCGTTGCAGCCACGTCGGTGCACGATATTGCATTTGTTGAAGCTTTTCCCTTGACTCCCATTTCTACTCCATGATAAAAAGCGACACCTAGAATTACGCCCATCAGTGACATTGACGACGTTAGGCCTGAACATTTTACGACCCACCACCATCCGCTTTTCCCTCGCGGCCTCAATAATTCTTTTGGGAAACGCTTTTGGGATGCTTCAATGCCTGGTGGCACAAACAAACAATGCACCCGTCACAAACGGCGTGGCAGTGATGGGTGGTTATATTTCCACCAACGGTTACCTCGATACTGAGCTAAATTATTTCATGTTTTTGGAGCGTGTTCAGCATCCGTGGACATGTTTCCTTGTCGGAGATGGCGGTCCAGTTGAAGGCGAGCCAGATGCGCTGGGCTTGGGATGGAACCCTTATCTCGGTTCAGAGGTGCTTAACAAAATTTCCAGTCCTCCCTATCAATATCAAATCGGCATGTATCTTTCGCCCGGCCTGGAAACCGCTTACAATGCCGCCCTGAACGGATGCGCGGACTTCGAGCCTTTGTTCTACGCAAATAGCCGTATGCGTGTGGATTTGCGCCAAGCTGGAGAATTTTTAGGGGCGGGTCCTCCCACATGGTTTGCTGTCTCGGCCGGGTTTTCAACAAGCACCCATTGCGAACTGCCGTGGGGTCCACAAAGTGAATTCATCGATGCGGTACGCGACATCACCGACCCCAGTCCGAGCCTGGCGATGAGTTTTGTCGGAAATTGCACCGCCGCCAGGTACGCCAATCTCAAATATTCGCGCACCAACTGGAATGTGTTTGATCTGCGCCAGGGTCTTCGACAGGCCAGCACTTTTTATAAGACGACAGGAGGCGGATGGCGTGAAGACGGAGGCTATGGCTTCCCACTCGTGCCGAATCAGGTCGGGGATGCTTTTGCGCCCTCTATAGTGCCGACTGATTTCGGCGCTCTGGACGCTGGCCCCCCCTTGCAACCCAGTGCCGCCGGCAAGAGCGGCCCACGCGGTCCTCAGGTTTCTTTTCGCTGGTATAATTTTCGGCAGTCAACATTTGATCACACCCGCATTAAAATTGGCGACATCACGCTCGATGCTGCATCCGGCGAATCCACTTACAATTGGGATGTCGGAGCGGCGTGGCCATGGGCCGCAACCAACGCAGAATTTTTTACGGTTTTGACCGGAGCTGCAGGGAAAACCAGCCCGCCGGAGGCATACACCCTTGTCCCCATTCCTCCAATTATCGCGGAGCCTCAGTTCAACTCCGACAAGGAATTTCAATTCAACATTTACAGCATTCCTTGCGCTTCATTATCAAATCGTTTCGTCCATGTTTATCAAAGCAGCGACCTCATTTCCTGGACGCTCGCACAACCGTTGTGCCTGCCGAATGGCAAAGGCGTTTTCAAGGACTCACAAATTGCCGGTGCAAAAAGCCGTTTCTACCGGCTGATTCAGGGTGGCCTCCATTCTCAAACCTTTGGTTTCACAACTTTGATTGTGGCCGCCGGCAAATCTGCCCTGATCGCGAACTCCTTCGATCACTGCGACAACTCGGTTTCGAACCTGTTTACCCTCTCGTCGCTGCCCCAGGGTATTTCGATCGTTAAGCAAAACCCGGCTGATACATCGGCCTATAACTCCGCCGATGGTTCCTGGAGCAATCCCAATTTGAAACTTTCCCCCGGCGAAGCTGCCTGGCTAAGAAATCCCGGAACGCAGGATTGCCTCGTGCGTTTCGTCGGGGATGTCCGTGAAGGTGCGCTTCTAAATCCCATTCCCGCATCGAAACCGCTCCTCAGTTTTATGCTGCCCATCTCATTTAACTATTACAAAAACTATCAACGCATTGGGTTTGACTCTGATCCATTAGGGCCAGGTGCTACAGTACAGCGATGGAATGGAGACGCATTCATCTCTTATTTTCGCGAATCGTGGGGGTGGATTCCAGAAACTCCGCCTTTGCAACCCGGTGAAGGTTTCTCCCTGGTCCCAGGTTTCTCTATTCCCGATGATAAGCCGGCTCGTTGGGAAATGGCGTTTTCTGGACTCTCCTCAGCCGTCTATGTAAATCCATTAATCATCGCCGGCATCCAACTGAACGGCACCAATGCGTTGGTCAGTTTTACCTCAACTATCCACCAGGTTTACAGCCTGGAATATGCTGACGACCAATCGTTTTCGTCCTGGAAAGCCACACCTGATTTCATTGAAGGAACTGGCGACGTCATCTCGCTCACCCACATGGGTGGTGCGAGCTCGAACACCAGGTTCTACCGCATACGGCAGCAGCCTCCTTGACTCGATTTTTTTTGCCGCGCAATGTCCGTAATTTTACGGCCTCTCGCTTGAAATTTTTGTAGTTTTTTGCCAAACAAATTGTTTTCGGGTTGCAGTTAGGTTTCTCTACTGATATATGTTAGCCGTGTTTTACTATCACTAAGGTTGCAGTTTTAGCGTGTCTGATTTTACCGGCTGCTTAGAAAGGTCTTACCCATGTATTTTCGGTCCTCTCCCTCCAAATTTGTCAGAACCCTTCTTGCTTGTTTCTTAATAGCGGCGGCCTCGCTAAAGGTTCTCCCGCTGGGTGCCGCCGTGCCTGCCGGGTCAGCACATAATTCCTCGGCTTTATCGGCAGCACAAATCTTCAGTCTTCCCATGCATTTTGTAAAAAATGAGGGCCAAACTGACAAAACCGTTGAATTCATCTCCCGAGGGCCGGGTTATACATTGTTCCTGACCTCGACCCAAGCCGTATTGTCGCTGACCGCGGTAAAGAATGGCCCTAAGATACATGGTAAAGAGTCCAATCAACGCATCGTCGAGCAAACTGATTTGCAGATGAACCTGGTGGGGGCGAATGCCCATCCAGTTTTTGAGACGACCGATCAATTGCCGGGAAAGGCCAGCTACTTCCTTGGTAATCGGGCGGAGGACTGGCACGTCAATGTTCCGATGTTTGCCCGGGTAAAGTATCACGAGGTCTACCCTGGCATCTCCCTCGTTTATTACGGAAACCAGCGCCAACTCGAGTACGATTTCGTAGCTGCTCCTCATGCAGATCCACGCCGCATCTTGCTGTCTTTTCCAGGGGCGGACAAATTAGAACTGGCGGCAGACGGTGATTTGCTGATCCAGTTGCCCGGAGGATCAGTGCGCTGGCACAAACCAGTCGCTTACCAGCTCGCATCGCAGGGGCGCCGGGAAATTCCGGCCCATTTTATTTTGAAGCAGCAAAAGGAGGTCGGATTCGAAGTGGCCTCGTACGACCGCAGCCTGCCATTAGTAATCGATCCCTCGCTGGCCTATGCCACTTACCTGGGTGGCAGCGGGAACGATTACTCTTGTGGCATTGCGGTGGACTCCAGTGGCAACATCTACGTTGCAGGAAACACTTCGTCACTTAATTTCCCCGTGCAACAGGCTTACGATTCGACCTCGGGTGGCGGTCTGGATGCGTTCATCACAAAACTTAATAATAACGGAACAGCTCTTCTTTATTCAACTTACCTGGGCGGAAATGGTAATGAAATCGTAGAAGGCCTGGCGCTCGACAGTAGCGGGAATGCTTATGTGGCGGGGACAACCGACTCTCCTAACTTTCCAACTAAAAACGCTGCCTATAGCGGCAACGCAGGGTTCAACGACGCCTTTATTGCCAAGTTGGGGCCTTTTGGCACCAATTTGCTTTACGCCAGCTATTTAGGAGGAAACGGTGATGATAGCGGTAATGCCATCGCGGTGGACAACGCCGGCAATGCCTATTTAGCTGGTGACACATTTTCCGTAGGCACGGGAAACGGACCTTTTCCAACCGTTCCAAACAATACCTACCAGGGTCATAATGGTGGTGGCCGGGATGCCTTTGTGGCAAAATTCAATACCACCCTCTCCGGCTCGTCCTCACTCGTTTACAGCACATTTTTGGGCGGCAGTACCGACGAAAAAGCCTATGGGGTCGCAGTTGATTCCAGCGGCAACGCTGTCGTTGTGGGTGACATTTCTTCCTATCCGACGTACCCGACGCCCCCGTCCTCGGACTTTCCCCTGATGAACGCTTTCCAATCCTCTTTTAATCAAGGCAACCTTGACCCGTTAGCAGGCAACACCGATGCCTTTGTCACAAAACTCAACTCGACCGGAACCGGGTTGATTTTTTCCACTTTCCTTGGTGGTCTCGACAACGATACAGCCACCGGCATTACCATTGACAACACTGGCAAGATTTACGTTCTTGGTGAAAGTAGTTCGACCAACTTTCCGGTCACGGTAAATGCCGTTCAGCCAAGTATTACCGGCGGAGAAGATGGGTTTCCCGCGCCAGATGCTTTCATTGCCGTTTTCCAAAGCACAGGAGCCAGCCTCTATTATTCGACGTTTCTCGGCGGCTCAGGATACGAGTCTGGCTTCGCAACCTATCATGGTGGAATCGCCGTCGATCGCTTTGGTGACATTTACATTGCCGGCTACACAGACTCTATCGATGACTTTCCGATTACGGCAGGCGCGGATCAAATCGATCCATTTGGACCAAGCGATGCATTCATCGCGAAAATAAATCCGACGGTGCCTGGCGCGCCCGGGTTGGTGTATTCCACATTTCTTGGCGGAGACTCAGACGATCGCGCGACTAGCATTGCTGTTGATAATAATGGCGTGTTTTACGTTACTGGATTTAGCACCTCAGTCACCAATCTGGCGACCTCCGGAGTTTATCGCGGAACCAATAGTGGAAACAATGATGTTTTCATCGCAAAATTCACCTCGCCACCGGATCTTTCTGTCTCGATGATCCCATCACTCGAGCCGGTAACCGTTGGGACCAATCTGACCTATAGCATTCAGATCAACAACAATGGCCTGACCACGTTCAGCGGGGTGACCAACATCGTGCAATTTTCGACTAACGTGTCACTCAAGGTGGTCTCCTCAAGCAAAGGCAACTTTAGCACAAACGGGAACCGGCTTATTTTCGTTCTTGGCGCGCTCACTAATAATGAGAGTGTATCTCAAACGATTACCATTGGCACCCCAACACCCGTGCTAATGACCAACACCGCCACTCTCACCGCGTTGGATGTCGAACCAAACACCGATAACAACTTGGCTACTGTAATCTCGACCATTCGCGGCATTTCAGACGTCAGATTATCAGCGGCCACCGGCGCTCCAGAACCTGTAGCGCTTACAAGCAATGTTACCTATACGATCGTAGTTAATAACAAAGGGCCCTACGCGGCTTCATCTATTGAACTGGTCGATGTTTTGCCCGACAGTGTCGCTTTTGTTTCCGCTACGAACACTCAGGGAACCTGCCTCAACTTTAGCGGGGTGATCGTTTGCGATTTCAACATTTTGACCAATAATGCCAGCGGCACCGTGACCATTGTTGCAAAGGCCTTAACTACTGGGGTGAGCACTAACTTTGTCACGGTGACCGCGTTGGAACTGGATACAATTCCCGGAAATAACTCCGCGAATATATTAACAACGATTAATCCTCTGTCGGAACTTATCATAGGCCAAACGGGCCCATCATCAGGGACTGCCGGGAATAACATCACTTACACCTTAAATGTTACAAACAAGGGCCCATCGACCGCTAACACCGTTACTGTCACGGATGTGATCCCCGGCGGAGCCGCTTATATTAGTGCAAGCAATCCGCTCGGCACCGTTTCACAAAATAATGGGATCGTCACTTGCACTATTCCCAGCCTGGCAAGCAATGCCACGGCGACGATTACAGTTACAGTCCAACCGCTATCCGGGGGCCCCAACACCAACATTGCCACTATCGCATCTTCAAATTTGGATCCTTCGCTCGCAAATAACTCCGCCTCCCTGGTGACTGCTATTACCCCGTCTGCTGATGTGGGAATTTCTCAGATTGCCTCTCCGGGATCGGGTCAGGTTTTGAGCAACTTTATCTTCTCGATCACCGTCACCAATCGGGGTCCCTCCAGCGCCGCAAACGTAAGCGTCTCCGACCCGTTTCCTTCCGCTTTCTCAATTTCGTCCATCACATCGCCTGGCGCTTCCTGCTCCCAAGCCAACGGCCTCATCACCTGTAATTTTGGTACCTTGGCCAAGGGCGATTCGGCGACTTTAACCATCAACGCCCAAGCCAGGCTGGATGGAGTTTTCAATAACACCGCGACGTTGTCATCGAGTACGCCTGATCCGAACACAAACAATAGCGCCGGCGCGACCGTGACAATCACACCGAACCCTAACGCGCCGCTGTTAAAAATAACACGCTCCGGTGGCCAGGTGGTTCTATCCTGGGCAACGAACGCGACAGGTTTCACGCTTCAATCGAGGCCTAACCTCTCAAATGCCAGCGAGTGGACTTCGGTAATCAATACCCCCACTCAGGTCGGTAATTTATGGATGGTGACGAATAACGTGAACGGAACAGAAAACCTTTACCGCCTGATCAGGAACTCCGCGTCGCTTTCTGTGATTCGTGTCGGGAACCGGGTGGTGGTCTTCTGGCCGTCCTATGTTCCGTCAACTGCGACTCTGAAGGCCACCACTGACCTGATTTCCCCTATTACTTGGAGTGACGTAGGGATCACTCCAGTATTGATAAATCAAAATTACTATGTCACCAACCCCATCAATGAACGCTCGTTTTACATCTTGTTCAATTGATGGCCCCAAGTGCAATTATTTCGCGCCCTTTAAATCGTCGAAGTAGTCCTTCACTGCTCCCTGATAAGCGCGTGGGACCTTTTCCTGGCTGAGCGCGCTTTGGGCGTCTGACTGGGCGGTAGCGGCTGCCTCTTCGTATTGCACCTTGCTTTGGCCTTTGATGCTGACGCCTTTTAAAGTAATGCTGGGCATCTGACCACCGGGTGAGAACTGGCCTTTAACTTTTGTCGGCTTGAGAGCATCGCTCAGTTGGCCTTCGCCGCGATCGCTATGACCGCGAGGGTCCGAATCTGGACGCACAACTCCAGAGTTATCCCAACGATCTGCAAAAGGGCCATTCCAATCACCCGCTTCATTTTCAGCCCAAGTACCGACGCCGCTGCCAGGTTTGCCGCCGGGTTTGTATCCACCGCCAGGTTTGTTGCAAGGCAACCAGCCCTGACAAGAGCCGATGCAGGCAGAAGCCTGGTTCAGGTTATCCAGCGTGGCTGCAAGCTCCTGGGCGTCACCCATTTGTTGCATTAGTTTATCGAGTTCTTTGGCCGCGTTAGCCAAAGACTGGGCAGCGTCTGGTTTTTTTCCGGCACGCAATTGCTGGCTGGCCTGTTTCAGATGTTCCGCTACTTTTCCATAATTGCCGGCCGGATCAATCGCTTTGGAAACTTCCTCGGTCATCTTTTGCAACTGTTCGGGCGAGAGTTTGGCCGAACTGAGCTGGCTTATCATCTTTTGCAATGTCTGCTGAGCCGCCTCGGGCTGCCCGTTTTTCAATTGTTCAGCCAAATCTTTTCCCATTTTTTCCATTTGCTGTTGGAGCTGCTGCAAGGACTTTGCCATGTCCCGCATTTTTTCCAGGTCGGTAACCGCGGCCTGTAAATCCCTGAGCATCAAATCGGGTTGATTTGCGGCGAGAGCAGAAATTGCTTCATCAAGCTGCGGAAGTTGAAGACCCATTTCCTGCGCCTGTTTGGAAAGGGCTGAAAGTGACTCCGACAATTTCTGGCGCTCCGCTTCGTTGCCGGGAGAATTTTTATCCGCCATTCCCTTAGCTGCTTCCTGCAATTTCGCCAAATCCTTTTTGAGTTTGTCGAGCGCATCAGGATTGCCAGTGGGTGTCCCCAGTTGCTTTTGCAAGGACTCCATTTGTTTTTGCAAACCGGAAGCAGATTGGGAATCATTGCTTGCCGGGGTTCGAGCAACCTGCTCAAGCCGCTTCATCGCTGGATCTTTGCCCATTTCCTTCAGTTCATCTTTAAGCTTCTCGGCCAGATTCGCCAAATCCTTGAGCGCCTCGGAGCGGGTAAGCGTCTTTTTAGTCAATTGGTCTCCCAATTCCGTAACGGCTTCGAGCGCTTTTTGAGTTGGTTCCAGTGTCGGAGGCCTTTTCTGCAAATCGTGCCGTGTCAAGTCGGCCAATTGTCTTCCAATTGCTTTTATGTTTGCCTGGTCGGCTTTTTTCTGGAGGGAGCTTTTGCTTCGGTACTCTGGAACAAACCCAAGCCCAGCGGCTAAAGCAAGGACAAGCAATGCCCACCGCGTAGCTTTGACTGGCAGATGGAATGGAACCATGACGCGAGCATTTAATTCTTTGGCGCGCCCGGCCGCATCTGCCACCACCAGATCCCGCCAGGTGCTGGATTCAGGTTGAGCAGCCACTTCCAGCGCAGTGCTCATGCGTTCTTGCAAATGCTGAATTCCATCAACCCAACGCGCAGTCTGTTTAATGGGAGTTTTATTCCAGCCGCCTAAAATCAGGCCTGCAAACATGCAGGCTAATGGAAATGCCGCAGCAAGAATCAGGCTCCATAGCGGTAAATCCGTCAGATGGTAAACCCCTATTAGCAGAAAAGAAAGGACAGCTCCCACCAGCAATCCACGCCAGAGGCCACGCAAAGCTCGTGCCCAACGGCGCCGCCGGCCTGCCAACTCAAGGGCTGATTCGATGATTTGTAGTTCGCTCATGGCTGTGGCTAAAGGTGCAGCATATACGCGTGTTTGACAACTAGTGGTTAGACAGCATCATTGCCAAAAGGTTTCACACGATAACAGCCCTGGATCATTGGTCACTGCTTCTCATACTCCCCTTTTCCAACACGTTTCAATACATTAAATCCGGCTTTCTTGGCGTCGGAAATCGAAGTTGTTTTAGGTGAATTAAAGGTCGAAAATAGCCGGCGGACCTGCTTTTTGCACGCAGGACAATGGGTGAGCGGCGCGGCAGAAAGGGGCCGGCGGAGAGTAAATTTCCCTCCGCAAACTTTGCAATCCCCGTCGCAGATTTCGTATTCGTAAATCGGCATGGTAAATTTAAAAGAAGTTGGGCCCTGAGCTACAAATTGGTTGGTTGTTCGCTATTTTCAGTGGAATAGAATTCGGGTATTTGGCGCAATTTGTACTATCATTCAACCCCGGAGGGGTGTCCCGTTTATAGAATACGTTTCGTCATAACATAAATTTTTGTTTTTCAGCGGCGCGACGAGGATGGTGCGTCGATTCCGAAACTGCCCACCAACATACGCAATAGATCGAGACGCGTACCCGCCGCGCCGCTGAAAAACAAAAATGGGGTGTTTGACGGACTTTGTTTCTATAAACAGGACACCCCTCCGGGGTTTGCTGGCACGCCGCATACAAGCTATTCCGTTGAAATTGTCGGAGAACCAATTGTTTTCCATTTGAAGTGAGTCACTTTTTCAAGAAAGGACCAAACAGATCAATCGGCACCGGCAGGAATGTAGTCGTGTTGTGCTCGCTGGAAATTTCGCGCATGGTTTGCAGAAACCGCAACTGCAGGGCAATGGGTTCCTTGCTGATCATCGCTGCCGCTTGCACCATTTTTTCGGCAGCCTGGAATTCGCCCTCGGCATTGACAATCTTGGCGCGGCGCTCGCGTTCGGCTTCCGCTTGTTTGGCCATTGCCCGTTTCATGCTATCGGGCAGGGCTACATCTTTGACTTCGACTGCGGTGACTTTCACGCCCCATGGTTCGGTTTGGCGATCGATGATCTCTTGCAGCTTTTGATTGATCACATCACGCTGGGAAAGCAGATCATCCAAGGGTGCCTGGCCGAGAACGCTGCGGAGCGTGGTCTGCGCGATAAGCGAAGTAGCCTTCCAATAATTTTCGACTTTAACGACAGCGGCAATGGGATCGATCACACGGAAATAGACTACTGCATCAACAGTAGCCGGCACATTATCGCGAGTCATCACTTCCTGCTTGGACACATCGATTGTTACGACCCGCAGGTCCATTTTTACCATTCGGTCAACAATAGGGATGAGCAGGATGAGTCCAGGGCCTTTGGCGTCCAGCAGTTTGCCAAGACGAAAGATAACTCCGCGCTCATATTCGCGAAGGATGCGGATAGCCTGGGGCAAAATAATTGAGCCAAGCACAAGCACGACGACAAGCAGAGGGATGATCTTTGTCAGAGCACTAAATGGTTCCATAGTTTTCCAATGAGTTAGGCATTAGTTGCGGTTGTTTGCGGTTTCACCTTCAAAGTAAGCCCTTCTATGGCGACAATCTCGGCAGGCTGGCCCGTTTCGATAGGATTCTCGCTGACCGCGTTCCATAATTCGCCTTCGACGAACACCTTGCCGCCGGTTCCATGGATAGGTGTCATTGCGGACACTATTTTTCCCAGCATCATTTCACTTCCGGCGCGCACGGGCAAGAGTTGCGCCCGCAAGCCTGCTTGAGCCACAAAAATAAAGAATAACGCGGTCATTCCTGTTGCCAACAGAACATATAAAAGCGATAGACGAAAGCCTTCTTCAGCCCGATTGAAAAGCATTAACGCGCCCAGAAAAAAAGCGAGAATCCCTCCAAAAGTTAGAATCCCGTGAGTTGGCGCATAAACGTCCACGATAAATAACACCGCTGCGAGCCCGATCAAAGCCAGGCCAGCAAAGTTGATTGGCAGGATCGCCGACAAGTAAAGGACTAGTATCAACGCAATCGCGCCGGCGACACCGGGCAAAATCGCGCCTGGATTGCTGAGTTCTCCAATCAACCCATACATGGCCACTAACATCAGGAAGAGCAACAATTCCGGGTGAGAAAATATTTTCAAGATCTCTTCGCGCGCCGTCATGGGGATCGTGACCACCTTCGCATGGGTGGTTTTAAGCGTATGCCCATTGATCTCCCGCCCGTCGAGTTGCTCGAGCAAGTCACCCATGTTGGTGGCAACCAAATCAATGACCTTCAGTTCCAGCGCTTTCGTCGCAGTGATTGATTCGCTCTTTACGACGGAAGACTTCGCCCACTCGACATTGCGTCCCCGTTTTTCCGCGATGGATGCAATATAGCTGCTGGCGAAGTTTTCCATCTTTTGTTTCATCACATCATCACTTTTTTCTGCGCCACCCGGCCCTATGGATACCGGATGAGCAGCGCCGATGCTCGTGCTGGGCGCCATCGCGGCAATATCGCCCGCCATAGTAATGAAGCAGCCGGCGCTCCCGGCCCAGGCGCCAGGCGGAGCCACATACACCACGATCGGCACGGGTGATGCGTAAAACTTTTGCACAATTTCCTTGGTTGATTCAAGCGCTCCACCTGGGGTATCGAGCTGAATGATAAGACAAGCATTCTGTCTGGCCCCCGCCAAACTGATTGCCCGGGAAATGTAACCGACTGTCGCTGGCCCAATGGGACCTTTGATTGAAATTGAGGCGACATCGGCGGCCTGAAGGCTGGCCAGTGGCCCGCAAATGAATCCCGCCAAAAGAAATGGCAACCAGCGCATCATAGCGTCCTCGACGTAGCCAGCGTACCAGAATTCAACGCAGGTGCAAGTCGCGAGAATGTGTCCAACGCGGAGGTGAGCGATGGCTGGCCCCACCGCACCTCCCGAACTGGCAAAGCTGTGCTGGGCCAGACATTCGCTCCACCGAAAAGGTTATGCCGTTTAGCGCTCACCGATACGTGCGAACTCGTGCGGGTACGTAAAACAAAGCCCTGCGCTCCTGCTGGGCGTGGCGACAATGTCTGCCTCACTGCGCTGACCATTACCATAAGAGCTATGGTACCACTCATCTACGACAACGCTCCCCAAACGAATTGTCTTGGGCGGATGCGAAGCCGATAGGCCCATGAGCCTCAAATAAGGCGTGCGCGATGTGACCACCACTGAGCATCCCGGGAACACGTTTGTGAAATGCCGGGAAAAACTCTGCGAATACTCGTCAGACCTCCCCCCGGCACCTGGGACAATCTGGAGAAAATCCAGATCAAGATTGCTGAGCACCCTGTCAGATCGATTGGCGAACGCGAAGCACGAGATGCCAGCGTCGGAGCGCGGAGGTGGCATGTAGAAAACGGCCACAAGCGCCAGCAGGCATGCCCCAAGGGCCACAAGCGCAGCGCCGTGCCACAAGCGTTTCGATTGGGAATCACTTGGCATAACGGTGAGGTGAGCGATGCGGCGGACAACAAGCGCCCGAATCTGCCGACATACGCTGCCCGCCGTCATTCGCTCAACCGAAATGTTAGCAGATGCGGCTCTCATGGTCTCCGGACCACCCGATAAATCCATGTAGGCCACGCAACGGCAACCACTATCGCAAAAATAATCAGGACATGCAGCCCGTCAGTCTGCAACCCGAGGAGTGGCGCGAGGAATAGGCAACCCAAGACAAAGCATGTGAAGCTTCGCTCTCCTGCCCCACGGCAAAACTGGACCAGCGCATATACGAAAAGGGTTAGCGCGAGGAGGGGGGATGCGAGCAGAGCAATGAACACAAGAGCCGTTAAGGGCGTCAGGAAGGGTCCTGAAGCCAAAATGACGCTGCAATGTAGCGGGTCCATATCAACGATTGAACTGAGCGATGCGGGCGACCCAGTGGGTCCGAATTGACGTGGCGCGCCCGCATTCGCTCCAGTGATTTTGGGCGGGCATTGGCTCATAATGCAACGGCGCTGCCCTTCGGTCTCCAAGTTGGTTGCGTCTGGCGATGCCTTTCAATCTCTATTTCCTCATCTGCAGTAAAAAGGCGGTGAAAAGCCGCGCCTTTCAATCCTGCGTCCTTCAAAAGCCGAAAGAGGGCTTCAGTAACAAACGAGTCAAAACCGCCCTGTCCCCGCTCGGCAGCCGTGCAAAAAAAAGTGAGCAGCTCGCTCGGAGGCTCAATCTCGCGCTCATTCTGAATCGTCCGATACTGTGCCTGTCGCCCACAAGTCGAGCACCGGCGACCCTCTGTCGTGTAAACAGTCTGGTCGAACAGTCGCCGATTGGTGATCGAAAGGACGTGCCAAGGAGTCTCCGGTAACTGTTTGTGATCGAAGCCCTGCACGTCTGCGTTTATCAGAGTGTGCAAAATCACATCGGAGACGCAGAGGAAATAGTCGTCTGTCGTCAAAATATTTCGACCCTTGCTAACTTTGATACGAATATGTGAATCAAAGCCATCCCTGAAGACTCGTCGAGTGCGAAACGGCTGCACTCACGGCAGAGCAACTTGAGATAGCGAAATCGCATTCCATACTCACCATCGCGACTGGTGACGCGAGTAAGCCAATTGAAGTCTGGCTGGTCGGATGTCCAGAATTGGTAAAAAGGCTGGCGCATGCTAGTCCGCCCAACGAAAACGTTCAGCGATGCGCCGCCGAGGACTCCCGATTGAAATCGCAACGCGACCGGCGCATTCGCTGGAGCAAAAGTTAGGCATCATCACCTCTGTGTGCCAATAAATATAGTCAACTGGTTTGATACCGCGTCGCCATGTTTCAGGGAAATAGTGTGTTTGCCAGGTATCAACCTCGTTGCCGGAAGGAGATAATCCGAAATCAATACGTGGTCACGCCAAGCCTTCTTTGGCTGAAAGACCATCACGCCACCCAGTCGCGAAAATCGTGGAACGTGTCGTCTCCACAACCATGCATCATCACTACAGCAGCCAACCATAAACGGGCATCATAGGCCCGATGCAAGCAGTCTATATGGTGCAACCAGAATGCAACAATCTCGCTCTCCTCCAGTGTGGAGAGCAAGTCAGTGAGCCTTTTCGGCACATCTTCAAGCTTGGCGCTTGCGTTGCGCGCCCTATCTATTGCCTGCCAAAACTCGTCGAGTGTCATACGAGCAAGATGGTCCTAGACCTGGGTCAGGTGCGCCGGAAGACTGGTTCAGATTAAAGAGAAAGGCGCAATCCGGCGTCACCTGCACCCAGTGGTTAAGCTCCATGTTGCCTCCGCGTAATCAAGAGCCACAAGAAAACCTGGCTTGCAAGATACCCTATCAAAAACACGAGCACCATGACGGGCAAAGACTGCCACACCTTACCCACGTAATACCAATCTGTCTGAAAGCTCACAGCGAGAACACCGAGATAGTGCAGCGCCAGAATTGCCGCAGCAGCAGTCCGGTATCTGTGAAATCGGCGAAGAGCCAGCAGCACACCAACAAGGACCCATAAGGTTAAGCCAAACAATACCAATGTTCCTGATATGCTGAAGGGAGCCAGGATTGCCTGACCGAAGAACTCGGAACCATGGCCTGCTCCGATGAAAGCGTAACCCATAAAGGCCAGGCCGCAATACAGAGCCGAGATGCCAAGGACAAGAATTATGCCTTTAAGTGTACTCATGCAGCTTAACGAAAAGCGCAGCCATGCCGGGCCGAGGGCGTCCGATGGCTGACGTGAAGGCCCCCCGGCATTGGCTGACGCCTCTTGATACTCCCAGTTAAGCCCTTTTGTTTTTTTGTTATCATTGGGGCAATCGGGCGGGGAGTGCGCAAACACTCCCCGCGTAACTAAACAATAACCGGTGTCCAGAAGACACCATTACTGAGTCAACATATGAAGTATTATACATCCACCACGGAGTTCAACTGCGGAATCGACCTGCACGCGCGCCAGGTGTTTATGCCGGATGCCCTACTTGATCCGAGCTGCGTAACGGAAAACTAAGTCGGAGTTCCCGCTCTGAGGACGAAAAAACGGAAATCAAAGATTTCCGTCACGAAATTTTTTTTGCTATTGACCGCGCGGGCTTAATAGGGGTTCGCCGATTGCTAATCGGCATTGCATGCGCCGCTCGCTACCACTCTGCTCCGACTGCATAATCATCTCCTTCGTCAGGGAATGGTTGAATCCCCAAGTGCTTGCGAAACAACTCATCCAGAAAGGCCGCGACAGCCGCTGGGGATGCCCCGGCTATGTCAAACTGCTCAGCTTCCGGCGGCAATGGTGTCTCCGATGCGATTTTATCACCACGCATCCTAATCTCTGCGAAGTGATAAGTATCTGGTCGCCCGCCATATCCCTGAGCGCAGAAGGTGATCCAATCATCCCATTTTGGTAACCCACGCAGACGCTTGACGGCATCAGCGATCGCATCGACGGCGCAATCAAACGTGCCGTCTGGATGTTCCATGAATGGCTCACTCATCGCAACGAATTCTCCTGTGGCGAACGCGGAACTGAGGCCCAGTCGCTGAAGACTGAGCCCCGACGAAGCCAGAGAGCAGCGAATCTCCCGCAACAACCGCAAACAGAAGGCGCAGCGGCTGTCGGCTCCAGTGAATGTTAGTCCGGTTTTCGTGTTGCATGTTGCTTTAGTAGGCCGGCCATCTCAGGAACCGGATCATAGAACCGAACGTGTAATTTCTCTCCAGTGTGGTCGAGCAAATCAAGCGCAATCAGCTCGATCGAACCATCACGAACCAAGTGACTCGCATGCCTTTCAAAAAGGTCCATGAGGCCTCTTACATCGGCAAGAGACCCGTGTTCGAAATGTGTGCATACCAACAAAACCGACTGATTGCCCGAGGATGACTCGATGAGATAGAAGAGCGTGTTGTACTCGCTGGGGTGGTCGGGAAAAGAGTCGGAGAGTTGCTCGAAAAGCGGGAACAAGGCCGTGTTCTTCAGCTCGGAGACTGGCGCACGCCAAAAGCGCTCACCGCGAAGATGAGCTTCCTCAAACTCTGAGTATTCCTGCTCCAAATATTCCTGTAGCTCGGGAGTCATGCTGTGCGGCTAACGAAAAGTATCACCGACCCGGCGCCGATCGCAATCCATCTGAAACAGAGACGTTATCGCCGGGTTCGGTGCATACGCTTGGAGGTTCTCATGTTTCCCAAGTCAGCTTATTCTCTCGCAAGAGCTGCTCGGCCGACTCCGCTGCATCTTGGATGGATGGAGAATTGCCTCCCGTTTTCCAACTGGGCGGGCAATTCTCGGGGTCTGTCGGTGGCGCAACGGAAACAACATACCAATCGCCGGGAACATCCTCCTGAAGTTCTGGGGGATCCTCATAATCGGGCAATCCGTACCTAATGTCAGTGTATTGAATTTCTACGCGGCACCGGACGGAGTCGCCATATAGCCAGTGCCCGACCTTCACTACCTCACCTGGTTTTGACATGCCGCTCCCTCCAACAATCGGAGTCAGAGGCGCCGGACCAATGGCGTCCAGCATGAAACAGAAACGCGAATCCGGCGTCCTCTGAACTCCCCTGGTTAGGCCGGCAGCTCATACTTCAGGCACTCTGCCTTGGCCGCCGAAAAAGAGAAGCGTAAAGCGCGGCAGGGCATTGGGGCATAAGGGAAAAGTGTCAATAATGAGGACAGGCACAGGACCGACACATCTAATCCAATTTTTTTCAAGTCATCTAAATGATCTTCCCTCCAGGATTAGTTGTGACACCGATGTCATACCACTATGGCGGCTTTGTCATAGTTACAATCGGCCTGTAACGCCGTGTGATAGTTGACTTCCCCCTCACGCGCTATGACAGCCCTGTCATAGTGCGCGTGAACCGCTCACTCGGCCGCATGGAGTTTCCAAAAAACTTCTGCAGCGGAAGACACCTGAAAACATTGATTAAAACCGAGGTTAGATCTCAAACAGAAATCCCCTTGGAAAGTCGGCACAGCCTTTGCTAAAGCCAGATCATCAATGCCCAACCACCCAATTCAGATCTCTCGCCACTCAGCATCGAGTTGCTTGATTACTTCGACCGGAACCCCCGAGCGTGCGACACCCTGGAGGGCTTCACCGAATGGCGGATTCTCCAACAACGCATCGCACTCACGCTTGCCGATATGAAAACCGCCCTCGAGGAGCTCATTCATTTGGGCCTGGTGCACCAGGTAACCACTCCAGGCTCGCAGCCGCTTTACTCAGCCGGAAAAACTGAACGAAGTCCGCTTGCTCCTGAAGACCCTTAAAAACAAATGAACCCGCCTCGCAGTTCAAACGCCGTGCAATTTAAAACTGCTCCTCCGGACAAAATCAAATCACTACAAACCTATGATTAAACACCTGAAAGATCTTCCCGACCTTGGCAAAGGCATCGCTCAATTCATTCTCGTTTGGATTGTGCTCCTCGGCGGCTGGGTTGTCATCGGAAGACTAATCATTCCACATCTGGTAAAATGAAACAGCCTTTCTTTTTCAACATCGACGTTGTTGGCCGCTGCAACCTGGCCTGTCCAAGCTGCCCTCAGGGTAATAACCCCCATCGCCTCCTCAAGGCGTTCATGGAGCCGCGGATGCTCGACAAAGTCCTGCTCAAAGCCACCAGTGAAGCGGTTGTTTTTGGCGTCGGTCTTTTCAATTGGGGTGAGCCCTTTACCCATCCAACTCTGGATGAAATGGTAAAAGTTGTTCATGACTACGATCTCCTCTGCTACCTCAGCAGCAATCTGAATTCAGTAAACCGGCTGAAAGAAGTTCTCCAGCAGGAACCACACTCCTTGCGCATTTCCTGTTCCGGCTTTACGCAGGAAATCTACTCCAGGACGCACGCACGCGGCGATATATCAAAAGTCAAAGAGCACATGCGCAAGGTCAGTCTTTTAAGATCGGAGAAAACGAAGGTCCACATGCTCTGGCATCAATACCGGCACAATGCAGCCGAGGAACCCTTGATGCGTGAATTCTGCGAAGGCCTCGGTTTTGATTTCATCACAGTGCCGGCCTACTACATGCCTCTGGAGTCGGTGCTCGATATATGGAGTGGCGCTCAGCCTCTGCCCGCCATCGATTCAAACCTTTACACCGGCCTCATGGAGCACAAACGGCTTTGCGCGAACCGCTCCATGCCATGCCGAAGCCAAACTCAGGAGATAACCATCGACGCGCTCGGACGCGTTCAACTTTGTTGCGGAGTATATGACTCATCTAAATTTACCCTGTGTGATTTTCTTTCGACCCCTTTGCAGAATATTCAAACTCTTCGTTTCGATCATTCTTTTTGCAGCACTTGCATCCGCAATGGCGGTCACGTTTACGTTTCTGGCCATTCCCATCGCGGTGAAAGCCTGGCACGAAAGTCGGCCAAGGCAGTTTATCGCAGAATAGCTCCGATGGTCCCTGCCTCGGTCTTGCGAATGGTTCTGTAAAGGCTTCTTTCAACTGTATGCAACCCGCCCTAATCCCGGCCCAGGCAGCCACAATCACGCTTTCCGCAACGAGCGATCCCACCTGGCGTGCTTTTGAACTTTCCACATTCGTCCCGGCAGATTCCGGGAATGCCTTGGAAGCCTTGAAGCAAACCTACCTCGATTGCTTGAAAAATGTTAAATCGAAAGCCGAAACCATGCGCCAAACGGTGGTTGCGTTGCTCGACCTCGGTGTTCCCTGGCAGCAACTTGGCGCCTGGGCCAAAGCCACTGTCTGGCCGACAGGTACTCGCAGAAACTGCTCAGCCAAATTCTGCTCGATCTGGGCATCCGCCGCCGTGAGCCGGGGAGCCGGACCTAAACCGCCACGGGAAGCTTATCTGGTCGAACGCTACGTCAACGACCTTTATGCCGAAGATTCTCTAAAGTTTTTGCGCGCCGCCTGCGAGGTTGCCAAGGCCCGCCAGGAAGGTGATTACCGGGGTACCGCAGAGGAGCTCGCGATCGAGTCCATCGAAGTCCAGTAATCACCCAGCCAGGTAAACGACGCCCAAAACAGAATTTCCGAATCTTAATCCGAGACAAATTTCAACTCATGAAAACAAAACAAATGACGGCAGACCCAGGTATTCCAAATCAACTCGTCAACGTCGAGAAACTGGAGGACATTCAAAGCATCTGTCCCACCGTTCGCATAATCTCCTGGGCTAATTCGCCATCGGACCTGCGTCACATTGCCAGTATGGCACCTGGGTTTTGCATCGCCTCAAAAATCCTTATCCCCATTGGGGATAAGCATTCGCGAAATCCGAATTCGTCGCGCTCGAATCAAACCATGAAAGCTCTCCCGCGCGTTCCCTGGGAGCGCGTCCGTCGCGGCAGCCTCTTGCCAGCAGCAGCCCTGGTCGGTTGTCTTTATTTGTTTCTGCTGCTGTCGTCACTGTCGGTCCACGCCCAACAGGCGCAAGAACAGAGCGATCAGGTCATCTCCACTCCAGTTTCAGACTCAGATCCGGTAGTGAAAGTTATAGCCGCAACCCCCTACGCAATCGCAACACGCGACGGTAACCAAAAGGTTTGGTCCAAGGTCACCTGGGAGTCGAACGCCATCACCGGCAAGCTCAGCATCAGGACGAACTCCTACACCGAACTCGCGACCGGCAGCGCCCACCTTTTAAATGGTACTTGGGTTGATTCCAGCGATCAAATCACGATTACAAAAACGGGCGCCGAGGCGACAAATTCACAACACCAGGTTCGATTCTTTGGAAACATCAATACCTCGAATGCAATTACCCTCACACTGCCAGAAGGTGATAAATATCTGGCCTCGACCCCGATCGGCCTTAGCTATTTCGATTACGCAAGCGGCAAATCAGTTCTAATCGCTGAACTGAAAGATTCTGTCGGCCAACTATTACCCCCAGGCAACCAGGTCCTCTATCCAGAGGCATTTACAGATATTTCCGCCGATCTGCTGTACATCAACTCCGTTTCCGGCTTCGAGCAACTGGTCGTTTTGCGGGAGCAGCTCCCCTCGCCCGCTGAGTGGGGTCTCGATCCTGAAACAACCCTGCTGCAAGTGATCACCGAGTTTATCAATCCCCGGTCCCACAAATCACGGAACGCAAAGTTCCCTGGGGTGTGGATCAACATCTCGACTTCGGCCTCACGCAAATGCCAAGAGGCTACGCCTTCGCTTTGGCCTCTGAAACAAACACAATTGTGACCAAGCAATGGCGAATCTCGACGGTCGTCAATGCCTAGTGGAATCAACTCCTCGGGTGGCTTGACGAAAAGCATCCGTTCCCGACTGCAGTTCCGCCAAAGTGGATGATCGAGAGGCTGTGGACGTACTGCGAGCACCTATTCAACCATGCTGGTGGTTTTCACGAGTGTACGCTCACCAACTGCCCGGGCCCCTGCAAAAGATCAAAAATACAATTTGATGGAAAGCGGCCCAGCCCAAAAGACCTTGAAGAGCAATACAACTTTCTCCGCACTGAACTGAAGTCCGGACCGTGTGGGATTGGAGTTCTTTAAAGACCGGCTTCTCGCATCACTCGATGAACAACTCAATATATCCCGCCGAGGCTTTTCAAAGATGGTTATAGGCGTGCATCCTCATACCAACCGGCGGATCTTTTTGGGTCAAGCGGAAATATGGATATTCGGTGCGCACGGAAAAGTTTATAAAGCCCCGAACATGTTGTATCATTATGTTACGGTTCATCACTACAAACCACCGGATCAATTCGTCCGAGCACTGAAATATGCACCCTGTCCCCCACAGCCAGAATACATGCAACGTCTAAGAGGTGCCGGTTTTCCGACTTGGTTCTTAGATGTATACGAGGGTATTTGGAAAAACACTTTCAAGAAGCGGAAACCAGGTTTGTGCTCTATTCGCTGATATATGATCCTGTCAAACTGCGATTTTACTTCCCCGGCCATCGGCTCTGCGTTTGAGCGTTTCTTAGCCTCAAACCTGGAGAAAAACTGGTAGCAAGCACAACAGTTACTGGCGGAGGGGCAGGACTATACCTGTACAATAGGAATCAGAGCATGAATATAATCCAAAAAATCTACTCGTTCATCGGAAGGCCCGGTCCTACGGAACAAATGGTTGGCGCTCTTTTCGACAAAACGCACGCTTCTTTCGAGCGAAGGGGCTCTCGAGTTCTCCGCAACGAAGGGAGCAAGGTTGACGTAGCTGTCTTTTATTCAACTGGGATGCCTTCGCGGCCTGATCCCTACAAAGTATTCGTTGTTCACTTTCCCTCCAAAAGCATTGAGGAAATGGACTTGAATTTACAACCTCAATATGCGATTCGAAATTACAAATGATAAGAACAATGCGTTACAACAAAACTCATTTATCTTTGCCCTTAAAGAGCAGGAATGACATTGACTATGAAACATTCAATCCAAGTGACTTATATAATTCTCGTTTTGTTGCTGGCTGCTTCTGTCGCGCATGCAACATTAACCCTCAAAGTTGCACAGCCAAAAACATATGGCCAAAAGACCATTTTAAAAATGGATCTGCGTAACACATTCACGAACACAGTTGAATCCGCGCGCGCTGTCGTGTTCCTCCTGGATGACAATGGCAAAGTTGTCGGCCAGGAAACGCGCTGGATTGTTGGAGGAACAAAAGACCGACCGCCACTGGCTCCTGATGCCAAGACGACTTTCAACTTCGTTGTCCAATCCGACAAGCCGTTCACCAAGACCAAGGTTACCGTGACGCGAATCGTCCTGGAAGGCGGCAAGCTTGCCGACCTGCACAAAGATGTGCAAATCGAGTCCGCAGCGAAGTAGTTACTTCGCTCGATCAATTCTCGCCAGTTTCGCATACAGCTAGCGGCACTGCCGCTACGAACAGTTAATCCTTTAGATGCAAACAAGCGGGGGGTCTGCTCTGAACTTTTTAAAAATCGGATACGTTTATATGTCCTATCGCCCCGATTTATCACAGCACTTGCGCAATCCGAAAATCCTGCAGGTTGGATGGCTCGATAAACAGCACCCATTCGAGACTGCTCGGACTGCCAAATGGATTGTCGAGAAGCTCTGGAGTTTATGTGAGTATTCCCTGGCCCACGCCGGCGGGTTTCACGCATGTAATTTACCCGGTTGCTGTGGACCCTTCAAAAACGTTAAGATTCATTTCGGAGGCGGACGACCAAACGCGCATAGACTTCAGGAGGAGTATATGTCTCTTCGAAAACTTTTTGAGACCTTTTTCCTTCGCCTTTGGTAACGATAAAAAGAAAGAACTTATGGCAGAGCTTGACCGGATTTCGCAAGCTCCCTTCGAGGCTATGCGAAAATGGTTTTAGCGGTGCATCCCGAGACCGGACAGCAAATCAAGTTAGGTTTCGCCGAAATTAGGTTTTTGGAAAGCATGATACAGTTTATGCAGCACCCAATCTGTTGTACCATTATGTTACGGCCCATCACTACAAACCGCCGGCGGAGTTTGTGCTTGCGCTGAAAAAAGGTCCATGTCCACCTGATCCAGAATACATTAACCGCCTGGAAGGCATCGGTTTCCCGCCCGATATTATGAAAATTTATCACGCCTTCTGGCAAAGATCAAAAAGGCGTCCACGAGCTAAACCACCTTTATAACATTATGCGAAATGCCAATCGTGTTCCGGTCATCAAGGTTGGTTGCTTCGAAACTATTCTATCAAGCCGCCGCCACTACCACACATTCAACATGCGCCCAAACAAGTTTCCCCTCGAATTTATGGTCCTGCGGCATATCCATTCCTTCAACCGATTGCGCGCGCGTATGCGATTTCCAGGAAGAAGCGAATTGCCCCCCTTTCCCACGTCATCCCAATCAATGCGAACACCGTAACCAGCCTAAACGACCACACTGTCACGCAACGTATAACATGCCTGGTAGGGCGCGTCACTCCGTGCGAGCCGTGTGTTTGGCTGACGGCGCGCAACGGAGTGACGCGCCCTACCCGGCCGATCCGCTCAGGGCTGACTTGGAGCGTGGATTCTCGAATGCGAAACAGTTCGTTCCTTCAATAACGTTTTCACGTCGGCGAGCACGAGACGCCGGTCCAGTGTGCCGGAGCTGTAAATGTTTCGGACTTTGCCTTCCGAATCGATTAGGAACACGCGTAACAGGTGATAGAGCGGGCCTTGCGGATCATTCGGGTTGGGCCGCTTATCCACCGCCTGACCGTACGAATCGAGGATGGGCTGCAATTCCGTCTGGGAACGGGTGGTCACAAAATCCCATTCAGCGGCTGGGCGATTGGTAGAAACAAGTGTCGAATACGCTGCCATGCGTTCCGGTGTGTCGCCCGCAGGATCGAAGGAAATGCTCAGGAGACGCATTTCTTTGGCCAGCGCGGGATCACGCTGGCTTTCCTGGTGCAATTGCATGAGCACACCGGTCGCGTAAGGGCACGCCTTCGCCACCGCGCAACGCGTATAAATGAAACTCATTACGGTGACGCGGCCACGCGTCAAATCGCGCAGACGCCGCGAATGATTTTTCGAGTCTACCACCTCTCCATCTCCCGCCGGCTTGATCACAGGCAAAATGTAGGTTCCCGCCGCGGGTGGCGCGTAGTCATACTCGTCGCCTGGCACCGCCGCCGCGGGAAAGATCCCCGCCAGGGCAGCCAGGAAAACGCAGGCGTGAAGCTTCATGCGATTCACAAACCGCTCAGTTCCCAATTTTCGTTGCTCCTAAGAGCATGTGATGTGGCCGGCCAAGCTTGAGTGCGGCAAAATCCAGGTCGAACTTGGATTTGAACTCTTTGCCATCCCAGGTGTAAGCGCGAAGAAATTGCTCGTTATCTTCACCGGTCTTATCCCAACCGGAGAGCAACGAGCTGGAGAAGTAAACCCGCTTTCCATCCCAACTCTGCGATACCATATTGAGTTGCTTCCCGATTTGCTTTTCCTGGATTTGCCTGGGTTGCTGCGGATTCGAAACATCCCACACCCGCACCTTGCCGTCGCCAAAGCAGTCCACGAACAAGGTTCGGTCATCTGCGCTCAAGCTGATGTCCACCGGCAGTACGCCGCCTTTGCCACCGATGGTTGCGACTTCCTTCGCTTGCCATTCCCCTTTTTCATCTTCATAGCAGAGCCATAGCTTCGATGTCAGCGCTGTGGCAGTGAAGGCGTAATTGTGGTTTTCACCCCAGGCCCAGCGAATCTCCAGCGGCGCGCCCGGAACCTGGAAAACCTTCCTGGGCTGGCGCGTGTGAAAATCCCACAAGACCATCGTGCCCCCGAAATTCTTCATCGCCTCCGAATCCTTCGCGAGCTCGCCGAACTTGCGGGTGTAATTTTTCCAGCCAGTGAAGGAAGAGGTAAGCAGCGCGTTTTTCCGAGGCAAGACGCGGGCATCGTAGCCATAGCCGTCGGCATTCTCCACGCCTGCGATTCCAGGGGTGTCTTTGGTCGGCAGCCAGTGGGTGGCGATGTAATTACCCTCATTGCTGTATTCAACCAGTGCTGTCGGACCCCCTTTGTCCTTACCATTCGACAAACAGGGGATCAGCACACGCCCAGGCAGCGCATAGACTCCATGGGGTCCAAGCGCACCGCCGGTCGCCTTTTCAAAATCATCGATAGTTCTGATCAAAACCGGCCGCTCCGGGTGCGAATAGACGTCGAAGATAAAAATTTTGCTGCTCTCCAGCCCCGCGAGCCATAGTTGTCGTCGATCATCGGTAAACCCGCCGTGATGCGCTTCATGCCTCCCCTTAACTGAGCTGCTGTATATTACCTTGCCGTATTTGGTCGAGCCTGGCTTCACATCTACGACCACGAGCTTGTCCGCGCCGTCGCCGAGCCCCTCGACGCCAAGCGTCCAGACATAAACGAAGTCTTCCTGGCCCTCGATCCGGGCCAGATAGGGTGACGAGCAGGTTTCATCGGCGTGAGCAGACGGGATTAAAGCGAGTGCAATGAAGGACCATGCCGCAAATGCAAACCACATTACATTCACCACGTACAAGCTTGAAGTTTTTTTCATAGGTAAGATGTTGTTTGAATGGCTCTAGAATAAATAATATTCGCAAGGGTTGGCAACACGTCAAGAACACTTGCGGACCGCGGCTGTGGCGGAAGCCCAGCCGCAGCAGATTTGAAAATCTCAACCCCTCATCGAGATTCTCGCGCGTTGATTTTGTTCTGTAGCTGCTGCGGCTGGGCTCCGCCACAGCCGCGCTCCGTTAAAGACAAATCCTTCCATGCTCGTCGCGAAATCTCGCGCTGCTCCGCCCCCACTCTTTTGGAACCAGCACCAGCTTTGCTTTAGTGGGATTGTTCTCGATATAGCGCACGGTCTTGCCTTCCTGCTCAGCATGGTGATGAAGGGACTTCACCAAAATTAACACTTGCGGACCGCGACTGTGGCGGAGCCCAGCCGCAGCAGATTTGAAAATCTCAACCTCTCATCCAAATTCTCGCACGTTGATTTTGTTCTGTAGCTGCTGCGGCTGGGCTCCGCGCTCCGTTAAAGACAAATCCTTCCATGCGCGTCGCGAAATCTCGCGCTGCTCCGCCCCCACTCTTTTGGATCCAGCACCAGCTTTGCCTTAGTGGGATTGTTCTCGATATAGCGCACGGTCTTGCCTTCCTGCTCAGCATTGCGCATGTAAGTATCAAAGTAATCAACCGCCCAAAACGACCCTGTCCGTTTGAGCAGCCGATTTGCTTTGTTCGCAGTATGTTTCTTCCAGCTTTCCAGAATCTCTGACATCGGAACCGCATCGACTTTGAACAGCGCGTGAATGTGATTCGACATTATTACCCAGGCCCGAAGCTCGTATCGCGTCCCGTCGAAAAACCGAATTGCCGTTTCGACCAGATCTGCATCTCCGGTTGACGCAAATAGCATTCGCCTTGTCCTTTATCGAGGTAAGCCTCCAGTTCCATCCTGCGCTCGCGCTCCTCAGTGATCTTCTACAGATGTTCCCATTCCGACCGGAGCGATTCAGGAAAACTGTCCGCAAGCCGAAACGTTACGAATTGTCTAAGCCCGGGCTCGTCGCGGTGGGGCAAATATCCGCGCTCGTGCCAACCGCGATAACCGGCTTTGGCATCATCAGACTTTAGGAACGAAGACCAACGCCTTTTGCCTTGGACCAACTCTCGCACGCCAGGATTGCGCGGAGGGCCGGTCTCCGCGGGTGAAGAGGCGTATTCATGTAAGTCATGGAAACCAAGCCTGCCAAAATAGGCAAGCATGATGCAGAACGGACTGCGTTTGGGGTCCGCTGAGTGCCGCTCCACTTTGCAAAACTGAAGGCATGCTTGGAGCAACCGTTATCTCATTTTTTTAATTTGACAAGCATGCCGTTCGCGTTACGGTTTCGTACCCTAGGGATCACTCAGAAAGGAACCGTGAGAAATAAACGAAGGAACGTTTCAGTAGCTCTTACGCCGTACCCAGTTCTGTTCGGATTTATCTTTGGCTTGGTTACTTGTTCGGCAAAGGCCGACTTAATCAACAATTGGCATTGGCGCAACCCATCGCCGTTTGCGAATTCATTGCGCAGCACGTGCTTTGGCGCCGGAAGATTTATCGGAGTTGGGGACGGAGGGATAATCCATACCTCTCCCGATGGCATTACCTGGGACGATGGTCGAAGGCCGTTAACCAACACCTTGACTAAGGTAATCTTTGCCAATACCCAATTCGTCGCCGTGGGTTATGCTGGCGCGATTCTTACGTCGCCGGATGGGTATGCATGGACCAGTCGAGTCTCCGGCACGACAAATGCGCTTTATTCAGTGGCGTACGGAAATGGCGAATACATCGCGTGCGGCGCAAACGGCCAATTGACAATTTCCACGAATGGATTGGTCTGGTCGCCAGCCAGCGTGGGCTCAACGGATTTGAATTGGATTACCTTTGGTAATGGTGTCTTCGTAACCGCAGCGCCCAACGTGGCTGACAATCAGATGGCGGTGCGAGTTTCCCCCGATGGCCAGATCTGGACAACGGAGTCCTTCCCAGCGGGTACCGCGCATCTTTACCCGAGTATTCTCTATGAAGCAACGTTTGCCAACGGACTCTTCGTTGCAAGCGCCAACGTCGAGTCTGTGCAGGGCATTAACATCTATTCCTCCAGGATCCAATTTTTTACCTCGACCAACGGGAGGCTTTGGCTCCCAGGCGCAATAACCGAGGATGCGTACAATCCCAGCTTTTTCACCCATCGCTTCTTCACTTACGCCAATGGGATCTTCTATGAATTCACCGGGCGATTGAATCCTCCGTACGAAAGCGCCAACCGTGTCCCCTACACAGTGGATGGAACGACCCTTGGGACTGCTTTGGCTCCCGACGAGGCATTCGATTCGACTTCTATGGTGTACGGGAATGGGCGCTACCTTCTTACGGCATTGAACGGAAAATTGTGGACCTCCAGTAACGGCACGAATTGGACGCCGCAGTATTCAGGGTTTCGGAACACCGTCAATCGAATCATCCGCGGTCGCGATAGGTATTTGGCTGCGGCTAACGGCGCAATTTTGACTTCGCTGGACGGCGTCAGTTTCGGCGTCCTGCCCGGAATTCCGGCGTTGAATTATAGTGACATTGCATTCGACGGCAGTAACTACGTCGCAATTGCAGCGGCGGGCTACTTGTATAGTTCCACTGATGGAATTAATTGGACTCAGCGCACCAGCAATACCTCAAATGATCTTTTAGCAATTACCCGCGGACCCAATCGCTGGGTGGCAGCTGGCCTTAACGGAACCGTAACTACTTCGCCGAACACGTTGTCCTGGACGCTGCGCCCCTCCGGAACTGACAACGCCTTGCGGGGCGCCGCTTATGGCAACGGTCTGTATGCAACCGTCGGCAATGGCGGCACCATCATTACGTCTGCGGATGGAGCCACTTGGGACGTTCAGTTTTCACAGACTTTATCGGAGCTGTATGGCATCTCATATTTGAACGGCAGATTTGTTGCGGTTGGCGCAAATGGCACAATTCTCACTTCAACGGATGCGGCTTCCTGGCAGGCTCAAACTTCACCGGTTTCCTGCACGTTGAAGAGTGTTGCTTTCGGGGATGGCCGCTTCGTTGCATGCGGATTCGAACATTCGGTCCTGCTTCAATCTTCGAACGGCACCGACTGGCAGGACATCACCACCAAAGTGCCTGCTTACGTCGGTTTGAATTCGATTTCATTTCTTGAGGGCTCTTTTTTCCTTTGCGGCAATACCGGCGCGATCCTTCAGAGCGACAGCGTCGATCATTTGCCGCACCTGTCAGGAGTGATGCGCAGTGAAGGATTCCAAATTAAGCTGGTTCAGAATGCACCTCCAGGTTATCGCATCCAGGCATGCACGAACATTGCTTCACAGTCTTGGCAGGACCTTGTAACCATAACTAATCCGGCATCTCCGTTCGTATGGATCGACTCGAACGCACTGGCTTTCCCAATACGATTCTATCGTGCCGTAGGGCCATAAGCTTAAGATTCCCAACTCACAAGTTGCGCCCCACGGGCGAGGTGAGCACTCGCGGCATGCGATTTGTTAGCTCACCACTGGTTTCGTGAAGTTGGCGACCCCAGTAACCTTATCGCTCTATTGCCGGCAAGATCAGCCCAATCCTCGATTTCGGCATCAAAGCACATGTCGAAAAACCAAATGTCGCGTTCGCTTCGCTCCACTAAATCAGGGCGCTGTTCGGCGCATAGCTCAAAGAAAATCTTGCAATACCGGCTGCGACAACCACAGCAAACATACGCGATTCTCCGAACGCCGGGAACCGGGGAAAATGCTTTTCCCCCGCACACTTCGCAAGGCTGTGGCCCTTGGCACAACGCCTCTTGCCGTGCCAGCAATGGCTTGGCGCACTCCTCACATAAATGGGCATTCACCGACTCCCTGCCACCGGCGTTGCGAGAAAACTGCATAGTGGCTTCTCTCATTCGGCATCTTTGACAGACTTGCATAGGAGTTCCGAACTACGTCCGGCATCACCTGGCGCGGCGCGAATGGGGTCCGAAATGCAAACTGATGCTCGTCCACGCATCTGGTGCAGGTCGATGATTCGCCAGGAGAAAGTAGCTCATGTCGTAATGCCAGTTGATAACGGGTAGGGCGCGTCACTCCGTTGCGCGCCGTGTGTTTGGCTGACGGCTCGCACGGAGTGACGAGCCCTACCTGCCGTGACTGACCGGTTACCTGATGTGTTATTCATTGGTGCTCCCCATCGGTGGAATCTCTGGAGTCTCCATCCGCACCTTGTGTCGGTCGTCCGCTTCGCCCTCTGGGCAACATACGAACTGAATCCTCCACCGTGCGTCAGGCGCCACCTCAGCGGGGCGAGGCACAGGAATCGTTTTACTTGCCCCGGGCCACGCCCGACCAGAAAACCAGGGCCAATTCTGGGGCACAACATGCTGCCAACTGCCTTCCGCTTCGTATTCAACGGCCAAGGTATCAAAACGCAGCTCGCGGGTGTCATTGTTGGCTATCTCCAGTAGCGCACATTCGCCGCTTCGATGAATTCCCCGACCTAACCCCGTGATTCCATAGCGTGCGTGTAGTGCGGCAAGTTCATCATCGCTTGGCGGAGGAATGTTCTTCCATCCGCGAAAAGAGACAGAAAGATCATAGGACGCATTCATACCTATACATGGACAGTGTTAACCCCATAAACTCACGTCAGATCCCAAAAACAGCCGAACGATTGTGCTCAGGCATTGGAAGAACCCGTGCGATTGCCAACAGCGACGCCGCAGCCTCGATTTTCTGGGGAGTCTGCTCAGATAAACAACGGTTCGTGTTGGTTGACAAAGGGGAAAAAGCTCGGCCCAATAGATATTGCCCGGCTAATAGATATTCTTGCTCCGACTCCGCCCTTGGACGTCTTCGTTTCCATCAGGTTTGACAAACCCAAAGATACCGCCCACGGTTAATGACGACACAAAGACCGATTTGAGGAAGGAAACATAATGTCTGGTTTACCTGGACTGTTCAATTTCGGCCCAGCCGAACTTATCTTTATTATTCTTCTGCCTGCCGGTCTCTTCTTTCTCCTCCAAAAGAAATGAACGACCACGAGCGAGTCAAGCTGTAGAGGCCAAGCTATGCTCAAGGATACTTTCAAAACTCGGCGTTTTCAGATTTGGAGCATTGGCCTTTTGATTGTTGTTGTGTCGGTTTCCATTGTATTTGTTGCTCACGTGGCAAAGAGTCCTTCTGAGCCATTTGTTTCGGTAAGCTTTGTCCGGACGAATACTTCATGGAGCAGCATAGAATTGAGCAATAGAACGTCAGTTGATATGTGGTGTTGGATTGGGATGCCCTTGGCCAAAACCGGGGTAACTAATCAGGAAATTGCCATCGTGACTTTCGGCACTGG
>Ga0157375_10000114_pt1 | contig 78070 bp, 59 predicted proteins | sample M35metaG_FD_115311 | JGI IMG/M metagenome (GOLD analysis project Ga0157375, IMG submission 115311) | Miscanthus rhizosphere microbial communities from Kellogg Biological Station, Michigan, USA - M3-5 metaG | ecosystem: Host-associated > Plants > Roots > Rhizosphere > Soil | place: USA: Michigan... | reverse complement strand
GCCAGTGGATGCAGCCCGATTTTTTCGCCGACCAGGCGCGGCACGAGGATGTAGGATTCGAGCACGTGGCCGACGATGAAAACGGCGAGCACGAGAACGACGTGCAGCCAGTCGTGGTACTGCACGAGCGCTGCAATGACGCCGGCCGCCACACCGAGGATCGCGCCGAGATACGGCACGAAGCTGATCAGTCCGGCGATGATGCCGATCAGGGGACCGACGTCGAGCCCCACCAGGCGCAGCCCGACGGCGTAGATGAAGCCCAGCACGAGCATGACCGAGAGCTGCCCGCGGACGAACCCGCTCAGCGTCTCATCGACCTCTCGCGCCAGGCGCGTGACGGTACCTTCGAGCGAGCGCGGCAGCAGCTCGCGGATGTGGTCGAGCAACACGTGCCAATCGCGCAGCAGGTAGAAGAACGCCACCGGGACCACGACCAGATGCGCGATCCAGGCGAGGATCGCGAAGCCCGACTGCGAAACCTTGGTGACGACCGTTGCTGCCGCGCCGCCGGCCTCTTTCCAATGCTCCTGTACGATCGCCGCCAGCTGCTGCGTGTCCGGCATCTCCAGGGTCAGGTTGAACGTGGCGTTGAGCCAGCCGATCGCATCGTTCTGCAACCACGCGATCCACGCCGGCAGCGCCTGGATCAGCAGGGCCGCCTGCCGTTGCAGATACGGAATCAGTGCGAGCAGCAGCAGGACGAAAAGTACGGTCAGTCCGAGAAAGACGATACCGACCGCAAACTCGCGACGCAGCTTCAAGCGTTGCAGCAACGCGACGACAGGATCGAACAGGTACGCGAACATCGCCGCGACGGCGAACGGTGTCAGCACGGGTGCGAGGAGGTAGAGCACACCGCCGACGATGAGGACGAGTACGAGCAGCTGCCAGCGCCGGCGGATCGACGCGGCCCTCATGTGCCGCTCCCGGATGCGCGGCGCAGGCGCAACTCCTCGGCCGCGCGCCGCGACCACACCAGCACGTAGTGCAGGCCGCTGACCACGGTAAACGCGATGGCCGCCCACATCAGGCTGGATGTCAGCAGCGGAACGTCGAACCAGTGTGTCAGGCGCAACAATTGCGCGAGCACGTAGCAGATCTGCACGCAGGTTGTGATCTTCGACAACAACGTCGGCTCCGCGCTGAGCCGACCGATGAAATGGTGATAGGCGACTGCGCCGGCAACGATGACGACGTCCCGACCGATGACGAGTCCGACCAGCCAGAACGGGTGCGCACCGACCATGCCGAGGGAGAGAAAACAAGCCAGCAGCATCAGCTTGTCGGCAATCGGATCGAGCACGCCGCCGAGCCAGCTCTGCCAGCCGTAGTGCTTGGCGAGCAGGCCGTCGAGCGCATCCGTCGCGCCGGCGCAGGCCGCGACCAGCAGCGCACCGCGGTAGTGCCCGTCGAGGATGAGCCACGCCAGCGGCACGACCATCAGCATGCGCAATGCGGTAAGGAGGTTCGGCAGGTGCCGCCACGGCGAGGTGCCGGGCGCCATCAGCTGCTGTTCAACCGGTGCGGACTTCATTCGCGGCCGCACCGGATTATTGCCTCATGTCGAGCAACGCATCGATGCCGTCGACCGGTGGTTTGGCGTTGGTCACACGCATGACCGAACCGGCATTGACGGTATCGAGCAGGCGCGTAAGCGAACCGGCCGTGGCGACACGCAGCTGCATGCCGTCACCGCGCGTGAGTTCGACTTGCACGTCGCGCACGGATTCGCTGCCGGACAATGCGCCGATGACGCGGGCATAGTCGCGGCCTGAACGGATACCGCCGACCCAGAGGTGGTACGTGCCGGGCACGCTGTCGGCCGGCGCCGACGGCCCGTCGGCTACGGCTTCCTTCGCACCGCCACCGATGAGCCGATCGACTGCATCGCGATCGAACTGTGCAACGAGAGTCAGGCGCATCTGGGCCTGACCGGACTCTGTGACGACGTCCTCCTGGTACTGGAACTGCTGAACGTAGCGCTCGGCCTGGGCAAGCGCCTTGGCCACTTCGGGCCGGCTCAGCGCGGCGGCATCACCGCTGGCCCGCGTGATGACCTGGCCCAGCGCAGTTTTCAACGCCTGGGCGCGTTCCGCCTCGTCCTGCGAGGTGACCGGGACCTGGGCGGTGTACAGACCGCCCGCTGACGCAGCAGCCGAAAGCAATACGGCAAGCAGGGCGAACACTCGGCAGCGTTGGGCAGCAACTCCAGTTCGCACGGCGAAAATCCAGTCGATCGATCCTGTCCAGTCTGCCTAATCGCGGTGCGAACGTCTATCATTCGGTCCGATCCGCGCGCACCTTCGCCGCCTGCCAAGCCGGTTGTCCATGCCTGTCCACAACGAATCACTGACCTACCGCGCTGCGGGTGTCGACATCGACGCGGGCGAGGAAGTCGTCGAACGCATCAAACCGCTGGTCGCACGCACGTTCCGCAAGGAAGTCATGGCAGGACTCGGCGGGTTCGGCGCGCTGTTCGACCTCGCCGGCCGCTACGCCGAGCCGGTGCTCGTGTCCGGCACGGACGGCGTCGGTACGAAACTCAAGTTGGCGCAGACCCTGAACCGCCACGACACGATCGGCATCGATCTGGTCGCCATGTGCGTCAACGACGTACTCGTGCAGGGCGCCGAGCCGCTGTTCTTCCTCGACTACTTCGCAACCGGCAAGCTGCACGTCGACACGACGGTCAGCGTGATCGGCGGCATAGCGCGCGGTTGCGAGCTGGCCGGCTGCGCGCTGATCGGCGGCGAAACGGCCGAGATGCCCGACATGTACCCGCCCGGCGAATACGATCTGGCCGGTTTCAGCGTCGGCGCCGTCGAGAAGGCGGCCCTGATCGACGGCGGCCGCGTGCAAGCCGGCGACACGATCATCGGCATCGACTCGAGCGGACCGCATTCGAACGGCTACTCGCTGATCCGCAGGATCGTCACGCGCGCCGGCATCACGGCCGATAACGGCAGGTTCGATCTCGATCTCGGCGGCGTCACGCTGGCCGATGCGCTGATGGCACCGACGACGATCTACGTCAAGCCGATCCTGGAGTTACTCGCAGGTGCCACGCCATCTGGCGATTCCCGATCTCCCCTTCCCGATTCCCGATTCCCGGCTCTCCACGGCATGGCGCACATCACCGGCGGCGGCCTGGTCGAGAACATCATCCGCGTCGTCCCGGACGGCCTCGGCCTCGCACTCGACAGCACCACGTGGCATCTGCCGCCGGTATTCGACTGGCTGCAGCGTGAGGGCAATATTGCACAAATGGAAATGTGGAGAACATTCAACTGCGGCATCGGGTACTGCGTGATCGTCGCGCGCAACGACGAATCGGCGACAATTGCGGCGCTGGCACGACTCGGACTGCCGGCGCGTACCATCGGCGAAGTCGTGCCGGCGCGCGACGCCGAGCGCGTGCACATAGCCTGATGCTGCGCCGGCGCTGAAATACAGATCCGGCCCGCGCGCAGCCTGCAACCTTGACTCTTCAGCCCTTGCCCGTCGTCGTGCTTGCTTCCGGGCGCGGCAACACGTTCGCTGCGCTGCTCGCCGCGCAGAGCGACGCACGGCTGCCGATCGAAATCCGCGCGTTGTTGTCCGACCGGCGCACGGCGCCGGCTCTCGAAATCGCCGAAAGCCGCGGCATTCCGGCGGTGGCGCTGCGTCCGCGTGACTTTCCCGACCGGCCCGATTTCGACCGCGCGCTGTTCGCGCGCGCCGCCGGATTCGAGCCGGCCCTGATCGTGCTGGCCGGGTACATGCGCGTCATCGATGCCGGCGTCGTCGCCGGATGGCTCGGCCGCATGATCAACCTGCATCCGTCCCTGCTGCCGAAGTACCCGGGCCTCGACACCTACGCCCGCGTGCTCGAGTGCGGCGACGCGACGTTCGGCGCCAGCGTTCACTATGTCACCGATCAGCTCGATGGCGGGCCGGTGATCTCGCAGGTGGTCCTGCCCGTCATGGCCGGCGACACGCCGGATTCGCTCGCCGCGCGCCTGCGACCGGCCGAACAGGCTCTGCTGATCCGGACCGTGGGCCTGATCGCCGCCGGCCGGGTAACCCTTGGGCCCGACGGCGTCGAACTCGACCGACGCCCTCTGCCGGCACCGCTGCGGATGGAGCCCGATCGCGGATTTGCCGGCTTGTGACGGCCTACCTGTCCGCGCGGACCATGCGTTGCTAAGCTGCGCGGATTATGCCCACGGATCGGTGCCGCAAGCGCCTTTCCTGCGCGGGCAGCATCGGCCATCGGGCCGGAAACAAGGGGGTTCAATGTTGCGTGCGGCCTGGCTGTTGCTGGCCCTGGTGTCTGCTGTCTTCGCCGGCGAAGCGGACCTGTCGCGCATGCGCCATCTGTCCGATGCCGCGCCGGCGCAGGCGCTGGACGAGGGACGCAAGCTGCTCGACGGCGGCAAGCTCAGCGATGATTCCGCCCAGGCGCGCGAAGTGCTGCGCTGGATGGGACGCGCTGCGATCGTCCAGTCGGACGACGCGGCGATCGCCGAGGTCGTCCTGCGTCTCGACGGACTTGCGCAAACGCATGGCGACAGCGTGGCGAAAGCCTATGCCGGCTTCCTGCGCGCGCAGCGCCTGCAGACGCAGAATCGCGCCCGCGATGGCCTGGCCGAGGCGCTGAGCAGCGCCGACCTGCTGCAGGAATCCAAGGACCCCCAGCTGCTCGCTTTTTCCGACTACAACCTCTGCGACGCCTACTACGAGGTCGAGGAATTCGCACGGGCGCTGCCGTTCTGCCTGCACGCAAGAGAACGTTGGCATGAGGCCGGGGATGCATACGGCGAAGCGAGCGCGATCAACCTCGAAGCCGCCGTGCGCTTCAACCAGAACGACAACGATGCCGCCATCGGGCTGCTCAAGGATGCGCGCAGCCGCTTCGAAGCGCTCGGCGAGGATTCGAAGGTCGTCTCGGTCGACGACAATCTCGCGCGCCTGTACCTCGAGCAGAAGCGTCCCGCCGAAGCGCTCGAACTCGCACGCCGCGCCTACACGATCGATCGGGCGACCGGGCGGACCCTGTTCGCGATTCTCAGCCGCGCCAACATCGCGCGCGCGTTGAGCGCGCTCAACCGCCACGCCGAAGCACAGACAGAAATCGCCGCGGACGTGGCCGAAACACGCGAACGCAAGCTCACCTCGAGCCTGCCCGACCTGCTCGACGCGCAAAGCCGCATTGCCGAGGCGGCCGGCGACCTGCCGCTGGCATTGAAGTCGCTGCGCGAATCCACCGATCTGGACCAGAACGCGCCGAAGCAGGCCGGCGCGGTTTCGATTTCCGATCTCGAATCACGCTTCGCGGCGCGCGAGAAGGAATTGCAAATTCGCGAGCTCGAGCACGCCAATCGCGTCAAACAGGTCGAACTCGCGGCGGCGAACGCGCAAGCGCTGCGGCACGAGGACGAACTCGCTCGACAGCGCCTGATCCTGATCGGAGCCGTTGTCGGTCTGCTCGCGCTGGCGGTCATCGTCACGCTGTTGCTGCTGCTGCTGCGTGCACTGCGTCGCCATGGCGCGGAACTCAGTGAGCAGGCCTTGCGCGACCCGTTGACGGGCGTCGACAACCGGCGCGCACTGTTCGCGCACCTGCGTGGCCTGCTCGGCATGCCGATTCCCGCACAAGCGCATGCCCTGTTGCTGGTCGATCTCGATCATTTCAAGCGCGTCAACGACAGTCTTGGCCATCCGGCGGGCGATGCCGTGCTCGTCGCGGTCGCGCGCAAGCTTCAGGACGCGCTGGGCGAACGCGGCACACTGGCGCGCCTCGGCGGAGAGGAATTCGCCATCGTGCTGTCCGCCGCGGGGCGCGACGCGGCGCTGGACCTTGCTGAGGAACTGCGCGATGCAGTGGCCGAGGTCGCGGTCGCAAACATCATCGCCGCCGGTCAGGTCACGGCGAGCATCGGCGTCGCCTTGTTCGATGGCCGCGGCAGCCTCGATGACTGGATGCGTGCCGTCGACCGCGCGCTCTACGCCGCGAAGGCACGCGGCCGCAATTGTGTCGTCGAGGCGACCAGCGTGCGCGTCGGCGTAGCTTGACGCCGGGCAGGAGCCCAAGTGCCGCGGAGGCCAGGGATGGCCGAGAGAGGCCGCCGGGCAGGAGCCCAAGTGCCTCGGAGGCCAGGGATGGCCGAGAGAGGCCGCCAGGCAGGAGCCCAAGTGCCGCGGAGGCCAGGGATGGCCGAGAGAGGCCGCCAGGCAGGAGCCCAAGTGCCTCGGAGGTCAGGGATGGCCGAGAGAGGCCGCCGGGCAGGAGCCCAAGTGCCTCCTATTGATCGCTGTCAGAGACAAGCGCGAACGAACCGCCGACGCCAGAGGTCTCTGCAGCGTGAGCGCCGTGCGCACCGGCGGCGAGCATGGCGCTCAGCACCAGCCAGCCGAGCACGTAGGCGAAGCGCCACGTTGTGCGCGGAGAAATCGTCTTCACTGAAGAGCTGATGGATTGAAGTTCTGCTCTCATCGTAGGGTCCACCCGGGAAAAATCGTACTCACCCATGTCATAACGAGGTCCCACGCGAAAGCGGACATCGAGGGGCTCAAAATCCGGTGTCAGTGAGTCCTTAGCTCGTGCGGTTCGGTTCAGCTTGCAAATGGCAGACTGCTGCGCCTTGATTGATCGAAATGGAGCCTCTGATGCACTCTTTTTCCCTCCGGCGCGCCGCGGGCCTGCTGTTGCTGGCTTGCTCCGGCTTTGCCGGCGCCGCCGAATCCGCGCCCCTGCAGCCCTTTCAGGCCGACTACCAGGTACTGCGCAACGGCAAGGAGTTGGGCCACGCCACACTTACCCTGCGCGAAGCCGGCAACGGCAACTGGGAGTTCAGCAGCCAGACCACGGGCACCAAGGGCATGGCCAGCATGCTCGGGCTGGACGTGCTGGAGAAATCCACGTTTCGCTGGCGCGACGGCATGCCGGAAGGGTTGCAGTATCGCTACTCGCAACAGGCAGCGATCAAGTCGCGTGAGCGCAGCACCGATTTCGACTGGAGCGCAAGGCAGGCGGTAAGCCACGATGGCAGCAGCACTTCAACGGCGCCGCTGCAGGGTTCGGCGATGGACCGGAACCTCGTCACGCTCGCGCTGATGGCGAAGCTGAAGAACGGCGCGCAGGATCTGGCCTTTCCGGTTGTCGACAAGGACCACGTTTCGACACAGCGCTACGCAACCGGAACGCACGAGACGCTGCCGCTGCCCGCGGGCACGATCGAGGCGGTCCGTGTCGATCGTCAGCGCGACGACAACAAGCGCACGACGACCAGCTGGTTCGCGCCGCAGCGCAACTGGCTGCCGGTGCAGATCGAGCAGGTCGAAAAGAACGGCGAGACGATCACGATGCGGCTGGCTTCAGGACACTAATCGCCTGCCGCGCGCACCGGTGGCTGGCTGGCTGCAAGCGGACGGCGGTCCGATGACCACCCCAGCCCTCGCCTTCAACTGGGCAACCGGCGGATCTTCGCGCCGAGCGTGCCGAGCTTTTCCTCGATGCACTCGTAGCCTCGGTCGATGTGATAGATACGATCGACGGTCGTGTCGCCCTTGGCGACGAGACCGGCGAGCACGAGGCACGCCGAAGCGCGCAGGTCGGTTGCCATCAGCGGCGCGCCGGACATCTGGTCGACGCCCTTGATCACGGCGGTCTTGCCCTCGAGGCGGATGTCGGCGCCGAGGCGCTCGAGTTCGTGCACGTGCATGAAGCGGTTCTCGAACACGTTCTCGGTGATCGTACCGACGCCTTCGGCGATGCTGTTCAACGCCGAGAATTGCGCCTGCATGTCGGTCGGGAACGCCGGGTACGGCGCGGTTGTGATATCGACGGCTTTGGGCCGCCGGCCATGCATGTTGATCTCGATCGAGTCCTCGCTGGTGTTGATCTCGGCGCCGGCCTCCTCGAGCTTCTGCAGCACTGCATCGAGCGTTTTCGGCCGCGCACGCTTGGCCAGCACTCGCCCACCGGTGATCGCGCCGGCGACGAGAAACGTGCCCGTCTCGATACGGTCCGGCAGCACGTCGTAGTCGGTGCCGTGCAGGCGTTCGACGCCGTCGATCACGATCGTGCTCGTGCCGGCGCCGGAAATCTTGCCGCCCATCGCGTTGATGCAATTGGCCAGATCGACGACTTCGGGTTCCTGCGCGGCATTCTCGATGACGGTCGTGCCGCTGGCGAGCGCTGCCGCCATCATGATGTTTTCGGTGCCCGTCACCGTGACCAGGTCCATCACGACGCGCGCACCCTTCAGGCGCTTGGCGCGTGCCTTGATGTAGCCGTTCTCGACAGTGACTTCGGCGCCGAGCGCCTGCAATCCCTTGATGTGCAGGTTCACCGGGCGCGAGCCGATCGCGCAGCCGCCGGGCAGCGACACGTCGGCCTCGCCGAAGCGCGCGACGAGCGGCCCGAGCACGAGAATCGACGCGCGCATCGTCTTGACCAGATCGTACGGCGCAAAATAACGGTTGGCCGGGCGCGGATCGACGTGGATGCGCATGCGCTCGTCGATGGTCAGCTGCACGCCCATCTGGCCGAGCAGTTCCATCGTCGTCGTCACATCGTGCAGGTGCGGCACGTTGCCGATCATCACCGGTTCGTCGGCGAGCAGAGTCGACGCCAGGATCGGCAGCACCGCATTCTTCGCGCCGGAAATCCAGACGTCGCCGTTGAGCGGTTCGCCTCCTGAAATTACGATTTTGGCCATGGTCTTGGGGAGTCGGGAGTCGGGAGTCGGGAGTCGGGAATCGGGAATCGGAAACAGCAGGAAGAATGCACCTCAGCCGCTCTCACGATTCCCCATTTCCGATTCCCGATTCCCTGCTTCATCCGGCGTCATCGTCTTCAGCGACAGCGCATGAATTGCACCGCCCATGAGATCGCCCAGCGTCGCGTAGACAAGCCGGTGGCGGGCCAGCGGCAGCTTGCCCGCGAACGCAGAGGCAACCACGGTCGCCTCGAAATGCACGCCGTCGGCGCCGCTGACTGCGGCCTTGGCGCCGGGCAGGCCCTGTTCGATCAGAGTCTTGATGGTGTCGCTGTCCATATTGGGGGCGAATTGTGGCGGCGCGCGGGCGCCTGCCGCTGCGGCGGCCGGCATCGTCAGGATGCCGGGTACGTTACAATAGGACCGCACATGGTACTTAAAAACCCCGGCCACAGATACGTGGGCGGGCAGAATCTTTCGGATGCCCTTTGTCCCAATTCGCGATGAACGCCCGTATCCAGCCTCTTGTTCCGAGCTCCGCGCTGACCAATCCGAAGCTCGACGCGGACGCCCTGCGGCGCAGCGCGTTGACCGTGGTCGGCATCGAGGCGCGCGCGATCGAAGTGCTCGAGTCGCGCATCGACGACAGCTTCCTGCGCGCCTGCCAGATGATGTACGAATGCACCGGCCGCGTCGTCGTTTCCGGCATGGGCAAGTCCGGGCACATCGCGCGCAAGATCGCCGCGACGCTCGCATCGACCGGCACGCCGGCCTTTTTCGTCCATCCCGGCGAGGCCAGTCACGGCGACCTGGGCATGATCACGAACAAGGATGTGGTCCTGGCGCTGTCGAACTCCGGCGAGACCGACGAGCTGCTGACGATCCTGCCGGTGATCAAACGCCAGGGCAACCCGCTGATCGTGATGACCGGCAACCCCGGATCGTCGCTGGCAACGATGGGCGACGTGCATCTCGACGTCAGCGTGCCGGAAGAAGCCTGCCCGCTCGGCCTCGCGCCGACCGCGAGCACGACCGCGGCGCTGGTCATGGGCGATGCGCTGGCCATAGCGCTGCTCGAAGCGCGCGGGTTCACCGACGAAGACTTCGCCCGCTCACACCCGGCCGGCACGCTCGGCCGGCGCCTGCTGCTGCACATCGCCGACATCATGCACACCGGCGACACGATCCCGAGTATCAGGGCCGACGCGAGCCTGTCCGACGCGCTGGTCGAAATGACGCGCAAGGGACTGGGCATGACGGCGATCGTCGATGCCGACGGCCAGTTGCTCGGCGTGTTCACCGACGGCGACTTGCGCCGTGCGGTGGACAACGACAACGTCGACCTGCGCACCACGCCGGTGACTGCGTTGATGACCGTCAACCCGAAGACGATCGCCGCGGACAAGCTCGCCATCGAGGCGGCCCGGCTGATGGAAGCGCACAAGATTCATGCGCTGCTCGTCGTCGATGCCGGCGAGCGCGTCGTCGGCGCGTTGAATATCCACGACTTGCTGCGCGCGCGGGTGGTCTAAGAGCCGGGAATCGAAAATAGGGAATCGCTAACAGAGATTCGTTATCCTCCTGCCGACTCCCCATTTCCGATTTCCGATTCCCGTCCCCAATGCCCTACCCCGACCTCACCGCCGTCCCGGCCGACATTCGCGAACGCGCAGCGCGCGTGAAGCTTGCGCTGTTCGACGTCGACGGCGTGCTGACCGACGGGCGTCTTTTGTATACCGACGACGGCCGCGAACTGAAGGCGTTCCATGTGCATGACGGGCTTGGGCTCAAGCGCCTGATCGCGAACGGCATCGAAGTCGGCATCATCACCTCGCGCATGAGCCACATGGTCACCGAACGCACGGCCGAGCTCGGCATCGCCCACGTCTACCAGGGCCAGACCGACAAGCTGGCCTGCTACGAAGGACTGATCCACGCGCTCAAGCTCGAGCCCGGCCAAACCGCGTATTGCGGCGACGATCTTCCCGATCTGCGCGTCATGGCTCGCGTCGGCCTGTCGATTGCCGTCGCCAATGCCCAGCCGGTAGTCGCCGAACGGGCGCATTGGCACACGCAGCGGCGCGGCGGGGAAGGTGCGGTGCGCGAGGTTTGCGACCTGCTGCTCGCGGCGCAAGGCAAGAGCGAGAACGAACTGGCGCACTTCGTCTGATGGACCGCCGCACGTACCTCACCATAGCGATACTGGCCGTGATCGCGCTCGCGACGCAGGCGCTGGTCTGGGTATTCGTGCCGCGCGAGACCGAGAACACCTTCGTCGGCCCCCCGCGCTCCGACTATACGCTCGGCAATTTCACGCTCGATGCGCTCGACGAGCAGGGCCACCATTCGTTCACCATGATTGCACCGCGCCTCGCGCGCAAGGAAGACGATGGGTCGATCTACGTGACCGCACCCAACTATGAAATCGTGGACAATAGCGGCAACTTGTGGAAGGGCAAGTCGGAATCGGCCTGGGTCAATCACGATGGCACGATCATGAAGCTCGACGGCGACGTCGACATGCATCGCATCGAGACCGAAAAGGTCACGCCGGTGCAGCTGCTCACCCGCGACCTGACCGTGACGAGCGATCCGAAAAACAAGGACGATCCGAAACAGCAGCGCGAGCGCAAGATGGAAACCGATGCGCTGGCCACGATCATCGATCCACAGACGGTCGCTCACGGCGTCGGCATGAAGACCGACATGACACTGAAGACCATCGAGTTCCTGTCCGAATTCCATTCGACCACGCAACCGGGGAAATTGCGATGAACCAAAGAAAGCCCAGACAATTCCAGTTGCGGCTGCAGCTGCTCGGCGTGCTGCTCGCTCTGCCGGCGCTGCACGGCTGGGCGCTGTCGTCCGACAACGACCAACCGATGGACGTCACGGCGAACCATCAGAAGAGCGCGCAAAGCAAGACCGGCGCGGCGAACGACCCCGACATCACCGACCTCGACGGCAACGTGATCATCACGCGCGGCTCGATCAAGATCCTCGCCGACCACGCACGCATCTACCAGATTCCGTCGGGCGCGAAGGATCCGAACGCCGGCAAGTTCTCGCACATGGTGCTGACCGGCAAGCAGGCGCACATGCAGCAGGTACACGACGGCGACTGCGGCCTGATGACGGCCGACGCGAACACGATCGACTACAAGCCGCTGACCAACCTGGCCGAGCTGACCGGCGGCGTCAAGGTCGTCCAGGCCGGGCGCGGCGAGTCGCACAGCGAGCACATGATCTACAACACCGACACCGGCGACATGGAGGCAGGCGATACTTCGTCGTCCAGCCGCGTGCACATGGTCATGGAACCGAAAGGCGCAACGCCGGCACCGCGCACCGACAACTGTGGATTCCCGGGCACGCCGAAAGCAAAAAAGACGGCGCCGGAAGCCGCGCCGAAATCCTGATGCTGAGCGCGGTCGGCCTGCAGAAGAGTTTCCGCGGGCGCCGGGTCGTCCGCGATTTCGATTTCCGCCTCGATCAGGGCGAAGTCGTCGGCTTGCTCGGTCCGAACGGCGCCGGCAAGACGACCACGTTCTACATGGTCGTCGGCCTGATCGGCGCGGATGCCGGCCGCATCACGCTGGACAAGAGCGACATCACGCAGATGCCGATGCATGCGCGCGCGCGGCTGGGCGTCGGCTACCTGCCGCAGGAGCCGTCCGTGTTCCGCCGCCTGACCGTCGCCGAAAACGTGCTGGCGATTCTCGAACTGCGCCGCGATCTGGATGCATCCGGGCGGCGCGCGGAGCTCGAGTCCCTGCTCGACGAGCTGCAGATCGCCCACATCGCCGATAGCAAGGGCGTGAGCCTGTCCGGCGGCGAGCGCCGTCGCGTCGAGATAACGCGGGCGCTGGCGGCGAAGCCGCGCTTCATGCTGCTCGACGAACCGTTCGCCGGTATCGATCCGATCTCGGTCGTCGAGATCCAGCGTATCGTGCGCCAGCTCAAGGCACGCGGCATCGGCATCCTGATCACCGACCACAACGTGCGTGAGACGCTCGGCATTTGCGATCGTGCCTACATCATGAACGACGGCGCAGTGCTGGCGAAGGGATCGCCGCAGGATGTACTCGCCAACGACAAGGTGCGCGAGGTTTATCTCGGCGCGGAATTCCGCATGTGAGTGCGCTTGCGCGTGAGGAGTTCGGGCGGTGGGCAAGACGAGCGCCACGCCATTTCTGCCAACCCGATGTCCCGATTCCGAGACGGTCAGGGTGCGCACGAATTGACCCAGTATAACCCCTTTCCGACGATTGACTTACGTCGGGGTTCCGGAGCTATCCTTCAGTCCCGGGCGTCCTGCTTCGGGACCGGAATCTGAGAAAAGTGAAGCCCGCCCTACAACTTCGACTACATCAGCAGCTTGCCCTGACGCCGCAATTGCAGCAGGCGATCCGGTTGCTGCAGCTGTCCAGCGTCGAGCTGGAGATGGAACTGCGCGAAGCGCTGGAGTCCAATCCGCTGCTCGAGTTGTCGGAAATCGAGGGCGAAGATGGCGAGGACGGTGAGGCCGCCGAATTCGCCGGCGCCGAAGCACCAGTCAACGGCGAACCCCCGGCCGCCGAAACCGCCTCATCGACCGACGACAGCCGCGACGATCAGCGCCGCGAAGAGCTCAACGGCGACAGCAGCCTGGACTTCGAGTTCAGCCGCAACGACTACGGCTCGCACGCCTCGGACGACAACGACGACTACGAATCGCAGGACCAGGAACCCGAAGACCTGCGCGATCACCTGCTGTGGCAGTTGAATCTTTCGCCGCTGTCGCCGCGCGACCGCGCGATCGGCGCGACGATCATCGAAGCAATCGACGACGACGGTTACCTGCACGAGACCAGCGAGACCCTGCGCCAGAATCTGGCCAGCCTGCACCATGTCAGCGTCGAGGAAGTCGAGGCGATCCGGCACCGCATCCAGCATTTCGATCCGCTCGGAGTCGCAAGCCGCACGTTGAGCGAGTGCCTGCGCGCGCAGCTCGACGTGTTCGACATCGCCACGCCGGGCTGGGCGATTGCGCGCGAGCTCGTCACGCACCACCTGGAAACGCTGGCGCGCAATGACCGCGCACGGCTGGCGCGGCAGCTGCACGTCGGCGCGGCGGAGCTCGACACCGCGATCGCGCTCGTGCGCTCGCTCGATCCCAAGCCGGGCGCGCAGATCAACCCGGGCAAGGCCGAGTATGTGGCACCGGATGCCTACGCGTTCCGTCGCGCCGGCCGCTGGCAGGTTTCGCTGAGCCCGAATTGCCAGCCCAAACTCAGCATCAATGCGCACTACACCTCGCTGATGGCACGCGCACAGCGCGACGACGCGAGCTACCTGCGCGGCCAATTGCAGGAAGCACGCTGGCTGATCAAGAGCCTGCAGACGCGCGCCGAGACGATGCTCAAGGTGGCGACCGCCATCGTCCGCTCGCAGACGGCCTTCCTCGACTTCGGCCCCGAAGCGATGCGCCCGCTCGTCCTGCGCGACATCGCCGAACAGATCGGCATGCACGAATCGACCGTATCGCGCATGACCACGCGCAAGTACCTGCATACCCCGCGCGGCACGTTCGAGTTCAAGTATTTCTTCTCCTCGGGTGTATCGACGATCGACGGCGGCGCCGCTTCGGCAACCGCAATCCAAGCGATGATCCGCAAGTTGATCGGCGAGGAAGCACCGACCCGGCCGATGTCCGACCAGGCGCTTGCCGTCGAGTTGAACCGTCGCGGCATCGAGGTGGCGCGCCGCACGGTCGCGAAATACCGCGAGGCGCTGCACATTCCGTCATCCAACGAACGCAGCCGTTTCGGCTGAAGGAGTCAAGCCAGAGGAACCCGACGACGATTTGAAGGTCTCAAGCTATGCCCGCCGCGAAAGGCGCGTCATGCGTCTGCGACGGGTTGTAACCCTAGCACTCGAGGAGATTGTCATGCAGATTCAAGTCAGCGGTCACCAGGTATCCGTCACCCCCGCCCTGCGCGACTATGTTGCCGACAAATTCACCCGCATTGTCCGGCACTACGACCATCTGCATGACGTAACCGTCACCTTGAGCCTTGAAAAGCTGCTGCACAAAGCCGAAGCCACGCTGCGCTGCGCCGCCAGCAAGACCATTCACGCCGATGCGCGCGCCGCCGACATGTATGCGGCAATCGACGCGCTCGCCGACAAGCTCGACCGACAGGTCAAGAAGCACAAGGAAAAACTCACCAGCCATCATCGCGACGATGCGCGCGAGGTGCGTCATGGCGACACCCAGCCGTAGGGTGCGCTGAGGCGTTCGACGACGCACGGCGGCAGCACTATCGGAAAAAAAAGCGCAGTAGCGGCCGACGCTGAACTCGCTGATGGGCACAGATCGGCGCGAACGACGACCTCGATTTGCGCCCTGCCCGCGGATTCGCCCGCCCGCGATGAATCCGCGGGAGTCCATGCCCGGAAGGTCCGGGCCCTGCGGTGTCGAATAGACGTTCGTCAGCAGCGTTGACCGTCTGACAGCAAACGCCGTCCGCGCTGGAGCAGGCCGCGGAGCGCAATTTGCTGGCAAAATGACGGCGTCTCTGCCAGATTTGACGCATGGAACGCCTGACCGCACGCGAACTGTTCGACAAGGTGAGCGCCCGCCTGGCGCTGCGCTGGGTTGCCGGCCAGCAGGGCGAAGGTCGCGCCATCGTGCCGGCGGAAAAGCAGTCGCGGCGCCCCTCGCTGGTCGGCTATCTCAACACCATCTATCCCAACAAGATCCAGATCATCGGCAGCGAGGAACTGGCCTGGCTCGATGCGCTGGATTCGCGCCAGCGCTGGGAGATGATCCAGAAAATCGTCGGTTTTCAGCCGACCGCGCTGATCGTCACCAAGGATCAGCCGGTGCCCTCCGATCTGCGCGACGCGGCGAATGAAAACGCCACGCCGGTCTGGCTGAGCAGCCAGCGCGGACATGAACTGCTGACCTATTTGCAGTATCACCTCGTGCGCATGCTGGCACGGCGTGTCACGCTGCACGGCGTGCTGATGGAGGTCTATTCGATCGGCGTGTTGATCACCGGCGAATCGGGTTCCGGCAAAAGCGAACTTGCGCTCGAACTGATTACGCGTGGCCACCGCCTCGTCGCCGACGATGCACCGGAGTTCATGCAGATCGCACCGGACGTCATCGACGGCACTTGTCCGGAAATGCTGCAGGACCTGCTCGAGGTGCGCGGCCTGGGCATTCTCAACGTGCGCGAGATGTTCGGCCACACGGCGGTGAAACCGTCGAAGTACCTGCGCCTGGTAGTGCACCTGGTCACCACGCCGCGCTCGCAACCGATCGAGCAGGGCGGCCTGGAGCGCATCTTCGGTGACAACAGCTACCGCGAAGTCCTCGATACCAAGGTGCCGCAGACCACGATTCCGGTGGCACCGGGCCGCAACCTCGCCGTGCTGGTCGAGGCCGCCGTGCGCAACCACGTGCTGAAGACCAAGGGCATCGACCCGGCACAGACCTTCCTCGACAGGCAGGCGCACCAGATGCGCCGCCAGCCGCCCTGGTAACCGTGCGCATGACTCCAGCCGGGGAAAGCACCACTGCGCAAAATGCCGCAACGCGTCTGGTCGTCGTCAGCGGCATGTCCGGCTCGGGCAAGACCATAGCGCTGCGCACGCTGGAGGACCTCGACTACTACTGCGTCGACAATCTGCCCAGCGCGCTGATGCCGGCGTTCGTCGATGCAGTGACGCAGGCGCAACCCGGTCTTCATCCGCGCCTTGCCGTCGGCATCGACGTGCGCAATCGCGCCGAAGATCTGCACCGGCTCCCGGAAATTCTCGCCGGCCTGGCCCGCCGCGGCATCGAGCACCGCCTGATCTTCCTCGATGCGCGCGACGACGTGCTGTTCAAGCGCTATTCGGACACGCGCAGGCGCCACCCGCTCACCGGCGAGGGCCTGTCGCTGAGCGACGCGATCGCACGCGAGCGCAGCCTGCTCGAGCCGGTCATGTCGATCGCCGAACGCGTGATCCACACCAGCGACCTCAACGTGCACCAGCTGCGCCGGCTGATCGCCACCGAACTGGGCATGGCCGGCGGCCCGCTGTCGCTGCTGTTCGAATCGTTCGCCTACAGGCGCGGCGTGCCGCCCGACGCCGACTTCGTATTCGATGCACGCTGCCTGCCGAATCCGCACTGGGATGCGCGCCTGCGCCCGCTGTCCGGCAAGGACGCGCCGGTGCGCGAATGGCTCGCGGACAAGCCCGAAGTCGCGCTGTACCTCGAGGATGTACAACGGTTTCTCGACACCTGGCTGCCGCGCTTCGAGGCCGACAACCGTTCCTACGTCACGATCTGCATCGGTTGCACCGGCGGCCGGCACCGTTCGGTCTACCTGTGCGAACGCCTGGCCGAACACTTTCGCACCACGCGCGAACAGGTGCTGACGTTTCACCGGGAGCTGGAATGACCGTCGGCATTCTCCTGCTCACCCACGAGGAAATGGGCGCCGCGCTCATTGCCACCGCGCATCACATCCTCGGGCGCATGCCGATGACCGTCGAAGCGCACGCAATTCCGCCCGGCAGCGACGCCGAGGTCGCGCTGGCCGAAACGCTCGCGCATGCGCGCAAGCTCGACGCCGGCGATGGCGTGCTGGTCCTGACCGACGTCTACGGCGCGACGCCGAGCAATGTCGCGGACAAGCTGACGGCACATGGTATTTCCATCCACCGCGTGTCCGGGCTCAACCTGCCGATGCTGCTGCGCGTGCTGAACTACGCCGAACAACCGCTGGGCGAACTGGCCCAGACCGCGGCGCACGGGGGCCGAACCGGGATCAGGATCGACGATGCTTGAACGCGAGATCACGATCAGCAACAAGCTTGGCTTGCATGCGCGCGCATCGGCCAAGCTCGTGCAACTGTTGCAGGGCTATCAATGCAATGCATTCCTCATCCATCGTGGTCGCGAGATCAATGCCAAGAGCATCATGGGCGTCATGATGCTCGCCGCTGGCGTCGGCTCGACAATCACGCTGCGCACCGAGGGTGCCGATGAAGAAGCTGCACTGAACGACATGGCTGCATTGTTCGAGCGCAAATTCGACGAAGGCGCATGAGCACGCGCATCGTCATAGCCGGTGTCGCCGCCGCACGCGGCATGGCGCTCGGCCGCGCGCGCCTGGTGCAACCGAGCCAGCCGCAGGTCGACAGGCGTCCGTTGCCGGAAGGCGAAGTCGAGGCCGAAGTCGCACGACTGGACGTCGCCCTGATCGCCGCGCGCGAGGAAATGCACCAATTGCGCGGCAAGCTGCACGGCGCGCTGGCACGTGAAGTCGGCGAGTTCATCGACGCCCACAGCCTGATTCTCGAGGACCCCGAGCTGATCGGCGGCCTCTATGACCTGGTCCGGCAGGGTCGCTTTCGCGCAAGCGCCGCACTGCAGATGCAGCGTGACCGCGTAGTCGCGGCGTTCGACGCTCTGGACGATCCCTACCTGCGCAGCCGGCGCGAGGACGTCGATCACGTGATCGGGCGCGTGCAGGCAGTGCTGGCACGCGACACCACGCCGGCGGAGCGGCAGATCGCCTCGCGCGTCGGCAGCGTGCTGGTCAGCGACTCGATCGCCCCGGCAGAACTCGCCCATCTGACCGAACACGGCGTGCTCGGCGTGATCACGACCGGCGGCAGCGCGTTGTCGCACAGCGCTATCCTCGCGCGCAGCATGCGCCTGCCGATGGTGGTCGGTGCGCACGAGGCGCTCAAGCACCTCAGCGACGACGATCTGGTGCTGGTCGACGGCAGTCATGGCGAGGTGGTCGTCCATCCGACCGCTCAGGACCTCGCCCGCTACCGCCAGTATCAGCGCGAGCAGGCGCGCAGTAGCGAAGCGCTGCAGCGCCTCAAGCACGCGCGCACGCTGACCTCGGACGGCACGGAAATCCACTTGTACGCCAACGCTGAGATGTCGGCCGACATCGTGCAGGCGCGTGCGCTCGGGTCCGCCGGTATCGGCCTTTATCGTACGGAGTTCCTGTTCCTGCAGCGCCGTGAAGTGCCCGACGAGGAGGAGCAGTTCGCTGCCTATCGCGACGTCGTACTCGGCATGGGCGGCATGCCGGTTACCATCCGCACTCTCGACCTCGGTGCGGACAAGGCCGACGGCACCGGCATCGCACTGGGCCGCGAACCCAACCCTGCGCTCGGCGTGCGCGGCGTGCGCCTTTCGATGGCGCATCCGCAGCTGTTCGCCACGCAGCTGCGTGCAATCCTGCGCGCGGCAAACTTCGGCCGCGTGCGCATTCTCGTACCGATGGTCACTACCTGCGAGGAAGTGGTCGCAACACGGAAGCTGGTCGCGGACTGTGCGAGGCAACTGCGCTCGAGCGGCCACGAAATTACCGACCACTATGAATTCGGGGCGATGATCGAGGTTCCGGCCGCCGCGATCGCGCTGCCGTCGATGATCCGCCACCTCGACTTCGTTTCGATCGGCACCAACGACCTGACGCAGTACACGCTTGCCGTCGATCGCGGCAACGACGCGCTCGGCACGATGTACGATCCGCTGCATCCGGCCGTGCTGAAGCTGCTCGCGCAGATCATTGCCACCGCGCATCGCGCGCGCAAACAGGTCACGCTGTGCGGCGAAATGGCCGGCGAACCGCGCTACACCGCGTTGTTGCTGGCCCTGGGCCTGACCAGTTTCAGCATGCACCCCAGCTCGATGCTCGAAGTCCGCCAGGCGATCGGCAGGTGCGATCGCGCGGCGCTGCGCCGACAGGGCAGCGGTCTGCTGCGCGCGCAGACGCGCGCCGGCATCGAACGTGTCCTCAAGCGCATGAACAAATGAGCGTCGGGGCCTCTCCCCTCGCGGGACGCACGCCGCATTCCCCGGTGCCGTGGCATCATTGCGCGCTCGATTTTTGACCCCGCAGCCATGCTGAATCCTTCCCTGCACGATCGGCTCAACGAACTGGCCGCGCGATTCCAGCAACGCGAACCGTTCCGCCACGTCGTCATCGATGATTTTTTTTCCGCGGAGTACTGCTCGGCGCTGCTCGCGCAGTTTCCAACGTTCGAAAGCGGCAACACGCGCAACGAAGCCGGCGAACTCGGCAACAAATCGACGGTCAAGAAGATCCGCGGTATCGGCCCAGCCTATGCCGCGCTCGACGACGTACTGCAGACGCGCGAATTTCTCGACCTGATCGGCCGCATCACCGGCATCCCGGGCCTGCTCTACGACCCGTGGTACTTCGGTGGCGGCACGCATGAAAACCGCAACGGCCAGGACCTCGACGCGCACGTCGACTTCAACAAACATCCGATCGAGCGCTGGCACCGCCGCCTGAACCTGATCGTATATCTCAATCCCGCCTGGGATGATGCGTGGGGCGGTTCGCTGCAGCTGCACTCCGATCCTCACGCACGCGACGATCGCGTCACCACGATCACGCCGCTGTACAACCGTGGCGTCATTTTCGAGACCACAGAGTGGAGCTGGCACGGCTTCCCACGCATGGCTCTGCCCGGCAATAAGAGTGGTCTATCGCGAAAATCGATCGCACTATACTTCTACACAGTCGACCGGCCTGCCGAAGAACTTGCCGACACGCATTCGACCATCTACGTCGATCAACCGCTGCCGCAGCGCTTCCGCGAGGGACTGACGCTGAAAGCGAATGACGTCGAGGAGTTGCACGCGCTGCTGGCGCGGCGCGGCCAGCACAACCAGCGGCTGTACCGCGACATCACCGCGCTGACGAAGCAACTCGACGACGCACAAATCGCCCTGCGGCGCGGGCTGCTCGGCCGCCTCTACTATTTCGCGCAACGGTTTCTTGCGCGATGACGGCAGTGGCAGTGACCAAGGCAGGCACGCCGGTGCGATTGCGAAGCGCTGGTGTCGAGCGCGTGCTGTGTGTGTCGGCGGGCTCGACACTGGGTTTCGGCATCAGCGCGAATGCCGCGTGTGCCGCGCTCGGAATTGCCGGTGTCCCGATTTTTTTGCCTTGGAGGGCAGATTTTCATGCGCAGCGAGGCGGTCAAAGGCGTGCCGGTGAGTCCGTGACCGATCCGCATGAAAACATGGCCGGCTACTGCCGAGCGGAACTGGCCGCGCATGCGCTGGAGAGCTTGGCCGGCCTGCAGCAGGCGTCATCCGCGAGCGCGGCGCCTCTGGCACGCCCGGCCTGATCGCTGCACTTCCCGCATGCATTCAGCCGCTCCGAGCCTCGACGAATTGCAGGCGCTTTTCGAAGCCAGCGGTGGCACCGAGACTGGCTATCTACGCGATCATTACGCGCGTTTCATCCAGACACGCGAACTGCTTCTGCAGCACTGGGTTCCCGCGCACGGTAGACGCATGCTCGATATCGGCGCGCACTGGCTGCACCAGACCCTGCTGTTCGCGATCGCGGGCTTCGAGGTGACCGCGCTCGACCTGCCCGCCACGCTCGACCAGGACAACGTACGCACGCTCGCTGCAGCGCATTCGATCCGGCTGCTGCCGAATCGCGACCTCGAACGGCCGGCGGCGCTGTCGGCGATCGCCGATGACACGTTCGACATCGTGCTGCTGGCGGAAGTCGTCGAACACCTCGCGTTCAATCCGGTCGAACTCTGGCGCGAGGTCCATCGTATCCTGCGTCCCGGCGGACGCGTCGTCATCACGACACCGAACTACTACGCGCTGCGCAGCCGCCTGCGCCAGTCGTGGCGGGCCGCCCGATTGCTTGGCGGCGGCATCTCCGTCGACCAGGTATTGTCGTTGCGCACGCACGGTCATCACTGGAAGGAATATTCGCGGCGCGAGCTCATCCGCTATTTCGCGCTGTTGTCGCCGGACTTCGCGTGCGGGCGTTTCGCCTACATGGAAAAACGCGGCACGCAACCGCTCCGACGCGGCATGGCGATCGTCCGCGCCATCGAGCGCATGCTTCCTCCGTTGCGGCCGGACATGTATCTCGAAGCCGTACTGTCGCGGAAGGATCGAGGCATCGTCATGCAACCGCACTGGTGACGTCGGTCTCGAGTCGTGACATCGACGGCCCAATCCCCTTATGCTTGCCATCGGGACCCACCGGATGGATTGATCGCACCATCGCCGCATCCACAAGCCGTGCGCAAACGGGTCACGCTGTGCGGCAAGTGCGATCGCACGGCTCTGCGCCGGCATCGAAACGCGTGCTGAAGCGCATGAACTCGATGGTCAAATAGCGACTGCGTAGCCCTCTGAGCGCAAACGCCACGTGTGGCATCATAGGCTCGCACTCCGGACCCGCCGCGCGCGGGGAGAGGAAGAACGTAATGATCGTCGGGTCGGGGCTGATCGCAAACGCTTTCGTCCAACACGCCAGCGCGCTCGATGACGTGTGCATCTATGCTGCTGGCGTTTCCAACTCATCCTGTCTTGATGAAGACGAGTTCGCACGCGAACGTCAGCGGCTGCAACTTGCCATCGGCAACGCCGGACGGAGGGTATTCGTCTACTTCAGCACCTGTAGTATCGATGACCCCTGGTCAAGAACCACGCGCTACGTCGCGCACAAGCGCGATATGGAATCGTTGGTTCGGACGCACGCGCCGTTTCTGATCATCCGCCTGCCGCAAGTCGCAGGCAGGACCCCAAACCCGCATACGCTGTTGAATCATCTGTATGCGCGAATACGCCGATCGGAAAGATTTGACCTGTGGCATCGTGCGAGTCGGAACGTGATCGATGTCGACGACGTCGCGAGTCTCGCCGTGGATTTGCTGCTGCACGAAAGGACCCGTTCAGAAACGATCAACATCGCCAATCCGAACAATTCGACAATGACCGAGATCGTCCGTACGCTCGAGCAGATCGCCCAACGTCGCGCGATCTGCAATCTCCTGGACCGGGGCGGAGAGTACACGATCGACACCTCGCGGATCGAGGCGTCGATCCAGAGATGTAAGATTCGATTCGACGAGACTTACCTGCTGAGAACCCTGACCAAATTCTATGCATAACCTCATCGCACCGAGCGTCGATGTCTCGATAGTCGTCCCCGTCTACGGCAGCGAAGCGATCCTTCCTCATCTTGTCGACAAAGTCCAGTCCGCGATGCGCGCCTCCCATGCGCCTGTCACCTACGAGCTGATCTTGGTCAACGACGTAAGTCCGGACGGTAGCTGGGAGGTCATCAAGCGACTCTCTGCACAATACGCGTTCGTCAAGGGAATATGCCTGACGAAAAATGTAGGACAGCACAACGCCACAATGGCCGGATTACGGCACGTCAAGGGCGAGATCGTCGTGATCATGGATGACGATCTCCAGCATCCTCCGGAGGCGATATTGTCGCTGATCGACGCAATACGTGCAGACTACGACGTCTGCTATACCGAGTATGCGAATCGACAGCATGAAATCTGGAAAAAGATTGGAAGCTGGTTCAACGATCGCGTCGCGACACTGCTGCTGAAGAAACCGCACGGATTGTATCTTTCGTCCTTCAAGGCGCTGCATCGCCGTATCGCCGATGAAATTGTCAAATACGATGGCCCCTACGCGTACGTGGATGGACTGATATTGGACGTCACGCGACGCATCACTGTCGTGACGATCCAGCACCAACAGCGCTTCCTCGGCAAAGGCAACTACGACTTACGTCGTTCTCTCTCGCTTTGGCTGAAAATGGCGACCAGCTTTTCGGTGTTTCCGCTCCGACTGGCAACCGCTCTCGGACTGTTGATGACCGCGATCAGCGCGATCGCTGTGACGACGATCATCGCCAGAAAACTCCTGCACCCCGAACTGCAAGCGGGCTGGGCATCGCTGATCGCGACAATTCTGTTCGTCGGCGGGATCCAGACGTTTTGTCTGGGGATGCTCGGCGAGTATTTGGGACGCGCCTACCTGAAGCTCAACAAGAAGCCGCAGTTCGTCATCCGCGAAATGGTTGGGGCGAATCTTAACGGCACCAACGCCAACACCTAGGGCCGGCGTCGCTGGCTCATGTTGAAGATCAGATATTTCTGCAGCGCGTATGACAGCAGCACGATCGGCGGGATCACCAGCGCGCCGGCAACATAGGCGTTGAAGCCACAAAGAAGGAAAACCTTGATCAGGGCGATATTGCTGAAGTAGATCAGGATCCAGAGCAGCACATATTTTGGAAAAAGCCGGCGCGACGTATTGTCGAATACGAATCTGCCTTGTGTCTGGAACGAAAAGGCGATTCCACACAGCAAGGCGATCAGGTTCGCGACAAAAAAGGCAAAGCCCAACCAGAGCGACAGCGCATATACCGAGTAGCTGAAACCGGTGTTCAACACGCCGACTAGCAGATACCGCACGAACTGATGGCGCAGCAGCGGCGTGAACTGCGACTTGATTCGCGCCATCGGCTTCAACGCGCCGCCCTGGAGTAGACCAGCTTTAGCTCGTGGAAAGTAAAATAGTCGCCGACGTATGCCCGATTGATCGGGAAGTACCGGGTTTTTGTCAGTTCGAATCCTTCGACTCGACGCAGGCCTTGAGTCTCGATAAATCGCTCGTCGACGAATGTCTTGTGCGTAACATCCGAGGCGTAGCCCTTGGCGCCGGGCACAATCGCGACGATCGTTTCGATTCCCAAACGCGAACAGGACCGCCACAGGGCGCGCATGACGCTCGCCACGTCCGCGAAGTGCTCCAGGACATGTGAGATGACCAGCGTCTTGTAGTAGTTCTCGCGAAACCCGGTCAGCGCAAAATCGTCGCTCGCTGCATCGTAGCCAAGCACATTCATGCCCTTGCTGCGCAAATGCTCGACCAGCACCGGGTTGATCTCGACGCCCAGCGATCCGGCGGGCAACCACGCCAGCAATTGTCCGGCGCCGCATCCCAGGTCGATCGTCGGTCCGTGCACGTCCTGCAATGCCTGGTCGAGATAAAACCGCTTGATCAACCGTCGCACAGGGTGCTTGCTGCGACGCAGTTGTTCAGCGGCGTAGGCGTGGTCGAACCCGGAAGCCGCTGTCATGGACGCGTCCTCGTCGTTTCGCCAACCTGGCCGGCACTCGCGCCGCCCCCGGTTGGACCCGCCTGCTTCGGCAACCACCACCAGTACGCGAGGCGCCGCAACTGCGCATTGACGCACGCCATCAGCGTGGCCATCGCCAGATCGATTCTGCCGATGCGACAGGCTGGATCGCGCGCGTACTTGCGCGCGAAATCCCGGAATTCCTGATATTGACGCCTGCCGATTGCGACACTCCACGAGCCTGCGGAAATACGGAACGTCGAGAGCAAGTCAGGAAGATAGTACGCGTCGCCCAGCTGCAGCACTCGAAACCAGTAGTCCAGGTCGATCACATAGCCATATGTACCGTCGAATTTGCCGATCCGACGCACATGATCCCGGCGCAACAACACATTGCCCGGTTCGCCGATGATGTTGGAACCGCGTCGCACGCAACTTCTGATCAGATCACGAGCGCCTATGCGCTTCGCCTCACTGCCGTAGAGCACGCGCCGCATGATCACCTTGCCGTTCGCATCGGCCACGTTGCGCGCGCCGAATACCAGCGCTATCTGCTGCTCCGCGTCGCTTTCAAATACTGCGACCTGACGCTCGAGACAATCCGGCGCCAGCAAATCGTCCTGCGGCAGCAGCTTGAAATACCGGCCGCGCGCCTCTTCCAGACAGCGATTCCAATTCCCTTCGGGACCGAGATTCGTCGGGTTGCGCAGATAACGGATGCGCGAATCGCCATAACGAGCCACTATCGCGCCGGTTTCGTCCGGCGAATTGTCGTCGACAACGATGAGTTCGAAGTCATTGACTGTCTGCGCGAGCACCGATTCCATAGTGGCCGCAAGGTGGGCAGCACCCCGATAGGTGGGGATGCAAACGGATATTCTGGGTGTGCTATCGTACATCGCTTCTGCGAAACCACAGGACGTGCGCAGCGTGCGAGTATACATGTCGTCGCTTTTCCGGATTTCGCGGACCACACCTTTCCGCGGCGACGGTGCGTACGTGGCCAAGCGTCGCGGCCAGCGTCATTTTTTCGAATGACTTTCCCATCAAAGCAACCTGCGAGGGCTCGGCGGCAGGACAATTCGAGCGATCGCTTACGCGGAAATCGGTCCGGCATTTTGCCTGCCCGAAACGGACTTCGGACGCAGCGCCATGCTAACCCATGATCGCCTCGACGTGCAGCGCGCGCGCGTCAGCCAATCGACCTCGAGCGCTTCGCTGCGCAGTATTCGGGAACCGGCGACGGCGAGCTTCACTGCTCGTTATGTGTTGCCGGCATGGTTTTGGATCTGGGCGATTTTCTACGTCTGGACGACCGCTTGTGCGGTGCTTAATTTCGGGCTACGGCAGCCCATGTTCGACGAATACAACTTCTACCGGACGTTCCTGGAAAATCCGTTTCCCGACAACGTGCTTCAATCCGGGAACGGCCATCGTCCGATCTTCCCGAATCTGCTGATCGCCGCCGAAGTCCGCTGGCTGGCCGGCAACCATCTCATCCAGTTTGGCGTGGGTCTGATCTGCGCCGTGCTGACGTGCGTGCTGATCGCCCTCTGTGTCGGTCGCGAACGAACATTGTCGCGCGCTGCGCGGGCTGCCGGGGTCATGTTTGGCGTGCTGGGCATAATGTGGCTGGGAAACGGACGCATGCTGCTGCACAGCTATGAGTCGCTCCACGTCTACCTGCTTGTTCTGTCGATTTCCATAGCCGGTCTATGTACATACGAGGCGTGGAGCCGAAGCTCGAGAGGCTGGCTGATTCATGCGTGCGCGGCCTGCGTCGTTGCAATGTTCTGCTTTGGTTCGGGCGTCGCAAGTTTCCCGGCGATCATCCTGCTTGGATGCGTGCTGGGCCTGCCGTGGCGCTGGTTGGCGATTCCGGCTGCCACGCTCGCCCTATGTCTTTTTCTCTATCTGTACGCGCTACCCGGAGATCAGGGTGTGCGCGGCGTACTGAGCTTTCATCCGATCGACAGCGTACTGACCGCAGCAGACTGGATCTCGTCGCCCTGGGTTGGCTCATGGCTCGGGCACGCGCAGCCGCCCATGAGTCCGGAAATGACAGAAGGGCTAGTCCATGCCAGCGTGGGTCCGGCGATCATCGCATCGGCGAACGGCTTGCAGTCGCTGATGGGGATCTCCTGGCGATCCATCGCGCGCGCGCTTGGTATTCTCGGGATCGCAACCTTCCTTGTCCGCTTTGCATTGCTTGCGCTTGATCGGCGCGAAAAGGCAACGCGCCTGCAGATTCTCGCAAGTACATTCTGCCTGTTCGCGCTCGCCACCGCTGCCGTCATCAGCCTCGGTAGACTGGATTACTTCCGGCAGTTCCCGGATCAGATATACGCAGACCGATATATGGTCTGGCCCAGCCTGTTCTGGGCGGGCCTCGCATTACTTCTGCTGGCCGACACGTGGCGGATGCGTCCGCGAATTGCAAAGACGGCCGGTATCCTCTTCGCAATCGCACTGCCAGTGGCCCTGTCGCCGACGCAAGAGGTAAACGCGGCCTGGGGCAGCCTCGTCTACCGCGCATCGCAGCAGGTCGCCGCGGCGGCGCGCAGCGACGTCTTCGATGGCGCAATCTACCCCGACGGTGCCGATGCCAGCCGCGCCGATGTGCTGCGCAGCCTCGCGTTGTTCAAGAAAGATCATCTCGCGATGTTTTCGAAGCCCGGCTGGGAGTTGGTCGGAACTCAATGGCCGGGCGCACTGGAGCGAAGCGACAAGATTGCTGCCGACGCTCGTCTGACGACGACACTCAACGACGCGGAGACTGGAATGCCCGCTGCGCGAATCGAAGGTATCGTGACGCACGGTATCGCCAAAGTCCGGGGCAAGGATCAGATTGCCGTCCTCGACGAGAACAACACGATAGTCGGCGTGGCCGAGTTCAGCTTCATCCGCACCGACGCGCACGTGCTGAGACCTGACCTGCCGCGCAAACGCGGCTTCGATGGCTACATCCGCGACTACAAGCCCGGTCGAATTTATAGAGTTGCTTTGCTCCAGCCCGAGGCGATGCGAGCCGTGCAACTGCAGGAACTCAATCCCCAACCCAGGTAATCGCACTGTTCCTCGCCGCAGCGAAAGGTTTCATGCCGCAGCCCGACCGCAGTCAACACCAGGTCCATCGAGTTCCGACCATGCTCCCATCAGACGTAATGACACTTGACCGGTACCTGGCCCTGTTCGCTCCGCATGGCGGCACCGACATTGCCTATTGCCGGCAACACTTCCAGCGCTACGTGCGAACCAAGGAAAGACTCCTTTCCCATTGGGACCGCGCGCGAGGAACGCGGTTACTTGACGTAGGCGCCCATTGGCTGCATCAGGCATTGCTCTATGCAATCGATGGCTTTGAAGTGACCGCCGTTGATTTGCCGATCACGTTTGACCTGGCCAATGTCCAAGCACTTGCTCTTGCCCATTCCATCCGCCTCTTGCCCAATGCCGACCTCGAGCGGCCAACGGCATTGAAAGCCCTGCCGGACGATAGTTTCGATCTGGTCCTTTTTTCCGAGATCATCGAGCACATCACGTTCAACCCGGTGGCGATGTGGCGCGAAATTTACAGACTCATGAAACCGGGAGCTCGACTGATCATTACGACGCCGAATTACTACGCATTGCGCGGAAGGGCTTGGCGCTGGTTAAGGTTCCTCCGTGGTTTTGGTGGGGAAATCGAAGTGCTTGCGATCCTGAGGCAAAATACATACGCGCATCATTGGAAAGAGTACTCCCTGCGCGAACTCATTTACTATTTCTGTGTCCTTTCCCCTGATTTCGATTGCATCCACCCCTATCGCGCCGAAGAATTCGAACCAAACTATCTTGGCAAAACCGCTGGGGGATTGGCGCGGTGGATCGAACGTTTGATTCCTTTCCTCCGACCTGATCTTTATCTGGAGGTCGAACTGCTGCGCAAGGAAAAAGGGATAGTCGTCGAACCGAGTTGGTAGCCTCTGTGCACCAATGCTGTTTCAAATGCACCTCGCGTGGTCACCGCGCCCTCTGTTCCTCGAGCGTCAGGGCAACCTTGTCGCGCAGATAGACCGGCAGCGCGAACTCCGGCGCAACGGCGTGACCGGCCGCGAATTGCGGCGCCGCCAACCGTGCGATCGCGTGCGCTTGCGGAAATCGGGTGCTGTCGCACCAGCGCGGCTCGGCTGGCAGGCGCGTCATCAGTACCTCGCGATAGGCCGACCAGCCGCTGCCAACCACGCTCCAGCCGTCGCTCGGCGACAGCTCGAGCTGCTGCGCCGGACCGACCGACTCGGGACCAAGCGCCTCAACGAGCCCACTCGGGCCTCGACGAAACATGCCGGCGTAGATTTCACCCATGCGCGCATCGATCAGCGCAAGGATTGGCGTGTCGCCTTGTACCGGAACGTCCTGCGCCAGCGCAGCGAGCGACGATACCGGAACGACCGGCACATCGAGCCCCAGCGCGAGACCCTGTGCCACCGAAATCGCCAGGCGCACACCGGTGAACGCGCCCGGTCCGCGACCGACCGCAATGCCGTCGATCTCGCGGCGCGAGATGCCTGCTTCGGCGAGCAGCGATTCGATCATCGGCAGGATCAATTCGGCGTGGCGCCGCGGCGCGATCTCGCTGCGTTCGATCAATTGGTCGCCAACCAGCAGCGCCGCCGAGCAGGCCTCGGTGGCGGTATCGATCGCGAGCATTCGGAAATCGGGCATGGCGTTCATCGGTCAACCGGCGGCCAATGGGCGCGCAGACGCGTAAGCATACCAATCGACCTTGCGGGTCAGATACATCAGCGTAGCGACGACGGCCAGCAGCGCGACCGAGCCGATGAGCAGCGAGTACTGCTCGCTGACGACCAGACCGTAGAGGAGCGCGTACACCAGAGCGAGTACCGCCCCCAGAACCAAGCCGGCGTGCCAGGTTCGCAATACAGCCGTCGCATAGCCTCCGATCAGCACGACAACGGCCGCGGCCGCGGCCGCGTAGGCCGGGGTAAACCCGATCTGTTCCGACAGCGCCAGCAGCACGACATAGAAGGTCGCCAGTGCCAGCCCGACCAGCAGGTACTGCACCGGATGCACGCGCAATTTGCGAAGAATTTCAAAAAGGAAAAAAGCGACGAAGGTCAGTGCGATGAACAGGATTCCGTACTTGCCGGCGCGGTCGTTCTGCTGGTAGACGCTGGCAGGCTGGTACAGGCTGACACCGAACCCGGCGCCGGCCAGATCGACCGCGTGACCGCCGTCCTGTTGCCAGTGCTGACCGTAGCTGCGATTGAGGTCGAGAACCTGCCAGCGCGCGTCGAAACCATCGGCCGTCACCTTGCGCTCGGCCGGCAGGAATGCGCCGTCGAAACTCGGGTCCGGCCACGGCGCCGAGAGCGCAACTTCGGTTTGCCGCGCCAGCGGCAGCACATAGAGGCTGGCCGTGCCGGCCAGCGTCAGATCGACGCTGAAGTCGTGCGCTTCGCCATCGAAATGGGTCAGGTCGATCGGCACGGCGATCGCGGTAAATGCGCCGACTCCGGCATCGGCCGGTACGAACGCGTGCTCGCCGCCATCGAGGCGCAGCGCGGAGATGCGGCGGATGCCACGCACATCGGACAGCGGCAGGCGCAATTCGGCGCGATCCCACAGATAGGTCGTTTCGGTGCCACCAAGGGCGCGCAAGTCGCGCGTCAGGAAGCGTCCCGAGATTTTCAATTCAGCACTGTAGACCGGCGTCGAATACATGCCGTAGCGTCTCACCTCGGGCGCCAGGGTGCCGCCGATATCGAGCCTGTCGGCGAGCACGATCTCGGTGCTCTCACGCACGACCCAGCCGGCGTTGCTCTCGGTGCGCACGCGTTTGGGCAGCGCAATCACCGGGCCGCCGATCGACTGCACGGCACCCCAACGCTGGGCGATGCTGTTGACCGCCTGCTCGCGCAACCGGTTGCGCTCGCCGATCAGTCCCTGCACCTGTGCCAGGGGTATCAGCATCAGCAGCGCCAGGAACGCGATGCCGAAGACCTTGAACGTAATCGACTGAAAGATCGCCATTGCTCGCTCCGTCGTTGCAGGACGAAGGCATTCCATCGCGCCCGGCTGGCGCGCCACAGCGCCTGATGTGCCCATTGGCGGGCAATTTGCGTCACCTTGCGGGCGTCCAGTACCGGCGTCCCGGATGTTTCCCGTATACTTCCGCGCCCATGCACTTCCGTTCCCTGGCGCCGCTGCTCAAGCTGAGCGCGGCCGTCATCCTCCTCCTCGTGCTCTTCGATGCGGCGCTGTTTCGCAGCTGCCTGTATTTTCGTTTTGTAAAACCGGACTCGACCGTGGGCTCCGTGGTCAATGCCGTGCGCGCGATCAACCACTATTCCGATCCGGTTCGAAAAAACGTACTCGTGCTCGGAAACTCCCGGATCGGAGAGGGTTTCTCGGCGGCGCTTGCCGACGAGGCCGGCTCGCAGAACGGCTTGCACTTCGTCAATGGTTCCGTTGCCGGCACCACGCCGCGATCGTGGTACTACCTGCTGCGCTCGCTCGACCCCGATACCTCGCGCTTTGCGGCGATCGCCATGATGGTCGATTACGACGTCGCGGCCAATCGGCTGGACATGCCCAACTATGCGCTCGATACGAACTACGTGGCTCCACTGTTGCGCCTCGCGGATCTCGCCGACTACCCTGCTTCGTTCACCCGCGACGACGAACGCCAGCGTGCGCGCCGGGCAATCCTGCTGCCCCTGCAGTCTCTGCACGAGGACCTTCGCGATCTCCTGGCCCATCCGCTCGACCGCTTCGACGAACTGCAGCGCTATCGCAAGAGTTGGCTCTATGCGTTCGGTCACTATCCGGGGCGCGAGGGCACGCTGCCGTCGCTCGACATAGACCAGGCGACCGGGCAGCCCTTCGACTGGAGCCAGGTCGAGCCGACTCTCAGGCCTCTCCTCGAAGCATACTTCCGCGAATTGCGCGAACCGCCATCTGCAGAAACACAGGCAGCCAACGCGGACTACCTGCGCGAATGGCTCGGCCGCATCGCGCGGCGCTATGCCGCGCATAACGTTCCGGTAATCGTCTTCGTCGTCCCGCGCGGCCCCTGGCATCGGCTGCTGGCGCCGGTTCCAGCTGCGGTGGGACCCGTTGCCGAGCTCGCCGCAGCGGGGAGCATCCGGCCGCTGCCCGCAAGCGCGTTCGTCGACCTCGAACAACCGCAGTACTTCTTCGACTCGCTGCACATGAACCGTCACGGTCGCGAGGCGTTCTCGCGAATGTTCGCGCAGCAAGTCGCGCCTCTGGTGCACTGACCGGCGCGATGTTGTTCGATACGTTCCAGTACTGGATATTCTTCGGCGCCGTCGTTCTCGCCCTCGGCGCAATGCGTCCCACGCCGGCCAAGTGGTTACTGGTCGTCGCCAGCTACGTGTTCTACGCCTTCTGGGACTGGCGTTTCATCTTCCTGCTCGGCGCTTCCACGCTGGCGAACTGGCTGTTCGGCCTGTGGATCGATCGCGGTGAAGGCAGCAGGCGCAAACGTGCGCTGACCGTGGCCATCGTCTTCAACCTCGTCACGCTCGGCTTCTTCAAGTATTTCAATTTTTTCGCCGACTCGTTCGCCGCACTGCTGCATCTGGATCCGCAGTCGCTGACGCTGCGCATCGTGTTGCCGGTCGGCATCAGTTTCTTCACGTTCGAAGGCATCGCCTACGCGGTCGATGTCTATCGCCGCGATCTGGCGGCGCGCCGCAGCGCTCTGGATTTCGCGCTGTTCATCTCGTTCTTCCCGCACCTGATCGCCGGACCGATCATCCGGCCGGTGAATTTCTTCCCGCAGACCGGGGCGGCGCTTGCGCTCGAATCCGACGATGCCCGCTGGGGATTGCGCGAGATCCTCAAGGGCCTCTTCAAGAAGATGGCATTGGCGAACTTCTTCGCACCGCTCGCGGATGCCTACTTCCACAACATGCCGTTCGAGGGGATCGACGTGCCGGCGTTGATCGGCGTGTTTGCGTTCTCGATGCAGATCTACTTCGATTTCTCCGGCTACACGGACATTGCACGCGGCTGCGCCCGATTGCTCGGTTACCGTTTTCCGGTCAATTTCGAACGGCCCTACCTCAGCGCCAGCATCAGCGAATTCTGGCGGCGCTGGCACATCTCGCTGTCTTCGTGGCTGCGCGACTACCTTTACATACCACTCGGCGGCAACCGCAAAGGCGAGGCGCGGACCTGCGCGAACCTGCTCATCGTCATGGGTCTGGGCGGTTTGTGGCACGGCGCCAGCTGGAACTTCGCCGTCTGGGGTCTGTACCACGGCCTGTTGTTGATCGCGCACCGCTACTGGCGCCGCGGCGTCGCCGCCGCAAACCTAGAAGGTGTCGTCGACCATTCAGCGCTGCAACCCGTCTGGCAAGTCGGAACGTTCCTGCTGGTCACGCTGGGCTGGGTGCCGTTTCGCGCGCCGGATTTTGCGACCACCTGGCGCGCCCTGACTGCCCTGCTCGAGATTCCCGACCTGACGCTGATCGCGAAACACCCGGCGATCGTCGTGATTCCGCTGCTCAGCGTGGCGTTCTGCCTCGTCGATCGCGATCGCCGGTTCCAGGACTGGCTCGTCGAGCGTGCGCGCTTTCGCGTCGCCGTCGCGGCCAGTGTCGTTGCCGTCCTTGCACTCGAGATTTTTGCGCAGGTGGACAAACAGATTCCGTTCGTCTACTTCCAATTCTGATGCGCGCGTCTGCGCCGGCGCGCCTGGTTCAAGCAGGCGGCTTCGCCGCGGGCGGCTCCCACAGTTCGATGCGGTTTCCTTCCGGATCCATGATCCAGCCGAATTTGCCGTACTCGGATTCGTCGATTCGTGAATCGATCTCGACACCGGCGGCACGCAAGGTAGCGAGCAATGCGTGGAGATCGTCGACGCGGAAATTGATCATGTACGATTTCGAGCTCGGCGCGAAATACGTCGTATCGTCCTTGAAAGGCGACCAGACGACATAACCCGGCAGCGATGCATCGTCGAAGAACATCGCGCCGCCGAACGCCTCGATCTTCAGGCCGAGATGCTGTGCATACCACGCCGACAGTGCTTGCGGGTCACGCGCCTTGAAGAAGATACCGCCTACGCCAATGACTCGTGCCATGTCCGCCTCCGAGTTCCCCAAAAAATGCATTACACCGATTGTAATGGATTGCTGTCGTGGTGTTCGCGCAAGCTCGACGCGAGCGCCGCATCGACCTCGAACTCGATTCCATCGATGCACGAGATCATGCGCACCGGGACGCTCGAGTTGGTGAAGAAGGCGGCACGATACCGACGTAGATCGCGCAGCGCGACCGATTTCATCGCGCTCTGCACGCCGTGACGCGCGAACCCGGCCTGCAGCAACTGCATGCTGACACCGGTCAGGTGCGGCGCATCCGGCCAGACGATGCCGCTGCCGTCATGGAAGCCGATGTTCCAGACCGACCCTTCCTCGACGTGACCGGCCGCATCGATGAATAGCGCATCGTCGAATCCATCCAGCTGGGCGACGCGCCGGTAATGGAACAAGGCAAAGGTACCTACATGCTTTACGTGCGGCAGCGTGCGCGTGAAGGCGAACGATTTCACGCGCAACGGCGGGGCCGGCGCGTGCGATGCCGGCAGGATCGTGACCAGGATATCGGTCTCGACCGGCTCGACGAGACGTTCGCGATTGAGCGCGCGCGAGAAAATGTTGACGCGCAGGGCCAGCAGCTCGCTGCTACCGGCGATGGCATGGCGCAGGCACGACCGCACGCGCCCGGGATCGATTGCGCTGCCGAACAATTCGCGCGTCGCCGCTTCGATGCGAGCCAGATGCAGGTCGAGACCGCGCACGCCGCCGTTCTCGACGCGCATCGCGCTGAAATGACCGTAGTTCGTCTGCACCAGGTGGCGCAAGTCCTCCACGCTCGCCGGCGCGCCGTTGATCTCCAACCGCGGTACGAAAGGCTCGGTCATTCGCTCAGGAATCGGAGGGAGAGAAGAAAGCCTGCACGTCGGCGAGCTCGCGCGTAATCGGCATCGGCGGCAGGCTTTTCAGAAACAGCTTGCCGTAGGCGCGGGAAGTCAGCCGCGGATCGCACAGCATCAGCACGCCGCGATCGGCGACGTCGCGGATCAGGCGACCCGCGCCCTGTTTCAGCGCGATCACCGCGGCCGGCACCTGCCAGTCGAAGAACGGGTTGCCGCCGGACTCGCGCAGCGCCGACAGGCGCGCCTCGAGTACCGGATCGTCGGGGGCTGCGAACGGCAGCTTGTCGATGATGACGCACGACAATGCCTCGCCGGCGACGTCGACACCCTCCCAGAAACTTGCCGCGCCGAGCAGTACGCCGTTGCCCGAAGCGCGGAATTCGGTGAGCAATTGATGGCGCGGCGCCGTGCCCTGCACAAACAGCGGAAACGCAGAATCAGCGAGCAACTCGGCCGCGCGCTTCAGAGCACGATGCGACGTGAACAGCAGGAATGTGCGGCCGCGCGCCGCATCGATGACGGGACGCGACGCGGCGACGACGCGTTCGGTAAAGTCGGGCGCAGCCGGATCAGGAAGTCCCTTCGGCAGATAGGCCAAAGCCTGACGTGCATAGTCGAACGGGCTCGGCAGGCTCAGCGCGACCGGATCGTCGAGTCCGAGCTGGCGCGCGAAGTGATCGAAGTCGCCGGCGACGGAAAGCGTTGCGGAGGTGAAGATCCAGCTCGCCCGACTCTGCTCGCGCAACGTGCGCAACGGCGGCGCAAGGTCGAGCGGCGTCGCATGCAGTGAAAATCCATGCGGCGACAATTCGTACCAGTGCACCCATTCGTTCGCGCCGCCGTCGAGTACATCCGCAAGGCGTCCGCACAGCGCCTCGGCGCGCTCATGCAGACTGGCCATGCCGCGCGAGCGTTCCGCCTGAGCGGACAAGGCGCCGGCCAGCGCGCGCAACGCCTCGGCGAGCGCGTGCAATTCGGCGCCGACTGCCGCGTCGTTGTCGATTTGCGCGAAAGCACCCTTGGCCGGCAACTTGTCCAGTGCCAGCCGCGCGCGTTTGACCAGCGGCGCGATCGCTTCGATCGGTTTTTGCAGGTTCGCCAGTGCACCGGTCACGGAGCCGCACTCGGCCAGGGCGTCCTGCGCGATCTCGGTGATCTGCCGCGAGGTCACGCTGGTCGAGAAAAACACGCCGGCCAGTTCCGGGATCTGATGCGCCTCGTCGAGCACGAACGCGTGCGCCCCCGGCAGGATTTCGCCGAACCCTTCCTGCTTGATGGCGAGATCGGCGAACAGCAGATGATGGTTGACGACGACGAGGTCGGCTTCCTGCGCCGCACGCCGTGCCTTGACGACGAAGCAATCGCCGAACATGGGGCACTCGGCACCGAGGCAGTTCTCCGCAGTCGACGTGACGCGCGGCCACAGCGGAGAATCCTCCGGCACGTCGGCGAACTCGCCGCGGTCGCCGCTGCCCGTGCGCTGCGCCCACGCGCGGATCGACTGCAGATGCGCGACCTGCTCGCGTGATGCCAAGCGCCCTTCCTTGTGCGTCTGGTCGAGCCGATAGAGGCAAAGGTAGTTCGCGCGGCCCTTGAGCAGGCTCGTGCGCACGCGCGCGCCGAGCACGCTGCGCACGCGCGGCAGGTCGCGATGAAACAACTGGTCCTGCAGCGTCTTCGTCCCGGTCGACACGATCACGCGCTTGCCCGAGCGCAGCGCCGGCACGAGGTAGGCGAACGTCTTGCCCGTGCCGGTCCCGGCCTCCGCGATCAACGCATGTCCGTCGGCGATCGCCATCTCGACCGCCTCGGCCATGTCCAGCTGACTCGGGCGCTCCGCGAAGTTTTCGATTTCGCTCGCGAACGGACCGTGGACACCCAGCAGTTCCCGCGCGCCCGCGGATGCCCGGGTTCTCGTCGAGTAGATCGGAAGGCTCATATCACGCCTTTTTACCGCATCTCACGACTTTCCGCTCGCGCGGTTGTTTTTTCGTGCCAACCAAGAGACGCTGCTTCCGATCACCATCATTTGTTCAAGTGCAGTGCTTCCGCTCACCTAAAGGTGAGCGGGTTACTTCTTCTTGCGTGGCCAAGAAGAAGTAACCAAGAAGAAGGCCACCCCGTCGGCGCGCCTTCCGGGCATCCTGCCCTCCAGGTTCGCGAGGGTGCTACGGGGTTCGCTGGATGCACATCCGTGTGCATTCAGCGAACGGGCGCACATCGTGTGCGCCCTGCTGCGCACTTTTCCTTCGCACCCTCGCCGCGCCTCAGGGGCCCCCAGTTGGGCGGCATCCTGCCGCAGAAGCAACGGCAAGAGCCAAGGCCCGAGCCAGAGCAGGCTTTCCACTTCTAAACCTCGAGGCAGTGCAGGGATGCACGGATTCGTGGATCAAGGGCGCCGTTCGCAGTGCCGAGCATCGCAGCCCGCGCCGGAAAATGCCCGCAGGGGCGCGGCGATGGATCGCCGCGCTTGCGAAGCAGTACATGGACGTACTGTCTGAGCAAGCCGGCGCGGGCGAGAAGCACAGGGGATTTTGCCGCGCACGATGCGCGGCAAAACACTGCGCCCGGTGCCTAGCCTTTTTGGTTACTTTTTGGGCAATGCCAAAAAGTAACCGGCTCGCCGCAGGCGAGACGAAGCTCTGCACTTCAAGAAACAAACCAATATCAAGATGGATTCCCGCTTGCGCGAGAATGACGACTAGAGAAACACCATCCCCACCAACCTCCCCTTGAAGGGGAGGGTTAAAGGGTGGATGGACTCCGCCGTGCGCGAGAAGTGATCGTTGAATGGAAAAGAAAAGCCAGCGCAGCGCCCGCGTCAATAGCGCGCCGGCGCCGGCACCCTGCATCCGGACAGCTGTTGTTTTGCCTGCGCCGCGCCGGCTGCGTCACCCTGGGATTCGCGCACGTGCACGAGCGTCTGCATGTTGCGCGCGCATAGCGCACCGACTCGCGGCCCGAGTTCCCACGATTTCTGCGCCAGCGTGCCGGCCTGTTTCCAGTCGTGTGCCTGCACCTGCAGTTCCGCATCGTACTGCAGGATATCCGGTGCATTCGGCGCGATCTTCAACGCCTTGTTGACGGCGTCGATCGCCGCGGCGATCTGCTGCTGGCCTTCCAGGTCATGTGCCTGCTTGAGCAGTCCCTCGACGGCGGGATCACGCAGCGGTTTGACCTCGACACTCGAGTCGAACTGCGCCCCGGCCGCGCGGATGCTGGCGACGATTGCCAGTGTGTTGGCATCTGCCTGGACCTGCGGATCGGATTTCACGGCTGCCTTGGCCGGCGGCGGCGGCTGTGAACAACCTGCCAGCGTCGCCGTCAGCAGGATGGGGAAAATGTATACAAAGTTGGAACGCATCATCGCCTCACTTTTCCGGCTGGCATCATCGGTCAATGCCCGGCTCCGAGAATCGATTTCAATTCGTACCAGGTGCAGGTGTCGCCCTCGGCCGGAACGAATCCTGCCATGAAAGGCAGCTGCCGCGCGTTAGGACATTGTTGATCCGTGCGCGCGCCCGACTGCGGATTGATCCAGGCCATGTCGAGCCCCTCCTGCGACAGCGCCAGGGGCGCGCTGGGCAGCTTGCGCAGCAACGCCATCCATACCTGCAGGGCGCCGGTCGCACCGTACAGGCCGGTCTGCTTGTTGTCGTCGCGGCCGACCCAGACTACCGCCAGATGCGAACCGGTGAACCCGGCGAACCACGAATCGCGCTGCGAATCGCTGGTCCCGGTCTTGCCGGCCGCGTGCAGCTGACCGAGGCCCTGCTCGGCGACCGCGTGTGCCGTACCTGACTGCGTGACCTGCTGCATCGCATAGGTTACCAGCCGCGCCGGCTGGATGTAGTCGCCGGCGCCGGGTTTGACGGCGTAGCGCGTCAGCGGCCGGCCCTGTGCGTCGATCACGCCACGCAGCGCGCGCAGCGGCAGCGCGTGACCGTCGGCGGCAAAATACTGGTACATCTGCGCGACGTCGAACGGCGACAGGTCGACCGCACCGAGCAGCAACGATGGATTGCGGTTGATCTCCACGCCGAGGTTGAACGAGTCCAGCAGCCCGCGCACCTTGTCGACGCCGAGGGCGAGGCCGAGGTGCACTGTCGCCAGATTGTAGGAATGCACGAGCGCATCGATCAACGCGACGCGGCCATGCGTCTCATGGTCGTCGTTCTGCGGCGTCCAGTGCGTCCCGTTCGGCTGCACCATGTCGACCGGCGCGTCGTCGAGCAGCGTCGCCAGCGAATACTTCTGCGCCTGGGCAAGCGCAACCAGATAGACGAACGGCTTGATCAGCGAGCCGATCGGCCGTTGTGCGTCGAGGGCACGATCGAAGCCCGGGTCGGCCGGATCGCGCGCGCCGACCAGCGCCTGCACCTCACCGTCGCGTGCACCGGTGACGACGAGCGCGGCCTGCAATTCGGGTTGGCGCTTGCCCAAGGTGTCGAGCGTCTTGACCAGCGCCTGTTCGGCGAGCGTCTGCGTCGATGGCGCCAGCGTCGTATACACCGACAAGCCGGCGCGCTGCAGTTCCGCTGCCGGATAATCGCGCGTCAGTTGCGCGCGCACCAGATCGAGAAACGCCGGCGTAGCGTTGCGCGGCAGGCCCGGCGTATCCGGCACACCCAGCGGCGCGGCGCGGGCCGTGGCCAAGGTCGCCTCGTCGATGAGGCCGGTCTCGTAGAACATGTTCAGCACGAGATTGCGCCGGTTCCGCGCGAGATCGGCGTGCCGGCGCGGATCGTACAGGCTCGGCCCCTGGATCATGCCGACCAGCAGCGCAATCTCGGACTGGCTCAGGTCGCGCGGCTCGCGCCCGAAATAGAACTCGGCGGCCGCGGCGAAGCCGTGCACGGCCTGACCACCCTGCTGGCCGAGGAACACTTCGTTGCAATACGCCTCGAGGATGCGGCGCTTGTCGTAGCGCGCTTCGATGATCAGCGCGAGCAACGCCTCATTGACCTTGCGCGTGAAACGCTGGCCGCGATCGAGAAACAGGTTCTTGACCAGCTGCTGGGTCAAGGTGCTGCCGCCCTGCACGACGTGGCCGGCCATCACGTTGGCCAGAGCCGCGCGCAGGATGGACACGACATTGACGCCGTGGTGGTGCTTGAACTCGCGATCCTCCACCGCCTGCAATCCGGCGACGAGCAGCGGCGGCAACTGGTCGAGTCTGGCGATGCGCCGCTCTTCCTGTTCGGCGCCGTACAGCGTCGCAATGCGCGCGGGATCCAGACGCGCATGATCGAGTGCCGAGGCGGAATCGGCGTCGGCCAGCGTCGACACGCTGTTCGCTGCGAGCGTCACGGCGATGCGCCGCTGCGGCTCGCGGCCGCTCGCATCGGCAAACGCGCGGCGTGAGATCGTGAAGCGCGCGCCGGCTTGCGCATAGGTGCCGGGCACCTTGCCGATGCCGTCGGCGTTGTAGCGCGCCGCTTCGAGTTCCAGGACGAGTGATTCGGCCGAAAGCGGCGTGCCGACCTTCAGCTCGAGTGGCCGCGCGTAAACGCGGCTCGGCAGATCCCAGCTCAGGTCGTCGAAGCGGCTGCGGATCTGGCCATCAAGATAGACCAGATACGGACCCAGAAAACCGAGGCAGACACCCAGCGCCAGCCAGAACGGGATGCGCAGGAAGCGCCAGACAGCACGGACAAACGCAAGGACAGCGGACAAAGGTCAGGCGGCACGCACAATTTAAGGACGCGGCCGAGTCTACCCGATTCGACCGGCAGATCGTTGCCGGCTAACGGCCGTGGGACAATTTGAACTCCTTGACCCGTTCGCCCCGAGGTATCAAAAGGGGAACGGCTCCGTGCATAGCCATTCGTGTTCGATACGTCACCACGAACGGCCATGCAACACTGCAAACCCATCACCCGGCAGGCCAGCGCCATGACAGCGAGGCCGGCTTCCGCGATAATTCGTCTCCTTTATCCAGTGAGCCGCGCCGGTGTACACCATGCCACGCCCAATCTGCCGGATACCGGCTGCGACCGGTGCCGCCGGGGACTGCGCTCGGTGACCCAATCGGCTCAGACCTTGCCGCTGCGAATCTGCGTCTTCGGCCCGGAAATCGATGAAGCATGGCTGCGCGGCGTGGCCGGCTCGCTGCCGACGCGCGCGTTCCTCGCCTTGTTCGGCGCCGCGGCGGTTACACCGGTCGGCGACGCGGAGGTGGCGTGCCATGCGCAGGGCGATGCCGTCGATCCAGCCTCGGTGCTGCACCATGCGATGGCGATCTATCCCGGTGATGACCTGATCCTGCTGCGCACGGGCACGGTGTTGCCGGCGTTCTGGTGCGAACGCCTGCTGCGCGCGATAGGCGAAGCCGATGTTCTGGTCGCTTCGGCTCTCGACAACGTCGATGCGGCCCGGTCACCACTGCCCGAAGGCTCGCGCAGCGCCGCGACGCCACAGGCGATCGACACCTTGTGCTATGCGCACGGCCGTCATCAGCTGATCGACTGGCCGACGATCGGCCCGCTGCTCAGCGCCTGGTCCGGGACGCGCTTGAACACCGTGTCACTCGATCGGCTACGCGGCGATGAGCTGCCGGCGCTGTTTGCGCCGCTGAGAGGCGTGCTGCTCGATCACCTTTACGTGGCGCAACCCGGCCGCGAGTTGCAAGGACCACAACCCGCTCTTCCCGGTGCGGACGCTGTGCCACCTTCGCCACTCGGCGAGCTGCGCGAGCAGGTCGCTGCGGCGCTCGCCACAAATTCCACAAATCCACCTTGCGCCCGCTATCCTGGTCTCGATGGCAAACCGGTCATCCTGCACGTACTGCACGGCTGGGGTGGCGGGTCGGAGCGTTTCGTGCGCGACCTCGCAGCCGCCGATGCGGAACGCCATCATCTGGTGCTGACGGCACGCGGCAACTTCCCGCGCCGCTGCTACGGGGAAGTACTCGAGTTGCGCGACGGCGCGCTGACGGAGCCGCCGCTGCGCCGCATCGTCCTGTCCACTCCGATACGCAGCACGGCGCTGCGGCACCGCGCCTACGCCGGGTTCCTGTACGGCGTCACGCGCGAGTTCGGCGTCACGGCGATCATGGTGTCGTCGTTGATCGGGCATAGTCTGGACGCGTTGCGCAGCGGACTGCCGACGCAGATCGTCGGCCACGATTTCTATCCGCTCTGGCCGCTGCTGCACCGCGACTTCGGCGACGCGTCGTTGAAATTCGACGCCGAGCAGCTCGAGACCGATCTCGCCCGCGATGGCGGCGGTTTCGAATTCGCCGAGCGCGACGCGGAATTCTGGAGCGTCTTGCGCAACGCCTATGTCGATGCCGCGATCGCCGCGGAAGCGCAGTTGATCGCACCGAGCCAGTCGATGCGGGCGAACCTGCTGCGCCTGGAACCGCGTTTCGCGCAGCTGGCGCAACGCGTCATCGCGCACGGTCTTGCGCCATGGCCGCAAGACGCCCCGCTCGCCCCCATACCGCCGCGGCGCGAGCGTCTGCGTCTGGTCGTACCCGGACGAGTGCGCTCCGGCAAGGGCGCCGAGTTGTTGCGCGCGGCCCTGCCGGCGCTGCGCGAATACGCCGAGATTTTCCTGCTCGGCGCCGGCGCGGAGGGCGAACAGTTCTTCGGTCAGTCCGACGTGCATGTCGTGCTGAACTATCGTCGCGACGAGCTGCCGCGCCTGCTGGCGCAGATCGCGCCCGATGCTGCGCTGCTGCTGCCGACGGTCGCAGAGACCTTCAGCTACGCGCTGTCGGAATTGTCGAGCGTCGGCCTGCCGGTCATTGCCACGCGCGTCGGTGCGCTAGCCGAGCGCATCACCGACGGCGTAGACGGCTGGCTGGTCGAGCCGGACGCCTACGCGGTTGCGGTCGCCGTTGCGCGTCTGGCGACACAACGCGCCGAGATCGACTCCGCGCGTGCTGCCGTGCGCGCCACACCGCAGCGCGGCCTTGCGGAGATGGCGGCCGACTACCGCGCCGCACTGCCGCTGCCGGCGCAAGCCCCCGCGCGCTACACGCTGACCCAGGCCACAGGCGATCGACTCGTTGCGATAGTGCGCGCCGGGGAGATCGGTGCCGCACAGCGTGCGGCCGCCGGGCTGCGCGAAGAGAATCGCGCGCAGCAGCAGGAGCTCGATCGCCGCGGCGATTGGGGCATGAGTCTGGATCGCGACCTGCGGCGTGCCCGCCAGCTAATTGTCCAGCGCGACATCCTCATCGAGGAACGCACCACCTGGGCGCAGACCGAAATCGCTCGCCTTGAAGGCGAATTCGACGAACGCACGCAGTGGGCCAAGTCGCTCGATGCCCAAGTCGAGGCAATGCGGGCGAGTACCTCCTGGCGCGTGACACGACCGCTGCGCTACGTCATGCGCAAGCTCCGCGGCGCGCGGGTGCGCCTGGCGTTTGCGCTGCAGCGGCTCAAATCGATCGCCCGGCGCACGCGTGGCAGCGTGGCGAGCCGCGGCACGGTCGGCACACTGCGCCGCATCGGCGATGAATTCCGCCGTGGCACACCGATCGTGCCCACTGCGCCGATCGCCGTACCCGACTCGGATTTTTCTCCGTTCGCCATCACCACGGCGACCGCTCCGCGCGTATCGATCGTGATCCCGGTGCACAACAAGGTCGACTACAGCGTCGCCTGCCTTCGTTCGATCGCGGCACACGCCGGGCCGACGCCGTTCGAGGTCGTCGTCGTCGACGACGCGTCGAGCGACGCGAGCGCTGAACGCCTGGCGCAGGTCGCAGGCATCCGCGTCCTGCGCAATGAACAGAATCTCGGCTTCGTCGGTTCCTGCAACGCCGGTGCGGCAGCGGCGAGCGGCGATTTTCTGCTCTTCCTCAACAACGATACCGTCGTCACCGCCGGCTGGATCGAGGCGCTGGTACGTTGTTTCGAAGAAGAACCACACGCCGGTCTCGTCGGCGCGAAACTCGTGTATCCGGACGGGCGCCTGCAGGAGGCCGGTGGCATCGTCTTCGACGACGGGGCCGGCTGGAATTACGGACGCTTCGACGACCCGGCCGATCCGCGCTACAACTTCCGCCGCGAAGCCGACTACTGTTCGGGCGCCGCGATCATGCTGTGGCGCGAATTGTTCGTCCAGTTCGGCGGCTTCGATGCACGCTACGCCCCCGCCTATTACGAGGACACGGACCTTGCCTTCGCGATTCGCGCCGCCGGGCTCAAGGTGTTCTACGAGCCGGCTGCGACCGTCGTTCATTTCGAGGGCATTACGGCCGGTACCGACACGGCCAGCGGCATGAAACGCTTCCAGGTCGTCAACCACGACAAGTTCGTCGACAAATGGAAAGATGCGCTGCGCGCGCAACCCGCGCCGATCCACGAGGCGAAATTCGCGCCGGCGGCGGCGAACCATCGTGCGCGGGGACGAATCCTGATCGTCGACGCCTACACGCCGACACCGGACCAGGATTCCGGTTCGCTGCGCATGGTCAACCTCATGCACCTGCTCCGTGAAGCCGGCTACGCGATCGCATTCATGCCGGAAAATCTCGCCCACATGGGCGCGTACACGCGGGCGCTGCAGGCATTGGGGGTCGAAGCGCTCTACCACCCCTTCGTTTCCAGCCCGGTCACCTGGTTGCGCGAACACGGGCACACCCTCGATGCCGTTCTCCTGTCGCGGCACTACGTCGCCACCAACTATGTCGGCGCGGTACGCCTGTATGCACCTCAGGCACGCCTGATCTTCGATACCGTCGACCTGCACTTTCTGCGCGAGCAACGCGCCGCGGCGCTCGACGGCAATGTCGAATTCGCGCGCCACGCGGCCCGCACCAAGGTGCAGGAGCTGCGATTGATGCGCGAGACCGACATCACCGTGGTCGTCAGCGCGGCGGAAAAGCGTCTGCTCGAGGCCGAGTTGCCGAACGCCCGTATCGAGGTACTCTCGAATGTGCACGCGATCCACGGTTCGCGACGACCGTTCGCCGAGCGCCGCGACCTGGTTTTCGTCGGCGGCTTCCAGCATCCGCCGAACATCGACGCGGTGTGCTGGTTCGTCGGCCAGGTAATGCCGCTGTTGCGTGAGAAGGGTCCGGCGCCGCTGCTGCACGTCATCGGCAGCAAGGTCCCATCCGAAGTACTGGAACTGACCGCGGACGACGTGATCGTGCACGGCTTCGTCGCCGACATCGCGCCGCACATGAACGACTGCCGCCTGTCGATCGCACCGTTGCGCTATGGCGCGGGCGTCAAGGGCAAGGTCAACATGGCTATGAGCTACGGCTTGCCGGTCGTGGCCACGTCGATTGCCGTCGAAGGCATGCACGTGCGTCCGGGCATCGACGTCATGGTTGCCGATACGGCGATCGAGTTCGCCGCGGCGATCGAGCGCGCCTACGGCGATCCGCTGCTCTGGCAAACCCTTTCCGGCAACGGGTTGGCCAACGTGCGCGAGCATTTTTCATTCGATGCGGCACGCGCTGCATTGAAGCTCATCCTGCCGGAGTTGAAGCCGGACCGGCAAAAGGGCAGAGGTCAATAACGGCGATCGTGATCCTGCTGCCGGCCTGCCGACGCACTCAGGTCTCGAACCGGGTCTCCGCCAGCGCAACGCCGTCGGCCTTGAACCCCCGCTCGACCAGCACGCAGCTGCCGTCGTCGCATGAATAGGCCAGCGTGCTGGCGCGTGTGCCGTATTGCTGCCCGCGAATGAAGATCGGTGCAAGGATGCGCTCGAGTTCGATGCCGACCCCGGTGTCCGGCAGCTGCGCATCCGGCGCTGCCTGCGTGTCCGCGAGCAGATCGAGCAGTTCGCCGTCGGCCGGCCACCGGTTTTCGTCCACTTTTTTACTTTGCAACAATGCGGCATAGCCGTCGCCGAGCCGGCGCACTTTCGGCCATTCGCTGCCCGGCGGTCCATTGCTGAGGATATGCACGCCGGGAACGAATTGCCACGCTTCCTCCCGTGTGCTGCTGGCGCCGGCGGCCGAGCTGCGATCGCCGACAATCAGGTTGAACGGACCGAACTCGTCGCGCAGGCGGGCGACTTCCGCAGCGAAGTCCACCGGCGCCGACGATCCGCGTACGAAGCCGGCGACGAGTTCTCCGCGCGAACGCGGCCCGCGCTGCGACCGGCCGGCGCGCACGTTGGTGACCGCGGCGAATCGGCCGTTGCGATTGAGCGCCAGCCAGGTGCCGCCGGCCTCCAGATCGCGACCGCCTATGACCTCAGGCGCGTCGGTCCAAGCCTGGGCGGCGGCCGTGGCACGCGCATGGAACTCGTCGCGATTGCCGAGCAGCAACCACGGACGATCACGATGGGCATGGAAGGCCAGCAGCAACAGACACATGGCGAAGCGTGACGTGAGTTGCGCGGCGCGGACGCGGCTTGGTGTCAGCCGCCTGCCGGTGGCGAGGCCGGAATGGCCTGGATCTTCTGGTCGACTTCGCTGACGCGCGGATTGTTTGGCGACAACTCGCGCGCACTGGCGAGTGCGCGTTCGGCATCCCCGCGCATGCCTTGGGCCACGCGCGCCTCGGCCTGGTCGAGATATAGATTGGCCAGGCGTTCGCGCAGCGGCGCCACCGACGTGTTGCCAGGATCGACGTCGGCAATGGCGGCAAGATAAATGCGTGCCTTGTTCGGCGTATTCGCCTTGAGCGCCTGTTCGAACAATTCCTTGGCGCGCACTGGGATACGGCCGAGGCCGGCGAAGGCCTTGGCGTTGTTGCCGTCGAGGCGCAGCACGGCGCGGTACTTGTCGTAGGCGCTATCGCCAGGCGGCACCACGAGGTTACCCGCCGTCATCGCCTCCTCGGCTTGTTCGAGCAGCTGCTCGACCTTGGCCTCGTTGGCCGGACTGACCTCGGCGCGCTTGCTCGCGATGTCGTGCTGTTCGCGCTCCTCGCGCATGCGCGACTTGAGCGCCTTGAGGTCTGGCAAGTCCGGTGCGGCGGATTCGGCCTGCTGCACGAATTTCTCGGCAGCCGGAAGGTTGTTCTCATCCAGCGAAGCGTTGGCCTGGGTGACGAAGCCCTGCGCAACCTTGCGCAAGCCGGCCTTCGCTTTGGCGTTGGCAGGATCGCGTTTCAGCACCGCCTGATACATGGCGAGCGCGCCGTCGTCGCCAGTCAACTGGCCAGCGCGCACTTGCGCTTCGGCCTTTGCCAGCTGGTCGCCAGCCTTCGCCGGCGGCTCGCCGGCTGCCGGCGCTGTCTCACGCGCAGGCGGGGGCGGTGTTGGAGTGGGTGGTGTCTTGTCGCGCGATGCAACGGCCGTCTCCTTCGGCGGAGGCGGAGTCTCGCGCGGTTTCGCCGCCGCAGTTCGCAGGCCCGTGAGGGCGGCGCGCAGTTCGGGAATCGCCGGATGGTTCGGCGAGAGCTTGGCCAGGTCGGTGATGCGCTGATTTGCAAGATCGGCGTTGCCGGCGTTGATCGCCTCGCGCGCCTGCGTCGCCTGAGCCTCGGCCACCTTCTTCAGTCCGTTCTGTGCCAGGGCATTGGTCGAATCGGCATCGAGCACGCGCTGGTAGAGCGCGCCGGCGCTGCCGTCGCCGAGCAATTGCCCGGCGGCGAGCGCCGCGTCCGCGCGCTGCAGTATCTGTTCAGCAGGAGCATTTCCCGTTTCCGCGGCATGTAGCGCCGTCTTGAGCTGCTCGACCTCCGGACCGCCACCGAGAACCTCTTCGGCCGCCGCCAGATCCGTGCGCACGGTGGCAAGGTCGTTGCGCGCCAATGCCGCGTGTGCCTGTTCTACGAGTTGCTTACCGACATTGTCGAGTCCTCTCTTGACCTGATCGTTGTCCGGGTCAAGCGCGCGTGCACTCTGGAACAGCTCGCGAGCACTGTCGCCCTGCGTGCCGACAAGGCGGTCTTCAGCCAACGCCTTTTGCGCGCGCGCAATCAAGCCATTGAGCTCGGTACTCGGCAGCAGCGCCCGCAAGCGGTCCTGATAGAACCAGCCGCCCGCCGCACCGGCTGCCAGCAGCACCACAATGATCATTGTTATGACAATGCGTCGGCCGGAGCCCCCGGTTTCCTCGGCGCGGGCGGATGGCGGCCGACCGGAGGATGGCCGGCGTCGCCGCTCGACCGCCGGTACGTCGTCCATGGCGCCGAAGCTCGGCTCCGCGCGCAAGTGCGCGGGTGCCGGCGTTTCGGGACGTTGGCGCGCCGGTGCAGGCGTCTCGGGCCGCTGGCGCACGGGCTCGGCGGGCGTCGGCCGGCGCACTGGCGCAGGCGTGATTGTATTTTGCGGCGGCGGGGACGGCATGCCACCGGGGACCTCCCGGCGATACGCGTCATCCGCGTCCTCCACCTCCAGCCCGCCGTTGGCGATCGATATTTCGATCTGTTCGATCGCATCGGCGACTTGCTGGCCGTTCTGATATCGGTCGTCCGGCTGCTTGGCCAACAGGCGATTCAAAACCGGCTGCAATGGCGCCAGCTGCTCGGGCAGGATCGGCACCGGCTGCGTGATGTGCATGATGCCGACGGCGAGCGAGTCGTCGGCGTGATACGGAACACGGCCGACCAGCAACTCGTACAGGACAATGCCGAGGCTGTACAGGTCGGCGCGGCCGTCGATCGGCCGTCCGCGCGCCTGTTCCGGACTCATGTAATGCGGCGTGCCGATCACGGCGCCGGTGCGGGTCATGCGCGTTGCCGAATCGCTGGCGCGGGCAATTCCGAAATCGGTCAGGGCAGAGCTGGTGTCTTCGCGCAGGAGGATGTTGTCCGGCTTGACATCGCGATGCACGAAGCCCTTGGCGTGCGCATAGTGCAGCGCCATACCGATCTCACGGGCGATGCGCAGCGCAAAGCGTACCGGACGAGGCCCGGCGTCGCGGGCCAGTATCGGCCCTCCGCCCAGGTATTCCATCGCCATGTAGTGGAAGTCGCCGTTCCGGCCGACATCGTGAATGCCGACGACGTGACGATGGTGCAGGCGCGCGGCGATCCGCGCTTCACGCAGGAAGCGCTCGCCAAAGTCGGGGTCGACCAGCAGCGTTGGCGACATGATTTTGAGCGCAACTTCGCGCTGCACCGATTCCTGCAGCGCCAGGTAGACGGTCGCCATGCCGCCTCGGCCGAGTTGGCGCAGGATGCGGTATCCGGAAATTTCGATCACGTTGCCTAGCTACCCCGATGGCGGCGGTTGGGACGAAATCCGTTCCGATCCCCTTGTCGCCGGTTGTTAGCGATGAAGCATAACATGTGTGAAAGGCTGCGCCGTCCTGGGAGCCAGCCTCTACGCGCGAAAAAAAGGTTTTTGCCGGCATGCCGCTCGGCGGGGAAGAGCTGGCGTGACTAGCCATCGCCAACTGTCTCGAACCCGGCCCACCCCGCCTTGCGAGCGGGTGAAAGCATGCATCATCGGGGCGCCAAAGTCAGCAGGTAATCTGCAGATCGCCGATCTCGCAAGGATCAGCGAATCGTCCGGCGCCAGATCGAACCTTTGAGCGATGCCCGGACCGAACCAGATCAATGCGCATGCTGCGACCTTGTGCGCAACCGCGATTCGAGAAACCCGAACGTCACCTGACTGGCTGGAAGTTCCAGGGGATTTTCCCGGCAGAAATTTCTCGAGCATTCAGGTTGAGGAGACTACCGTCTCATCATCGACGGTGCCCTCCCCCGCATCGTCGGTCAATAGAGGCCATGCGAGAGCATCGCGCCAAAAAACGGATCGGATAGCGAAGGATCGCCACGCCGACGGGTCGTCCAAGAACTCGGGCGACTTCGAAGGTAACGACAAAGGCGGACGGCCCACGTCCGCCTTTGTCTTTTAACGAGTCGATCCTTGCGTTCCCTTTTTTCAGGCCAGCCGCCGTGCCTCGATCACGTTAGGTACGCTGCCTAGGCGGCTGAGCAACATCGACAACTGTTCGAAATCCGCGACACGCACGGCAAAGTTCATCGTTGCCAGGCCGCTCGCCGGATCGATGCGCGTGTTCACGGCGAGCAGGTGCACGTTGGCCGACGCGATGACGTTGGTGACGTCCTTGTGCAGCCATTTGCGGTCATAGCCACGCACGAGCAGGTCGACTTCGTAGGCCTGCGACCGCGCGCCGCCCCATTCGACTTCGATCGCCCGGCTTGCGTCGCGCGCGCGCAGACGCGCAAAGCTGGCGCAATCGGCGCGATGGATCGACACGCCGCGTCCGCGCGTGATGAAGCCGACGATCGCATCGCCCGGCAATGGCTGGCAGCAGCGCGCCAGCGTCGTCAACAGGTTGCCGACGCCTTCGATCACGACGGCATCCTTGTCGCGCTTCGGCGCGCGCGGCACGGACGCCGGCTGCGTCGGCGCGGGCGTCTGTTCCTCGTGCAGCACGCGCGCGACCTGGCCAGCGGTGATGTCGCCGATGGCCAAGGCGACGACCAGTTCCTCGAGCGTCTTCAAATGGAACTTCGGCGGCAGCGATTCCAGTTCGACATGCGCGAGCGCAAGCCGCTTCAACTCCTTTTCCAGGATCGCGCGACCGGCGGCGACATTCGCGTCGTGGTCGACGCGCTTGAACCAGGCGCGCACCTTTTCGCGTGCCCGGTGCGTGGTCAAGTAGGCATGGTGCGCCGAGATCCAGTCGCGCCGTGGCGCCAGGTTCTTGCCGGTCAGGATCTCGACGCGATCGCCGCTTGCCGGCTGGAAGTTCAGCGGCACGATGCGGCCGTCGACCTTTGCGCCGACGCAGCGATGGCCGACATCGGTATGCACGTGGTAGGCGAAATCCAGCACCGTAGCGCCGCGTGGCAGGTCCATGACCTTGCCCTGGGGCGTCAGCAGGTAGACGCGGTCCTCGAGGATGTCGGTCTTGAACCCGGCCAGCAGCGCCGCATCGTCCTCACGATCTTCCTTCGCCTCGAGCAGCTGGCGCATCCAGGCGACCTTGCGCTCGAAGCCCTGATCGCTGCCCCTGGAGAATCCGGCCGCAGGCGGCCGGCCGATGCCCCTCGCCCGCGTAGCGGGAGAAGGGGGGGCCGTATGCGCAGCAGACGGCGGGGCGAGGGAAGCGACCGCCGGCGCGGTCTCTTCCTTGTACCGCCAGTGCGCGGCGACTCCGCGCTCGGCATGCGCATGCATCTCGTGCGATCGGATCTGCACTTCGAGCGTCTTGCCTTCGGGGCCGACCACGGCCGTGTGCAGCGACTGGTACTGATTGCCCTTGGGCCGCGCGATGTAGTCGTCGAATTCGCTCGGCAGTGGCGGCCACAGCGTATGCACGATGCCGAGCGTGGCGTAGCAGGCGGCGACGTCGCTGACCAGCACGCGCAGCGCACGGATGTCGTAGAGCGCGGAGAACTCGCCGCCCTTGCGCTGCATCTTCTTCCAGATCGAATAGATGTGCTTGGGCCGGCCGACGATGTCCGCCTCGATGCCGACTTCCGCCAGCGCACGCCGCAGCGTGCCCATGGCGACGGCAATGAAGCGCTCGCGGTCCGCGCGCCGCTCGTCGAGCAGCTTGGCGATGCGCCGGTAGGTATCCGGCTGCGCATAGCGGAAGGAAAGATCTTCCAGCTCCCACTTCAGCTGCCAGATGCCGAGCCTATTGGCGAGCGGTGCATGAATGTCGGCGGTGAGCTGGGCCAGTTCGCGGCGCTGTTCCGGCGGGGCATTGACCGCAGCGCGCATGCGCGCGAGCTGGCGAGCGAGCAGGATCAGCACCACGCGCAAGTCGCGGATGATCGCGAGCAGCAGCCGGCGCAGGCCTTCGGCGCTGCCGGCACCGCTGCGCGCGGCGTACAGAGACCACACCTTTTCGGCCGCCTGCTGGCCTTCGATCAGGTCGCGAACTCCCGAGCCCAGGCGCTTGCTGTCGGCCTCGGGCATGGCGATGCCGGATTGTTGCAAGGCATGCAAGGTATACGCGGCGAACATCTCGGCGTCGGCGTCGAGATCGGCGAGCAGATCGAACGTGGCGATAAGTTCGTGCTCGGTCGCAGTGAACGCCTTGTCGCCGCCAACGCGTGCGCAGGCATCGTGCACGAACGCCCCGCCGCCGAGCGCGGCGACGATGTCGTCGCGTTGCAGGCGCGACAGCAGGGAATGCGGGGAATCCGCGGCGCGCTTCATGCCGACATTCTAGCCGTGCAAGGGCTTTGCCGGACCCAGAAACACAAAAGCCAGCAGACGCTGGCAGGAGAAACGTTGCAGCAGGTCGGTCACTTCCGGCAGCGGTGGACTCAGGTATTGACGAGGACGCGAAACTGCTTCGTCGCAGTCGTTGCCGACTGGCCGTTCGGGAACGAGTTCGCCTGGTCCGTGAAGCTGACACTGCATAGCGAAGAGCCCGCGGTCGGCGGGCTCTTCAGTTGGAGATGTCGAACGTCATGCGCCGCTATCGGTGCTTTCGTTCAGCGCAGCGAGGCTGCCGGCAAACGAGATGGCATCCTGAGTAACGCTAGACGCCGCGCTGGCAACTTGGCTAATTACCGACGGCGACGTTGTCGTCGAGCTTGTTCTCTTCCAGGTCGTTCGGAGAGAACAGCGCGGCGATGACGAGCGGCGCACCGGTCGCCGGCACCGATGCAATACCGGTCCGCAGGTATCGCTTTACGATGAAGTGATATTGCACGGCCGGGTTCGGGGAGACCGGAGCCAGCAGCGAGTTGTTCGTTCCGTTGGCGTAGGAGAAATTGATGTTCCCCGCGTTCGGCGCAAATGCGCAGGATTGGCCGTCGAGGGATTGGCACCAAGTGCCCTGAATTCCAGCGGTGCTTTCGCCAGCGGTCGTCGCGAACACAGCACTGTCGAAACCTTCGATCAGCGCGAACTGGTCGGTATCGACCGGGAGCGGCGGCAGCGTGACGTCTATCTTATAGCCGTAGTAGTCGGTGCCGCTCGTGGGAGCATGAAACACAGTCAGCACGATCGTACTGTTGTACGGCACCCCGTCAAGACCGTCCATGAACACGTCACGCGTCAGGCGACGCGCACCGCTCGAATCCAGTCCATAGCAAACAAGTGAGCCGGAAGCGTCTCCGCTGAACGTCATTGACGTTGGGCTCATGGCAACGCTCGTCGCTCCCGACGCCTGCACCGACACATTCGGAAAACTTGGCGATGCGCCGAAGACGAACGGACGTGGCGAAGAGCTGCCAATTCCCGTTGCACTGTAGTACACGGGGTTCAATGTGGTTCCCGGGAACAGTGGCGCTGATGTATTGGCACACAGCAACGGCGTGGAAGTTACCGTCGTCGCAATCAACGAACTGCCGGAGAAGGCATATTGCATCGATGGAACGAAGGGATTGGCGTTGGGCGGAGAGACCAGAGTCGTAACCGGCTCTTCCATCGGCACCAACGAAACAGCGCCGGCGACCGGCGCTTGGGAGAGGAGCATCAGCCCCGCACTACTCAACAGAAAACGCAAACGCAGCTGCATGCATCTAACTCCAAGACTTTCAGGATTAAGGTGTTCCCCACCGTTGACTGCCTGTACCTCCGCGCAAACGCGAAGCCGCGACGCAGAAACCGTACGATGACGCCCGCGGCTATCCAACAAGGCTAATCTCGCCCCTCGCTAGCAATATACAGCTGAACACCAGCTTTACGTGTTAAATTGCGGTTATACGTAGGGTTTTTGCCGATAAACCGTCGCATTCACCGCTTGCACGATTACTGCATGGGCACCAACGCACTAAGCCGTTACAATGCCAATCCGATTCGAATTGGCGGATTCTGAGGTAACTATGCCCAGGCTTACAGCGACGGCGCTCGCACTTTTGCTAACCGGAGCCGCCAGCGCGGCCGAATTCTCCTCGGTCGAGGAACGCATGTCGCAAGCGCAGTTCCATGCCGCCGGTCTGGACAAGTTGAGCCCCGCGGAACTCAAGGCCCTGAACGACTGGCTCCGCGGCCACGAGACGACGAAGGTCGTCACGCAGACAGGCGAGCCGATATTCTACCCGAAAGACACCAAACCGACAGCCGTCGACAGCCGCATCGACGGCGCGTTCGCCGGCTGGTATGGCCGCACGGTATTCAAGCTCGAAAATGGTCAGGAATGGGTGCAGACCGAATCCGGCAGTTTCAGCAACGGCAAGTACGACCATCCCAAGGTACGCGTGAAGCCGATGATGGCGGGCGACTGGCTGATGTATGTCGAGCCGTGCGGCTGCAGCGTCCGCGTGGCCCGCACCAAGTGACCGCCGCGCAATCTCGCCTGTCGTCTTTGCATTTGCCGGCGGCGCGCTAGCCGCGCGAGACAGGGATCGCAACTGCAGCGATTCATTCGCCGTGTTCGGCGAGCCGACTGGCTCAATCATTCGCCCCGCAACCGCAAGGCTGCTGCCTCACGCCTGCGCCGCGTTGCGTTGCGTTCCAGGCGTTCGCGCTCGCCCGAAGCAAATCAAGGCGAATCGGACTGCGCCAACGATTCGCAAGGACCCCTACTGTCGCGGGCCGTGCCGCTCCGATCTGCTGTCGGAGCGCGATGCGCGGTTCCCGGCCGCAAGAATTAAAACGGCCGCCCCCCGCGAAGAGGGCGGCCGCGTTGTGCAGCCGTCGATTCGAACGCTAACTCGCAGTCCCTATCCCTGTTGTGCAACCCGAATGGCGATGCAACGACTGGCAACATAGACGAAACGCGAGACGCGTCACAAGGTTCGATAATCGCACCGGAGGGTAAAGCGCCGCTAACAGCCTCCTTCCCGACCGACGCCTGCTGCGCGCTTGCGCAGGGTTTGTCTGCACTGCCTACTTGGTCGCTTTCAGTTCCTGCAGGAAGCCGACGAGCATCAGCCGGCCACGTGGTGAAAGCGTCCGGAAGCGGCGCAGCAGCGTCTCTTCGCTGTCGTCCAGGGCAAAAAGATCCAGCTTGATCGCCGGCGTTTCCTGCCCTTCCGGCTTGATGCCGCGATTCTGTGGCCCGCGCCCGGTGGCGAGCCATTCGAAGCTGACCGCGGTTGCCGTCGCGACAGACTGCAGCCGGGACAGGGCCGGGCAGGTACCGTTCGGATGCTCCCATTGCGCCACCGCGCTCGATGTCACGCCTACCCGCGCCGCAAGCGCGGTCTGCGACAGGCGTGCGCCGCGCCGCGCGCGGCGGATGCGATCGGCAATGCGGTTTCTCTCCTCTATAGCCGCGCTTGAAATTTTCATACAGCTCTCCTGCTATTCAAGCGACACTTTACCTCAAGTTTCCGGTCATGTGCATGCTTCGCAGCGAAGGAAAGATCACTCGATGTCCACCGCAAACTGAGCTGGAATTCGTAGCTGATCCAGCACAGGTTGCAGCCAGCACGGTTAATTCGAAAGCTTGCTCACCAGCGCCGCCAATCGCTTCGGTGACACCGGTTCGGCGGTCTTGAGTTCCTGCGCGAACAGCGAGACGCGCAGTTCCTCGATCAGCCAGCGCAAGTCATCGAGCTCGTCGCCCGCAGGCCTGTTGGTTTCCTTCCAGGCGTCGCTGCCACCGCGCGCGGCACGCAGCTTGAGGTAGTCGCGCCAGTAGCCACGTACCGTCAGCATGCGGGCCTGGTCGCGCGTCGCATCCTGGCGCAGGCGCTCGGCGCGCAGGCGCATCGCCTTCAGGTAGCGTGGAAATTGCTGCAAACGCGACTTTTCCACTTCGCGCACAAATCCTGGATGGACGAGCGAATCGAGCTGTTCCTGCAGGTCCTCGTAGTTGGCACGCGCATAACCCATGAGTGGCGACTCGAGCCAGGGCGACAGGTCGGCATAGGCAGCCAGAACGTCCTCGATCGTCTTCAGCCATTCGACGGCGGCGGGAAAGAGGTTGCGGGCAAGCGCAGCATGCAGATCGCGAAATGCGTCGCGCCGGCGCACGTCGAGATCGCTTGCCGCCAGCACTTCGCCGAGCGCGGCTTCGACCACGTCGTCCCTCAGAGATTCGACGCTGGCGATGCCGGCGTACTTCAGCGCCAGGCGGCGCTCGATCGGCAGCTGGCGACGCGCCTGCTTGATCGGGTCGTGCAGGGCCCGGCGCAACAGGCGCTCGACGCCGCGCACGTGCGCTGCGTGGGCTTCGTCGGCGCGCTCGAACACGCGCAGCGCGACGCTGTCGCCGAGGTCGACGAGAGCCGGGAATGCAACCAGGCCTCCGGGACTGGTCACGCGCTGCGGAATCTCGGCAAAATCGAACTCGTCGACTTCCTCGCGCGTCAGTTCGGCATCCGCGCGGCGTGAGAATGCGGCGTTGGCCGCGCCGCCCCACTGCGCGCGAATCGCTTCGATGTCGCGGCCCTCGGCGAGCGTCGCGCCGCGCTCGTCGTAGACGCGAAAGCGCATCGACAGATGCACGGGCGTCACGACATCGGCGAACGCCGCAGCGGAAATCTCGACGCCGGTGACGCGTTGCAGGTAGGCGGCCAACACGCGCGCCAGCGGCTCGTCGCGCGGCGTTTCGGCATCGACGAAGGCTCGGGCAAAATCCGGAGCCGGTACGAAGTTCCGGCGCAATGATTTCGGCAGTCCGCGGATCAGTTCGGCCACCTTCTCCGGCAGCAGCCCGGGCACGAGCCACTCGCAGCGCGCCGCCGGCACGGCGTTGACGAACGCCAATGGCACGTGCAGCGTCACGCCGTCGGCGGCGTCGCCGGGCACGAAGCGGTATTCGAGTTTGAGCGAATGTCCAGCAGCCTCTCTCGGCCGTCCCTGGCCTCCAGGGCACTCGGGCTCCTGCCCGTCGCACTTGGGCTCCTGCCCGGCGGCCTCCAGGTGTGTCGGGAAATCGCTGGCGCGCAACCCCGGCCCGGCGTTCAGGACAAAGTCGAGCGGCCAGTGCAACGCCGCCTGCTCGGTCGACGAGGCATTCCGATACCAGGCATCGAAGGCGGCGCTGGTATTGATCTCGCCGGGCAGCTTGCCGGCGAAGAACACCGCAAGTTCGGTTTCATCCTTGACCAGTCCGCTGCGTCGCCGTTTCGCCTCGAGTTCGTGTGCCTGCTCGAGCACGCGGCGATTGGCGCGCACGCAATCGGCGCGTGCGTCGATCTCGCAGCGCGCCAGTGCCTCGCGGATGAAGACTTCGTGTGCCAGCGCGGGATCCTGCGCGCCGAACTGGACGCTGCGCTTTTCGACCAGCGTCAGACCGAACAGCGTAACCTGCTCGAACGCGAGCACGTCGCCGCGCTTGCGCGACCAGTGCGCATCGCGCCATGCACGCTTGACCAGATGGGCCGCCTGCTGTTCGATCCACCCGGGCTCGATGCGTGCGCACAGCATTCCATATACTTTTTGCAAGTCGATGATCTGGCCAGCCAAAACCCACTGCGGTGGTTGCTTCGCCAAGGTCGATGCGGGAAAGATCTGGAACTTGCGCTCGCGCGTGCCGCGGTACTGGCTGCGTTCGTCCCTCGAGCCGACTTGCGTCGGCCAGCCGGACAGCAGGCAGCGATGGATGGCTTCGTAGTTGTCGGGGATCGGGAATCGGGAATCGGGAATCGGAAGAGCGGAAGTGGCCGGCGCCGCTCCGGCACTGCCGATTCCCGATTCCCGATTTCCAGTTTCCGACCCCTGCAGCAGCAACTGCCGGTGCAACTCGCGCCATTCGCGCATGCGCAAGTACGACAGGAACCGCTCCCTGCACCAGTCGCGCAGCTTCGACTGCGTGAGGTCCTCGTGCGCCAGCGTGTGCGCGTGCCATAGATTCAGAGCAGACACGAAATCCGACTTCGGATCGGCGAAAACCGCGTGCGCTGCATCGGCCGCGGCGCGTGCATCGGCAGGCCGCTCGCGCGGGTCCTGAATGCTGAGAAACGAGGCCAGGATCAGCATCTCGTGCGTCACGCCCAGCCGCTGCGCTTCGATCAGCATCCGCGCCAGCGCCACATCGACTGGCAGACGCGCCATGCGCCTGCCGGTGTCGGTCAGGTGCTTGTGCTCGTCGATTGCGCCGAGTTCGGCCAGGCGCCGGTAGCCGTCACCGATGGCGCGCGTGTTCGGCGGCTCGACGAACGGAAACTTGTCCACTTCACCGAGCTTGAGAGCGAGCATGCGCAGGATCACGCCAGCCAGCGACGAGCGCAGGATTTCCGGATCGCTGTAGTGCGGCCGCGCGTGGAAATCTTCTTCGTCGTACAGGCGCACGCAGATTCCCGGACCGACGCGGCCGCAGCGGCCCTTGCGCTGCTCGGCAGCTGCCTGCGAGATCGGCTCGATGTGCAGGCGCTCGAGCTGGTTGCGCTGCGTGTAGCGCTTGACGCGCGCGGTGCCGGTATCAACCACATAGCGGATGCGCGGCACGGTCAGCGAGGTCTCCGCGACATTGGTGGCGAGGACGATGCGGCGAACCGCGCCCGGCTTGAACACTCGATCCTGTTCGTTGGCCGAAAGGCGCGCGTACAGCGGCAGGATTTCGGTCGCGCGATAGTTGCGCCGCGTCAGTGCCAGGTGAGTGTCGCGAATCTCGCGCTCGCCGGGCAGGAAGACCAGTGCATCGCCGCGCGGGTCCTCGCGCGTGATTTCGTCGAGTGCGGCGATGATCTGCTCGCTCTGGGTCAGGTCGTTGCGCTCGGAAATGGGGTCAGACTGTTTTTTCCGTGACGGCGGATTGCCAAGCGCGGCATCGTCCGCGGAAAAAGCACTCTGACCCCATTTCCGCCAGCGCACTTCGACCGGATAGCTGCGGCCCTCCACTTCGACGACTGGCGCACCGTCGAAGTGCCGCGCAAAACGCGCCGTGTCGATCGTTGCCGACGTCACGATCAGTTTCAGGTCGCGGCGCCGCACCAGCAGCCGCTTGAGGAAACCCAGCAGGAAGTCGATGTTGAGGCTGCGTTCGTGCGCTTCGTCGAGAATGATCGTGTCGTACGCGTTGAGCCATGGATCGGACTGCGTCTCGGCCAGCAGGATGCCGTCGGTCATGAACTTGATCAGCGACTGCTCGCCGACCTGCTCGGTGAAGCGCACCTGGTAGCCGACCAGCGCACCGACCGTCGTGCCGAGTTCGCTGGCAACACGGCGCGCTACGCTGCGCGCGGCGACGCGCCGCGGCTGCGTGCAGCCGACGAGCCCGGCGACGCCGCGCCCGGCGGCAAGGCACAACTTCGGCAATTGTGTACTTTTCCCCGAGCCTGTTTCGCCGGCCAGCACGAGCACCTGGTGCTTGCGGATCAATGCGACGATCTCGTCGGCGCGCGCCGCGATCGGCAGGTCTTCGGCAGCGCGCGCCTGCGGAACGCTGGCTGCACGGGTAGCGTAAAGATCCTGAGCCTGCCGCACACGGCGATTCCAGGCAGCCAGGGCTTCTTCCGGCACATCGGCGCGCGCGACGAGACGATCGAGCGAGCGCGACAGTGCGCGCCGGTCGCGCAACGTCGTGGCGTCGAGTCCGGCACGCAGGGCGCCGAACCTGGAGTTGGAAGGTGTTGCTGTCTTCACGAATTGATGCGTCTGCGGCGCTGCGGGGCTCGTACGACGATAGGCATACACTATCGTGGCGATAGCGACAATTCATTTTCCGAATCGATCGCCACACATTATATTTGCTGCCGCGCTCATCAATGGAGATCGCCATGGCCAAGAACAAGACCGGTCCGACCCGCATCGACATCAGGAGCAAGCTGCGCGACAGCATGACCGCGCTGCTCAACCAGCAACTTGCCGACACGCTGGATTTGTATACGCAGGTCAAGCAGGCGCACTGGAACGTCAAGGGCCCGAATTTCATCGCCCTGCACGAGCTGTTCGACAAACTCGCGGAAGACCTCGAAGGTCCGGTCGACGATATCGCCGAGCGTGTGACCGCGCTCGGCGGCGTGGCGCGCGGAACGGCGCGCATCGTGGCGCAGGCATCGCGCCTGGCGGAATTTCCGCACGATCGCTGTGACGGCTTGAAAGCCGTGGCGCTGCTCGCCGACCGCTATGCCGCTCTCGGTGCGTCGACGCGTGCCGCGATCGATACCGCGGGCAAGGAAGGCGACGCCGACACGGCCGACCTGTTCACCGGCGTGTCACGCGGGCTCGACAAGGCGTTGTGGTTCCTGGAGGCACATCTGACGTAACGCTCCGCACTGGCCTGACGTTACTGGACCAGCGCACTCGCTAAACTTCCCCGACCCTCACGCCAACCCCTCTCCCGGTGGGAGAGGGGCTTGAAACGTCCTCAATCGCGCTCGAACGGATTCTCGAAGCGCTCGTGCTTTTTCTCGCCGCCGCCTTTTCCGCCGCCTGTCTCGGCCGGCGCCGCCGCGGGGACTTCGATCGCATCGATCTGCTTCGCCTTCAGCGTCTCGTTGAGCTTGGCCAGGTCGGTCTTCTGGAAGTTCGAGAACTCGGCCTCGACGTCGCTCAACTCGTGGTGCAACGCATCGGTGCGCTCGACCAGATAGTCGCCCGGCTTGCCTTCATACGACATGATCGCGCCATACAGGTCGTCGGTGAATTCGCGCAGGCGCTGTTCGCCGGTGATGGCACCGCCTTCCTTCGTCGCGACGATCTTCTTGCGGATCGCGTCGGCCTTGTCACTGGCCGCGTCCAATTGCTTGCGCGTGGCGTCCTTCTCCGGCAGCTTCGCAGCGCGCGCGCCGATACCCTCGCGCACGGCGTTGATCTTGAAGACCAGATCGCTCATCTCGCCGAACATCGCATGCACCTTCATGGCCGCGTCGAACTGCGCCTTGCGGTCCGCCGCCGAGAACGTCGCTCGGCGATCGAGGCCGATGTCGAGCTTGGTCTCATAGGTCTTGTCGCCCTTGGTCAGCTTCACGGTATAGGTGCCCGGCACCACGCGCGGCCCCTGCGTACTGTTGTACGCAAGCTGCGCCGCACGCGGCACGCGCGGCGGCTTGACCTGCATGTTCCATTCGACGCGGTTCAGGCCACGGCGCTCGCTGGCGGGCAGCGTATCGACCAGCTTGCCATCGGCATCGAAGATCTCGAGTTTGATCTTGCCGAACAGGTGGCGCGCACGCTGGTAGTAAGTGATGACGGCACCGTTCGCCGGATTCGGCCCGGAATAGCTGGCGTCGCCCTCGGCCCAGCCGCCGAACGCGCGCATGCGTTGCGTCTGCTGGCGCGCAGCGACGAACACCGCATCGCTCGACAGCATCTGGGCGTTGAGCTGGCGCAACGGCGTGATGTCGTCGATGATCCAGATGCCGCGGCCGTGCGTGGCGATGACGAGATCCGAATCGCGCTGCTGCACCACCAGGTCACGCACCGCGGCGGCCGGGAAGTTGCCGCCCTTGAACTGCGCCCACTGGCCGCCGCCATCCGGCGAAATCCACAGACCGAACTCAGTGCCGACGAACAGCAGATCCGGCTTGACCGCGTCTTCCTTGATCACGAAGGCGTAGCCGCGCACACCCTGCTCCGGCGCCACGATGCGCTTCCAGGTCTTGCCGTAATCGGTGGTCTTGTACACGTACGGCGTCATGTCGCCGTAGGTATGCCGATCGAACGCCGCGTACGCGGTGCCGGCGTCGAAGTTGCTCGCCTGCACCCAGTTCACCCACGAGTTTTTCTCCAGGCCCTTGATGTTGCCGACGACGTTGGTCCAGTGCACGCCGCCATCGCGCGTCAACTGCACGTTGCCGTCGTCGGTGCCGACCCAGATCAGCTTGCCGTCCTTCGGCGATTCGCTGATCGAGTAGATCGTCGTGTGTGTCTCGGCCGCCGAATTGTCGACGGTGACGCCGCCGGACTGCTCCTGCTTCTGCTTCTCCGGATCGTTCGTGCTCAGATCCGGCGAGATGCGGTCCCAGGTCTGGCCGTGATCGCGCGTGCGAAAGAGGAACTGCGAGCCGATGTAGACCGTGCCCTTCTCGTTCGGTGACAGCGCGATCGGCGTGTTCCAGTTCCAGCGCAGCTTCTCCTTGTAGTGTGCCGTCGGCTGGATGTTGCGGATCTCGTGCGTCTTGCGGTTGACGCGGCCGATCGTACCGCCCTGCGCCTCGGCGTAGATGTAGTCGTCATCGGCCGGATCGGAGAACATCCAGAAGCCGTCGCCGCCGTACATGTTTTCCCAGCGTGAATTGGTGATGCCGCCCGGATAGGCCGAATCGCCCACCCACGACGAATTGTCCTGCAAACCGCCGTAGACGTGATACGGATCGGCGTTGTCGACGCTGACGTGATAGAACTGCGACACCGGCAGGTTGTTGCCCTTCCACCACTGGTTGCCGGCATCCTCGGAATACCAGATGCCGCCGTCGTCGCCGGCGATCACATGCGCCGGATTTTTCGGATCGATCCAGACCACGTGGAAATCGCCGTGCGCGCCGCCGCCGACGTTGGCGAAGCTCTTGCCGCCGTCGAGGCTCTGGATCAGCGCAAGGTCAGGCTTGAACACGCGGTCCGGATTGGTCGGATCGACGATCAGGTTGCCGAAGTAAAACGGCCGCCACACCATCATCTGGCTGTTGTCGCGCTTGTCCCATGTGCTGCCGCCGTCATCGGAGCGATACAGCGACGAATGCTCCGACTCGACGATCGCGTAGACGACCTTGCTGTTCGACGGCGCGACTGCAACGGTCACGCGGCCGTACGGTTTCGTCGGGAAACCCTTGGCCTTGTCGGTGACTTCGGTCCAGCTCTTGCCACCGTCGGCGCTGCGGAACAGTCCGCTCGCGCTCGGCTTGGTGCCGTCGTCGCCACCGGAACGGAACGTCCAGCCCTTGCGGCGGAAGTCCCACATGCCGGCGAACATCACGCTCGAATTTGCCGCGTCCATCGACAGCGAAGCGCAACCGGTCGACAGGTTCGCCCCCTTGAGGATCAACGACCAGCTTTTTCCGCCGTCCGTGGTCTTGTACAGGCCGCGATCGGCCGAGTCGCTCCACAGCTTGCCCGGCACGCAGGCGTATACCGAATTCGAATCCTTCGGATCGACGATGACCTTGACGATGCGTTCCGAATTCTTCAGGCCCATGTTCGTCCAGGTGTCGCCGCCGTCGGTCGACTTGTAGATGCCGTCGCCGATCGACACGGAATTGCGCGTCCACGATTCGCCGCTGCCGACCCACACGGTCTTCGGGTTGTTCGGATCCAGGGCGATCGAACCGATCGACTGCACCGGCTGCTTGTCGAACACCGGGTGAAACGTCGTGCCGCCGTCGAGCGACTTCCAGACGCCACCGGAGGCGGCACCGACGAACACTGTCGTGCGGCCATCGTCCTCGTGGCGCGCTGCGAGCGCCGCGATGCGTCCGCTCATGGCGGACGACCCGATATTGCGCGCGCCCAAGCCGGAAATCGTTCCGGCATCGATTTTCACCGGCGTCGATGCAGACTCGGCCGCGATCGCGGCGCTGAGCGGCAGGACGCAACAAATGGCTTTCGTGAGAATTCTACCGAGCATGATCTGTCCCCTGTCTCTTATTTGCCGGCGGGAAATGCAAACGTGGCGTCGTCGACCGATGCATTCGCATCGGCCTTGTCCACGGTGAACTTGGTCCGCTGCGTGTCGCCGGCGTTGCCGCTCGATGTGGAAAACGCCACGAACGTGCCGTTGACCTTCTCGTAGTCGCTGTAATCCGTTTCCTCGCGCAGTTCGACGCCGCGCACCGTGCGCTGTTTCAGCGTGCGGATGACGAGGAGCGCGTCGGGATCGAAATAGACATACTCGACGTCGCCGTTGGCGAGCGTCACCTTGAGCTTGTGCGCCTCGGTGCCGTCGACGTCTTCGGTACCCAGGTAGTCGAGCTTGTTGCCCTTCGCGCCGGCGTTGACCCAGCTGCCGTCGAAGTCGGCCTGTTCGGCGAGTTCCTTGGCGTCGTCGGCCGACGTGCGCTCGGGGTCCTTGCGCCCCTGGAACGGGGAGATGCGCCAGGCTTCCTTGCCGTCGTACGACTGCACCATGGTCATGCCCTGCAGCGTGCCCTCGAAACGGTACGCGCCGGGACGCTTGTAGATCTGCACGGCGTCGATCTCGGCGCCGAAGCCGCCGACGATCATCTTGCCCGACAGCCGCAACGACTTGATCGCCTGCAGGCTGTCCATGCCGCCGCGCGCAGCGACGTTCTTGTTGACGAGTTCGTCTGCCGTCATCGCCTGCGCGGACACTGTCACCAACATTAATGATGCGAAAAACCACCCCTTGCCGATTCGCATGGCAACTCCCTCGAGTTCAAATGGGTAAGACAAATGGACAAGAACAGGACACGCAACTCCGCCGCGGAGCTTAACGCAATATCCATCCGGGGAACGATGGGAAGAAAGTCATGGACGCACTTGCCCGTCCGCTGCCCGACTTTGGTCGTATCTGCCGAGCCACCCGATCTGTGCAGTCAATGAGCGTACAATTGTTGGTTTAGCCTCGACTCGACAAGACCCCCAGCCATGCGCCTGTTCCCTCGAACTTCATCCAAGCCCGCCGTACTCGCCTTGACCGCATTGAGCGTGCTCACCGGCATCGCCCAGGCCGCCGCCGACCCGGTTGACGGCCCGCGCTGGCGCCTGATCGGGCCGTTCCGTGCCGGCTGGAGCACCGCCGCAGCCGGCGTGGCCGACGCACCCGATACCTGGTACTCCGGCGCTGCCGGTGGCGGCATCTGGAAATCGACCGATTCGGGTGCCACATGGCACGCGATATTCGACGACGTGCATGCGGCGAACATCGGCGCTCTGGCCGTGGCCGACAGCGACGCGAACGTGATCTACGCCGGCACCGGACAGGTCACGTCGCGCTACGACATCGCCCACGGCGACGGTGTATACAAATCCACGGACGCCGGCAAGACCTGGCAGCACGCCGGCCTCGACGCGACGCGCCACATCGGCGCGATCAAGGTCGATCCGCGCGACGCGAACAAGGTCCTGGTCGCAGCCGCCGGCCACGCCTTCGGCAGCAATCCCGAGCGCGGCGTGTTCCGTTCGACCGACGGCGGCAGGAGCTGGAGCAAGACGCTGTTCGTCGACAGCGAGACCGGCGCGATCGACCTCGCCGTCGATCCGGCCAGTCCGGATATCGTCTTCGCTTCGACCTGGAGCATGCGCTACTGGCCGTGGCTGCACTACTTCATGTCGGAATCCAGCGAGCGCAGCGGTGTATACAAATCCACGGACGGCGGCGCGACCTGGAAGCGCGTGACCGGCAATGGTTTTCCGGGCGGCAAGATCGGCCGCATCGGCCTCGCCGCGGCGCACACATCCGCCGGCACGCGTGTCTACGCCATCATCGACAGCGAAAGCGCCGGCGGCCTGTACCGCTCCGACGACGGCGGCACGAACTGGCAGCAGGTCAACACCGACAAGAGCGGCGCGAACGGCTACTTCGCCAGCCTGACCGTCGCGCCCGACAACGCCGACGTCGTCTATTTCATGGGCCAGTCGGTGAGGCGCTGCGACCAGGGCGGCAGTCACTGCGAGATCTTCAAGGGCGCGCCGGGCGGCGACGACTACCACCAGATGTGGATCAACCCGAAGCACCCGGACCACATGATCGTCGCCAGCGACCAGGGTACGTCGGTCAGCGTCAACGGCGGCCGGAACTGGAGCGACTGGTACAACCAGCCGACCGGACAGTTCTATCACCTCGCCGCCGACAACCGTTTCCCGTACTGGGTCTACTCGGGCCAGCAGGACAGCGGCACGGCCGGCGTCGCCAGCCGCAGCGACTACGGCATTCTGAGCTTCCGCGACTGGCATCCGGTCGGCGGCGACGAGCGCGATTACGATGTGCCCGACCCGCAGGATCCCCAGATCGTCTACGGCTCCGGCCTCGGCGGCCGGCTTTCGCGCTGGGACGCGCGCACCGGCGAGGTGCAGAACATTTCGCCGTGGCCCGTGTCGAGCTACGGTCAGCGCCCGACCGACTTCAAGTACCGCTACACCTGGATCACGCCGATCGCGGCGTCGGCAAAAGCGCCCTTTCCGCTCTATCAGGGCGCGCAGGTGCTGTTCCGCTCGACCGACAAGGGCCAGACCTGGACGACGATCAGCCCGGACCTGTCGGCGAAATCCGACAAGACGAAAAAGTGCGACGGCGATCTCGCTCCTGCGGCGGCGCGCGATTGCGGCTACGGCGTGATCTACTCGATCGGCCTGTCACCGCGCGACAACGACGAGATATGGGTCGGCACCGACGACGGCCTGATCCGGCGCACGCGCGATGGCGGCGCGCATTGGGACAACGTTACGCCGAAGCTCGTGCCGGCGTGGGCGAAGGTCGCAACGGTCGATGTCTCCGCGACCACGCCGGGCAGCGTCTATGCGGCGGTCGACAACCATCGCCAGGACGATTTCCGCCCGCACGTGCTGCGCACGCGCGACGCCGGCAAGACCTGGAGCGAAGTCGTCAACGGACTGCCGGTGACGAGTTTTGTCGACGTCGTGCGCGCCGATCCGGTGAAAAGCGGATTGCTGTACGCTGGCACCGACCTCGGCGTATACGTTTCGTTCGATGATGGCGACCACTGGCAACCGCTGCAGAGCGGCCTGCCGCCGGCGTGGGTGCGCGATCTGCTCGTGCATGGCGATGACCTGATCGCGGCGACGCAAGGCCGCGCGATCTGGATTCTGGACAACGTGACGCCGCTGCGTCAGCACGAGCGCCTAGCGAAGAGCGGCGCAGCCACACTGTTCGATCCGGCCGTTGCAGTGCGCGTGCGCGGCAGCCAGAACAAGGACGCGCCGCCGCCGGCCGACACGGCGCTGGGCGAGAATCCGCCGACCGGCGCGATGATCGACTACACCCTGGCGCGTGACGCGAAGAAGGTCGTGCTCGAAATCCGGGATGCCTCCGGCAACAGCGTGCGTCGCTTCGCCAGCGACGAACCGTCGGACCGGCCCGAAGCAAAGCGCTACTTCACCGAATCCTGGACGAAGCCGGCGGCAACGCTGTCCGCTGCCGCCGGCACGCACCGCTTCGTCTGGAACCTGCGCATGGCACGCCCGCGCGTCATCCGCTACGGTTACGGCATTGCCGCGGTATTCAAGGAAGGCACGCCGATCACGCCCGATGGCATGCTCGCGGCACCCGGCGACTACACGATCGTGCTCAACGTCGACGGCAGCGAGTCGCGCAGCACGCTCAAGGTAATCGCCGATCCGCGCGTGGCGCTCGACGATACGGCGTTGCGCGATACGCTGGCGTTGTCGCGCGAGGTCGATGCGGCACTTGCGCGCAGCTTCGTCGCCTACGGCGAGAAGCAGGCGGTCGATGCGCAGATTGCCGCAGCGGAACGACTGCCGGGCGCCGGCAAGGCCGGCCACGCCGCGATCGATCGCTACAAGGCCGCAGCCAAACCGCTGAGCAGCGGCGAAGGGGAACGCAGCACGAGTCTCGGCGCGATCGGCGGATTGCTCGGCGAACTGACGACCGATCTCGAAGGCAGCGATCGCGCGCCGACGCAACCGCAGCGCGAGTTGCTCGCCGCTTGCAACGAACGTCTCGCGAGCGCATTGGCCCTCTGGGACCGTGTCAAGCGCGAGCAGTTGCCGCAAGTCGAAGCCGAACTCAAGGCCGCCGGCAGTGCTCCGATCGCGATTCCTGTCGCCGATCAGATCAAGCTGACCAGCACGCCGGATTCCGACGATCTGCCCTGAACGTCAGCCGGTTGCTTTGCTCGTCATTCCGGCGAAAAGCCGGAATCCGGCTTTTGCCCAGGTCATCGTAAGAGCTGGATCCCGGCTTTCGCCGGGATGACGACTTTCGAGGTCCCCTCTCACGAGTTCGCCCAGGGAGAGGAGATCGCCATCACCACCAGACGAAGTAAAGCACCGACAGGATCAGCACGACGCCGATCGCGCCGACGTTGAATCCGGTCGAGGTGCGATAGCTCACGTCGCGCGTGGCGATCCGATTGGACGCCGCGCTCGCCGGCGTCGCCAGCGAGGTGACGACGGCGATGGTCAGCGCCAGCAGGAAAACGAGGCCCATGCGGTTCATGAACGGCACATCCGGCCACAGCGCCTTGATGCCGATCGACAGCACGAATGAGGCGACGGTACCGGCCAACGCACCGGCTTCGTTCGCGCGCTTCCAGAACAGGCCGAGCAGGAAGATCACGACGATGCCGGGCGTAAAGAAGCCGGTGTATTCCTGGATGTACTGGAACGCCTGATCGAAGCTGCCGAGCAGCGGCCGCGCAGCGAGTATGCCGAGCACGATGGCGACGACTGCCGTGATGCGACCGACGCGGACGAGCGTGTGTTCGTCCTTCGGCGCGCCGGTCTTGGCATAGATGTCGAGCGTGAAGATCGTCGCGATCGAATTGATCTTCGACGCGGTCGACGACACGATCGCGGCGATCAGCGCCGCGAAGACAAGGCCGACGATGCCGGTCGGCAACAGTTGCATCATCGAGGGATAGGCCATGTCCGAACGCGGCAGGTCGGGGACGAGCACGACCGCGGCGATTCCCGGCAGCACGATGATGAAGGGCATCAGCAATTTCAGGTATGCGGCGAAGATCACGCCCTTCTGCGCTTCGTTGATGCTCTTTGCGGCCAGCGCGCGCTGGACGATGTACTGATTGCAGCCCCAATAGCTGATGTTCGCGATCCACATGCCGCCGATCAGCACGGCCAGGCCCGGCAGTTCCTTGTAGTGCGGGTTGTCGGGCGCCAGGATCATGTGGAAATGCTCCGGCGCTTTCGCAACCAGCATCTGGAATCCGGCGAGGATGCCGGCACCCGCGCCGATGCGGCTCAGCGTCAGCCCCGAGATGAACAGGCCGCCGAGCACGAGCAACGACACTTGCACGATGTCGGTCAACGCGACCGCGCGCAAGCCGCCGTAAAGCTGGTACAGCAGAGCGAAGGTGCCGAGCGCGATCAATGCGTAGGTCTGGTCGATGCCGGCCACGCGATTCACTGCGATCGAGCCGAGCCAGATGATCGATGTCAGGTTGACGAAGATGTACAGCCCGAGCCAGAAGATCGCCATCAGCATGCGGATGCGCGCGCCGAAGCGCTGCTCGAGAAATTGCGGCATTGTATAAATTTCGTTGCGCAGGAAGATCGGTAGGAACCACTTGCCGACGATGACCAGGGTCAGCGCCGCCATCCATTCGTACGAGGCGATCGCCAGGCCGATCGCGTAGCCCGACCCGGACATGCCGACGATCTGCTCGGCCGAGATGTTCGCTGCGATCAGCGAGGCGCCGATCGCCCACCATGGCAGCGAACGCGAGGCGAGGAAATATTCCGCCGAAGTTTTTTCCTCGCCGTGGCGGCTGCGCGATACCCACTGCGCAAGCCCGAACAGGACCACGGCGTACACCGCAACAATCGTCCCGTCGATGATGGTCAAGTGCATCTGTTTCTCCTTTGGTTGTCTGGCGAGGCCGGCTGGCTCCCCTCAGGCTTGCCGCAGTGTAGTCAGTCCGCCGCGCTGACTGCCAATTGAATAGGTATGCGTGCTCACCGTGTGTTGCGTCGCAACAAGCCTATTGCACTGCAAGGCGAGTTGCGTACGCGGCTCTGGCACAATGTCCGATGCGCCGCCGACGCTCCCACCCGCGGCGCAGGAGGCCGTCATCGGCAGCAAAGACAAAGCCACGTCGCTGGTAATTGCACATCTCGCCGGCGTATCGCAGCCCACGGTGTCGCGCGCGCTGCGCGGCAGCCCGATGGTCAACGAGGCCACGCGCTCGAAGATCCTGAAGATCGCGCGCGAGCTCAATTACAAGGTCGACAAGAACGCCTCCAATCTGCGCTGCCAGCACAGCGGCACGTTGGCATTGCTGCTCTTCGAGGATCCGGCTCCGGACGATTCGCTGATCAATCCATTCTTCGTCTCGATGCTGGCGTCGATCACGCGCGCCTGCGGCCAGCGCGGCTACGATCTGCTGATCTCGTTCCAACAACCGGCAAACAACGACTGGCAGTCGGGATTCGAGGACAGCAACAGAGCTGACGGCATCATTCTGCTCGGCTATGGCGATTACCTCGACTATCGCCGCCGCCTGGAATTCCTCAACGCGCGCGGCACGCATTTCGTGCGCTGGGGCGCGGTGCTGCCCGACCAGCCGGAAGTGTCGGTCGGATGCGACAACCGCAGCGGCGGTTTCGACGTCACCAGGCACCTGCTCGAACGCGGCGCGCGGCGCATCGCTTTCCTCGGCGACGCGTCGAACCACTATCCGGAGTTTCTCGAGCGTTACCGCGGTCACTGCGATGCGCTGCAGGCGCAGTCGCTCGTCGTCGACCCGAAACTGCAGGTTGCGGCGATTTCATCGGAACAATCCGGAGCCGATGCTGCCAATGCCCTGCGCGGACGCAAGGTCGCGTTCGATGCAATCTGCGCTGCCAGCGACCTGATCGCCATCGGCGCGATGAAGGCGCTGCACGAAGCCGGTATTCGCGTGCCGGAGGACATCATCGTTTCCGGGTTCGACGACATTCCGCTGGCCGGCTTCGTCAATCCGAGCCTGACTTCCGTGCAGCAGGACACGAAGGTTGCCGGCACGATCCTGGTCGAAACACTGCTCAAGATGATCCGCGAGGAACCGGTCGAGAACCAGATCATCCCGGTATCGCTGGTCGTTCGCGATTCGACCGGCCACGGCCGCGTCAGACCGATTGCCTCCGGCGTGCGCAAGGCGTCCTGAACCCGCCCGCAGCACTTCGCGGCACTGAATTCGTATGCAGGAAAAAAGTCCGCGCGTGGCGGGCACAATGGTCGCGTGAACCATTCCGCCTCGCCGCGACTGGAGACCCATGAGCCTGCCCCTGCCTTCCTCACACAAGTCAACCTTCCCACGCACGCTAGGTGTCACGCTTGCCACCGGGCTGATAGTCGCCGGCAGCCTCGCCGGCTGCAGCGCACCTCCGCTTCAGAAGACGCCTGCTCCAACGCAGTCGTCCTGCCGCCCCGCGCCGTTTGTGCAAAAACTCTTCCTGCGCGGCTCGATCACATCATGGGCGCTGCGCGACGACATGGTGTTTCAATATCGCTGCGACGCCTACGTGCTCAACATCGATGCAACCGGGGCGCAGGAATTCAAGATCACCGATGCGCAATCTAACGCGGCCACGTCATTTGGCGTCGCGACGCGCGCGCAGGGGCTTCTGGCGCCCGGTCAGCCGACCGCGGTGGTGACCGGCGACAGCGTACGTCGGCTCGAGAATCTGCAGTTTGCATTCTCCGGTGCACACACGATGCGCCTGAAGTTCGCGGCAGACGCCGGTGGCAGAGCGACGCCGACCGTCACGATCGGGCCACGCGATTTCGTCGATCCGGCGGCCACGCCGATCGACGATGCCGTCGCGCGAAGCGTGAAGTTCGATTCGCGCGACCTCGCCCACAAGGCACCGTTCGGCGCCCTCACCGCGGGCAGCGAAGTTGCGTTCGATCTGACCGCGTCACCCGGCCTGTCTGCCGCCACGATCGTCGTCGAGAAGCGGCGACTCGAGGGGCCGCAGGAAATTCTCGATTACACCGAGGTCGCGCGAGTGCCGCTGCAACGCAGCGCCGGCGACGATGGCGAACACTGGCGGGCGCGTTATCGATTCGCCGACATCGGCATCTACGGCTACTACTTCGTCGTCGAGAGCGGCGGCCGGCAATACTGGTACCAGAACAACGCCGACACCATCTATTGGACGCGCGAGCTCGGTTCGAACGGTCTCGGCGTCGTCACCGGTATCGGCGATCCGCAGCGGATCCGCCGTTTCCGCCAGACGGTTTTTCGCGCCGATTTCCAGGTGCCGGCGTGGGCGCGCGACGTGGTCTTCTATTACATCTTTCCGGAACGCTTTCGCAACGGCGATCGCGGCAATGATCCAAAGCCCGGGCAGAACACGTTCCACGACAAGTCGGTCGAAGTACACGCCAACTGGCTCGACAAGCCATGGATGCCGCGCTCCGGCGACGGTTCGGACGACGTCTACGCCAACGACTTCTTCGGCGGCGATCTGGCCGGCATCATCGACAAGCTCGACTACATTGCCGGTCTGGGCGCGAACACGCTGTACCTGACCCCGATCTTCCAGGCCGTCAGCAACCACAAGTACGACACCGCCGACTACCGGCACATCGATCCTCACTTCGGTTCTGACGCGGATTTCGAGCGGCTGACGCGCGAGGCGGCAAAGCGCGGCCTGCGCGTACTGCTCGATACATCGCTCAATCACACCGGCAACGACTCGGTCTATTTCGACCGCTTTGCGAAATACCCGGAACTCGGCGCCTTCGACGGCGGCAAGATCCAGCCGCAATCGCCGTATGCCGACTGGTATCGCTTCGACGCATCGCAAACCGATCCGGACCGGCAATACCATGGCTGGGCCGGCGCGCAGGACTTGCCCGAAATCAACAAGGCCTCACCATCGTTCCGCAACTTTGCGTTCGGCGCATCCGACTCCATCATGAAACGCTGGCTCGATCGCGGCGCCGCAGGTTGGCGCATGGATGTCGCGCCGTGGGTACCGGACGACTTCTGGCGAGAATGGCGCAGCGCCGTCAAGCAGCACAGGCCCGACGCATTGACCGTCTGCGAGACCCAGTTCGAATCGTCGAAGTTCCTGCTCGGCGATGAATTCGACTCGACCATGAACTACATCTTCCGCAACGCCGTCGAGGACTACGCCAACGGCAAGGATGCGCGCATCCTCTATCGTGCCATCGAACTGATGCGCGAGGATTATCCACCGCAGGCGTTCTACGCGCTCATGAACCTGCTTTCGACGCACGATACGGCGCGCGCGCTGTTCGACTTCGGCTGGCGCGACGCCAACGCCGACGCGGCGGCGATTGCGCTGGCCAAGCAGCGGCTGCGTCTGGCGCTGTTCTTCCAGATGATTTTTCCTGGCGCACCGGCAATCCTGTACGGCGACGAGGCCGGTGTCACCGGCGGCGACGATCCGTTCAATCGCGTGACCTACCCCTGGCCCGATCTCGGCGGCAAGCCGGACCTGAAGCTGATCGCCGATTACAAGACGCTCATACGAATGCGCCACGAGCACGCGATATTGCGCCATGGCTCGATCGACGCGCCGGCCTTCATCGACGACCACGTCGTGGTGCTGTTCCGGCGCGACGGCAAGCGCTGGGCCATCACGGCGACGAACAACGACAACACGCCGCGCACGATCAAGCTCGACCTGCCGGAGTCGCTGACCAATGCCTCATTCGTCGATGCACTGACCGGAGCGCGCTCGAAGGCAGCGGGAAAGACATTGACGATCACGGTGCCGCCGATGTTCGGCAGCGTGCTGGAGAACCGCGGATGAGCGTGATGCGCTGCGTCTTCGCTCTCCTTGCGGGTCTGAACATGGCGCACCATGCGTTGGGCGAAGAGGCAGAGGGTGCCGCCGAACCGCCGCGGCCGGCGAGCACCGCGCAGGCAAATGTGCACGTGCTGCCGGCAATGACCATTCCGGGACTCGACCGCGAGCGCACGATCCGCTTGTACCTGCCGCCGGGATATGAAGCATCCACGGCGCGCTATCCGGTACTGTACATGCACGACGGCCAGAACCTGTTCGACGCTGCAAGCTCGTTCCTCGGTGAATGGGAGGTCGATGAAAGCCTCAACCTGCTGGCGCAGAAGAAGCATCTCGAAATCATCGTCGTCGGCATCGACAACGGCGGCGAGCATCGCAAGCAGGAGCTGACTGCCTGGGACAATGCCCGGTTCGGCAAGGCCGAAGGCGCCGCCTACATGGCGTTCATCGTCGACATCGTGAAACCCTACATCGACGCGCACTACCGCACGCAGCCCGACCGGATGCATACCGCGATCATGGGCAGTTCACTCGGCGCGCTGATATCGCACTATGCGATCTATCGCTACCCTGAAGTTTTCGGCAAGGCAGGGCTTTTCTCGCCGTCCTACTGGTACGCTCCCGAGGTGTACGCCTACACGGCCGCCCATCCCCTGCCGCGCGATGTGAAGCTGTACTTCTATTGCGGGGGCAGCGAGGACGAACAGATGCTCGGCAACATGCGGCGCATGCTCGCGCGGATTCGCGCGGCCGGTCTGCCCGCACAGCGGATCGGCCTGGCCGTCGACATGAAGGCGAAGCACAACGAAGCCGCCTGGCGCAAGGAGTTCCCGCGCGCCGTCGCCTGGCTGTTCGACGACGCGAAATGACGTCGGCGCCGTGATGGAAAAACTTGTCGTGTTCAACCCGCAGCCGCGCATCGAACGCGTCGACCTCGTTCCAGGGCAGGTCTGTCTCGTCATCGACGACGCGCTGATCGAACCCGAGCGGCTGGTCGAATTCGCCGCGGCGCAGAGCGCCGCGTTTCACCGCGTCGACTACAACGCGTACCCAGGCCTGCTGCTGCCGACGCCCGGGCTGATTTCCGAGGCCTTGAACGAATTCTTCTGCAATCACGTGCGCCGCTTCTTCGACGCGCGGCGCGTACAGCGCATGCACAGCCGTTTGGCGATGGTGACGCTGCCGCCCGGCGAGCTGCGGCCGTGGCAGTGCATCTGCCACAGCGACCGCTTCGACCTGACCGAAGAGCAGTCGATCCAGGCCTCGGTGCTCTACCTGTTCGAGAATGCGGGCCTCGGCGGCACCGGATTTTACGTGCCGGCCCTGGCGCCGCACGAAATGCAGCAGCTGTTCGGCGACGCGAACCATCTGCCGCCGGCTGAATTCACCCGGCGCCACGGAATCGCGCGCAACTACCTGTGCGCATCGAACCGCTGCTTTCGTCGCGTCGGTGGCGTGCCGGCGAAATGGAATCGCCTCATCTTCTACGACGGCGCCATGCTGCATTCGGGCGACATACTTGCACCCGAGCGGCTCAGCGCCGATCCGCGCGTCGGCCGACTCACACTCAACGGTTTCTTCACCAGCCGCCGGCACGCGCGCCGGCCCTGACTAGACCTTCGCCGCGGCGCAGTGCCGCGCGATGAAGTCCGCGTGCGCCGGCATCGCGGCGACGCAGCGATCCATCAGCGACTTGACGCCGCCGACGAATTCGTCGAGTTCGGCGACGCTGAGTTCATCGACAAGCGGATGGTGGCCGCGCGGCATGATGCGCTGGCCGATCATCACCTGCACCCAACTCGTCACGGCGAACAGCTCCTCGTTTTCGCGATAGAACCGTCCGCTGTCGCGGAACAATTCGAGGTTATCCTTCAGCTGCTGCGGAATCGACATGGTCCGGCAATAGTTCCAGAACGGCGTGTCGTCGCGTTCGGTGGCGTTGTAGTGCAGGATCAGGAAATCGCGAATGCGCTCGAACTCGAACGTCATCTGCCGGTTGTAGCGCTCGGCCAGCAGCCGCGCGAAACCCTGCTGCGGCAGCAGGCTGATCAGGCGCGCAATGCCGGCCTGGATCAGGTGGATGCTGGTCGATTCGAGCGGTTCCATGAAGCCGCTCGACAGGCCGATGGCGACGACGTTCTTGTCCCAGAATTTCCGGCGCATGCCGGTGACGAAGCGCAGCGGCCGCGGCTCGGCGAGCGCGCGGCCCTCGAGGCTCTTCAGCAGCGTGGCGGCGGCTTCGTCGTCGCTGATGTGTTCGCTCGAATAGACATAGCCGTTGCCGGTGCGATGTTGCAACGGAATGCGCCACTGCCAGCCGGCAGTGCGCGCGCTCGAACGGGTATACGGCGTCGGCGGCCCGACGTTCTCGCTCGGCACGGCCATCGCTCGGTTGCACGGCAGCCAGTGCGTCCAGTCCTCGTAGCCGGCCTTCAGGGTCTGCTCGATCAGCAGGCCGCGGAAGCCGGAGCAGTCGAGGAACAGGTCGCCGGCGATTTTCGCGCCGCCTTCGAGCACCACGGCCTCGATGAAACCGTCGCTGCCGCGTTGCACGACGTCGACGATCTTGCCTTCGGTGCGGCGAACCCCGCGCTTTTCGGCGTACGCGCGCAGGTAGCGCGCATACAGACCGGCATCGAAGTGGTAGGCGTAGGCGATGTTCGACAGAGGCGAATTCGGAATGTCCGCCGAGCGCATGAACTTGTTGACCGGCGCGGCCGCCGTGTTGATCGAATACGCGCCGATCGCCGACGCCTTGCCGGCGAGAAACTGCTTCAACCAGTAATGATGGAACTGGATCAGGCCGCGGTCCTGGCCGATCGTGCCGAAGCCGTGGATGTAGCGGTCGCCGATGCGCGTCCAGTCGACGAATTCGATGCCGAGCTTGAACGTGCCCTGGGTCTTGCGTACGAAATCGTCCTCGTCCAGTTCGAGCACGCTGTTGAACAGCTTGATCTGCGGAATCGTCGCTTCGCCGACGCCGACGATGCCGATCTCGTCGGATTCGACGAGCTGGATCGAGTAGTCGCGGCCCAGCACCTTCGATAGCGCCGCCGCGGACATCCACCCGGCCGTGCCACCGCCGACGATGACGATGTTCCTGATGTGCTGGTCACTCATGTTGTGCGAGTGGTGTGAGCAAGATCAAAAGATAACCCACGAAAGCACGAAGAACACGAAAAAGAACAATCAGCAGAATTGCAACTTGGGAAATTCAACGAGGCATAGCGAACGGTCGAGCGGTGTTGCCTGCCGAGGTCCGGTAGTTGGGGCTGCTCATTATCCGATGCTGCTTTCCTTTGCGTCCTTCGTGCCTTCGTGGTTCGTTCTTTTGCGCCTCATCGTGCCGCCGGCAAAAAGAACCCTGCCGTCACGAGTCCGGCAGGGTCGGTTGGATATAACCGTGACGTTAGAACTTGTAGGTGACCCCGAGCAGGTAGCGGCGGCCGTAATCGGTGTACACGCGCGGCTGCGTGCGGTCGACGTAGTACTCGCGGTAGGGCTCGTTGAACACGTTCTGCACCTGGAACAGGAAGGTCAGACCTTCGAACGTCCCGCCCTGCATCGAATAGCCGACCTGCAGGTCGGTGATCGTTTCGGCCTGTATGTTGTGGAACTCCTGATCCGCACCGAACGCCTGCACTTCGCCGAGAAAATCCGAACGATGCGTCGCCGCGATGCGCGCCGAGAAGCCGTATTTCTCGTAGTAGAACGTCGCCTGTGACACGTACTTCGACAGCCCCGGGAACGGCGAGGACGTGCCGGGACCGTTCGGTGCGATGTTGCTCTCGGTGTCGGCGTAGGCCACCTGGATGCCGAAGCCGTCGAGCGGCCCCCAGATCACGTCGAGCGGCAGCGAAGCGGACAATTCGTAGCCGCGCATGTAGCCGCCCTTGCCATTCGCCGGCGCGCTGAAGATGCCGGTGGTCGAGGCCGGAATCAGATTGTCGGACGGATTCGGCACACCGCTGAAATCGCGGACGATGTTCTGCTGGTAGACGTAGGTCTGCAGGTCCTTGTACCACAAGGTCGCCTGCAGGTAAGCGCGCGTTTCCCAGTATTTCTCCCACGACAAGTCGTAGGCGTTGGCCGTGAACGGTTTGAGCTTCGGATTGCCGCCGCTGCCTTCGAGGCGACAGAGGATCGTCGCGCCGGTATCGGTGTTCTGGCACGTCGTCGTTTCGGTAAGGCTGCCCGGCGTCGTATTGATGGTGTACTCGGTGCTCGCGCGCATCTGGTCGAGGCGCGGACGTGCCACTTCCTTGCCGGCCGCGAAGCGCAGATAGTTCTGCATCGGCATTTCCCAGACCAGGTTCATGTCCGGCAGCAGGTCGCCGTACCTCGCGCCGTCGCTGACCGGCGCAACGCCGTTGACCGCGTCCTGATTGGCGACGGCAAACGCGTCCGAACGCTGGTCGACGTAGACGTATTGCGCACCGAAGTTGCCGCGTAGCGGCATGCCGCCGATGTCCGTGTCGAGGTCGAACTTCAGGTAGCTCGTCGTGACTTTTTCCTTGACGCGCCAGTCCTTGTTGGTGATGTCCTGGTGCAGCTTCTGCGTGAGGACGTAGGACTGGTCGAGGACGCAATTGACGTCCCAGCTCAGGATGCTCGGGAAACCGACGTAGCCCAGATAGGTCGACGGAATCAGGCAGCCCGCCGGAACGTCGGCATGCGTGCTCGTTCCGCCGGGGAGGTTGACCAGAAACTCTTCCGAATGGCGCGTCTTCTCGCGCTGGTTCCAGTTGAAGCCCATGTCCATCTTGCTGACGGGACCGTTGAGGTCCTTGGAAAGATCCAGGCGGCCAGCCTTGAGCTCGTCGCTGACCTGAGGGAACTTCAGGTAGCCGTCCTGGCCCCAGCCGCCGGAATCGACCAGCTTGATGATGTTCGGGTCGGCGTAGTTCAGGCCGACCTTGTAGTGCGGCAACCCGGTGCTCGGGTCGATCGTGAAGTCCCATGTGTCCGTCGCCCCGGGCGTGCCCGCTACGGTGCCGGCGTATTCCTCGAGGAACGACTGATCGGTGGTGGCCTTGGCCCAGCTCAGGTCCCCGGCGATCTGCCAGCCGTCGCCGAAGCGCAGCTTGTTGTTCCAGCCGATCGACTTGATCTTGTCGTCATGATGATCGAGTTCGTCGCGGACGACCGGTTTGAGGTTGGACCATGTGCCGGAGACCAGATTGCCGTTGTCGACGACCGGATTCGTCAGCACGGTGTTGCTGCCCCACGGCAGGCCGACCTCGAAACCGCCGTAGGTCGTTTCCTGGTTGAACTTGGAGTAGTACAGGTCGAGCGTGCTGGTGAAATTGTCGTTCGGCCGCCACTCCAGCGTGCCCATGAACGCATCACGGGTACCCTCGGTCGAATCGGCATAGACCTTGTTGCCGCCGAGCGCCTGCACCGTGCCGCCG
>Ga0157375_10000113_pt1 | contig 78155 bp, 67 predicted proteins | sample M35metaG_FD_115311 | JGI IMG/M metagenome (GOLD analysis project Ga0157375, IMG submission 115311) | Miscanthus rhizosphere microbial communities from Kellogg Biological Station, Michigan, USA - M3-5 metaG | ecosystem: Host-associated > Plants > Roots > Rhizosphere > Soil | place: USA: Michigan... | reverse complement strand
CATGTGTGCCTTTACTACCAAAAGCAGTTGTGAGCGAATCCTCTATGCCGTCTTTAAACGAATGAATGATCACTGGACCCTTCACCCACTCAATGATTTTACACAAAAAAATTGACGCAACCCGCCTGACAGGAAAGCTCGTGAGTATGATCCATGTTGTCAAACAAGGATTGCAACTTTGGGCTTTTCAGCTTTTGTCTTAACCGACCTCCGATCTCTGGCCTCTGACCTGAGGCGGAGAAAAAAGGAAGCTCTCAGTATAGAAAACTACGAACAAACGATTTACCCAGTTTTTGCAATTCTTTGACAACTTTTTCGCTTGGTACAGGATGCTAGCGGAATGATAAATCACATCGCTTTTCCCGTTGCGCCAGTGCTTCGACCCATAACCCTATTACTTAGATAGGCATCTCATCGACCAACTGGAGCCTGCCAAACTAAAATGAAGGCAAGAAATCTGTCGCGGATTGCATTTCTAATTATTGGGATTGGCGTAACCGCTTTCAGTCAGCCGCAAGTAATGCAATTGGATGACGGCACGACTCTGACTTTGTTGGGTGTGACGACGGGGACTCGCCAAATGGCACCGGGATATGAAAACCTGGCGAGAGCGAACTGGCTTTACACTCCTGACAGGCCGAGCATGGTTTGGATCTTAACCGAACACGAGCAAGGTAAGTGGCCGAGTTATGAATTGCTGATTTCTGACAAAGCCAAAACGGGCTGCGTCAGTCTGGAAAAAAGCACTGGCTCCTACGTCCGAGACGGCATCGACATTCAAGGTTTCGTGATGCGCGCCTTCCCGCGCTGGGACAATGAAATGCTGGCGCGCGTCAAGCCGTATGGCGCCGCCATTTCCAAAGGAGAGTTTGTCATCACCAATCCTGCCCCGGCTGTGATCAAGAATTGGTCGCCCGAATCGCTCCCCGTCACCAAGTCAGATGGTGATTTGGAGGTAACCCTCACGAAGTTGGTTGCCGGCGCGCCATCTCCTTACCGCCAGGGCGAACAGCCGCTCACCAACGATCCGGCGAACCAATGCGTCCATCTGAGTTTCAATTTCCGGCAAAATGGCCAGCCAACCACCAACTGGAGTCCTTGGCCTGTGTTCACTTCCGATGCGGCCGACAACCGTGTGCGCGGCCAGATTCACAGTTACCCCTCAAACGGCATCAACCCTATTTATCCGGATCGCATCCATCCTTCCTTTCCCCCTGTGCTCGACGGTTACTATTATCGGCCCGGTCTGTGGCCTGATCACTCCCCGTGGAAGGTGCGGTTGGAATTCATCCATCGCTCGAATTTTAGCGACGAGGAAACGGTGACGTTCACGAATCTCGCCGTGCGACCGGGTAGCCAGCAGGATTTCGACGAGGAATGGACTTGGGATGCGAGGAAGACGAATTTCAATTTTGTTGCGGAGCAAATGGTGAACGGTGTGAAATTAAAACTGCTTCCACCGCTGGTTTATTCGCCGACAATAATGCCGGGAGAAAAACACCTCGGTATCCTCATCTTCGCCGATCCTGAGGAGGAGGCGCGCGCCATGAACCTCACGTTGCTGCATGCGACCGACCAAAAAGGACAGGAAGTTGCGACCCCATTAAGAAATGGTGGAGGGTGGGCTGGGCATTTTGCTCTGGATTTTCCAAACGTCCAGGATGTCAAAGCGCTGAACCTCAAGCTAGCCCTGCACAAAAGCCGGTTCGTGGAATTCACCGTCACGCCTACCAAACCGTAATCACTTCACACCCGACCCCTCTGGACAAGTTAGGCGGTGTATGTCCGAGAACGCCGTTGCTTCCAGTCACGGCAGATTGCTCCGAGAAGAATACATACGCCCGGGCCGAGATTTGTGACGAGGACATTCAAAAGGGGGTCCGCTGAAAGAAGGCCCAAAACAGTGACCGGTGGCAGAAAGAGGGCAGCCACTGCCATCGCGTGCTTAATGGGCGAATGGGCTGCGATCCGAGCAGCGACGTAACCTCCGAGAACTGCAGCGAAGGAATCCAGCACCCAGATAAGCCTTATGATTTGTAATGTCGCTGCTCGGTTGTTGCTGGTAAGAACAAGAAGCTCGATGATTAATACAAGCACCACTGTCACAAAAAGGCCAGCAAACACTGCAAGTGCGCTTTGAAGGGATGGGATAGGTATTTTCATAACATGTATTTTGTTTGCGAGGAGTTGCATGTCAATGATGTCCCAACGTAGAGCCGAAGGCCCAAACTGGCGCCGCCATGCGCTCGACCAACAGAATCAATAAAAGAAAGGAATAGTGCGCCTTGATGATAGCGAACCAAAACGCGCGATTACCCCACTTGCCGACCGTTGCTGGCGCGGTCCAATGATACTCGTTTAGCGGCGGTTATGCCCGGTACTTGCGATCGGATTTGGCGGCGAGGACGAAATCGCTTTCAGTTAGGCCCCCAGCCTGGTGATCAAAAATGGTGAGTTTGACTTTTCCCCAGGCGAGGAACACGTCGGGATGGTGGCCCATAGTCTCGGCGACTTTGCCGACTTTGTTGGTAAATTTTAGGGCTTCGAGAAAGTTTTTGAATTTATATTCCTTTTCCAAATGGTGGGAGCGCACGACTTTCCAACCTCTGACTTGTTTGGCAAACTTTGCCAAATCTTTTCCTTTGAGACGCTGCACGGGAGGCTTGGGAACACCTTTTTTATCAGCTAATGCGGTCATTGGTCGTTCTCCTTTTGGTTGTGCGAACACTTCGTGGGTAACGGGGAGCGCAGCCACAGCCGGCCAAAGGCGCCAGAATGCAACAGAGAAGGCCGGCCTGCGTTGGCTGGCGCGATAGGGGTTTAGGCTTTACTCGGGCCATAAATCTTTTTCCGGATGAACATAACTAACCAGCTGAGCAAAATAAATGTGAACGACACGAAGACACCCCAGGTGTGAAAACCATCTTGAAAGCTGGTAAAATAATATGTAGTCCCATGGCTGTTATAGGGAATTGTGTGTTGCGTTATGGGCTGCGGTAACTTGGGAAAAGCACCGAAACCTATGGCCAAACCAAACAAAACCCACGAAATCCCGATGACCAAGCCAGTCAGTTGGAAAATCAGGATCAACAATCTGAGCACCAGTTTCATAACGGCCATGATCCGGTCAGAAGCTGTGAACAAATCGTAGCAGCCGAGGTCGGTTGCTACAATATATCGGATTTTTTACAGCTTCTCAGGCAGCCGGGACGACGATATACGATTGCAAACGGATGCGCGATCTCAACCTTGGCCGGAGCCGGAATGTTAAATTCTTTGTGGGGCACGAGTGTACCTCTCGGGGATGCTCTCGCTGTTATCTAAAGTTTTAAAGTTTGTCGTCAAAGGAGGTGAAGGACTAATGAAACGCCCGATTGGGTGCCAAACGAATTACGTTCTCCTTGCTCTGTGCCGCTCGAGAAACCCGGGCTCCTCTCCTTCCAGATCTGCCCGACGTTGTCGCGCCAGAACCGTCCCGTACACTCGAACATCACGCATCATCATTTCCAAACGGTGTTTCAAAGCATCACTGATAATCTGTCCGGCTTTTACGTCCTTCTCCTCCATGAAAGAAACTCCATATGGCAAGGTCCAGGCGTAGCATTGCCGCGCGACAGTTCGCAATTGGTCGGTAACGGTCAAACCTTTCTCGTGCGAGGCTACGATCGTCGCAAACAATTTGCCCGCAAACTCATGCCAGAAATGATCCAGGAAATTCTTCATCGCCCCGCTTACACTCCCGTGGTAGTCTGGCGTCCCGAGAAGAACGACGTCGGCCTTTTCCACCCGGGTTTTCAACCGAGCATATCCAGGCAAATCGTGGGCCGTGTCCGGATTGTAAAGAGCGAGCGGTTCCTTTTCAAAATCGAGAATATCCACGGCACAGCCCCGCGCGCGTAGTCCATCAGCAATGTGATGTACAACCGAACGCGTGACCGAATCGCGGTTCAAGCTGCCGACGACGGCGAGAACGTTTAACTGTTGATCAGACATGCGATCTGTTGGCCTGCCAAAATCAAAACCACAAGTAAACCGAATTTAATGATCCATCAGCCCGCTGATATTCCTGTTGCCATTCATTTCCTCATATGGAGGAATTGCACGAAGGCGTAGGACAACAGAGCGGTGACTGGAAGTGTCAATATCCATGCCCAAACCATTCTCTCGACCACAGACCACTTGATCGCGCTTAAACGCCGCGCGGCTCCGACTCCCATGATGGATGCCGAAATATTGTGCGTGGTGGAAACGGGTATGCCGAGGTGGGTTGCCGCCAGGATGATTGTGGCGGAACTGGCTTCTGCGGCAAAACCATTTATCGGATGCAGCTTCACCATTTTGTGACCGAGGGTCCGAATGATGCGCCATCCGCCCACAGCCGTGCCGGCTGCCATCACCAATGCGCAGGTAACCTTGATCCAAAGTGCAATACCCTGTTTGCCCGGATCTCCCGCGGTGCGCAGGAATGCGAGCCAGGTTGGAGCATGATCCAAATGGCCCGCTTTGGTGGCCGAAAAAAGTGTGAGAGCAATAATACCCATCGTTTTTTGTGCATCGTTGGTCCCATGCATGAAACCCATTGCCCCGGCGCTCACCATTTGCGCTCGTCCAAAGAATCGGTTCACTGCAATCGGCCGGGCGTTTTGAAGCACGAGGTACAGCAGCGCCATGACGAGAAAACCCAAAAGCAAACCTGCGACCGGAGAGAGCACCATTGGCGTAATCACTTTCCACAAAATGCCTTTGCCCAGCCACCAATGCTCGGTGCTCGGCTGCGACCACAGGATGACATGCCAATTGTTGCCTGAGGCCGCCAGAGCCGAACCGCACAATCCGCCGATGAGCGCATGGCTTGAGCTCGAGGGCAAACCGAACCACCAGGTCACCAGGTTCCAGATAATCGCCCCGAGCAAAGCGCATATCACAATGTCCGAGGTCATCGACACGATCTTGGAATCAATCAGGCCCGAGGAAATGGTTTTAGCCACCGCCGTGCCCCATAATGCGCCCAAAAGATTTGTCCCGGCTGCCAGGACGACAGCCTGGCGTGGGGTGAGGACCTTTGTGGAAACCACCGTCGCGATAGAGTTGGCGGTATCGTGAAAGCCATTGATGTACTCAAAAACGAGCGCCACCACGATGACAGTCAGCAATAGCGTCATGCCGCTTACGAATTTTTTAGGACGATATGCGAAAGGACGTTCCCGGCATCGCGGCAGCGATCAATAACTTTTTCCAGCAATTCGTAAAGATCCTTTAGAATCAGGACTTGGATGGGCTCGGGTTTGCCAGCGAATAATTGTTTGTAGAGGGTGACCATGTGTTTGTCGGCTTCGCCCTCAAGATATTGGAGTTTGTCATTAAGGAGTTTTATTTTCTCGAGATCCATGCCTTCCCGAAGGGTTTTGACCATGTCGCACACGATGTCCGTCGCGCGCTCGAGCAGGCTGATTTGGGTGGAGAAATCGACGCCCCGCACGTATTGCGGCGTGAGCAGGACCCGCTCGCTGAATTTCTCGACAGTTTTGGGAATCTTGTAGAGCGCATTGGAAAGATCCTCGATGTCTTCCCGCTCGATTGCCGTGATGAATGTCGAGTAAACGGCGTTGCTGATTTCTTTGGTGATCTCTTTATCTTTGCGGCGTGAATGCACAAAGTCATCCAGGACCATCGGTTGATCGAAGGTTTTGCTGAGCCTAACCAGAGCCTGCACACTGGTGCGCGCTTCCTGCGCGCTGGCCTCCAGCAGCGAGAAAAACTTGTCTTCTTTGCCGAGAAGTCTTTGGAGCGAAAACATAGTGCGTTACTTCTCACATAAGAAAGCAAAAAGAGCACGCACAAAATGCGGCTCCTCAATGAGATCATCCGGAACAGAAATGCCCCTATTCACCTGATTTGCACGATGCGAAACTCGACATGGATAAGCATCGCAAATTGCTGCGGATGATGCAGGACGTTCAGGAGGCCGTAAGAATCTTGAATCAAGAATCCGTTTCTGCGGCTATGGGGACAACGCCCCCTTGGAAAAGGGGTTTATTGCCCGTTGCGCCGCCCTCCAATCCTGGTCGATTGTCTGTGCAAAGCCTGTAAATATGAAACAATACATCGCATCTATCAACGTTACGGCGCTTCTCGCGAGTCTAGCTCTCATTGGCACCACAGGTTGTTCTACCCCAAAGGATGAACGGAGCGAAGGCCGAGAATTGGATGATAAACACATCGTTTCGGAACTGCATAAAAAACTCGAGAGGGAGCCGGTGTACAAATTCGACGGGGTCGATGTCAAAGCCTTCGCCGGCGAAGTCCAGTTGAGCGGTTTTGTGAATACTGAGCAACAAAAGCGTCGTGCTGAAGAAATCGCCTCTCAAACGCCGGGAGTTTTCGCAGTACATAATGATCTTGTGTTGAAGCCCCTTGTGTCCACCCCAACAGGGCGCACTAACACGCTCCAGGAAAACAGGATCTACTCCACTCCTCCGCCATCCCAAAAAGACCCGACTCCCGTGCCAACTGTGCCAGCCCGGCCTACGGAACCAAAATAAGAGTGGCCTTAGGTTGCTTTAGAATAACACTCACCGACAGAGTAGCGTTCCATCATTGTGACGTTGCGGTGCTGCCGAGGCAGATAGGCTTAATCGGGAAATGAACTGGCGCGCCCGTCGTGCATCGGGCTGCTCAGAGTTTGCAAAGCGAATCGCCAAGTGTATACTGAATTCGCTCACCGAGCCATGGAATTAAAAATACGCTCTGAATCGGATCTCCTGAACGTAGTTGCCACCGGGACCTTTTCGTTGGAAGAGGCGAAACGGACTTTTCTTCAAATGCTTGAGGCCAGTGCGCTCCACAAAAGCAAGAAACTGCTCTTCGATGGCCGGGAACTAATTGGAGAGCCCGGGTTAATGGAACGATTTTATTACGGTGAATTCGCGGCGCGAACGGTCACAGAGTTTTTGTTACGACAAGTGCCAACTGCCACACGATTTGCATACGTTCTGATAGAACCTGTGCGTGACCCAGAGAGGTTCGGCGAAACCGTCGCGCTGAACCGGGGCATGGACGTAAAGACCTTCCTGAGTCCCGAAGAGGCTCTCGACTGGCTCAGAAACGCACCAGCCAACAAGCCGGATTCAGGGCAGCGAGGTTAACACTGCCGAGTTATCGAGCTCCACTGATTCGAGTCCTTGTTCGAAGGCGAACATCCTGATTCCTTCCCCAACAGCCGAGGGTGCTTGTTAGACAGACCTGCTTAAGAGGGAAGGGGGCATCATTCCATGTGCGCCCGGCTGGACTCGGGGGCACCGCCTGACGCCCCTTACCAATTGTTCACGAAACCCCTCGGGCGAAAATCGAAACGCTTATTTATCATCTATCGAGATCTGGTACAATAGATTCGTGTTCAGAGTGATCGGCCTAATCGATATGGACGCTTTTTATGCGTCGATTGAACAGCGAGATGACCCCGCACTGCGAGGAAAACCTGTAATCGTCGGAAGCCCTCCGACGCAACGTGGGGTTGTTTGCGCTGCCAGCTATGAGGCCAGAAAATTTGGGGTTCGCTCCGCTATGCCCAGCGTTACGGCCGGACGTCTTTGCCCTTCCGGGATATTTATCCGTCCCAACATGGACAAATATCGGGAGGAATCGCGGATCATCATGCAAGCTGTGGCGCAGAAAGGTATCGCAATTGAGCAAATGTCAGTGGACGAGGCATACATGGATTTTTCTCCTGCTTGTCAAGGTGCCTCCCAGGACGATTCTCTGCTCATCGCCCTGCCCATCGCCCGAGACATCAAGGCTCAAATCCATAGGGAGCGACATCTGACTGCCAGCATCGGTGTGGCTTCCAACAAACTCCTGGCAAAGCTGGCTGCAGATCATCAAAAGCCCAATGGCCTCACGATCATTGAAAATGCAAGGAGAGTGGAATTTCTGCGACCGCTGGCCGTGCGGATGCTTTACGGCGTCGGGAGAGTCACCGCTGAGCAACTGGGTAAAATTGGCATCGCGACCGTGGGCGATTTGCAAAGTTATCAAGGAGATCTGCGAGCTACAGTCGGTTCATTTGGTCCGACCCTTCAGCGGTTCGCCTTTGGTGAAGATGATCGCCCCCTGGAATTGCACGCCGAATCAAAAAGCATCAGCAACGAGAACACTTTTCTGAAAGATACAGCGGACCGCATGACCCTGCGAAACACTCTCCGAGAGCAAGCGGAGGAAATCAGTCTCGAGCTTCAAAACAAAATGCTTGCGGCCAAGACCGTACAGGTTCGAGTACGCTACAGCGATTTCACCACCATGACCCGGCAAATCACTTTTGAGGACCCTGTGACCGAATCTTCGGTAATTTATCGCACAGGCTGCCATTTACTCGCCCAGCATAAGCTTGTGCACCGGCCCCTGCGTTTATTGGGCCTTGGGGTAAGCAATTTAGTGCCGCCGAATCAACAAATGCTGCTTCCTCTCAAGGTCTGAATGGGATGTTCGGTCAGCTTTCTTCGCCCTCCGTCCTTTTGCAATAAAGTCTTGTTTTGTGGGTTTGCGGCTTGGGGCGCCAGCACTTGCCGCGCTTCACTTTCATGTTGTTCCAGTCTGGAAAGCGATCAGTGACGCAGCGACCAAGAATCATCGGTTCGTTACGAGCGGAACATGAAGTAAACGGCACCCAGGAGGCAGAGCCCTGACCAAACAAAATCGAGCTTGAAGGGTTGGTGCATATAAAACAGAGCGAAGGGGACAAAAACGCCCAGAGTGATCACCTCCTGCAGGATTTTTAGTTGCGCCAGGGTCAGTGCGGTATAGCCGATGCGGTTTGCCGGCACCTGTAACAGATATTCGAAAAATGCTATACCCCAGCTTAAGGCCGCCGCGAGGTACCACTTTTTATGGTTCCAATTTCGCAAGGTGGGCGTACCACGCAAAGGTCATGAATGCATTGGAGCAAATAAGAAGCAGGGCTGTGATGGGGACTACAGGCAATTTCATTTTCCGCAGATAGCAAAGAATGGGGTTTTCAGGAAGGTAGAAATGTTTTTCGAGCAAAACTGTTTTTTTAACGGGGCGCTTTGATTTCCAGAACTCCCGGGTTGGCAAACACCTGGCTCGTGGTCCGACTGGTCACGCTATATTTAAAACCGTGGTCAGTGCCGGCTGCTCCAAATCGGCCGCGCTTGTCCAGGGCAACGAAGTTAATGCTTAGATTGAAACCCAATGGATCCTGGCTCGCAATGCGGCGGATCGTTTGGCGGCAGGCTTCAGTGGGATCGAGGCCCTGGCGCATGAATTCAACTACCATGAAGGATCCGCAATACCGCATGACATTTTCACCCAAACCGGTTGCGCCGGCTGCCCCCACTTCATTATCCACGTATAAACCGCTCCCAACAATAGGAGAATCACCAACACGGCCAGGAAGCTTTCCACCCAACCCGCTTGTCGAGCAGCCGCCGGCGATATTACCGTCAGCTCCCAGGACGAGGAGCGCGATCGTATCGTGGCCGGCCTTTTTGTCTGTTTTGGCAGCGCCCGGTTTGTTGATCGTTTGTTTTTGCTCCACTGATTCGAGTCCTTGTTCGAGGGCGAACATCCTGGCTCCTTCCCCAACGAGGAGAACATGTCGCGTTTTCTCCATAACGCGGCGAGCAGCAGAAATCGGATGCTTAATCCCTTCGATCCCGGCAACGCTTCCCGCTTTATGGCCCGGACCAAACATGATGCATGCGTCCAGTTGGACCACGCCTACCGCGTTTGGACCGCCACTCAGCCCAACTGAGGGATTACCGGAAGATTCAATCGTTTTGATACCTTGCTCTACCGCATCCAGGATCGTTCCTCCCTGGAGCAAAATTTTCATTCCCACGTCGTTGGCTTGTTTGCCGAAATCCCAGGTAGAAACTATCAAAGGGGACTCTGCATGCTCACTTTGATTTTTCGCATCTGCACCGATTACAGAACTGCTGCCTAACATTCCTATTGTGGTGCTGCCGAGAAACTGACGTCGGGAAATTTTCATAAGAGAATGGAAACCTTGCTCTGAATTCTTCCGGCTGACGAGCAAGAATTTTTCTTACGCTTGCAGGGGGTAGGACAAATTCTTCGAAGCAGGTGTTACTTGAATTCTTTGAAACCAGCGACAACGGGAAGACATTGCGCCTTCTGTCTGGATCTGGCAAAAGGATAGGCCATTTGTACGGATTTAAACTATGAAGAAAGAAAATACTCAGGCAAGCGAAGCGCGGCTGTTGGATTTGCTTAAAAAAGTTCTGCCCAAAGCAACCGATGATGCGAAACTGGCCGGTAAGATTTACCAGGCGGTTGAACTCGAATTGAGAGCAAAAGCCAAGGTGACAGCTTTTGAAAAATTCTGCGCCAAAGTCGAATTGCCTGACCTTGAGCTCAAGAGCATTGAAGAGGTGAAACTTCAATTGGCCGCGTCTTTTGGTGATGCGGACGTAACACTCAAGCCGAATCGCAAAGAGAAAGCCCTGGCTATCGAGGTGTCACTGCCGGACGGCAGCCAATTCAGCGGTGAGATTAAAGTGAATCCAACCGGCAATGGAACAAGTGACGAGCAGGAAATTGCCCTGAAATTCGTTCCATTCCCGGTTTGCCTGCCAGGCGATAAGGAATTGGTCTGGCTTCTTGCCAAGCGTGAGAACATGTCCTCGGAAGAAGGCGGCGTGGCGTTGTCCAGGATCGAGGAAGACTTCTGGGCATCGAAAAGCGGGCAAAAAATGTTGCGTGATCGAGTGGAACGGTGTTTTCCCGAGTTCATAGCGCGAGTGCCCGGCGGCATGCTGAGCGAGGTGGGTTTAAAGAGACATTACAAAACGGCGGAACCAATCAAGCAACTGCGTGGAAAAAAATCAAAATAAAGACTCCATGAAAACAGAGAAGTTAACTTCTGGAAATGGCGCAACTCCTCAGCGTGGCGACACCGTCACAGTCCATTACACCGGCTGGCTCGTGGACGGAACCAAGTTTGATAGCTCAGTCGACCGTGATGAACCGTTTGCTTTTGTGCTGGGGACAGGCCAGGTCATCCAAGGGTGGGATCAGGGCGTCGCGGCTATGAGTGTGGGCGACAAAGTGCGACTGACTATTCCGCCCGAGTTGGCGTACGGAGAAGCAGGGTATCCAGGAGCAATTCCTCCCAACGCCACGCTGATTTTTGAGGTGGAACTACTGTCCATCACATGAGTGGCTGTGAGCGGGTATGAATTTACACCACATCCAGAAAAGGCACCTGATACGCAGCCAGCGACATCGGGTGGTCCGCCGCAAGGGCCACCCAGGCCGCCGAAACTGATTTCCAGAGATCTACTTGAGCCCGGCGAACCCGGTAAACGAATTTTCCTTGAAGATTATATCGAGCTGACAGAATTGGCTGCCATGCTCGGATTGAAACCTTTCAAGGTGGTCGCCGACGTAATCGAACTCGGGATATTTAGACATGCCGACGAGCTCATCGATTTCCCCACAGCCACAATCATCGCGGGAAAACATGGGTTTTTGGTTGAACGGCTTTTGTAGGGACCATCCGGACCAGAAACTTTTGGATCTCCGAGGACGAGGAGGATGCTGGTTCGGTGAAAAGGACTGTGCGAATCCTTGCTTCAAGCTCGCCTCCACGGCCATCATTCATAACGAAAACGATGATTGTGAAAAAGCAATGTTATCTCGGAATTGACCTGGGCGCTGAAAGCGGCCGGGTGATGGCTGGAGTTTGGGACGGTCGCCGCATCTGCCTGAAAGAGCTTCATCGCTTTGCCAATGGAGCGGTGGAAATTGCAGGGACGCTTCGCTGGGATGTGCTTCGGCTCTGGTCGGAAATTCAGCAGGGCCTGACTGTGGCTGCACGCCAATACGCCGGTTCAATCCAATCCATCGGGGTGGATACCTGGGGCGTGGATTTTGTCCTGCTTTCGAAGCGAAATGAACTGCTGGGCCAGCCCTGCCATTACCGTGATGCCCGCACGCGAGGTGTCATGCAGAAGGCTTTTTCACGCGTGCCGCGCAGTGAGATCTTTGCAGCCACAGGCTTGCAATTTATGGAGTTCAACACGCTGTTCCAGTTGCTCGCAATGCAGAAAACTGATCCCGAGTTGCTGTCCGCGGCAGATTGTTTGCTGATGATGCCGGATTTTTTTCATTGGTGCCTTTCTGGTGCGCGCGTGGCTGAGTTTACCAATGCAACTACGACGCAATTTCTCGATCCCATCAAAAGGACCTGGGCTCGCAAGCTATTGAATCGGTTCGCGCTGCCGGTCAGGCTTTTGCCGAATATTATACAACCGGGCACCGTGGTCGGACCGCTGCTCGACTCGGTTTCTCGCCGCACTGGGTTAAAAAAAATAAACATTACCGTGCCGGCGTCCCACGACACAGCTTCAGCGGTGGCTGCCGTTCCCACAAAACGCAATAAAGAAGGCACCTGGGCTTATCTAAGCTCCGGCACCTGGTCCCTTATGGGCGTGGAACTGGCACAAGCCCAGCTTTCTCAACGTGTTTTGGATTTCAACCTTACAAATGAAGGTGGAGTGGACGGCACATATCGATTGCTCAAAAACATCACTGGTCTATGGCTGGTGCAACAGTGCAAACGGGCCTTCGATAATGCCGGAAAACAACTTGATTACCCGGATCTCGTCCGGCTGGCCAAAAACTCGCCCGCTTTGAAATCTTTCATTGATCCGGACGATCCTCTGTTTCTGAACCCGCCGAGCATGCCCGCAGCAATTCGCGACTTTTGCAATATGACTGGCCAGCCGGTGCCCAAGTCAGAAGGTGCCCTGGTGCGTTGCGCCTTGGAAAGTATGGTTCTGAAATATCGAACAGTCTTGGAGTACCTCGAAAAAGTCGCCGGGGAATCGATTGAGGTTATTCATATTGTTGGAGGCGGCTCCCGCAACTCGTTGCTCAATCAGTTTACTGCTGACGCGTGCCAGCGACCAGTCGTAGCGGGCCCGGTTGAAGCAACTGTTCTGGGCAATGTGCTTCTCCAGGCCCGAGCGTCCGGCGAGATCAGTTCGCTGGCTGAGCTCCGCGCCATTGTCCGAGATTCTTGCGAGGTTCGAATTTATGAGCCAAAGCGAGCGAATGCGGCGGCGTGGCAGCAAGCGCGGGGACGTTTTGCGACTCTGTTGAATCAGAGAGGAACTTAGCAAGATGCAAAGGAGAACAGCGACGGAACCGCGCAATCTTTCCGCTGGCACTGCGCAATCCACCAGGGGTCGCAATTTTCGATGGGTGGTCTGCGCTCTGCTGTTCTTTGCCACCACTATCAATTACATCGACCGGCAGATCCTTTCGCTCTTGAAAGAAACTCTGGATCAGCAGATCGGTTGGACGAACGAACAGTTTGGCTGGGTCAACTCGGCTTTCCAATTCGCATATGGAATCGGTTTGCTCGGATTCGGCTGGTTTGTGGACCGGTTCGGCACGAGGCTCGGCTACGCTGTCTCGATTGCGGCCTGGAGTATTGCGGCCGCTTCTCATGCGTTAGTCGGCAGCATTGGAGGGTTTCTCGCCGCTCGCGCTTTCCTGGGTTTAGGGGAATCGGGAAATTTTCCTTCTGCGATTAAAGCAGTTGCCTTGTGGTTTCCCAGACGCGAGCGCGCTTTTGCAACGAGCGTTTTTAATTCCGGCACGAACGTGGGCGCGCTGATTGCTCCAGCAATTGTTCCCTGGCTGGCGTTTCATTTCGGCTGGCGAGCCGCTTTCGTCGCCGCTGGAGCGGCAGGCATTCTTTGGCTGCTCTTTTGGATCCCGCTCTATAGCACTCCTGAAAAAAGCAACCGTATCAGCGCAAGTGAATTCAAGCTGATTAGTGAGGACAACGATGCAGAACCGCTAAAAGTTCCCTGGGGAAGGTTGGTTAAAAAGAGACAAACGTGGTCTTTCATCGTCGGAAAATTTTTAACCGATCCGGTCTGGTGGTTCTTTCTCATTTGGCTGCCGGATTTTTTCAAAAAAACGCGGGGCCTGGAAATCAAGAAAAGCTGGATCCATATCGTGACCATCTATGGCATAGTGACTGTGCTCAGCATCTTCGGCGGATGGATCACTGGCTATCTTACCAGCCAGGGCTGGACAGTAACCCGCGCGCGCAAAACCGGCATGTTCCTCTTTGCGTTGTTTGTCCTTCCGATCCTTGCGGTGACAAAGGTCGGGGATTGGACTGCTGTGTTGGTCATTGGCATCGCTGCGTCCGCTCACCAGGCGTGGTCGGCCAATCTTTTTACGACTGTCTCAGACATGTTTCCCAAAGGCGCGGTTGCGTCCGTGGTGGGGATTGGCGGCATGGCTGGCTCCATTGGAGGAATTATTTTTCCGATTGTGACTGGCAGGATGCTGGACCATTTCGCAGCGCAAAGGAACGTCACAACCGGCTACGCGATCCTATTTGGAATTTGCGGGTGCATGTATCTGGTAGCGTTTGTTTTGAATCACTTATTAGCGCCACGTTTCGAGCCGCTTAAATTTGCGGAAATCTAAGCAAATTTCAGAAGCCCCGGAGCAGCAATGGCATCCTTACCGTTTCAGAGGACGATCTTTCACCAGAGGTTTCAGTGGTCATCACTTTTGCGAGTTCGGCCAGGCTTGCCGGGGAGATTCTCTGTTCGGCACAGAACTTGCGCTCATTTCCGTTGTCCCTGATGTACGCCGTTTCTGCGCAATAGAAACATGAGACGGTCGGCTTGGTTAACTATGAAAGAAATGACTTAAGGCTCGATTCCGAGGGCAGCATGTCCAGCGGTGAGACGGACCTGTCCAAATTACCGGCTATACAATGCACAATCATGAAAAACGCGGCAACAACTCGATCAATTCCAGCGGTCCACAAGGGAAGCGCTGCGCGGCATAATCCCCAATCTAATTTGCCGCAAATTCCCGGCAATGCGAGGCGCTCGACGAGTTCTGTTGCGGAGCAATTCGCCAGGTTGGACAAACTGGTCAGCAGCTTGCGTGGCACACGGAAAGGCCCAAGGATCGTTTTCGTTTACCAGGATGATGAGGCGAGGGTCTGGGCCAAAGAGATCTCCGAACGAATAGCCATGGCGGCAGGTGAGGAAGGGGTACAAGCCAGTTGGTGGAGAATCAGCGATCTGACCGCACCCGGAATTCTGGCTGGGGCCGTGTCAAGCGCGTTGCGGGCGGACCTGATCGTGGTGGCAAGCCGGGCCGAAGGGTTATCGTTCCCATTTTATGTTTGGGTTAATTTGTGGTGGCCAAACCGAACTGAATCACCGGGTGCGCTCGTGGCATTGGTTGGTGTGCCCGGGAGAACAGCCTCTCGGTCCGACAAAATAGGGGATTACTTGCGTGTTGTTGCAGAACAGGCTCGAATGAGTTTTCTGAGCATCGAAAGACCACTAACATCAGCGCCGAAAAAGGAGTTTTCAAACGGAAAGAGCCATTCGTATCTTTGGAATGGGCATCTGCATGATTGACAGAAGATTGAATGAGGGTGGCAAGCCAAAATCCCAACTTGAATTTCCAATGGTTAATCTATATTCTTGTTTGCATGCAGGGGAACACAATGTTTTAAGTTCACGGGTTCCGAACCCCAAGAGAAGTTGGTAAATTTATGCAAACGAGCCGTCGCACCTGGCAATCCTTTGATGAGATGCGCACCGCCGCCCAGGAGGGTGATTCGGCCGCCCAATGTTATTTGGCGATTTGTTACCAGACGGGGCAGGGCGTAAAGCAGGACTACCAGGAAGCAGTAAAATGGTTCCGGCGGGCAGCAGATCAAAACGATGCCGCGGCGCAATGTTACCTCGGCTTCTGTTATCAGATTGGACAGGGTGTGCCGCAGGAGTATAGCCAGGCAGCCAAATGGTTCCGGGAAGCAGCCGAGCAAGGGGACCCTGCCGCGCAATTTAACTTAGGTGTTTTATATGAAACCGGCCAGGGCGTTGCGCAAAATTATGCTGAAGCTGTAAAATGGTACCACGAGGCGGCTGAGCAAGGTGAACCACAGGCACAGTTCAATCTGGGTGTTTTTTACGAAACCGGTCAAGTGGTGCCACAAAATGCCGAGGAAGCCGTCAAATGGTATCGCCTGGCGGCTGAGCAGGAATGTGGCCCCGCGCAGTGCAATCTTGGTTTATGCTACGAAACCGGTCGTGGCGTCCAGCAGAACGTGCGCGAAGCCGTCAAATGGTTTTGCCGCGCTGCCCGCCAGGGTGATAAAACTGCTCAACACAACCTGGGTGTTTACTATGCCACCTTAGAAGCGGCTGAGCATGCAACCGCTGAAACAGAACAAGCCACTGAGGCGGAGAACGATACGACCGTGAAGAGCTAGTCGGCTGATGCGCATGAAACGCTTTGGTCACTCACCATTCTCTAACTTTGGCCATCCCTTTTCGTCCCTCCTAAACGCTTTCGCAATCGGGCCCGTAAATCTTTGAATTTGCTTTTCGCCCGGGCGCGTTCCACACAATAGGTTACATGGGGAAGTGCCGTCCGCGCAATGTGCTCGGGGGTGGTGTTTTTGAGATCAACTCCGGGAGCGAGATCGAGTCCGGTTTTGCGGAAGACATGTTGCACCAGGGCCGAGCAGTAGAGCGACCGTTCGCGCGCAAGGACGTTATTGCGCCCACGCATTTCCGGCCGCCGCAGGGCAATGAGCGTGCCAAGCAGTTCGCGTATCGAATAGCGGGCGCGATTGGCGACCAGGTCCAGTCCCTCCCGTAACAACAGTGAGATTTGAGACTCATTGAGGCCGAAATCCATCACCGCAAGAGTGGTGTAGAGTTCCTCATCAAAGTATTTGGAAATTCGATTCTCCTGCACTCCCAGAATGACATGTTTCCGATGCACTACCAGATCGGATTCAATGACCCACTGATGGCCATCAGCGCGCTGGCCCTGGAAGAAAAATGCGTGGGACCAGGCGCCCCACTGTTCCTCCTTATCCAAATGGCGTTGGGCCCGACAAATAGCCCGATCGACCAGGCTGACACCACCCGAGAGGCCGATGCATCCGGGTCGTGCGTAACGTTCCAGGAATTCGCGATTCGACAAACCTTGGACCCGCACGACTTCATTGAGGGTTGATTCAAGCTGCATGAGAATATCAGGGTTGCAATCAGCATACTCAAATGAGGAGGCCAATCAAGACCTCCAGAAGCAGAAGAGAATTGGAGACACGAAATTGGCAAAGGACGCAACGAGGAAGTGATCTTTCATTCTTCGCGCCCTTCGCGGTCTTCTGTTCAGGTCTTATGTTTTTTTGCCATTCTTCCGTTCATAATGTCTTTTCTGGCGATTTTCATTCCACCGAACACCGCCTCTCCGTATCATAGCTTCCTGACGCGCATTGCTAATGAAGAGAGTTCTGATTATCGATGATGATCCATTATACCGAAAGGTAATGGGAGAAGTCCTTCAGAAGCACGACTGGCAAGTCATGGAGGCAGGCGAAGGAGAGGCTGGCATTGAGCTCGCCAAAATCCATCATCCAACAGTTATTCTTTGCGATTTGCTGATGCCGCGCTCGAATGGTTTTCAGGTGTGCCGCGCATTGCGCAGTGATCCGGCCTTGCGCAACACTCGGATCATTGTCACCTCCGGACGCCAGTACGAGAGCGATCGCCAGGCTGCGTTTGCTGCTGGAGCCGACGATTACCTGTTCAAGCCGATCGAGATTAGCGCTCTTCTGAAGTCTCTTTCGGTTGTCCCAGAAAAAGCTGGCGCACATGCTCAGGTTTCGTCCGCGGATGCGTCCGCTGCGCATTCAGGGACCCAGGTCAGATTTTGGGGTGTGCGTGGTTCGATTCCAACTCCCGGTCCGGGTACTGTGCGTTACGGCGGCAATACTTCATGCGTGGAAGTGCGGGCTGCGGGCAAAATCCTGATTCTAGACGCGGGCACAGGCCTGCGTCTGCTTGGGCAGCATCTCGCCGCTGAGTTCAATGGACAGCCCCTCGATCTAACATTGCTGCTCACGCATACCCATTGGGATCACATCCAGGGCTTGCCGTTTTTTCTTCCCGTTTACCAGCCGGATAGCCATTTGCGAATCCTGGGTTACGAAGGAGCACGACATGGGTTGGACAATGTTTTGACGAGCCAGATGGAGAGCCCCTATTTTCCAGTGAATCTGAGCCAGGTGCCCGCCAATGTTCAAATCGAAGAACTCAAAGATCTGAACTTCAATATCGGAGAGGTGCGCGTTCAAGCCTGGTTCGCAAACCATCCGGGGATCTGTGTTGGCTATCGTTTATTCACTCCGGGTGGCTCGGTGGTTTTCTTTCCCGACAATGAATCCCATGCCGGCCATCGACATTCGAAAGCGGGGGATGCGGCACAAGTTTTCGCGCAACAGGAACAGCAAAAGCTCGTCCAATTCTTACAGGGAACCGACCTGTTGATCATGGATGCGCAATATAGCCGTGAGGAGTACCAGAAACACATCGGCTGGGGACACGGTTGTCTGGATGATGTGGTGGCTCTCGCAATCTCCGCCCAGGTGAAACGATTATATCTGTTTCATCATGACCCGGATCATGATGACGCAAGGATTGATCAAATGGTGGCGCTCGCTCGAGAGATTGTAACCGAGCAGAAAGCCTCTTTATTTGTCGAGGCTGCCTCGGAAGGCGTTAGCGTGCGATTACCGTAACGTCAGTGAAGCGCGCGATACTTTTTTCAGCTCGAACTTCCGCGGCTTGTCGACATGAGGTAAGTCAAGGCTATACAGTCGAGCCTGCACGGCTATTGTTTAATTGCCTCAAACCAAAAGCTAAATGAGAGTATTGGCCGAGCCAGCGTTCTTCAACATGGCGGATAATGCGAATCAGTTCAGTAAAACTCACCGGTTTGATTTGAAAGTCCCAGGCGCCGAGCTCCTCAGCCCTTTTTCTATCCTCCTCACGGACTGAGCCAGTTAGGACAATCACTGCCAGGTCCGCTAAGGCAGGCTGAGCTTGAATCCAGGCAAGCACCTCAAAGCCATTGCGTTTAGGCATTTTTAAATCGAGCAAAACAAGGCGGGGAAGCGGAAATAAATTACGATCATTATAAGGCGGTGTGGCGCTCAGATATTCGAGCGCCTGCTGACCATTTTCCAGGTGTACCAACGGAAGTGATACTCCCGCTCCGCGCAATGCCTCTTCGATCAAGGTAACGTCGTCCGGATCATCGTCGACCAGCAAAATGGGCAAAATGGGCTTCCTTTCGAGATGTGCATCCAGCGTGCACCCTTTATCAAAGCTCATAGCCGGCTTTCGTTTAACAACCCCTTATCGAAGATCTCTTCAGAGTACACCCGCTCACTTTCGCAAACTTCAGGAAATTCTTCTATAGGGTATTTCCCTCTCGAGGGGAAGCCGTGCGATTGCTCATTTCGCCCACGGGATCGGCGACTTTTATTTTGGCTGATGAACTGAAGAGCAATCGCAAACTATTCATGACAACGATGACCGTGCTGCCCTCATGTCCCACCACACCGAGGGTCAGTGGAATTCGCCCTAGCAGCGCAAAGGTGACGAGCACGATAACGGTTCCAAGAGAGAGCACCAGGTTCTGACGTATGACTCGTCTCGCGCTCTGGCTAAGCCGAAAGGCCGCCAAGAAATTTTCCAACCGGTCATGCATCAGGATCACATCAGCCTGCTCGAGGGCGGCATCCGAGCCACGCGCGCCCATGGCCACGCCAATGTGCGCCGCGGCCAGGCTGGGGGCATCGTTAACCCCATCGCCGACCATTGCCACGCGCTGGCCTGAATCCGTTAGCATTCGGATTTCGGAAAGCTTTTGCTCAGGTTTTAGTTCCGCGCGCACATCATCCAATTGCAATTGCGTGCGCAAATGCTCAGCGGTCGCCTGCCGGTCTCCTGTTAATACGACTGTGCGCAAACCTTCGCGGCGCAGTTCTTGCAGAACCCCACGCGCTTGTGGGCGAATGTCATCGCGCAACAGGATTCTTCCAAGCAAATCGCCCTCACTGAGCCAAATCTCGGAGAAACCTGCTTCAGTCGCCGGAACTTTGCTCATAGCTGCATAGTGAAGCGGCTTGGCTTGTGAGAGCCATTCCCTGCGTCCCAGGACGCATTCCTGCAGGTTGTGTTGAGCGCGAAGACCCTGTCCAGCAATCGATTCAAACCCGGCGCATTCGAGCGGATCGATGCCCATTTGTTTCCCGTAACGTGTCACCGCGCGGGCCAGCGGATGAGTCGAAAGTTTCTCCAGCGAGTATGCAAGTTGTGCGACCTGAGCTTCGCCTCCGGGCGGAAAGCTTTCGACGGTTTCGACGCGCAGCTCGCCGGTGGTCAATGTTCCCGTTTTATCCAGCGCAACTGTCGTTATTCCGGCAAGCTTTTCCACTGCTGCGCCACCACGGAATAAGATGCCATGCCGCGCGCCACAGGCAATTGCCGCCAGGACGGCTGAAGGTATCGACAGCACCAGCGCGCAGGGTGAGGCTACCACAAGCAAAGTCATCGCCCGGTAGAATGCGCTATGCCCTGTTCCTGCCGAAGTGAACGGTCTCAGTCCCAGGCCCAGCCACCAAACGAAGAACATGCCCAATGAAAGCAGGAGCACAAAATATGTATAATAGGTGCCGAATTGGTCGGTGAAGCGTTGAGCGGGAGCTTTTTGTTGCTGGGCTTCTTTGATTAAACGAATTACTTTTTGCAACGAGCTCTCTGCGACTGGTCGCAATACCTGCAATTCGACCGCGCCCCAAAGGTTCATGGTTCCGGCAAGAATCGGGTCGCCAATCGTTTTCTCGACCGGCGTCGCCTCTCCGGTGAGATTGGATTCGTCCGCCGCTGTCAGGCCTTTGCTAACCTCAGCATCGACGGGGAATTGGGCGCCCGGTTTGATAAGCAAACGCATGCCCGGGCTGAGGTTCTCGACCCGTGTTTCTCGTTCCTGACCGGATTCATCCAGCACAGTGGCGAACTTGGGCGCATTTCGAAACAGCGAACGGATCTCGCGCTGAGTCCGCCCCAATGCGAAATGCTCCAGGGCGCCCGAAAGGGAAAAAAGAAATAAGAGCGTGGCGCCTTCACCCCAGGCGCCAATGCTGGCGCTACCGGCTGCGACTGCGAGCATCAAAAAGTGAATGTCAACGGCACCCTTCTGTAGCCGTTCCCAAACCTCCTGGGCGGTGAACCAACTGCCTGCCAGGTAGGCCAAGGCGAAACCAGCAAGCGAAAGTGGCGTCCCCCGGAGAAAATAAGCGCCCAAACCAAACGCACCGCATAAAATTGCGGCTGCCAGTTGCGCCTTCCATTCATCGATCTCGTGGTCATGGTCGTGGATTTCGATATCACGTGGCACCACTCGAGGCAGGGGTATGTCTCGCCAGCGCCAAAACTTTGGCGCAGTTGGGCAGGTCACTCGCGCAATTGTAGTGTTTCCCGCGTCTCGCTGGATGGTAACCTTTCTTCCTTCTGACTCGGAAAGGGGTTGGTGGCAGGAATGGCAGTCGCCTTCTCCAGAAAGAAGGGTGCAGGATTTGCTCGCGTCGGCCTCCTGTGCTCGTTGTACTGTGGATCGGATTCGTTCGGTAAGTTGTGGGACATCTGCTTTACCGATCGTTGCCACGGCGATCGTCCGCCGATCTGGTTTGAACGTTACCGCCTCAACCCCGGGGTTTTCTTCGAGTACCTGGAGGACCGAACGCGCGACACAAGCAACCTCTTTAGTTGGATCGGATTCGGACGATCGATTCATCGAGCCCTAATATAACCCGGCTTGCGGCAACCCGCGATATGAATCGAAAGCGATAAGATCGATGAGGATGAACACAAAGGCGCAAAGAGGCACAAACAGAGAAGAAATTTGCTCTGGTTTTGCAATCTTCTCCGGCCCCTTGATTTCTTACTTGTCGCCTGCGCGCAGGACAAATCTTCTTGCGGTTAACCGCAGTTATCTCCATATCGTCTGTATGGTTACATTCCTTTTCTCGAGAATGATGGCGGCAGTTTTGATTTTGGCCGCAGCCAGCGGAATTGCGGCGGCGGTGAATCCATTTGTCGGGGATTGGGAACTTACCCTTCCTGATAAAGCGGCCGGCTGGCTTGGAGTCGAGGAATCAGCAGGTGGTCTCCGTGCAAGTATGATGATGGTGGCGGGAAGTGTGGAACCTGTCGCCGGGGCTAAAATGGAAGGCGACCAGCTCGTCCTGATCCGCGAACATTTTGTGGAGGAGAAGAGCGCGGCCGGCACGAAGACACGAAAGCGTATTTTGGAAACAATTCATGCCAGGATATCGGGAGACGGGCTCAAGCTAACCAGTGTCAAGCCGCACGATAAGGGAGAAGGTGAGGAGCGATTTGAGTTTGGAGGCCGGCGCACACCACCCATGCCACCCGCTCCCAATCTGGAAAAAGTCAAGTACGGGAAGCCTATTTCACTATTTAATGGCCATGATCTAACCGGTTGGCGGCTCACTGATCCAAAGGCCGACAATGGTTGGATCGTTGAGGATGGGAAATTGGTCAATAAAGCCGCCCACGAAGAGGGGAAGCACAAGCATTATGGGAATTTGCGCACAGACAAGGAATTCGAGGATTTCAATTTAAAGCTCGAAGTGCGAGTTCTCACGAACGGAAATAGCGGAATTTATCTGCGTGGAATTTATGAGGTCCAAGTCGAGGAAAGTTATGGAAAGCCTCCGACCACGCACAACATGGGAGCGATTTACAGCCGAATCCAGCCGAAGGAAAATGCCAGCAAACCCGCCGGCGAATGGCAGAAGTTTGATATTACCCTGGTGGATCGGCACGTGACCGTCGTGCTGAATGGAGTCAAGGTGCTTTCTAATGAGCCAGTCCGAGGCTGCACCGGGGGCGCTTTATGGTCGGATGTAAGCCGGCCCGGTCCAATCTATTTACAAGGCGATCATACCAGCATCGAGTACCGGAACATTGTCCTGCAGCCAGTCTTAAAGCGTGGCCGGCGCGCAGATTTGCGCTAAAACCGAACCCGTGTTTCGTCCCTGCATCGATCTTCATGAAGGCAAAGTGAAGCAGATTGTCGGCAGCACGCTGGGTGCCGCCGAGGGTGTAAGCGCAAACTTTGTTTCGGATCGTCCCGCTTCCTGGTACGCGGCTCTTTACCGAAAGGATGACCTGAAAGGAGGTCATGTGATCATGCTTGGGGCCGGGAATGAGTCTGAGGCACGCGACGCGTTAGGGACCTATCCAGGCGGGTTGCAAATCGGCGGGAGCATCACTGCTGAAAATGCAGGTGGCTGGCTTAATCACGGCGCTTCTCATGTGATAGTTACTTCATGGGTCTTCCGGGAAGGTCACGTCGACCTCGATCGCCTGCGGGGTATCGTGCAGGCGGTTGGAAAAGAACGGCTGGTTTTGGACCTAAGCTGTCGGAAGCGGGAAGGTGATTATTTCGTTGTGACAGATCGGTGGACCAAATTCACGGATTTTGCAATCACGCGGGACAATCTTTCGAAACTGGCTCCCATGTGCGCGGAGTTTTTAGTCCACGCAGTGGATGTGGAAGGCTTTTGCAGAGGCATCGATAAGGAACTGGTGACAAGATTGGCGCAAGATTCCCCCATCCCGGCCACCTATGCCGGCGGTGCTAATCGTTTAGAGGACTTGCAAGAAGTCACGCGTCTCGGTCAGGGGAGAATCGATCTGACGATCGGTTCAGCGCTGGACATCTTTGGGGGCACCGGCGTCCGGTATCAAGATGTGGTTGCCTTCAATCGTGCCTCGATGAAGAGCGAGAAAAATCTCTAACGTAATTCCTTCCTCTTCCTTTGCCTTCCTTTGCGCCCTTTGTGTGAAAAAAATCTTCTGGCGAAGGCATCCATAATCTGAGCAGATGTTGTGCAACTTTCAAATGAATGCCGAATCCAACCGCAGAATTTTTCTTGAACGCGCTTCGATTCTAGGCGCCGCTCTGGCTCTCGCGGGGCCGAGCCGAGCGTCGGCTGCAGAGCCCGCGACCGAAGCGACCTCTTTTAATGTACGAAAATTCGGCGCTAAAGGAGACGGCATGGCCAAAGATACGACCGCGATTCAGAGTGCGATCGATGCGGCAGGCCGTGAGGGTGGTTGTGTTTACTTTCCCCCAGGACGCTATCTCTGCGGGACCGTGCGATTGCGCAGCCATGTGACCATCCAAATTGAAAATGGCGCAACCCTCGTCGCTGCGCCTGAGCGCTCGGACTTCGATCAATACGAGAAGCTGAGTTACAACTCGTTTTCCGATCAAGAGACCACTGACTTTAATTACGCTTTGATTCGAGGGCGCGAGATCGAGCACGTCGCGATTATTGGCCCCGGCCGGATCGACATGGCACGGACAAAGCGCGGCGGCCCCAAGCCCATCGCGCTTAAGCTTTGCCGCAATATTCTGGTGCGAGATATCACGATTGAAAATTCACCTAACTACAACATCAGCCTGCTCGGGTGCGATTTTGTGGATATCATGGGTGTGACGATCCTTAATGGTTATTGCGACGGCATCGATCCGGATTGCTGCCGTCATGTGCGAATCGCGAACTGCTTTATCGAATCCTGGGACGATGCAATTGTACCCAAGGCCAGCCCATCATTAGGTTATTTGAGGGTCACCGAACACGTGACGGTGACAAATTGTGTGCTCACAACCGGGTGCAATGCGTTAAAACTTGGCACGGAGAGCAGCGGCGGCTTTAAAGATATTCTTTTTAGCAATTGCAGCGTATTTAGTTCTCCCAATCGCTGGCCGGGCCGCCGCGCGAACTCAGGAGTATCCTTGGAAATGGTCGATGGCGGCCCCATCGAACGAGTGGCTGTTTCCAACATCACCATTCGAGATGTGAAGGCGCCATTGTTCGTAAGGTTGGGCAACCGAGGTCGCGCCCAGACCACTCCCACCCCACAACACCTTCGTGACATAACGATTTCGGATATCATAGCAACAGACGCGACGTTCGCATCTTCCATCATGGGCATCCCTGGGTTTCCAATCACTGGACTTGCCTTAAGGAATCTGCGTATGACGGCGCACGGCGGAGGAAAAGCCGAGTGGGCGGTGCGACCTGTGCCCGAACAGGAAAGTGAATATCCGGACGCCGGACGATTTGGCGACCTGCCTGCCTATGGACTCTACTGCCGTCATGTGGATGGATTGGTACTGGATGGGATCAATCTTGCGTTTGGAGAACCTGATGCGCGCCCCGCTCTCGTCCTCGACGACGTGAGAAATGCCGACGTGCGAATGCTCCTCGCCAAACCACCGGAAGGGGATCAGCCAGCAGTGCGCTTTCACAATGTTCGCGATACGTTTGTCCAGGGATGTCGCGCGCTTCCCGGGACTAAAACCTGGGCGGCTTTTTCAGGCGAGCAAACGGCCCGCCTTCAGGAGACGGGAAACGATTTTGCCCAGGCAGTGACAGCACTCCAACGCGGGCAGGATTTACCATCCGGCGCTCTCAATTCGCCGGCGGGTGCGCGTTGAAATCTCGAAACTAGGGCTAAGACCCTATTGCGAGTTTCAATTTCAGGTTTAACTATTTTGGACATGACACGCACCCTTAATTCATTTCCCTTTGAGTCGTCTGAGGCAGAAGCTCATCATACTTTTAACATCCTGATTGCCTATCAGAATTTGGAGACAGGAAAACACGCGAAAAACACCTACGATTTCCTCGTTAAAAATCTTGGCGCGGACTGCCACTTCACTAATGAGATGTGGAAGTTCGAAGTGCTGGGCATTCCACATTTGCAGGAAATAGCGGCAAAGGACGCCGCAAAAGCAGACATTATTATTATTTCCTGTGATGGCACTCAACTCCCTCATGAGGTGAGCGCCTGGATCGAACGTTGGCTTAGCCAACCGCATCATGCCTTCGCACTGGTAGCAATGTTCAATTCCCCCGCCGAACAGGGAGAGGTTAGGAATGAGGTCCGCAGCTATTTGGCAGGCGTGGCTAAAAGGGGAAACATGGAATTTTTCGACCAACCCGATGCATGGCCCCCAGTCACGAACGCCGCCGAGGTCTTTATGTTCCAGCGGCAGGCCGGATTGGAGGAACACTTGCCGACTTTGGCCGCTTACGATCAGTCCGATAAAATATCTCCGCGCTGGGGTATCAACGAATAAAAATATGGCAAAGAGCACCGACCAGGCAAACAACCGAACTGCGGGTGTTGCGATCCGCGATTTCGCCGAAATCCCGTCCAGCGCGGAAGACGCTGATTTTTTGGAAAACCTGAATCAGAAGGAAGCGGTCGCGTTATCCTTGAGCAAAGAGCTTGCGATGTGGTTCGGAAATGATTCGCGGCCGTCCAGCTTTAGGTCCACCCTTCATCCTTAAGAGGCGAGCAGGCTCCCCGTTAGGAGATTACCCCAATCGCTTCGTTGTGATTCCCACTCTAGGGTGAGGCATGCGAGCGATTTGGAAAGGATCGATCAGCTTCAGCCTTGTCAATATTCCAATTTCTCTCTATGTCGCGACCCGGCGCGAAGAGCTGAAATTCCGCATGTTACGCAAGAGCGATTTAAGCCCAATCAACTATAAGCGAGTGGCTGAGGCGGATGGCAAGGAAGTCCCCTGGGAGGACATCGTCAAAGGTTACGAATATGAAAAGGGAAAGTTTGTGGTGCTGAAAGAAGAGGACTTCCGCCGCGCAGATATTGAAGCCACCCAAACTGTCGAGATAATGGAATTCGTTCCTTTGCCCGAAATCAACCCGATGTTTTTTGACCGGCCATATTATTTGGAGCCTCAGAAGAGCGGGGTCAAGGCGTATGCCTTGTTACGTGAAGCACTCAAAACCACCGGCAAGGTTGGGATTGCCAAGGTGGTGATCAAAACACGTCAGCATCTGGCTGCAATCAAACCCGAACAGAATGCATTGCTGCTGGAGTTGATGCATTTTGCCGAGGAATTAATCGAGCCGGGCGCTCTCCAAATCCCTGGCCAGGTCGAGATGGGCGCTCGCGAATTGGAAATGGCAAAGGAATTGATCTCACGCATGAGTGGCCATTGGAAAGCCGAGAATTATACAGATGAGTACCGGCACGCCCTCACGACCCTGATTCAAAAGAAGGTCGAGACGGGCGATCAGGCAGTAGCCCCTCAAACCTCGAAACGCTCGCCCACCCAGGTGATTGATTTGGTTTCTGTTCTCCAGGAAAGTTTGAAACAAGCTGGTAAAGGCGCGACCGGCAGAAAAACCACCTTACCTAAGCGCCGATCACCTCTGAAAAAAGCTGCTTGAGTGGGGCTCAAACTTTACAAACAAAAACGGAATTTTTCGCAAACGATTGAACCCGCTGGCCGAGTTCATTCCTTGCCGAAGAATCACAAGTTGATGTTTGTGGTTCAAAAGCACGCTGCCACCCGGCTTCACTATGATTTTCGATTGGAAATGGAAGGCGTTCTCAAATCGTGGGCCGTGCCTAAAGGATTTCCCACCCAGCGCGGAGATCGGCGCCTCGCGATCGAAGTCGAAGATCATCCGATCGAATATGGCGATTTTGAGGGCATCATCCCTCCGGGCAACTATGGCGCAGGAACAGTCATGGTCTGGGATACCGGCTCTTATGAGGTAAGCGGCGGAGAACCGGTGAAGGCTTTGCGCCAGGGAAAATTGCATTTGTTCCTGGAAGGAAAAAAACTCAAAGGGGAATGGACCCTCGTTCGCACCCGTGGAGATAATCCCGATAAACCGCAATGGCTCCTGATGAAAACCGGAAGTGACACCTCGCCACTTTCGCAGCGAATGGAAAATCAATCGGCTCTCACCTCGCGAACTCTGGATCAGATCGCAGCAGCCGGTGACAGAGCATGGCAAAGTGACAGACCGGCAAAAAGCCGTTTTAAAACAACCCTCGCACCAGGACAATTGGGCGGCCGCGCTCAAGCAACTTCAAAACGGTCCTTGGCCGGGCAGGGAACAGCAGCCTCGGAGCCAATCGATTTTATCGAGCCGATGAAAGCACAGTTGGTAAACGATCTCCCAACTGGTGCAAATTGGCTGTATGAACTGAAGTTGGATGGCATTAGAGTTTTGGCCCTCATGAGCGGCAAATCGGTCCGTTTGTTATCGCGCTCGGCCAACGATTTGACTCTTAAATATCCCCAGGTGGCGGAGTCCTTGAAGAAACTTTCACTTAACGATGCAATTCTTGATGGAGAAATCGTCGCCCTGGATGCGGAAGGACGCCCCTCTTTTCAATTACTGCAATGTTATCAAATCCCCGGCGGCAAAAAGCCCCCGCTTTTTTACTACGTTTTCGACCTGCTGCGGCTGAACGGAAGGGATCTCCGCGAGTTGCCCTTGATCGAACGAAAAGAAATGGCCGAAGCCCTGATTAGCGAAAATGCCGGCCACATTCGTTTCTCCGCCGGATTGCAAGCCGTCCCGTCACGCCTCATCGAGCAGATGCGCAAGCGTGGACTCGAAGGCCTCATTGCCAAACAGAAGAACTCGAAATACGAATCGGGACGGCGCAGTGGTGCGTGGCTGAAATATAAATGGTCCAACGAGCAGGAATTTGTGATCGGCGGCTACACCTCTCCCAAAGGTTCACGCTCTCATTTTGGAGCAATCCTCGTGGGGTATTATGATGCGGGCAAGTTGATCTTCGCCGCCAAAGTTGGGACCGGTTTCGCTCACAAGTTGCTGTCCTCTCTCTTTAAAAAATTCCAGGGTTTGATTTCAAACACGTGCCCCTTCGCTAACTTGCCGGAGAAATCAGGCTCACGGGCCGGGGGTCTTTCAACCTCAGAGATGCGCCGTTGCTCCTGGTTGAAACCGGAACTGGTTTGTCAGGTCCGTTTCGCGGAGTGGACCCGCGATGGTCACTTGCGGCAACCGGCCTTCATGGGTCTTCGGGAAGATAAGCGCCCGCGCGATGTCGTTCGGGAATCGGCAGCGCCGCCTAAACGATGAGTAACAGGGTTGCATAAAGCAACCCGCGCCAGGTTTTTCACCTTCGCAACAAACCGGCAATCGTTTTCCGCGCGTACGCCAGCCACAGCAACGTCAAAAAGCCGATGACCAAAACTTCTGCCACAATGGGAAAACTATAGATAACGAAGGCCAAAACCCCGCAGGTAACCGTCGCTTTTGTCAGATCTAAAATAGTCATATCCAGTTTCTTTTCTGTCCGAACCAGCGTCCATTCACCCTTTGCCGGGCCACAAACCGATCCGGGCTACTCACTTATATTAGTCGCATGCGACGTGCCAAGCCAGCAGCATCATACAAACTTTATAGTTTTTTTTAGAACGACCAACTTCGAATTCCTCTCCCTCCTCGTTCCCGTCTCGTTTAGCTTTCCGCTTTCGGTTGTGCTTGAATATCATTGACAATTGCGTCAAATTCCGCTTTTTTAGCATGGTTGCAGGAGTTAGGGTGCAGGATGAGGAAGCACACAGCCGCTACCAGACCGCAAAAAGCCGGGTTTGGTTAAAGCGTCGGAACAAAAGGCGGGTCCCGCGCGTCCTAACATACGGCTTATTAAGATGTTCGGGTTTGCAAGAGATAAAGAGCGAGACAGGTTTTACCTGCTGCCTGGGATGGGCGGCAGGGCGTTCCGTCGCAAGCAACGGGTCATTCTATGGTGGACCCTCGCAGCGGGGTTGCTCGTTTCGGGCTTTGTAGCCGGCGCCCTTTTCCTCATGAGTCGTGGGTGAGCTTGGGATCGGCCGAGCTGAGGATAGGCAGTTTGTTGGGGAGGACGGGAACATTGGATCCATACCGGTGCGAATTTTTAGAGAGCCCTTAACAAAAAAAAGCCCATGCCCCAGGCGCTTTCAATTGATAATGCTTCGTTGGCAGAGTTGCTCGCTTGCGAGGCAGAAAAGGCTTCAGACACACTCCGGAGATAGATTCCTATCCGGATCGACAGGACTTGAACGTAGATCTTTTGTTGATCGCTAAACGGGAAGACGCGCGCATCGCCATCGATACCGACGCTCTTGTCCCTAACCAATTAGCTTTTGTCGAGCTCGGCCTGGCTGCTGCGTTGATGGCGAAAATTCCCGAACAACGAATTGTTAATTTTATGACTCTAAAGCCACGAAGGGAGTGGGCCGGTCGGTAACCACTCCGCACCCGGGCATCTCTTGTTTCATCCTCGACTAAGCATCTCTGGTAATTAAATTAACGGCCACTTAAGAATTGGCGGCAGGTTCCTGATGGTATATCGCTGGCAGGAGAAGAAATAAAAGCTATGAACTATTCATCCAAATCATGGGCAGTGAGTTTAATTCTTGTCTCCACTCAAATCGGGGTCAGCGCCGATGATTGGCCGCAGTGGCGAGGGCCTCAGCGAGATGGAATTTCGCATGAAACTGGCTTGCTACAGGTATGGCCCAAGGAGGGTCCCAAATTGATTTGGACCATAACGAACGTGGGCTCGGGTTATTCGACCCCATCAGTGGTTGGCGAGCGGCTCTATTTGCTGGGAAACGAGGGGCTCGAAAATGAGTTTGTCGAAGCTCTGGCCACAAAAGATGGCGGCAAAATCTGGTCCACTCCAATCGGCAAGGTCGGCAATCCCAAACAGAACCCGAAATTCCCCGCCGCGCGATCAACCCCAACGGTCCAGGGCGATGTCCTGTACGCTCTTGGTTCTGATGGCGACCTGGTTTGCCTTGAGCTCGGAAAAGGCACCGTCCGTTGGCATAAAAACCTCCGCGCCGATTTTGGCGGCAAGCCGGGAGAATGGGCTTATTCCGAGTCTCCCCTGGTCGACGGCGATACGCTGCTATGCACGCCCGGTGGGCGCGACGCGACACTTGTCGCGTTGCACAAAAAGACCGGCGAAGTGCTTTGGAAATGCCCTCTGCCGGAGGGCGACGAGGCCGCTTACTCCTCGGCCATTATCGTCGAGACGGGTGGCTCGAAGCAATACGTTCAACTGCTACAAAAAGGATTGGTGGGCGTGGATGCCAGAACTGGAAAATTTTTATGGCGCTATGGAAAACCAATCAGCCGGTATGGCGCCAATATTCCAACACCCCTGGCAAGCGATGGCTTCATCTACACTGCTTCGGCAGGCACGGGAGCTGGGCTGGTGAAACTCAAGGTTGCCGGCGGAACTGTCGAAGCCGAGCAGGTTTATTTCGAATCCAAATTGCCAACGGCGATTGGAGGAGTGATTAAGGTTAGAGATAATCTTTATGGCACAACCGCGCAGGCCTTAGTGTGCCTTGATTTTGCAACTGGACAGGTCAAATGGGAAGAACGAGCAATTGGCGCAGCATCGATTTGTTACGCCGATGGCCGGCTTTATTTGCATGGCGAAAACGGTCAGGCTGCGCTGGTTGATCCCACGTCCCAATCTTATCAGGAAAAAGGCCGGTTCTCCCCGGCTGGCCAACCAGCCCACGCCCAGCAGATGGAAAAGGCCTGGGCTTATCCCGTTGTTTCAAACGCGCGGCTCTACTTGCGCGACCATTCCACGCTTTGGTGCTACGACGTGAAGAGGAAATAAAGTTCTGGTCGAGCGCTGCCGTCCTCCGGGCACGCGCCAGGCAATTCTCTGAGGAATTACTTGATTAGTAGAACGTTTTTTGGAATAATAGGCAGCACATCTTGAGTATCCCAAGCGATACCAAAGCCATAACCCAATTAATAAATGAAAACAACTCGTGTCCATAAGCACTACTCCCGATCATTTTTTGCTTGCGCCAGCATTTTGTTCGCTGGTTTCGCATTCGTTTCGGCTGAGGCCCAGCAAATTAAATGGGGCTTAACTGTTACCAATATCAACAACCCCATCACGCCCACGATAGTAACTAATGCAAACGGGTCTGTCTCGATTACTGCGGGTGGAGGTGATACCTACGACAATCCGGATTCCTTTACTTACGCTTACCAACAGGTCACCGGTGATTTCGATGTCCGCGTCCGAGTGATGAACGTGGTGCTTAGCGATCCCAATGCCACAGGGCCAGATTCTGCAAAGGGCGCATTGATGGCCCGAGCGACGCTCGACTCCGTTTCACCCGATTTTCAAATCAATGCTACGCCCCTGGCTCCGGCAGGCCGCGACGGTGAAATTGAAAGCATCGCTCGCATGCGTTTTGACCTTGGCACGGATGATATTCCAGGCCGCATGCAGAAGTATGGCGGCGATTCAACTGTTTCGGGTTACGCTACCTATCCAGATTGCTGGCTCCGCATTCAGCGCCAGGGGGAAAAGTTGATGAGTTACTTCGCCACCACCAATACAACTAATTTTCCTGACCAGTCCAACCCGGGCAGCACGAATGGTTGGCAACTGATGTGCGTGGTCCACACCGGAACCAACTTCCCCAAGACGCTTTATGTGGGACTCAGTACGGTAGCACACAATGGCGACATTTCTGATACGGTCAATAAGGTCACGTCCACCTACGACGCTTACGGTCCGACGCCCACGCCTCCCAGTATTCCTTCGGTTAATGGCGCGGCGGCGATTCCTGGAACTGGACCTGGCGCGTTTCCAAACACCAAAGTACTCGCTGCAAATTTTGATGCGAGTATCGCAGCAGACGGTTTGGGCTACCCGCCGGATACCATTCAATCCGCTCAGGGCCCGGGACAGCAAATCATTTGGAACAGTGGCAACTACGGTCCTCCCAGTGTAGCGCGGGATATTATCGCCAATATCAGCAGCCAAACGCCTGGGGCCTTTTCCTTCGCCCGTTATCAGGCCGGCTCATTTGATTTTCTCCTCAATCCGCGTGACCCAGTCGCAGCCCTGGGAAACCTTGGACCATATTCCAATCCAAATCGTGAACGCTACACCAGCGGCGGAACAAACATCCCAGCTTCGCAGGCTTGGGCCCCTTCTCCAGATTACGGTGTTGTGTTTACCACGGTCCATAAAAACGGCCAGCAATGGAATGACACGGCTCCATTCTTTTATGCCTCCACCTATGTGCAACTCGATGGAGTTGCCACTGGCCAGGGTTACGACATGATTAGCGGTCACTTCCGTGGCGCGCAGTTTTATACACGAACCGCCAAGCCGGTGACAGGCTCACCTACCGATCCATCGAGCAATTTAGGCAACTTGCAACGCTGCGCCATACCCATTGCTATCGCCTGGTTTCCCTATGACCAGGGCTGGAAAGCAGGCTTTTTCGACGCGCCCGATCCGGTCACCGGAGTTCCTCATTGGAAACGGGGAGATGGATGGGGTCTGAATAGTGGCACTGCTCTGAATGGCCTTCCAGTGTTGGCGGGGCAAAACTACTACAATTCGCCTACCAACCTGCTGAATTGGGTTGACCTGAGCGGTGGGAGCTTTGCTGGTTTAGCTACCATTACAATTCCTGGGGTTAATTCGACCAATGACGGCATGCTGTTCACCATCGGTAACGATGAAAACAACAGCACGCGCGGTCCTTTGGCAAACAATGCGCCGCTCGCGGACGGCTCAGGCTGGTACGTTGCAGTGCGCGACATCGAAACCAGCAAAGCCAGTCCGACGACGTACGCCACTGGCGGTGGCAGCGATGCTGGTGCAAGCTTCTCCTTCCTTTATGTGCCATACAATGCCGACAACTTGATTGGCGGCCATGTTAGAACCAATGGCACGGTAAGCAAATCTGCGGGGAGCTTCACGGTTTCTCGTCTTTCGACTGGCCGCTATGCGCTCTCGATCCCGGGGAAAACGGGCAGTGACGGCGTCCTGATTCTGCAGGATTCGGGCTATCTGGCGGGCCAGCCAAACGTCGTGGACACCAGCTTCCTCTCGTATGAATATGGCGGCACAAATACCCCCGCCTCCTCGTTCATCATCGAGTCACGCTTTGTCAACCCGACTGGCGGCGAAGGCACAGTCACACTGCGGGACGCTGATTTCAACTTCATATGGGTGGACTTCCAAAATCCGCTTGCGCCCCCTGGGACTGTCCCGCCCGTGTTAACCATTACGAAGAGTGGAAGCAACGTCATTGTCTCCTGGACCAATGGTCCTGGCTTCATTCTCGAGAAGAGCAGCAGTCTGAGCGGAGGATGGACCACTGTTGGGACGCAAAATCCGTCAGCGCCCATAGCGATAGGCGCTCTGCCGCAGTATTTCCGGGCAAAGAGTCCGTAGCTTTCGAAAATCTGAAGATGGGCCCAGGTCGTGCGTCTCTGCGCGGGACCTGGGCCTTTTGCTTTGTTCCAACGCGGAGGTCAGGCCTCTTCCAATCGTTTCGGTGAGTGTAGGCGCCAAGGACACAGTGAAAGCAGAGGCAGGGAACTTACCACCGATTTCACGTTGCACGGATCAAGAAAGAAAGAAAGAGAAGATCCGCGTTTAACGCAAAACAGAGACGCCAAGACCAAGAAATCAATCACATTTGAGCTTTAACTTCAAATGGCATCTTCATAAATGCGTTCCGCCTCATCAATGCCGCTAATACTCATCGTGAGGTCCTGCAAAATCCCATCCTGTATGCGATAAATCCAGCCATGCACCGTCAATTGCTGGCCTCTTTTCCACGCCCAATCGCAAATAGGAGTGCGGCAAACGTTCACTACCTGCTCAATGACGTTTAGCTCGCAAAGGCGGTCCGCACGCTGGGACTCCTCTATTTGCGACAGCTTCGCCGCATGTTTCCGGCGAACGGTTCCCACGTGTCGCAGCCAGTAATTTGCGAGGCCAATTTCATCACCTCGCTCCGCCGCGAGAATTCCAGCACAGCCGTAGTGCCCGCAAACAATAACGTGTTTGACTTTCAGTACATCGACAGCGAATTGCAGCACTGACATGCAATTCATGTCGGTAGAATCAACGATATTGGCGATGTTACGATGGACAAACATTTCGCCTGGCATTAATCCAACGATCTGGTTCGCCGGCACCCGGCTGTCAGAGCAGCCAATCCAGAGATAATCGGGCGATTGCTGGCGTGAGAGCTTTAAAAAGAATTCTGGATCGCTTTGGCGGATGCTTTCTGCCCAGACGCGATTATTTTCAAATAGGTGCTTTAGTACCCGCATATATGGTATGTTGCCCGTCTCCAAGTCCTAGCCTGGAAGTGATTCTTTTGAGTAATTCACAATCAATCAGGGCGTACGCTCGATTTCCAGTCCGTCGCCGAAGAAGTGAGCCGTCTTGGCGGAATCGCATCACGATGTTCCGGCTTAATGTCCAGGGCTCTGAAACCCCGCTTTGCAAAGCATTTATGGCAAGTAGTGTTGTTCCTTTGAGAAAAGCATCAACAGAAGCGGGGTCATTCTGAAGGCACTGTTCTCGGTGTAACCCACACCCAAGATCGCACGGCATTTGCCTCAGGGAGGATCTTCATGCGAATCGGACATTCTTCCATTCAGAGTTAATTTGCCTGAATCAGTTGTTCATAGTCCTCAAGTTTGCCGCCATCAAGAAAACAGGTTATGATCTCTTTGCCGACAGGATCCAGGTTGGGATCATCGAACTCTTTCACACACTTCAAGAAAAACTCCTGCAGGATTCTGGCGCCCTCATCATAAGCTTCCTCTCCCACCTCGGGCTGTGTGTCCACTTGCAGAAACCAACGAGCGATCATCCTGCCTTCGACTTGCAGTTGATGCAGTGTGTGACCCAGCAAGGGGCAGCGCGCGGGACGCAACTGCTCTGGCCGAAATTTTGCCGCCCCGCGCCGAGCCATGTACTCTCGTGCAATCCACTGTGGCATAAACCCAACGCGCCAGGCCCCGATGTGCTGGTTAGGACATAGAATATGACGCATCCGCGTATTTTCAACGAACTGGCGGAGCAGCAGATTGGCTTGATCCACACGTCGGCCAGTTGCAAACGGCCAGTACGATCCCACCCCCTCGCTCGTCATGCCGTCAGTCTCGACAATGCTTGGATTTGCATGCCCGCGGGGCGAGACTAGCCGCCACAACCAGGCCAGGGCAGGCGGCAAAATATGCAGCAATCCCAGTATCCCGTAAGTGGGATTTTCCTTTGTGCAGGGAGGCGTGCGCACGCCGAAGCTGCGGATGTCGACGGCGACGGCTCCTTCCACAATATTGGGAAAAACGTTTCGTGGAATGATGACACGCGGATTCGGACAGCGCTTTGAGGGCTCGTCCTCAATATGTTCCCAAATCAGGGCGCGGCCACCGGGAGGAGCATCAATATTAAAGAACAGGAGGGGCACAGGTGGTTCGGCAGTGAGCCTTTCCAGATGAACATCCGTTCCATAATGTTCGATGTGGTTCACACGAACGAACCATGCATTCTCCGCATCAGTCAGTGTAAGTTTGCCTTGCTTATCCTGAAGGGAGGGATGGCAAAGCGCCATATCATCGGTTACAGCGTGTAATTGACAACTCCGGGGAATTTCAAGGTAACGTTTCTCGTCAGTGACAATATTTTCCCCCAACAACAATCTGCCGTCCGCTTCGCGATGCGCCTGTTCGAGCATTTCGCTTTTGCCTCCTCCGCTCGCGCCTTCGTGCATAATGGTGACCACGTTGTCATAAGGCGTGATCACCTGAACGGTGGAGCAGTGGTTGGTTATCCACCCTTCGCGTTCGCCTAGCCCCAGCAACACTCCATAAATGCCTTTCTTGGCGCTCGGCCCAGGATACAGGTTATAAGAAAATAGCTCGTGCAGCGAGTCGCGTCGATTATGCACCACCACCTGCTTCCCCTTAAAGTGTGTGTGACGAAAAACAGGCGCAACGTAGATAATGGCCCGCGGCACGAAAGCGGCAGAAATTGTATCATAAGGAATGATTCCCTGCAGCATGGCCAGCCCCAGGGCAAAAAAACCAGCGTTCGCCGGAGCAATGACCATCGCATCCATACCCATGCCTGCTCCACCTGCCACGAACCCGAACATAACCAGTTCCTGCTGCTTTAACCAATCAAACGTCTCCTGCCGCAACGCCGCGAATTCCGAGCCGAACCTTTGCTTAAACGACTCTTTATCCGTGGGAAGCCCATCGCCGATCACCATGCAGTCCGGGTCCCGTCGCCTCATGTATGGCTCCGGGTAATTCGCTACGACCCCATTTCTGGTACGGGCTACGGTCGCTTCCTTCACAGTCCTTTTACCGCCGTTAACGGAGTAGTTCACCTCAAAGTAGTCAGAGCCAGGGCCCCCGCAGGAAAGATCCACCAGTTCAGTAACATTACTGGCTATGGTAAGCTTTTTGCAGTCTTTGAGGATCTCCACTGCTTCAACGGGCGGGTGATATTTCTGCCATTGCATGCTGGTTTTATGTTTCGATTCGACGGCATGATAATGAAGTCAATGTGTTGGCGCAACTTATCCCTCTCTATCGGATGAAGAGAGGCCCCACGAGCTATCCCCATTATAGCCCGTTTCCCTCTCCGCATCAGATGGCCAGGAGCCTCTGGCTCGGAATGTTCGATTTGAAGCCCCCCGATGTCATCTGCAATTCCTGAATCGAAAGCGCTTACGATTGAAGGGTGAAATAAAAAGTTGCGCCCTGTTCCAACTTGCTCTCTGCCCAGATTCGCCCGCCATGGCGGTGAATCACTCGTTGAACGGTGGCCAAACCGATTCCATGGCCGGCGAAATCGGCTCGCGAATGTAACCGTTGGAATGGACTAAAAAGTTTATCGGCGTAATTCATATCGAAGCCGATGCCGTTGTCACGAACGAAAAAAACTGGCTGCGCCCGTTCCATCTTTTTACCAAACTCGATTTTGGCCATCGGCTTGCGAGCGCTGAACTTCCAGGCGTTATTCAGCAGGTTTTCGATGACCGAGCCGAGCAGCGAAGCATCACCCTTGGCAGTCAGGCCATCGGCAATGCTAATTTCGACTTCCCGGCTGGGTTCACGCTCGCGAAGATCTGCCACTATTTGCCTGGCCATCTGCGTGAGATCGATCGAGGTGGGATGCATTTGGGCGCGGGACATGCGCGAAAGCTCGAGCAAACCATTAATGAGCTGATTCATTCGCTGAGCATTCTCGCGAACCCTTTCGAGAGATTCCTTGGCATTCTGATCCAGTTTGTCGGAATAATCCTGAATCGTGGCGAGACTGAGGCCATCAATAGCGCGCAACGGCGCCCGCAAGTCGTGAGCGACAGAATAAGCGAAGGTTTCGAGTTCGCGGTTCGCGGCTTCGAGCATCAAGGTGCGCTCGTGGATGCGGCGTTCAAGAAGCTGACGCTGGCCGTCGGAGCGGTTAAGAGAGAAAGCAATGCCGAATACCAAACCGGTGAAAATAAGGATGTGAACGATGACCATGACCGCGGTGCCAACATCGTTTTCAAAAAAGCTGGCCCGTTGCCCGGCCAATCTGAGCCAGCTTAGAAAGACCAGCAAGGCAACCAGCGGCGGCAATAATCGGCGCAGCACATGGCTTCCGACGCCATCGCTAACGACGATTTGCATGAAAGTCCCGTCCGGAGTGGCGCAGAGAATTCCGGCGGAAATTAAAAGAAAAAGGAGCGGGATGTACAGGGCTAAGTACTGGTAATCTCCGGGGTGATAAAGGGGCTGGACATGATAGAGGAATCCAACAAGGGCAATGGCAGAGATGGTCGAGGCGATGAGGACGATTGTGTGCGCGGGACGGTTTCCGTCAGGTGTTTTACGATCAAGGAGAAGTAGAGCGCAGCCGGTCAAAAAAAAGCCCAGGGCGGTTGCCAGCGGCATGTGTTCGGTTTCTGGCATCCGACCGGCTGGAAGGAATCGGAAAATTTCCTTGGGGCTTACTTGCCAATGCGTCACATGTTCAACCCACACCAAAAAACCCATTCCTGCGACGAGAAAAGCGAAAACCTTACCCAGCGCACTGCTCAGGCCTTTCCAATTAAATAAACGCAAGGAAGCTCCGGCCAGAATAAAACCCAAAGCGACGTCCGGTTTCAACGCAAGAAAGTTCTGAGTGCTGGGCACACGGGACCACCAACTCGATAGGGCAATACAGCCGCCCATGGCCACCGCAACGGCTGCGGCGGTTGAGAATCTCCCCAGCGACGACGGTGCCGGCGGGACTTTACCTTCAGCGGGTTCGCCGTTTTTTAATGAAATTTTCAAAGGACAAGCGAGCCCAATTAGTAATTGCTTAGAGCTCCAAAGGAGCTTTAGGACGAAATGTGGAGTGCCGCATTGTTTGATACTGCTCTTGTAAATTCAGCCGTTTTCCTGATTCATGATATTATATTAGCGGATCTTTTTGGCAACACCTGCTTCTTTAGTCTAATTTGGGGGTGACTCCAAAATCGCCGCTGAATATTCTGAATTCATCTGAAAAGCAAACGGTTCTATCGTTGCCAAGGCCCGCTTTGTCGATCTAGGATGGGATCTCCCGGCGCCGAAAGGGCTGGTTAAAATGGCTGAATACAAAGTAAAATTTGATGTTTTTGAAGGGCCGCTTGATTTACTTCTCTATCTAATTCGTAAAGAAGAGGTGGACATCTATGAGGTCAACCTCACTCGGTTGGCGGGGCAATTCATCGAGTATATCGAGACGATGCGGCTGCTCGATCTGGAGTTGGCGGGCGAATTTCTCGTGATGGCGGCCACGCTCATGTACATCAAAAGCCGGGAGCTGCTTCCCGTGGACCAGCAGGCGCAAGTCGAGGACGAAGAAGAAGGGGAGGATCCCCGTTGGGAACTCATTCGCCAACTCGTCGAGTACAAAAAGTTTAAGGACGCTGCAGTCCAACTCGCCGCGTTGGAGGCCCGACAGGATGATATTTTTCCCCGTCTGCCTGCGAAACCGGAGTTCGAAGTTGCCGCACCCACCCGCGGAGATGTTTCTATCTTTGACCTGGTGAATGCAGTGAATTCAGTGCTTAAGCGGTTCAACAAACCAGAAGATCTGCGCGAGATATTCGAAGATAAATGGACCGTCAGCGAAAAGATCGAGGATTTAATGCGAGCGATCAGCCAGGGCTCGAAACGGTTTTCGCAGTTGTTCGAAGGGCTGATAAGCCGTTCGGAGGTGGTGGTAACGTTCCTGGCGCTGCTCGAACTAATGCGTCTTAAACAACTGATCGTGTCGCAGCCCGAAGCGTTCGGAGAAATCGAAATCTCAGCAAAGCAGCCGAACGGTCCCTCTAATACTCAAGCTCCGCAGCCGGCCGTCGGAACTCTCCCCTCTTAGCATGGAATTAAAACTGATTTTGGAAGCCATTCTGTTTTCGGCGCAAAAACCTCTGAGCCTGAAAGAACTGCGCGACGTGTTCGCAACGGCGGTTGAGCACGCCGAAGGTAATGATATTGCCCGGTCTTTGAAGAAAGTCCCTGAAGCGCAGTTGACGGTTTCGCTTGATGAGTTAGCGAAGGATTATGAGAAGGCCGGCCACAGTTACCGGCTGGCGTGTGTTGCTGGCTCCTGGCAATTCGTCACTCAACCTGAGTTCGCTCCATGGCTCAAGGCATTGGTTGGCCACAAGTTGCGCCCGCCGAGGCTTTCGCAGCCAGCGCTGGAGACCCTTTCCATTATCGCTTATCGACAACCCATCACTCGGGCCGAGATCGAACAAGTGCGTGGTGTCGCGGTCGACGGAGTGATGCAAACTCTTCTGGAGCGGGGGCTGGTCCAACAAATTGGGCGTGCGGACGTGATCGGCCGTCCCATGACCTACGGGACGACTTCCCTGTTTCTGGAATATTTTGGGCTTAGGTCACTGGATGACTTACCGGCAGCAGACGAATTACGCAAAATTGTGGTAATGAAACCAGAATCGCTCGTCACTGCAGACCCGGGCCTCGCGACTGCCCCGCCAGACCAGCTTACGCTGCCGACCGAAACTGGGGAGGAATCAAAGCCGGCGAAAGGCACGGATGCTCCGGCCTCGACGCCGATGTAAATGATTGTTACGCACCAGCTCGTGAATATTCTCGAACATCGAAAGTCCATTGACAAGCTCGACGGCCAAATCGTCAGACTGCTCAACGAGCGCACTCTCCATGTGCTTGCGATTGGAGAAATGAAGATGAAAGCCGGGGAGGAAATCTACGCTCCCCATCGGGAAGGTGCGGTGCTCCAACGGATCGCGCGGCTGAACAAAGGACCAATGACCTCGGATTCATTGCGCGCGGTTTATCGCGAGATCATGTCGAGTGCACTGTCACTGGAAAAATCGATGACGATTGCCTATCTTGGGCCGGAGGCAACTTTTACGCATCAGGCTGCGATACGCCGTTTTGGCTCCAGCCTTCGCTACTCAGCTCAGAAAACAATTGCTGACGTGTTTGCCGAGGTGAGCAAAAACCGCGCGGACTATGGAGTAGTTCCCATCGAGAACTCGACCGAAGGAGTCGTGACTCACACGCTGGACATGTTCGTGGATAGCGATTTGAAGATCGTTGCACAAATCGTACTGCGGGTTCAACACTGCCTGCTTAGCAGGAGCCGTCGCAGCGGAATCCGAAAACTCTTTGCGCACCCGCAGGCGCTGGCCCAATGTCGTAGTTGGGTTCAAAACAATTTGCCCCGCGTTGAGATCATTGAAACCTCTTCAAATGCGCGCTCGGCGGAATTTGCGCAAAAGGAGAAGAGTTCAGCCGCCATCGCAGGAGTTTTAGCCGCGGAAAAATACGGTTTGCCGGTGCTCGAACACGATATTCAGGATAATGCAGCCAACGCGACACGCTTCCTGGTTCTGGGCCGTCAATGCAGCCCCGTCACTGGCAAAGATCGCACCAGTGTCATGTTCAGTATCGTAGATAAAGTCGGCGCATTGTACAGCGCGCTCTCTCCATTTCGCCGGTTGCGCATCAACATGACAAAGATTGAATCACGCCCGAGCAAGCGCAAAGTCTGGGAATACTTTTTCTTTGTCGATTGCGACGGGCATACACACGATCGCAAGGTGGCCAAAGCACTGACGCTACTGGGCGAACAGTGCAGTTTCGTGAAGGTGCTTGGATCATACCCGAACACCGAGTAAACCCCAACGGCTTGGCTTGCGCAGTGGAAGCACGCCATCCGCGAAGAAGCTGTGAAAAAAATTGTAGCAGCCGAGGTAACGAGGCTCAAATTCCTTCGTAAACAGGCGGCTTTTGATGAGATTAGAGCCTCGTTACCTCGGCTACTACAATATATCGGATTTTTCCACAGCTTCGAAGTGATGAATCCAACATGGCCCAAATGAGCAATATCGACATAGTAACTTTTGCTGATGATCAGAAGCTCGCTTCCGCCGTAGCGGGACAATGGCTCCAGGAACTCGGGGCCAATCTTCCGTTTTCGGGCACACCGTATTCCGTAGCGCTTTCCGGCGGTCGAATTGCCCGGCGTCTCTTTGAATCCATCACTTCACAGGTCAAGGCGTTGAACATTTCGTTGAAAACCGTCCATTTTTTTTGGGGAGACGAGCGCTGCGTTCCACCCAATCATCCTGAAAGCAATTATGCTATCGCCAACGAACTCCTTCTGGCCCCCTTAAAAATTTCGACAAACCACATCCATCGAGTACCTGGTGAACAGACCCCAAAAATTGCAGCCGGGCAGGCGGAATCCGAGCTTCGCCGGGTGGTAATAGAGGCTTCAACTGGCCAGCCGGTCATTGATCTCATTTTCCTGGGGATGGGAGAGGACGGGCACGTCGCGTCACTTTTTCCAGTCGAAACCGAAGTGATAATGGCCGACAAACGCGCGTATCGCCCAGTGATCGCAACCAAACCGCCGCCAGAGCGCGTAACCCTGGGTTATCAGGCCATTGCTGCCGCTCGGCAGGTTTGGGTGCTGGCCTCAGGTGCGGGGAAAGAACAGGCATTGCGGCAATCTCTCTCAACTGAAGGAAGCACACCATTGGCGCGAGTGTTGAAGCTGAGGCGCAACACAAAAATTTTTACAGATATCGTAGTGTAGCGGAGAAGGCTGCAAGCCAGCTCCCACGTGCGGGGTGGTAATCGGGAGCGCTCAGTTCGCTTACAGATGCAACCATCGGGGCAGGGGTTCAAGGCAGGCTGCTGGAATGCTGGTTGAGCCAATCGACATCCACATTGTTTTGCGAAGGAACATTAAGCGAGATCGCGCCATTATACCTGGGAGGAGGCATTGTACGCGCGTCGCGCCACTCGTGAATCTCCACTCGGCCATCGGCAAACGAAATGGTGCAACCTCGATTATGACGAGCGGCGGGAAAGTCCACAATCGTATAGGAGCCTGGAGCGGTGTAGAAATTTGGGTCATTGATGCTGTCTTCATGTTCATCGATAAGAACCCAAAGGTTGGCTGGCGCAGGGGAGACAATATCGATGCTTTTTTGGTACTGGCGATAGGTGGTGTTCCAACCACTGCTTCCTTCACCGACGTAGGCATTCATAGAGATGCTGCGGACGCGGGGTTTGCGGCCACTGGAAAAGCTCAGCGCAGATTTATCTGAGGGGCATTTGAAATAAGCGGCGGATGTCACGTAAGGGCCAAGCCGACCACCAGAACCCACGAGATAGTTGACGTTGGTATTATCAGAATTATTAGCGGAGAAATCCAACCAGCCCCTGATCCAATTTGGCGGCCCGCCATCCGCGGGGGTGCGATTTGGGGCGAGTTTGCCCTGGTAATCGTCGGAATACATTTTCCATCCGTTCATCAGTTGTCTGAAATTATTCACGCATTGAGCTGCGGTTACGTCTTGATTGGGTCTGGCAAGAGCCGGTAGAAGGCTGCCGACCAGGAGCGCAATGGCCGCAAGAACCACAAGTAACTCGAAGAATGTGAAAGCGGAATCCTGCCGGGATGTTTTCATGATGATGACATTTTAGAATGCTGCCACGCGATACAAGCGCTGACCTGTGGTCGGTGCCAAATCCGTTAACTGTGCCTGGCTGCCGTTGACGGTCACTGTCCCTGTCACTTCCTGCCAGTCATTATCGCTCAAGCCGTTCTTGAACTGAACGTGGTAGCTTTCCCCGGGCCGCGTCGGCCAGGTGATTGTGGGTCCCTGTCCCGCGAGTCCAAGAGTGATTGTAGCGTACAGGAAGTTCAGAAGAAACAGATCGCTGCCCTGATTGAAATCCAAAGGGACCAGATCCGAAGCCCAGCTTTGGAAAATCAGGGTCCGCCCGTCCGCGCTCAGGACAGGTTCAAGCGAGCGGTTGCCGGCAAAACCTCCGCTATACTCGCTGGCTGTTAGAAGCGTCGTTGTGCCATTGAGGCGGTCGTAAAGGAAAATGTTCGGAGCGGAATTCGTATTCGGGAAGGAAATCAAATTGGTTGCTGAGCTGCGATAAACAACAAACCGCCCGTTGGTACTCATGACCGCTGAGTCGGAGTTGCCCTGCCCGCCGCCTGTCCCATCAAAACTTTGGCTGACGAGCAGATTGCTCCGAGTATCGAAATCATAAATGAACACCTGCTGCGAAACGTAGGACGCGGTCGCTCCACCGTAGGCCAGGAAACGGCTATCGGCAGTAAATCGCAGGCCGACTCGCCCGAGGCCAGGGACCGGACTCGCAATCAGAAAGTTTGAGTTTACCAGCAGATCGATAGCGCGCAGTGAAGGGCCGCTGAAAAAGGCGATTCGTTGACCGTCGAGGCTGATCGCCATTGGGCCGCCGACTCCGCCGCCGAGATTGACCACTGTAATCGTCATGTTTTGGAGATCCCAAACAGACAGGTTACCGCCGACGACTAGTGAGCCGACAACTCGACCATCTGAAGTCATGGCCGAGCTGAGCACACCATTTGTGCTCAGAGTGTAGGTGAGCGCGAGTTGCAAATCACGAAGGAACAGGTTTTCCAGGCCGCTGAACGGTCCGGGGCCAAGATTGGTGGCCTTGCTGCGGAAAAGCACGTATCGCCCATCCGGGCTGATCGCGGGGGAATAGGACGCTTTGTCGCCCGGCGCGAAGCCGCTTGCATCCACGCTCACAAGGGTAGTTGCCCCACTTTGCACGTCGCGGAGGAACACATCCTGGACTCGATTGTTGTCCCAGGGAACCAAATTGTCAGCGGTGCTGCTGAAGGCAATATAGAGGCCGTTCGCGCTGATGGCGGGTTCGGCCGAAGGACCATCTGGGCATGTGCCATTCGTGGAAACACTTGCCAGCAGGTTTGTTCCAGCGACAACATCACGCAAGAAAATGTCCCGCATCCCGTTGGTATCGTCAGCAACGAGATTGTCCGCCTCACTCGAGAACGCGACAAACCTCCCATCGGCGCTGAGTGCGAGTGGGCCTCCGGCGCTCGAGCCAGCAGGCGAGAGCGAAGGCAGCGCGGAATGACGCGCCGAAATCAACTCAATTGCGTTGGTGCTCAAATCGCGGACAAAGACATCATAAGCATGGTTCCCGTCATTCGGCGTCAGAGCGTTATCCAAGGATTCGAACGCAAAGCGTTGCGCGTCATCGCTCATTTTGGGAACAGTGAGTGGACCAATCGAAGAACCAGCGGCGTTGGTTTGGGCATCGACTAGAGTTGTCGTTGCCGTCTCTCTGTCTCTCATGTAGATGTGGCGTCCGCCTGCGATAGAATTTGTAACCAGGTTGGTCGCGCTGCTCAGAAAGGCAACGTATCGCCCCGTCGGATCTATCAGCGGCCAATCACAGGTCGAACTCGCAGGCACACTATTGCTGAGGTCGCCGCTGACAAGATACGTCGCGCCGCTTTGCGCATCCCAAACATAGATGGCGGTGGAACCAGAGTTTGTGTTTCCAACAAAGGCAATGTAACAGCCGTCCGGGGTCATACTGAGGTTGTGAATGTCCGGATAGCCAACACTTGTTGCGACGTTTGCATTTGTGTTCACAACATCGGTGAGACTCGTCTGAAGTCCAAAGCGAAGAATCACTCCTGGAGTGGTCACAGAACTTGCCGGACTCCGGGAAGCTTCAAAAGCAACATATGTCCCGTCGGCGCTGATAATATGGTTGTAAGAAATCGCGCTCGTCCCGCCCCCTGTCGGCATAATAGTGTGCGCATAGGTGCTCGCGCAAACGGTCGTTCCCCCGATGACGTCACGAATGTAAATTTCACCGGACGTAACGATTCCCGGCACCAGGTTCGTTGCGGTGCTGAAGAAGGCAACGTAACGGCCATCCGGCGTGATGTCGGGCGACTCCGAACCCACTGACAAGGCTACTGAATTCGTTTGCTTTGCGTTGGTGCTGATGAGTGTGGTTATCTCGCTTTGAAGATCCCGCAAGAACACATCGGCAATTTTGTTGGTGTCTCCTGCAACCAGGTTGCTCGCTTCGCTGACGAACGCAACGTAACGGCCATCCGGTGTCATAAGCGAGCCTCGAGACAGCCCATTTGCAACGCCGCCATTCGTGCTGACACTCACGAGTAAAGTTGTACCACTGACAAGATCCCGAACGAAAATATCAGTCGCATTGTTCGTATCACCCGGCACCAGATCACTGGCGCTGCTTTCAAAAAGTGCGTAGCGGGCATTGGTCGAAAGGGAAAAAGGCATTGAATCTCCATTCCCTCCGCCAACGCCGGACAAATTCATGCTCGCCAGGGCAAGCGTCCCGTTGGTGCGATCGCGCAAGTAAACGTTCAACCGTGGCGGCGCCAGGACCGGAATTGGATGTCCATTTGTAGTTAAGAGGAGATTGTTAGCCGTGCTGGCAAACAACACATACCTGCCGTCAGGACTGAGCACAGAAGCATAAGAATCACCGTTGGCGGTTGCGGGCGCGGGCTGCGAAGCCTGCCGGAGCGAGAGCAGTTGGAGAGGAGCAGCCAGGGCTTGTGTTACGGCCAAACTTACAAACCAATAGAACACCGCCCGCCGGAAGTTTGCGACGAGACTCATCCAAGGCGATGAGATTGGCGCGTGCATGAATCGCCCTAAATTGTCGCCAGATCCTTTCAGTTTTCAAGCTCCAACTTGTTCGCCCCGCGTCGTCTTCGTCGTCTTAAAGCGCTACGAAGGCTTTTCATTTTGAGATTTCCTCTTTGTGCTCTTCTTGGATGCAACCCTCTGCTCTTCCCCGTGCTCTTGGCAACCCTTCTTGACAAAATTGCGATCGGAACGAGGTTATTTCTGGGAATGGATTGGCGCGAATGCTGCCGGACCTTTCTTCGAAAGGGCGAAGAAAAAAATTCTTTGAAAGCCTAAAATTTTTTGAACAGGCAGAGCTTTTCGTGTATCCAAGATCATAACTGAGTGAATCTGATTTCGCTGTTCGTTTAGGGTTAGTATAGAGGTTTTGCTTGTAGTGCGGTTCGAACAGCGAGCAATAGTTGGCCGCATTACCCTTCTGAGCGCCTGGGTGAAGGCGTGTAAACCTCATCACCACTGAGAGCCGGATGCAAATCCGGCTCTTTGTCTGTACTAAATCCCCGATTGCACGCTGGCCTAACAATCGCTAATTTCAGGCGATGAAACATCAGCTCGACTTTGAAAAGCCGATTGTTGAATTGCAACATAAGCTCGAGGAGTTGAAGAAACATCCTGAAACTCATTCGTTGGAAATCAGTTTTGAAAATGAAGTGGCGCTCATCGAAAAAAAAATCGAGGAGACCAAACGTCAGATTTTTTCGAATCTCAGCGCGTGGGATCGGATCAAGATAGCCCGTCACCAAAAGCGTCCTTTCACGCTGGACTATCTATCCTCAACCTTTTCTCACTTTAGCGAGTTACATGGCGATCGTCTTTTTGCCGAGGATCGGGCGATGGTAGGTGGTTTTGCCAGTCTGGGAGAACATAAGGTGGTGGTCGTTGGTACTCAGAAAGGGCGCGATACCAAAGAAAATATCTTGCGCAACTTCGGCTCTGCCCACCCTGAGGGATATCGAAAAGCGCTCCGTCTGATGAAGTTGGCCAGCAAGTTCTCTCTGCCGATCATAACATTAATTGATACCGCCGGGGCTTACCCCGGTATTGGGGCGGAGGAGCGCCACATTGCCGAAGCGATTGCAGTCAACCTTCGTGAGATGATGATTCTTCCCCCGCCAGTGATCGCTGTGGTCATTGGGGAGGGAGGTTCTGGTGGAGCTCTCGGCATTGGCGTGGCCGATCGCATCCTGATTCTCGAAAATGCCTATTACTCGGTCATCAGTCCTGAGGGCTGCGCTGCGATTCTCTGGAAAGATCGTTCCGCTTCAGCCAAGGCGGCAGAGGCCCTTAAAATCACCGCTCGTGACCTCTTGCAACTGGGCCTGGTGGATGAAATGGTCCCCGAGCCTCTCGGCGGGGCTCACGCCGATCCAGAACAAATGGCACTGACCTTGCGAGAGCTTCTGCTTAAACACCTCGGCGAGTTGTTGCGCATCCCGGCTTCGGAACGGCTGAAGCAGCGTTACGCCAAATTTCGCGCCTTTGGGCATTTCTCCGAAAAGGGAGCGATCGACGCCGTGGCAAGCTGAGGTTTTTAAAGGTTTTTCTGCCATTGAGCAATTTGATTTCGCGCCGACCCACTGATGGAATGGCTTCATAATGCTTTATCCGCTGACATTCCATCCCATATTTAAAGAACGCGTTTGGGGCGGGCGAAAGCTCGAAGAACTTTTTCACAAACCGCTACCATCGAATTTAGCGATTGGCGAATCCTGGGAAATTAGTGATCGGCCTGGTGACGAAAGCCTCATTGCCAACGGGCCTTTGGCGGGAAAAACTTTGCATTGGCTGCTCCATCACCACGCATCGGAATTGCTCGGCAACGCCAAGGCCCAGAACGGACGGTTTCCGCTGCTGCTGAAAATCCTTGATGCGCGCGAAAAGCTATCTCTGCAGGTGCATCCGCCCGCAGAAATGGCGTCAAAACTGGGGGGAGAGCCAAAAAGCGAGCTTTGGTACATCGTGGACGCCGCTCCGGGCGCGGAGTTGTATGCTGGACTTAAAAAAGGAGTGACCCGCGAAGAGTTCGAGCGTTCGATTGAGACAGGAGCGGTCGCGGATTGTATTTATCGGCAACGCGTCGAGGCAGATGATGCCATGTTTCTGCCCAGCGGCCGGGTTCATGCGATTGGCGCAGGGTTGGTCCTTTTTGAAATCCAACAAAACTCGGACACAACATATCGCGCTTTTGATTGGAATAGAGTCGATCTGGATGGCAAGCCTCGGTCTTTGCACCGTGCTGAATCACTCGCTAGTATTGACTTCAACGACTTTGAACCGCCGTTGGTCTCGAGGCGATACGATAATATCGGTCAGCTCAAATCGCGGCCTTTAGTGAATAATAAACTTTTCAGCGCACAATTCCTGCAATCGGACACGAACCAGTCTGTTGTTCTGCCAAAGGGTAAACTGAATATTTTCGGGTTGATCAAAGGCCGTTTGACTATAGTGAGCGAAATACTTTCTGTGCAATTGGAGAGGGGCGGGTTTGCTCTGATCCCTTCTTCAGTAAGCGTAGAAGTCCGGATCGAGCCGGGAGCGTCATTTGTGGTGACACAGCCTGGAGAATGAAAGCGCAAGGGTTCGCCTTGTAATCTCTTTCGAGTAGATGCATGATTCAGGAATAAATGCAGGCAGCCTCCAGCACTGAGGGCGTATTTTGAAAAAATTCATCCAAAGCTGGTTCATCAACACCTTAGCTGTGTTGATAGCGGTGTACGTAATAAAAGAAATACATTACGAGAAACCCCTGGATCTGTTTGCGGCTTCTCTTTGCCTCGGGATTCTCAATGCCGTTTTGCGGCCGGTGATTATGTTTCTGACCCTGCCTATTCTGATTCTTACCCTTGGACTTTTTACGTTGGTTATTAATGCCCTGCTGCTCTATTTCGTCGGCTACGTTCTTCGCCCCCATTTTTACGTAGAAAATTTTTGGTCCGCGTTCCTGGGAGCACTGATCATTAGTGTGGTTTCAATGATCCTCAGTATGGTTACAGGAACAGGAAAGGCCGCTGTCAAAATTGAACGCCGTTGCGGACGCGACTCTGATAAAAACGGTGGTGGGCCGGTGATTGATGTTTGAGACAAAACCGATCTCTGGATGCATTCTTTGGAATGAATAGCTTCTCTCAAATTTCAGTCAGATCTTATGAGCGCGGCGCGATGATGCGAAGCCTCTTGCGGGATTTTATGAACAATTGGATTCTCAAAAAGTGGAGTTTGGGAGTTATGCTGGCGCTGTTTCCGCTCGCAGGCGGATGTCTCCAGCAACAGAGTAGCCTCTCCGGTGAAACTCCCGTTTCGATCACTCAGGGCGATGCACAGCAAAACGATGATGATAGTCAGCCTCTTCAGCAGGAGAATGACGCGGCCTTTGTTAGTGCTGAATCCGGAGTTTCAGATGCTCCCACAAAACAGGTTCCCTCTGAAAGGCCTCTCCCACCAGGGATCCGGCCAACTGAAGCGCTATCGACCCTGATCCGGCTGGCGCAATCGAATGTGGATGAAAGTATTCTTCTCTCTTATGTCACCAATTCCGCAGGCGGATTTGGCCTCGGCCCTGAAGAGATTATTTATCTCAATGATATTGGCGTCCCGGGGGTCGTGGTTTCGGCGATGTTGCAACACGATCACCTGAGGGTGGACAGTGCGGCAGAGGCCGATCGACGGGGAGTCACGGCGGCATCCGAAGCACCTCCCTTGTTGCCACCTGCGCCTGAACAAACCCAGCCACCGCAGGATTATATTTCGGATAACCCCCCTGCTCCCGAAGAAACTGTTCCTTTCGAGGGAAACTTCTACGATACCCTGGCTCCTTATGGGACATGGGTCGATGTCGAAGGTTCGGGCAGGTGCTGGCAGCCCTCCGTAGTAACATTGAATCCCGGTTGGCGGCCATACTGCGATCGCGGCCATTGGGCCTACACGGACTGCGGATGGTATTGGGCTTCTGATTATTCCTGGGGGTGGGCGCCATTCCATTATGGTCGATGGTTCCGCCATAGTCGTTTGGGCTGGTGCTGGGCTCCCGACAATGTGTGGGGTCCTTCGTGGGTTTCCTGGAGGTATTCGAATGATTATTGTGGCTGGGCGCCTCTACCCCCGGTGGCTCACTTCCGGCCTGGCCTGGGTTTCTCTTATCACGGCCATTCCGTAGGCTTTAATTTCAATTTTGGCATCCTACCGAGTTGTTACACGTTTGTTCCGGTCAAAAAGTTTTGCGACCCCCGGTTGTCTCATCACATTCTTCCGCACGACCACGTAATCAAAATCTTCCATACGACAGTGGCGGCGAACAAGATTGTCGGGGATCACAACCGAATAGCCAATTACGGTATCCCTGCCGAGCGGATCGCCGCGGCCACGCATACTCATGTTCGTCAGGTAACGGTGCAACAAGCGAGCGGTTATTCATTTGCTGCTAATCGCAACACCCAACCCGGCCGTGATGCTCCGGTTGTCCGGAATTCTTCGTCGTCACAACTGACACAAACTGCTTCGCCACGACGCGAAATCGCCATCGATCCAGCGCATTCTGCGCCGCTAATTGTAAGAACACCTGTCAATCAGACCGGACACTCGGAAACTCCGGCAAAGACCCAGGCTATTGCGCGAGATACAGGACGAAAAGATTCTGATGAGAGTCAAATGCTTCACAGGTGGAGTCCAAATGTTTCCCGGCGTATTGCCCCTGAAGGCAGCAGCGCACCTTTGGTCATTCACCGCTCAACCAGTTCCAGATCAGGGTCTGTGCCTAATGCCGCAGTGCGACCCGCTGCTGCAACTCCAGTCGAACGCGCGGCCACGCAGAGGCCTCGTTCTCAAACGCACAGCTCTTTTTCTCTGACTCCACCCCGTGCTGTTGAAGGACGTCCCCGATACGAACGGCCGGAAACAACTTATCCAGCAACATCCCCTCCCTCGGAGGCCCAAAGTGCATTCAGAGCCTCGCCCCCGGCAATGATATCTCAAGCTTCCCCCGCGTACACCGCTGGATATGGGCATTCTTCGCGCTTAGAGGCGCCCCGTTCCGAAATGGTTCCTTCCCGTGCACCTCAAGCAGCTCTTTATCATCACGACACTGTTCAAACGCGCCAGTCTCAGGCCGGCTCGGCACAACCTCAAACTCCCGCTCATCTACCTTCCGCTCCCAAAGCAACCTCTTCTCTTAATCGGTCTTCCTCGGAAAAGCGCGGTCGTTAAACATTCTTTATAGTTTTCTTTCGCAGGATTTGCTGTCAGCATTTCGCGATGGGTATTACTTCCCAGCAGTTCAAGCAAATGCAGGACCGAATGGGAGGGATCTCGCGCCCGGCGCGCGCTCTCGTTAATGGCATCGAAAAACATCATACCCTGATTCTCGGACTCGACCCTTCTTTGCGAGGGACAGGTTATGGCGTAATCCAATTAGCCAGGCCAGTTCCGCAAACACTTGTTTATGGGAGGATAAGTTGTCGTGCGAACTGGGCGCATTCCCGCTGCCTCGTCGAAATCGTCCAGGGATTGCGCTCAGTCCTCAAGGAACATCAGCCGACCTTATGCGTTGTTGAGGGACTATTTTATGCTCAAAACCTCCAAACCGCGCAAACAATGGGCGAGGCTCGCGGGGCCGCGCTGGCAACCATCGCAGAAGCCGGATTGGAAATCTATGAACTCGCTCCTCGTCGGGTCAAACAAGCCATTGTTGGATATGGGGCCGCTCAAAAAATAGCAGTAGCCAAAATGGTTCAACGGATGTTGCGTCTGCCTGAAGTCCCGGAGCCCGATGCCGCGGACGCCTTGGCACTGGCGCTTGCTCATTCTCAGGAAAATGGAAAATACAGCTTTAGCCGACCTAGGCGAATATGAGAAATTTCCGTATACTTTTGGAGATTGATGCTCTTCCTGTTTTGTTCGTAAAAGTCCGCGTGGCGAAGACTCTATTATGTGGAGTCCCAAGCTTGGGGCGAACTCTGGTTTTGACCGATCCTTTTATATGATCGCCTTCCTCCAGGGCAAGCTTGTCGAGGCAATTCCCACTCAGGTGCTTCTGGAGGTCAACGGCATAGGTTACGAAGTGCTCATTCCTTTGTCCTCCTTCGACAAACTCCCGCAGCCTGGGCAGCCCGTCAAGCTGCTCACTCATCTTGTCATCAGAGAGGACGCTCACATACTTTATGGCTTCATGAGCGGACCCGAACGTGAGTTGTTTCGGCTGTTGATAAACAACGTCAGTGGCATCGGTCCGAAGATTGCCCTCAATGTGTTGAGCGGTATCAGTGTAACAGCATTTCGCGGTGCGGTCGCCAACCAGGACATTAAGGCGCTCTCACAAATTTCAGGTGTCGGCAAAAAAACTGCCGAACGGGTGGTAGTCGAATTAAAGGATCGGATCGGAGTGGCAGGGGCATGGGAAGCTTTGAGTGCCCAACGAGCCCTCTCACCTGAAGATCAAAAACTGAATGACGCCTCGCTGGCATTAATCGCTCTTGGCTTTAAACAAGTCGAAGCGCATGAGGCGGTTCGCAAAGCTCAAACGGCACTTGGCCCGCAAACCACGGTTGAAGATCTGGTGCGTGCCTGCCTGCGCAAGGGTTCATAGTTTCACCATTGGACTTTCGGCGAATGAGTTCCTTACGAACAGATACCTCAGGTGCGTCCGGTAAAGCACTCGCCACAATGGTGGTCACACCTCATTCGCCGCGCTGGTATCAGGTGCTTGGAGGGGGTCTTATCTGGCTGCTCTTGCGTGGAATAGCTGCGACTGTGCGTTTTAGATGGAAAGATGATTCGGATTGTTTGCGCAATCCTGCATCTCCGCCGGTTATTTTTTGCATGTGGCATAACCGGCTGGCACTCACCCTCGCGGTATATTATCGCTACGTGAGAAAACAACACTCGAGTTCTGGCCTGGCCGCGATGGTCAGCGCCAGCAAAGACGGCGCACTGCTCGTCGCAATTCTAAATCTTTTTAATGTTCAACCTGTTCGAGGTTCTTCCAGTCGCCGTGGAAGGCAGGCACTGCTTGAACTCAAAACCTGGGCCGAACGCGGTTATGATCTCGCCATTACTCCTGACGGGCCTCGAGGACCGTGCTACTCCGTTCAGGACGGTATAGTGTCTCTTGCCCAGGTTACAGGTTTTGCCATTATACCTGTTTCTTTTACAATCGGTTGGAAAATCCGGGCTAAAAGTTGGGACCGATTTCAAATTCCGCTTCCGTTTTCACAGTGTGAAGTCATGTTTGGCAAACCAATGATTGTGCCACGGGAAGCAACTGATGTGGAGCGCGAAAAGCTTCGTCAGTTGCTAGAAAGTCGCCTCATGGCTAGCACAAAGGATTAGTTCCCCACCAAAAGCTGTGCTGATGGATTTCCACGCCCGGGTCGAAACAGGCTGATCACGTCCGGCTTTTTGTCTCATTCCGTGATAGCGTTCCTGTCGGTGCATGACAGACCGCACGTAATCCTTCGTCATTGGAAACCGGATTTGTTCTATAAAAATTTTACTATTGGTCATGCCCTCGCCGCTGATCCACTTCAAGACGTTGCCGCGTCCGGCGTTGTAGTCTGCCAGCGCATAAGGCACAGGATTGTCTGTCGAAAGATAGCGCCTCAAGAGTTTGCTCAAATACCATGTCCCTGCCAAAATGTTCGTGCGCGGGTCGAAGCAGTTTTCATGTAAGAACCCGTTGATCTTCTCCGCGTCTGCCCACGCCTGGGCTGCCTCCTCCCGAAGCTGCATCAGGCCGATTTCTCCGGAGTGGCCACGCGCCTTCGCATTGAAACGGCTTTCTCGCCAAATAATGGCTTTAACCAAGGCCGGTTCCACACCGTACCGCTGTGCAGCAGTAAGGATGGTTTCATCCTGGCTCCGTTCAAGTCGCCGCCGTCCCCACCACCAACCGGCAAGCACGACAATTCCCAAAAGAAGACATAGCCCGCACAACAGCCGCGATTTCATGCCAACCTTTATCCAACCACAACCGGCTCGTCCAGAGGCAACCCCGCGTGGAACGCGTAAACTTTAGTGGCTTGACAAACCTCTTCTGGTAAGCTTGCATCTACAAACGAACCAAGGCATTCTCGTCATGGCATACCACTTGTCAGTTCATGCAGAAAGGGACGGTGCTCCTAGACGTGAGCTTTACCACAAATCACTCGGAGCGGATGAAACCGTCTTTGGGTATTGGCACCTCCCAGCTTGCGACCGCGGATTAGCCTTGGTGGCCCAAATTTACCACGAGGGGCTGGAAGTTCGCGGCAAACAACTCGACACGCTTTGGGACGAACTGCAGCGACTGGAGGAGCATTGGCGGGCAACCGGAGCTGGCAAAACACTGCAGATTCCCCACAACGTCACAGACGGCCGAGGATCTTTATCACCAGCTCATGTTTGCGTGTTTGACCATTTGATAGAAAGGCTTGGCTTCGTCCAGGAGGCGATCCGGATCGCTCGTGAATCAGAAGGGGTGATTGAAATTTCCTGAGAGCAGGAAAGTTCCGCACACGGAAGATTAGTTCCTTCCGCGCTCCTTCTTATCGCAGGACACCGCTTGTCCCGGAATGAGACAGGCTTAAGAAACGATTCTGCAAAACCCTGCTGAAAACTCCAGCAGTCTGAGCTTCTTCCATACTGCTGGAGAAATAAAAGACGATAAAGGAGATCTAAATTTTATCAGGTATGGATTCTGCTTAACAGACTTGGAATTCCAACCTGGTATAATAATGCGATTAAAAACGGCATTGGAAGCAACCCGCTATGAGGTCACTTGAACGTCTGCTGTTGCTGGAGGATAACGAGTGCGACGAGGAACTCCTTCGACGGGCCATCAAAGGAGCATGGCCGAATTGTGAAGTAGTCCGGGTGACCTGCCGGGCGGGTTTTGAGGCTGCGCTTTCGGATCGCAGATTCAATCTCATCCTCAGCGATTATATGGTACCAGGTTTTCCTGGTCTCGAGGCACTCGCGTTGACTTTGGAAATCTGCCCTGCTGTGCCGTTTTTGTTTGTTTCGGGAGCTATTGGCGATGAAGTGGCCGTCGAAAGTTTAAAAGCGGGAGCAATTGATTACGTATTGAAGGATCGGTTGGCGAGGTTGGTGCCTTCCATCAGGCGAGCCCTAAATGAGGCAGAACAACACGAGCGCCGCCGACAAGTAGAGGAGGAACTCCGCCATAGTGAAGAGCAATGCCGGGATTTGCTTGAGAATGCAACGGATCTGATCCAGAGCGTCACTCCTGACGGCTCATTCCTTTATGTGAACCCAGCCTGGCGAAAGATGCTGGAATACTCCGAGGATGAACTAACGCATCTGAAGGTTTTTGATGTGCTCCACCCGGAGTATCACAAGCAGTGGCGAGATCGGTTCCAAGGAAACGTCCCGGACGAATCGTCTCCCTGGGAAGCGATTTTCCTCAGCAAATTTGGGCGCCATCTTTATGTGGAAGGGAACACCAGCCTCCAGCATAAGGGTGAGGAACTTGCCGCGATTCGTGGAATTTTCCGGGATGTGACGGAGAAAAAAATGGCGGTGGTAGCCTTAAAGCGATCAATCCGGCAATATGAATCCCTGGTCAATTCCGTTGAGGGCATAGTCTGGCAGGCGGACCAGGAGAGTTTGCGTTTCACTTTCGTTAGCCAGCAAGCGGAACGATTGCTGGGCTACCCGGTCGATTTGTGGCTGGAAGAACCGGGGTTCTGGCAAAACCACATTCATCCTGATGATCGAGAGAAGGCGATCGAGCTTTGCCGGCAGGTTACCGTCGAACAAAGCTGCCATAGTTTTGAGTATCGCATGATGACGGCATCAGGCGGAGTGATTTGGCTGCGAGATATCGTGAGCGCCCGAGTCGAAGAAAATGCCAAACCGCAGATACAGGGAATCATGGTAAATATCACGCCACGAAAACAGGCCGAGGCAGCCCGGCGCGATGTTCAGGCCAAGCTCGAACGAACCAATCAGGTGCTATCCCAAAGAAACCAGGAAATTCAGAATTTTTATCACACGCTCTCGCACGAACTGAAGACGCCCCTTACTTCGGCGCGCGAGTTTGTTTCAATTGTCATGGACGGTTTGGCCGGACCAACAAATCCGACCCAGATGGAGTACCTGGGTATCGCCAAAGAAAGCTGCGATCAGTTGCGCGCTTGCGTCAATGATATGCTGGATGCCACTCGCCTGGAAACGAGCAAACTGGCCCTGGATTTGAAACCGCTTTCCCTTGCGAATCTGGCACAGCGAGTCGTGGCCAGCATGGGCCGGATGCCGGCTGATAAAGGAGTTGAAGTGAGGCATGAACTGGAACCTGACCTGCCGGATATCCCTTTGGATGAACATCGAATCACACAAGTGCTGACCAATCTGTTAAGCAATGCCATCAAGCATACGCCCCCTGGCGGAACCATCCTGATGAAAGCCGGGCATGCGCCCGGTCGCAGCGAGTTGCTTCAGGTTTCAGTTACGGACACCGGCTGTGGCATCGCGGAGGATGAGCATGACCGGATTTTTGATCGCCTTTACCAGGTCAAAGCGGGAGATGCCAGCACTGAGCAGGGGGTGGGCCTTGGGCTTTATTTGTGCCGTGAATTGGTGCAGTTGCACGGAGGGAATATCTGGGTGGAGAGCCAGCCAGGAAAAGGCAGCGCGTTTTGCTTCGTCCTGCCAAAAAATCAGCAAATGCTTCGCTCCAACTTGCTCGTGATCGATGATGACCCCGATATGCTCGATATGTTGCGGCAACTCCTGGCTGCTGAGCTATACAATGTCCGCACCGCGCGCCACGGCAAGGAAGGACTTATCGAGATGCGCCGACAAGTCCCGGATATCGTGTTGTTGGACCTGGCAATGCCGGAGCTGACTGGCGCTGCGATGCTCAAGGAAATCCGGAAGGAATGGGGGCAAATCCCGGTCATTTTGCATACCGCGTTCGCGGATGGCGAACTGATGAAGCAAGCCCTGGCCTTTTCGCCATTCACATTGATGGCCAAGCCTTCCTCCCCAGAACAAATCCTGGAAACCATCCGCAATGTCCAACGTTCGGGCGATACTCAAATTTGGAAACAGAATCATTACGGGCTGCAACGGCTCCCTTTGAACTAGTTCGAGAACACATTATGAAAAAAATACTGATTGTAGAAGATGACACGAAAATTGCCGCGGCTCTGGCGATTCGCCTCGAAGCGGCAGGTTATGCCGTTATGACTGCGCGTGATGGATTTTCCGGGCTGAAGCTGGCAGTTGAAACTAAACCCGACCTTATGGTGATGGACATCTGGATGCCAGTCGGGCTCGGTTTTTCGGTTGTGCAAAGATTGCAAAGCCTCGGGCTCGATGGCGTGCCGGTCATTTTTATTACTGCGAGTAAGCTCAAAGGGTTGCGAAATACCGCCGAGAAACTCGGGGCAATTGCCTTTTTTGAAAAGCCTTATGATGCGGAGGAGCTTTTGGCCGCGGTTGCCCAAGGACTCAAGACCAAGCCTGCAGCACGTGAACGAAACACTCCCGCAACGGCCTCGTGCTTATGAAAAAAATTCTTATTGTCGATGATGATAAGAAGGGGATCGCCCCGCTGGCCATTCGGCTCAAAGCCGCGGGGTACGATGTCGTGACCGCCGCCACCGCAACCGAAGGCCTAAAACAGGCAGTTCAGCACCGGCCCGATTTAATCGTGATGGATATCTGGATGCCTGATGGCTTGGGGATTCTAGCCGCCCAAAGGCTTAAACATTTCGGACTCGCCGAGGTCCCGGTAATCTTTCTGACCGCCGGGAGGAAAGAGGAATTGTGGTCCATAGTCGAAGAGGTAAAGCCTGCCGGATTCTTTGAAAAGCCCTACGACTCGAAAAAATTAATAGCAGCGATAGCAACAATGCTGGCCCAAAATACACTCTCAACAGCTTTAGTGTCTTCACGCAAACCAGAGTTACAAAACGTCAAAGCTCGTTATGAAAAAAATTCTGATTATTGAGGATGCCTCGAGACTTGCTCTTGCCTTGTCCATTCGCCTGAAAGGCAACGGGTATTTTACCTGGATTGCGACCGACGGCATTAGCGCGGTCGCCACGGCCGTTCGTATCAAACCCGACCTCATTTTGTTGGACATTGCTTTGCCGGGTGGGAACGGTTTCCACTTGATCGAACAATTCGGTCTGTTGCCTGAAACTCGTAACATACCCATTATCGTGACAACGGGCAGCAAGGATCCGGAATTACGGAAAAAATCCATTGACGTCGGGGCCGCAGGCCTGCTCCGAAAACCGTATGAAGCGGATGAGTTGCTCGGGATTGTAGAACAGGTACTGGACAAATGGGATAGATCAAGCCTGACCAGGATGCTTGCGTCAGATGAGCATGACGCAATTTCCATAATACCCGCATCCAAAAGGGTTTTGATTGTGGAAGACGACGAAAACATAGCGTCCGCCCTGTCCATTCGCATGCGAGCCGCTGGTTTTGAGCCGACGATCGCTCATGACGCAATCGCGGGGGTACGGTCCGCGGTGAATACAAATCCAGATATCCTGATTCTGGATGTTTCCTTGCCAGGTGGTGATGGTTTTGCGGTAGCTGAAAGAATCCAGGCGAACATCCCCAATCCAGTCCGAATCATTTTCATCACTGCAAGCAAACGTTTGGATTTACGTGAGAGAGCCGAACAACTGGGGGCAGTGGCATTTTTCGAAAAACCCTACGAGCCGGAAGCGCTGATCAGCGCCGTGCACCAGGCCCTATGCTGAATCTCATTGCATAGGAGCCGGCGCACTTGTTCTTTAGGGCGCGCGCCAGTAGGGTTGTGTTCCCGCGGCTTAATTCGCCTCTGATTCTTGCTGAACGCTTCTCAGGTTTGTTTACTCCTTTTCTGGGACCGCTTTTCTCGCTATGGTAAGCCGATGCGAATTTTATCAGGCATTCAGCCCTCCGGCACTCTACACCTGGGAAATTACTTTGGCATGATGAAACCGGCAATTGAGCTTCAGGAAAAGGGTGAGGCTTTTTACTTTATTGCCGATTATCATTCGATGACAACGCTTTTTGATCCGGCCGTGCGGCGGAACAATAGCCTGGGCGTGGCGCTGGATTTTTTAGCCAGCGGGCTGGATCCGAAGAAGTCCGTATTCTTCCGTCAATCGGACGTGCCAGAGGTCACCGAATTGACCTGGCTGCTGGGAACTGTTACTCCCATGGGTCTGCTTGAACGCTGCACTTCGTACAAAGATAAAACGGCCAAGGGCATCGCGGCGAGTTTCGGTCTGTTCGCCTATCCCGTGCTGATGGCAGCAGACATCTTGATTTATGACTCAAATGTGGTGCCCGTGGGCTCCGATCAAAAACAGCACGTGGAAGTCACGCGGGACATAGCTGCTAAATTCAACGAGCAGTATGGCGAGACATTTGTCATTCCCGAGCCGCAAATCCGAACCGATGTTGCGAAAGTGCCCGGAACCGACGGCGAAAAGATGAGCAAGAGTTACGGAAATACCATCGAGATCTTTGGCGATGAAAATGTGCTGCGCAAGAAAATCATGAGCATCAAAATGGACAGCCGCCCCCCCGAAGAGCCAAAGCCAGATGCCGAACAAAACATCGCGCTTCAATTGTTAAAGCTCGTTGCCCCGGCTGCTATCGCAAGAGAGCAAACCGAACGGCTGCGCGCAGGAGGACTCGGGTACGGAACTTTAAAGAAAACGCTCTTCGAGCAATATTGGAATTATTTCGCCGTAAAGCGAGCCCGGCGCGCCGAACTGGCTGCCAACCTGGATTACATTCACCAGGTTCTGCTGGAAGGTGCGGATAAGGCCCGCAGTTTGGCGCAAAAAGTTCTTAAACGCGCTAAGACTGCGAGCGGATTGAGCTAGTCTGATGAATCAAAACAGAAACAAAAACCGGTCCCCTTGGACTTGGTTCGTGAACCGCAGCGTTGAGCCGGCCCAGGTTCAGTTTCGTTTCTGAAAGAAGGCGCGTTTATCGCGCAAAGCATCGCCACCTGCCCAACAGTCCGCGCCATACGCAGCTCAACGCGCTCAATACCGCCAGTTTGCCGACTTCGAAACGGCCGTGTTCCAGTGGCTGGGCCGCGCATGATCTCGCAATGCGTTTTGCGTATCCTGAAAGAATTCCACATATCAGGCCGGGTTGCGAGCCCGTCTTATTGTTTTCTCATAAGAGGATCCAACAGGCGGCGCGTCTGATAGCGACGAGTGGGTCCGTTGCTCAGATCCTCTTTAGTTCCGGGTGTTTTCCCCGCTTTGAGCGCACTTGTTTTTTGGCACGCGTCCAACTACAATACATTTATGAAGAACGATGTCGTGCCGGTTCAGATTCGCGGTATTCTGCCTGCCAACAGCGGCTGCGCTCTCTTCGTAGGCAACGACGACAAAGTTTTCGTCATCAACGTGGAACCGAGTATGGGCCAGGTTATTGGCATGTTCTTGAGGGACACTCCGAAAGAGCGGCCACTGACACACGACCTGATGCAGAGCATTTTCAAGGGTTTTAGTATTACAGTCGAGCGAGTAGTCATTACCGAACTGCGAAACTCTACCTATTTTGCCCGATTAATTCTTCAGCAACAAAACGAGCTTGCCCGAAAAATTGTTGAGATCGACGCCCGTCCCAGTGATTGCCTCGCTCTGGCTACGGCCCAGAAACGTCCGATTTTTGTCACTAACGCCCTTTTTGAGCAGGTCGAGGACATGACCGAAGTTCTTGATCGGATCAACGAAAACGGCGGCGAGAGCGAGTAGAATAATGGTTCGCTCAGTCTCCAAAGCGGCCGCAGCGCTCATGCTCGTTTGTGGTGAGGATGAATTTGTCGTTAAACAGCGCGCCAAACAGGTTTACGAAGATTGGATTGGCGAAGCGGGTGGCGCTGACCATGAAATTCTCGATGCCACTGTTTCGAACAGCGGAGAAGCGCTCAAGATCCTGGCGAAACTTCGGGAAGCCCTGCAGACGCTTCCTTTTTTTGGCAGCTCCAAGGTGGTCTGGCTGAAGGATTGTAATTTCCTTGGCGATGAAAGGACAGCGACAGCGCAGGCGGTGACCGAGAGCCTCGCCGATCTGGCACAGGAATTGAAGGAGTTCTCTTGGGACAACGTCCGCCTGCTGATCAGCTCAGGCAAGGTGGACAAGCGCAAAGTTTTTTATAAGACACTCGATAAAGTCGGCTCAATCGAAATCCTGGCGGGGTGGTCCGCCGGTGAGCGTGATTGGGCGGATCAAGCTGAGAGTTGGGCTCGGAAGGCGTTACGATCCCGCCAAAAGGAAATCTCCGACGAAGCTTTGGGGGAACTGATTGCCCGTATTGGTCCCAACGCCCGGCAACTTGATAGTGAGATTGAAAAACTCGCCTTGTATGCCGCCGCGCGAAACGAAATCCAGTTGGAAGATGTCGAGGCTATTTGCACGCGTAATAAGACCGCGCGCGCCTTCGCCCTGGGCGACGCCCTGGGTGATCGCGATTTGCCTCGATTACTCCGTTGTTTGGATGAAGAGCTTTGGGAGGTGAAATTTGATTCGCAAAAATCTGAAATTGGTTTGCTTTATGGCCTCATTTCCAAAGTTCGTGCCATGCTTTTGCTCAAAGAGATGCTTCGAGAAGGCTGGATAAAGCCGGACGGAGACTACAACAGGTTCAAGGCGCAACTGGATCGCGTGCCAGCCGAGCAGTTGCCGGAAGATCGCCGCTTCAACCCACGCTCATTGAATCCTTATGTTCTATATAAGGCGCTGCCTCAAGCGAAACGCTACACTCAGACTGAGTTGGTCAATGCGATGGATTTGCTTTTAAATTGTAATCAACAACTGGTTTCCACCGGATCAGATGAGGCGCTGGTGCTGCAACAAGCGCTTGTGCAGATTGTTGGAAAATGAGCGCACCATCCGCCAAATTAATGGTGTTCGTGGGCAAAGAATTTGTCTGCATCAAAATCAGCGGCCGGGCAAATCTTAATTCCAGCATCGATTTTAGAACCCTGGTCAATGAACTGAGGCGAAAGGGATTTTTGTACTTCATCCTCGAGCTTTCCGGGTGCGTGCTCATGGACAGTACTTTTCTGGGAGTGCTTGCCGGTTTTGGCCTCAAAATGCGCGGCGAGGGCGACCAATCCCCAGGGACAATCGAACTATCAAACCCCAATCCCCGCATTGTTGACCTGATTGAAAACCTTGGGGTTCTTCACCTTTTTAGCGTTACGCAGGGTCCGGTGCTTTTGGGGGAAGCAGCTCCGGGCCAGACGGTGAATCCCTGCCAACCGACTCGTCTCGAGCTAGCCAGCGCCTGTAAAGAAGCGCATGACCTTTTGATGCAAATCAATCCGGAGAATGTCTCAAAGTTCAAGGACGTCAGCCAGTTCATGGCCGAGGAACTGAAAAGGCTTAAGGGGCCTGCAGAGCGATAGATCTCGAAGTCTCGTTGCGCGTGTTGAAAGGTCAAACTGCCGCCGCCGTCAGCTCTGTGCTTTTTTCTGACCGGCAGACTGTGTTTACTAATGCGAATTACCAATCTCAATCCCGATACCGCCATCGGGGCCTCAGCCTGGCTCGTCCAAATCGACGAAGATCGGATCCTTCTCGACGCGGGGGTTCACCCGAAAAGGGAAGGTCGCGAAGGTTTGCCTCTTTATGATCATATCAAAGGGGAAGAAGTGGATGCTATCGCGATATCCCATTGTCATCACGATCATGTTGGTTCATTGCCGGTAGCGCTTCGCTATTTTCCTCACGCCGATGTCTTGATGACGGAACTAAGCTACTTCCTGGTTGAGCGCGTGCTTCACAATTCAGTGAATGTAATGAAACGCCAGCGCGACGAGTTAGGGATCAAGGAATACCCACTTTTTACTCACGGAGAGGTGGATGAAATCGCGCCGCTGTTCCAGGGTTTCAAGTACAACCGACAGGTGGATTGGGCGGCTTTTCGCAAAGGTCGCGCTGGGTTTCTATCGTCCAGCCTGGAGTTTTATGATGCGGGTCATGCGCTGGGTTCGGCCGGCATCAGTGTGCGTGGGCAAAGGGAAACGCTGTTCTACACTGGTGACGTATGTTTCCACGATCAAACCATCCTGCGGAAAGCGCGCTTCGAAGACGTAAAAGCGGATGTGCTAATCATGGAAACAACCCGCGGGAATCGTGAATTGCCACCGGAGTTTTCACGTGAGGCTGAAATCGAGCGCCTGAGCGCGTCCATTCGACGTGTGCTTGAACGTAAAGGCTCCGTGCTGATTCCCACGTTCGCTCTGGGACGAACCCAGGAAATACTTGCGTTGCTCGCACTGCTCATGGCGGAAGGAAAGTTGGAACGTCAGCCGGTTTATATTGGAGGCTTGGGCCGGGTGTTTACCGAGATCTACGATTTGGAGTCGCATCGGACTCACCGCCAATATCCCAATCTGCAGCTTCACGAGGCGCTCAATTTGATTGTTCTGGAACACGGCCAGGCCGACACAATGAGATTGGGGGGTGGACGTCTTTTTGTCATTACCGCGGGAATGATGAGTGAGAACACGGCCGCGCATGCCCTGGCGTTGCGCATGATCGGCGATCCCAGTCAGGCGATCTTTTTTGTGGGTTATACCGACCCTGACACGCCCGGTGGCCGGTTGAAAGCAGCCAAACAGGGAGAAACTTTTGTCTTGAGCGCGAGCGGCGGAGAGGTGACGAAACTTTGCGAGAGCGAGGAATTCGATCTGACGGCACATGCAAATCGAAATGAATTACTCGATTTTGTCGGCCAGGTGGAACCTCGCGCGGTCTTGCTGGGCCATGGTGAGGAAGATTCACGACATTGGTTCGAGGAACAAATCCGCCTGCGCCACCCGAGGATAAAAGTCATCCAGCCCTCGCCCGGTCTTACGCTCGAGGTTTGAAACAGGGGTGCGCCAGCCTATACGTGAGTCAACGTTGGACTCGCGCTGTCGCGCCTTTGACCAGGGCCTCAACTTCCGAAAGCGAGGCCATGGAAGTGTCGCCGGGGGTCGTCATGGCCAGAGCGCCATGGGCTGCGCCATAAGCCACGGCCTTCTGTGGATCGGTCAATTCCATCAAGCCGTAGATCAGCCCGCTGGCGAACCCGTCGCCACCACCGATTCGATCCAAAATTTCCAAATCGGCATAAACAGCCGGCTCGTAAAACTTTCCGCTTGTCCAACAGAGTGCCCCCCAGTCGTTGCGTGTTGCTGATTTCACTGTGCGTAGAGTCGTGGCGATGACCTTGAAATTTGGATACACTTCTGCTGCCCTCCCCACCATCTTTCGGAAAGCGTCCACTTCAATTCGGGAAATGTTTTTATCAATCCCTTCGACATCGAGACCAAGGCAAGCAGTAAAGTCTTCTTCGTTGCCCAGCATGACATCAACGTGTTTCGCAATTTCCTGGTTCACTTCCTGCGCTCGCTTTTGTCCGCCGATGCTCTTCCAGAGGGAAGGACGGTAGTTAAGATCATAGGAAACGATGGTCCCGGATTTGCGGGCAGCTTGAATAGCCTCGATCACGAGTTGCGGGGTGCTGTCGCTCAGTCCCGCAAAAACTCCTCCGGTATGAAACCACCGCGCGCCTAGTTTGCCGAATATATTTTCCCAATCGAAATCTCCCGTCTTGAGCTGGCTGGCAGCGGTGTGGCCGCGATCCGATATTCCAAGGGCGCCCCGCGCGCCAAAGCCTCGCTCGGTGAAATTTAAACCGTTCCGGACTTTCCGCCCGACTGCATCGTAGGGAACCCATTTCAGGAATTCCGTGCCGACCCCGCCTTGCAGGATGAGATCCTCCAGCAATCTTCCCACGTCGTTGTCAGCAAATGCGGTGCAAAGCGCTGTCCGAAGACCAAAGCAGCGCCGCAGCCCTCGGGCCACATTGTACTCCGCGCCGCCTTCCCAAACTTTGAACTTCCGCGCGGTCCGGATCCGGCCTTCACCCGGGTCGAGTCTCAGCATAACCTCGCCGAGGCTGATGAGGTCGTATTTGCAGGAACCAGCAGATTTGATCTTGAAATGAGCCATAATACAGATATCGCAGGTGAATAGACTGAACAGAAACCAGACCCGACACAATCAGTTTGAGAGGAGCGATCCAAAATGACCAGTTCAGGTTTTGACAATGCCCTGATCGTGTCATTTGGGTCCGTTCCCTGCCTTATTCTTTTGACCGGAAGCGCAACTTTTCCTATTTTAAAGTGTTGAGAGAGATTAACGTAACATGACTGACTGATGGCATTTGTATCGCTGAAAGACTTTTTAGCCAGTATGCAACTGGCCACGCCTGAGCAGTTTGCTGAGTGGAATAAGGCGTGGCGGGTCGCTAGCGAGAACGGCTCGACCGAATCCCTGCTGGGCTTTATTTGTCGTGAGCGAGGCATCGCCGAGGATGCATTTCTTCAGCAGTTAGCCCAGGCAATGAACTGGCCATTTTTGGATCTGCCCAAGCTCAGCGTTCCGGCTGAGGCGCGCAATCGAATCTCGACCAAAGTCGCATTCCAATACTCAGTCCTGCCTACCCAGGTGCAGGATGGCATGGTGCAAGTGGCGGTCAGCAATCCATTTGACGCCGCCATGCTCAATGCTGTGCGCTTTGACGCCCGCGGTCCGGTGCGGTTCGCGCTTGCCACCAAGATGGAAATCGAAAAAGCCCTCAAAAAATATTACGGTGTCGGCGCAGAAACGCTGGATGAAATGGGCGAAGAAGCCCCACTGGATCTCGATTTGCCGGTGGATAAGGAAATTACCGAAGGCGATCAGGAAGCAAGCGTCATCAAGTTCGTCAATCAGGTCATTTGGGAGGCTTATAAAGATCGGGCAACGGATATCCATTTCGAGCCGGCCGAAGATGAGTTGCGCATTCGCTATCGTATCGATGGCATTTTGCATCAAACGCCGATGCCTCCCCAACTCAAACGGTATCAAGCGGCGCTCATCTCCCGAATCAAGGTGATGTCGGGGATGAACATTTCCGAGAAACGTCTGCCACAGGACGGCCGTATCAATGTCCGCATCAAGGGAGAGGAAATTGACATTCGCGTTTCGACCGTGCCGACGGTTTATGGCGAGAGCGTGTCATTGCGATTGCTGACGCGCGGGAAAATCTTTTTGAGTTTGGAGAAACTTGGTTTTGCGCCGATTGAGGAGCAGGCCATTCGCGAGATCATCCTCAAGCCACACGGAATTTTTCTAGTAACGGGCCCGACCGGTTCGGGCAAATCCACTTCTCTTTATGCTTTTCTGAGCACCATCAACTCGGTCCACAAGAGGATTATTACCATCGAGGAGCCGGTCGAGTACGAACTCAAGGGCATCAACCAGATTGCCGTTCGGCCTGACATCGGCCTGACTTTCGCCATGGGATTGCGTCATATCCTGCGGCAGGACCCGAACGTGATCATGGTTGGTGAAATCCGCGACCTTGAAACGGCTGAAATTGCGATTCGCGCTGCGCTGACGGGGCATCTGGTTTTTAGCACACTTCACACCAATGACGCGCCCAGCGCTTTCACGCGCCTCATTGACATGGGGATCGAGCCCTTTTTGGTCGCTTCGTCGGTTGAGGCTATCATGGCCCAGCGGCTCGTTCGCACCATCTGTCCCCATTGCAAAATCGAGCAGCAGATTGAACCGAATTATTTGCGCAGAATTGGTTTTCCCGCCGAGGAAATCGGGACTGCCAAGTTTTGGCATGGCAAGGGATGCGAGGAATGCCGGCAGTTGGGCTACCAGGGGCGCATGGGTATTTACGAGTTGCTCCTACTGAATGAAAACTTGCGGCCTTTGATACTTAACCGGTCGCCGGCTACAACCATTGCCCAGAAGGCAATGGAGTTCGGGATGCGCTCGCTCCGAACTGATGGGTGGAATAAGGTTCGCAACGCGCAGACTACCGTCGAAGAAGTGCTGCGAGTCACTCAAATCGAGGAACATCTCGAGGCTCTGGTAGATGATTCCCGAACTGAAGTGTGGGTAAAGTAATGGGGCAGCCTACATTTGAAATGCAGTCATTAGCCATTTTGCCAAATCCAGATTCCATTCAAAGAGCGGGTTCACAACCTCAGGCAGTTTGGCCAGCTTGGGTTTTGTTTTTTTTATTTGGAGCGCTCGTATTTACCGGGCAGCTAGAGGCTGCCACCAATTTGGCAAGACCTTTGCCGCCTCGAATCCCTCCTGCAACCAACTCTCTCTCGAAATTACCCAGCGCCTTCCCTAAAACCAATACCATAGGATCGGTAAAGCCTGCAGGGTCCAAAACCAATACTGCGGCCGCGACTGAAACCCCCTGGAACAAAGGTAAGCATTCATTGCAGAAGCTGCGCGGGACATGGGCTTTTTATCCGGTAGTGATTGGGGTTCCTGTATGTTTGATTGCCACAGCATTTTTTCTTTCCCGTTTTTTCAAGGGGAAAAGCGCGACTGATTCAGTGGCCCAGGTCCCTTCGCTGGCATCGAGGCCAGTCAAACGCGAAGCGAAAATCCACTCGTGTAACGTCCTCGAGATGGGGACAGAAGCGCAGCACCTTTGGCGTTTCGAGGCTCAGGACGGCAGTTTTTCCTTAAACCGCCAACAGACCATGCTTCCAGGAGAGTCGCTGCCGCCCAACCTGGTTGCCAAGGATTGGCGCAATTTGTTTCAAGGGAAACTTAACATTGCCTGGCTGCCGCCGGAGCAGGTCTTTTTAAGAGTCGCGCAGTTTCCCCGCAGCGACTTCAACGAGACACTTGCGATGGTCGAGCTTCAGTTGGAGAAACTCTCACCCATTCCGGTCACGCAGATTGTTTGGACGATTCATGTGCTGCCGCATAGTCAGGAGAGCCTGCAAACGGTGATCGTGCTGATTGTTGCGCGCGACATCGTCGAAGACTTATTGGGGCGGTTGGAGGGCCAGGGTTATTTGGCAGATCGGCTTGAACTGCCACTGCTGGATCAGTTGCAGGCCACGAAAATCAACGAGGATGGAGCATGGATTTACCCTCAGTCGGGGCAGGGGAGCAATCGCGCAATGGTGGCCTGGTGGTCAAACTGTGTGCTTCAGAACATTGATTTGATCAGTTTTCCAACGATGCCTGAGGCGGCCAGCTTAAAAGAACAATTGCTGCAAATGGCCTGGGCGGGCGAGATGGAAGGGTGGCTCAAGGGAACGCCACATTGGCACCTGGTTGCTGATGGACCGACGGCTGCTCAGTGGGAGCCTGTTTTGCGCGAAGGCCTGGACCAGCCTATCGAGTTGGCCACGCCTTTGCCCGCGCCTGAACTGGCGGCTTTGACAGCCACGCGCACAGCGCACTCGGACCCGAGGGCAAGCCTTTTGCCATTGGAATACTCGACCAGGTATCAGCAGCAGTTTATCGATCGGCTTTGGATGCGCGGTCTTTTGGCTGTAGCGGCGATTTATTTGCTTGGCGTAGCCATCTATGGTGTCGCGCTGGGGTTTGCCACGTTCCGCACGCGCGGAGTTGAAAAAGCGGTTGCCAATTTAGGCCCGCAGTACACGAACTCGGTTCAGCTTAAAGCCCGTTACCAGGTGCTCAAAGATCGGCAGGAACTCAAGTTTGCCGCGTTGGAATGCTGGAATTTAACCGCTCGATTTCTACCGGATAGCGCCACACTGGATACCATGAACTTCAGCGATGGCAAGAAACTGTCTCTTACGGGCAAAGCGCCGGCTGATCAAAGAAAAGAGGTGATCGAATTTGAGGGCGAACTGCGGAGGGCAACCTCCACGAACGGCGATTTGATCTTCGATCCCGGCAAAGGGGAACACCTCAGTTATCAAGTTCAGGGCGGAGATGTCAGATGGAATTTCAGCCTGGAACTTAAACGCGCGGAGGTCGAATGAAAGGCTATTGGGAGAATTTGCGGCCGTTCGAAAAACGCGTCGTCGTGGGCGTCGCCGCCATGCTTTTTGCCATTTTCAACCTTTGGTTCGTCCTCCCGCACTTTTCCGATTTAGCGAAGATGCAGGTGCGTCTTAAAGACGCACAGAAGACGCTCGAGCTTCGCCAGGCAGCCACCAACCAGATTCCATATCTGGAGGGGCAGGTGGCAAAGTTGCAACGAGAAGGATTGGATGTGCCGGCCGAAGAGCAAGCATTGCAATTCGCGCGCACGGTGACGGACGAAGAAATGAAAAGCGGAGTCAGTCCACATGGAGGTGGTAAAATATTCACCCGCACGAATGCGTTCTTTTTGGAACAGACCACTACCGTCAATGTCGAGGCGACCGAACAACAATTGGTGGACTTTCTTTTAAACCTCGGCACGGGCAATTCATTGATCCGCGTTCGAGATTTGGGGTTGAGCCCTGATGCTCCGCACCAAAAACTCAACGCCAATATCAAGTTAGTGGCATCCTATCAAAAAAATCCGACAAAGGGTTCCCCGCCCGCAGGAAAACGTGTTCCGACAAAACTCGCCGGAGAACCTTCTCCCGTGGCTCAGCCGATGAGTCCGGGTTTGTCTCGCTCCCCGAATCCATCACCTCAACCAGGAAAGAATACCGCCAAATGACCCTGAAAACGCCTTTGCTTGCCTTGCTGTTGACAGGCTCTACGTTGTGGGCGCAGGTTCCGTTGCCCGCACCTGCTCCGGCCCAGACCAACCGTGACGATGTGCTGCGGCAAGCTTTGCGCCGCACCATCGAGGGAGGAACCAATACCACTGCGGTGCTGCCGATTGTCCAAACTGATACAAACCAGCCTGCCGCTGTTCCCCCGGTGATCGGTGATCCGATCATAGTGCCCCCTCCGGTCGCGACCCCTCCCGCCAGTGTGGTTGCTCCTTCGGTTGCTTCGCCGGGTACGCCCGTGGTTATAACACCCGGAAAACTCGCAGTCCCGAGCAATCCACCCGGAACCAATGTTGTTCCCGCTAATCGATTTGCTGTTCCCAGCAACCCTGTGGCCCCCGCAGTCCCGCCTGGCACAACCTTGCCTGGGACCACCCCACCCCCGCCAGTCGTTACTTCATCCTTGAGCACAAACGCTTCGACGGAAGAAGTCGTTCCGGCGGGAGCAATTAATTTTCCGGCGGTGGATATCAACGAGGTGATGAAAATCTATGCCGAGTATGTGAACCGAACCATCTTGCGGCCTACCACCTTGCCGGGGATCATCACGTTGAAAAACCAAACAGCCCTGACCAAGCGCGAAGTAGTTCAAGCCCTGGATGCGGTTTTAGCGCTTAATGGCGTTTCGGTTATTCCTGTCGGAGAAAAGTTCATTAAAGTGGTGCCTTCGGCGCAGGCGAACCAAACGGCGGCGGCTTTTAACAAACAGGAGGCCAAAGATCTTCCCGAACTCGGTTCATACGTCACCCACGTAGTTCAGTTAAGATTTGTTAAGCCGAGCGAATTAGTCACCGTCCTTCAACCTTTTGCCAGCCAGATCCCCAACCCTATTCTGCCCATTGATGGGAGCTCGATTCTGGTGCTGCGTGATTACACGGAGAATGTCAAACGCATGCTCGAGTTGATCAGCGAAGTGGATGTCGCCGTTCCGTCCGAGTTCATTTCTGAAGTCATTCCGATTAAATACGCCCTGGCGTCTGAAATATCCTCGGCGTTGAATAGCTTGAGTTCTGGCGGAGGCGGGGCAACGGTCGGCAGCGCTGCCGGAGGGACGGCTACTCCCGGCGGGACTGGGACTTCCAGGCGCAGTACCAGCGCTTTTGGAAGCCAACGGACTCTTGGGCAAGGCAGCGGTTACCAAGGTGGAATGAATACGCCTGGGATGTACAATCAACAGGCGCAACCCGGAGTGGGTGGAGCCGCTGCTGGAGGTACGGGAGGCGCTTTTACGGATCGGCTTAGGTCGATCATCCAGCGCGCTTCGACTTCTGGACAAATTCAAATCATAGGTGATACGAAGATTATAGCGGACGAGCGGACAAACTCTTTGCTGATTTTCGCCAGTCGTCCTGACATGGACATTATCAAGAAGATCATTTCTCAACTCGATGTTGTCCTTGCTCAGGTCTTGATCGAGACGGTTATTATTGAAGTAACGCTGGGACCGGACAGCAGGAATTTCGGGTTTAGCTATCTGCAACACCCTCAGACTGCCGGCATTTTTACTGGAGTTGGTGGGGGTGGCGCGGGCCAGTTTTTGAATCCCGGCGCCTTTGCAGGCACTGTTGGGACCAATGCCACGACCGGTTTGACTGGTGGATTCAACTATCTCTTCAGCTTAGGCAATGATCTGGATGTCACTGTTACCGCGATTGAAAACATCAGCCGCGGAAAAGTTTTGCAACGGCCACGTATTCAAACTTCTCACGCGGTTCCCGCGCAGATCTTTGTTGGTGAATCCCGCCCCTATCCTCAGGGCAGTTATTACGGTGGAGGCTCTTTTGGCGGCTACTCGACCATCCAACAGCTCCAAATAGGTGTGACACTCGAGGTGACCCCGCTGATTAATCCGGACGGATTGGTCGTAATGGACGTGCATCAAACGATTGAGAACTATGCCGGCTTTACCGATATCACGGGCGTTGGCCAGGTGCCGATCACCACACGCAAAGAGGCCACCGCTAAAGTCGCGGTGCGCGATCGGGACACCATCATTCTGGGTGGTTTGATTGAGACCGATAAATCCAAGAGCGGTTCCGGAGTGCCATTTCTCATGGATATTCCTCTGTTGGGTTATTTGTTTCGGAGTTCGACCAGCACGGAGACCCGGAAGGAATTGATTGTACTCATTCGCCCCACCGTGCTGCCCACGCCCGAAGTGGCAGCGCTGGCTGCAACGGCAGAAAAGGATCGTATGCCGGGTGTTCGTCAGACGGAGCGGGAGATTTTGCAGGAAGAGGCAGACCGTCTGAAGCATGCCGACAGGCAGCTTAAGGGGCATTAAGCCGATACTTGGGCTATAATCTTCTATGAACTGTCCATGCTGTACACTCAGGCGCCGCAAGGGAGATGCTTCGCCAGGTTGGATGACTCAAGCGGGTTCATTGCGGCAATTTTGGTTCTCTGTCCTATTTGCCTTGTTTTTACCCGTGTGCGCTCGCGCCCAGGTCACCGGCCTTCTGAAGATTAATCCAATTAGTGACGCCCAGGTCCAATTGGGCTCGAATCTGGTAGTTACAGTTTCAGTCACCAACAGTGTTCCGGTCAACAGCTTGCTCTGGAGTATTGCGAGCGGTCCCTCAGGGGTTTTTATCACAAATAGCACCCCCGCCAATACCGCGTTACTGACATGGCAGCCGAGTATCGCTCAAGCGCCAAGCACTAATGACATTCAGATTCTCGTGCAGGATATTTCAAACCTGGCCAATCAAGCATTTACCAGCTTTCGGGTTTTTGTTTTCACCAATGCGGTGGACAGCCCTCCTGAACTGGCGCCGATTGACGATCAAACAGCCGTGCCAGGGCAGTTGCTGAGCATCACGAACAGTGCTCAGACCACCGATGGGACTTCTAATGCGCTTATCTTCTCGCTTGATTCAGACGCGCCTTCGGGTGCCAGCATTAACCCCATCACAGGCGTTTTCACGTGGACGCCAACCGCAGATCAGGTGGATACATTTGCAATCAGTATAATTGTTACCGAGCCGGCTACCTCGCTCAGTGACACACAGGTATTCACTGTCAATGTGATCGTAACAAATAATTGCGCTGGCCTTGATGATTTCCTCGCAGCAGTTGCGGCAGGAGGAATAGTAGATTTGACAAATTGTCCTACCCTCGTTTTGTCGAACACGCTGACAATCGCTAACGAGGTGACGCTTGATGCCGGGACAAATACCGTTGTGATCACTGGCAACAAGCTTGTGCGCCTCTTTACAGTATTATCCACTGGGAGTCTGACTTTAAATGGTGTGACCCTCTCTGGCGGCCAGAGCACCAATGGTGGCGCGATTTTTGTAGAAGAAGGCGGGACTGTGACAATCTCAAATTGTGTGTTCCAATCAAACTCGGCGATAGGGAGCAATGGAGTTGCGGGAGTGGACGGGGCTGATAAGCCGTCGTCGATTGGTGGGAACGGCGGCCCAGGAACCGTCGGAGACTCGGCTTACGGAGGTGCTATTTACAATGCCGGAAATCTCACGGTTCTATACTCTAGTTTTTTCACCAATAGCGCCGAAGGCGGAGATGGCGGGAATGGAGGCAACGGCGGGGACGGACCGTACCAGGGAGGTAATGGTGGAAAGGCCGGCAACGGAGGCAGCGCTTCAGGTGGCGCGATTTACAATATTGGCACAGTGCTGATTGATTCCTGCACATTCGATGGCAACACACTTTCTGCGGGGAACGGCGGAACTGGCGGCAGCCCAGGAACCGGCACCTTTGCGGGGCTGACGGGCGCGGGAGGAACGGCGGGCGCAGCTTCCGGGGCGGGAGTTCACAATAAAGTGGATGCCATTGTGATTAATTCGACCTTTTCAGGCAATCAAGCTGCCGGTGGCAACAGCGCTGCGGGGGGTTCCGATAATATCGGAAACAATGGTGCACGAGGAGGGGAAGGCTCCGGGGGCGGTGTTTACAATTTTGGCACCGTGGAGGTGACCAATTGCACCTTCTATGCAAATGTTGCGATCGGAGGAGCCGGCGGGAACGGCGGCACAGGTAATTACGGTGGAGGCAATGGTGGAAATGGGGGGAATGGTTTGGGGGCAGGACTTTATAGTTCAGCCGGCGGAGTTCAGGTCATTAATTGCACGTTTGCACAAAACCAAGCCCGCGGGGGCACTAATGGTCTTGGCGGCGGAGGACTTTTTCAGGGTTCCAAAGGCAGTTTAGGAGCCGCGCATGGCGCAGGCGTTGCTCGTGCGGCAGGGACTTTTTATTTGCAAAACTCGATCCTGTTTACCAACGCCCCTGGAACAAATGCTTATGGCACAATCACCGATGGCGGCGCAAATATCAGTTCAGACTCAAGTTTAGCTGGGACGAGCAAAAAAAAGACCAATCCACGCATTGGTTCGCTGGCTGACAATGGCGGCCCAACTAAAACCATGGCCCTTTTAACCAACAGTCCTGCCATCGATGCCGCGGACGACTCGGCTGCTCCGGATGTGGATCAGCGTGGTGTGGAACGGCCAATTGGACCGCATAGCGATATTGGGGCATTCGAGGCGTCGACGATCGCAATCATTGAGGTTCAGCCCCAGAGTCAAACTCAAACGAATGGAGGACCCGTTACATTTCGTGTGAGCGCCTTGGGTGATACCCTGAGCTATCAATGGCGCTTTTACGGTACAAACACGACTGCCACCAAAATAACCGGCGCTACCAGTTCGGCTTACACCATTCCAGCCGTCGGACCAGCCAATGTGGGGGGATACGATGTCATTGTTTCAAACCCATTCGGATCGGTCACAAGTCAAGTTGCAACTCTGTCCATTGGGTTGGCCCCGGTAATCACTTTGTCTCCCACGAATCAAACCGTCGCGCTTGGAAGCAATGTCACTTTCTTTTCATCGGCAACGGGCGACCCGCCGCTGGCATTTCAGTGGCGGTTTAATGCGACTAATATCGCGGGGGCTACCTCTTCGGCCTTCACGCTTGCCAATGTGCAGCCTGCCAATGGCGGTTCATACACAGTTACAGTGTCGAATCGGTCTGGTGTTGTTACGAGTGGCGAAGCAATCCTGATCGTGGACACGGCAGAACGGTTTACCATTAGTGGGCATGTTCTCCAAAACGGCATTGGAATAAGCGGAGTTACGGTTACTGCCGACACCAATTCCGCGCTAACAGACGCTCAAGGCGCCTACACTGTTACGGGCGTTCATGCGGGCGACTATTTTGTTTTTGCTTCGAAAACGGGCCTCGAATTCGGCGCATCCCAACCGGTTACAGTTGGACCAGATGCTACCAATATTAATTTTTCTCCTATTCAGCCGCTCTATAATATCAGCGGCCGAGTTCTGAGTGGGGGAGTAGGCTTGAGTGGCGTGCAGATCTTTGGCGGGCGGACGACCGACTCGAATGGTGTTTTTCAGTTTTCTTTCCCGGCAGGGACCACCGTGCTGGTCCCAAGCAAACCTGGCTATAGTTTCGTGCCCGCCAGTCGAACAGTCGTTTTGCCGCCGGATGCAACCAATCAGGATTTCATTGCCGGGTCTGTGGTTTCAATCGTCGCCCGAACCAATGGGAATGTGGTGATCTCGGTTTCCGGTTCTGGACGCACTCGGATTGAGGCCTCGAGTAATCTAGTGAATTGGATCAGCATTTACACCAATACCGCGCCATTTAGTTTTACCAACACAACTCAATCGGCTGTCTCTGTGTTTTATCGCTCGGTTCAGCCGTGAGTCATTGGAGCCGTTTTACGCCAGTGCTGCGCGTGTTCGTTTTACCAGTTCGTTGTCCTTATCGCCGGACCCGCGCAGATTGAAAACGCTGCTCGCCAGAAACTGATTGCGCCAGCGAGCAGAAATGTTTTGGTAATCTTCCAACACAGCCGAACTAAACTTATAGTCGTGCGAGTTGGTTCCTTTAAGAAAAACCAGCCGGCGGGCAGAATTAATAAAATCGTCCGGCTCGGAGTTTGTCTTTAAATACGCGAGAACCTGCGTCGCGGCGGTCATTCGGTCGCGGCTGATTTCGGCGAAAATAGCATCGACAGCAGGCGGATCTGAAGGAGCCTGGGATATCTGATCAATGCGGACCGTTTTGAGTTTGTTCGCATTGCCGCGAAATAGAGTCAGAAAAGCGGCGTTTTGCAAAATCATCATTCTTCTTGTTTCATCACTGCCGCTGTTTTGAAACGCATAATGTATCGCATTGGTCGTCGTTAGCGCGTGGAGAGATACAAGCCCGGGACGGCGCATTAACAGTTCGCCAGCGCCGGCAAATAGCCCATCCCAAATCGATTGTGGAGCGATCCCGCGATTCAGCAGTGCGACTGCTTTATTCGCAGCCTCATCCGCAGTGCCAGAGCGCAATGTGTCCAAAAATTCGGAGGTCGCCTCATAGCTTAGCTGGCCGGCTTGCCATTCTGAACGGATCGTTTTTGCGAGACCTTGATTACGTCGCCATGGCCGATCGGCCTCCAAGTCAGCCGTGGATGGATTATCGTCACCGCCGCGATCCAGCAACCCATAGGCGAGAGAACGCAGAACCGGCTCCGCGTGTTGCCAGCCAATCGCCTGCAAGGTTCTCCAGGCATTGGCGACGTAAATGGCTTTATGGCCGATTTCTCTAAAATCGCGCGCTCCGTATCGGCAAAACAGTTCGAACAATTCCTGCGCGCCCGAGCTGCGAGCCAACCCGGTCACCGCGACATCGGCTCCTTGCTCGTCCCAATGATCCATCGCTTCGATAAAGGCTTGTTTCGACCGGGCAGGCGAGGGGACTCGATCTTCAACCGCCGAGGACATTGTCCAGTCACCCTGTTTGACATCCTCTGCCTGAGCTGATTTGAAATAATCAAGGGCCCAAAAAATGGGCAGCCAGCGATCAGAATCCGGTGAGGAAATGCTGGCCAGGTGAGCGGAGTTGACGACGAGCACTGAATGAAATTTGAAACCGACGGGTTTAGGCTGGATATTACGCACCCCGGCCAGGAACAAGGCCGCCAGAATGTGTTGATAGGAAAGTCCTCGGTGAATTCGAGCCGCAACCTCTTCGAGAAGCCTTTCACGCGGAGTGTCCTCAAGAAATCGAACCAGGGGTTCAATGTCTGAGTTGAAGCGGACAATTTGAGGATCGAGCCTTGACTCTGCTGCTCCAAGTCGTGGCAACCGAGTCAGAAAGGAAAGATCTCCAAGCGCAAATACTGCGCCTCCCGTAGCAGAGCTTTTCAAAAAATGCCTGCGGCTGGTAATCGATTTCATGATGGAACTGTGGTTCAATATGGCGTGCCAAACCTTTGCTCGCAAGGGGAAGCCGCACGATAAGAGACAAGAGAAGAATGAAAAGCCCGCAATAAAGGCGCGCCTCTCACAACAAAATTGCACTTAACGCAAATGTCCGAGGATGAAAGCGCAGATAAAAATATGAACGCCTCACTCTCTGACCTCGACTAGTGCAACGTTGAGACCTTTGAACTTCGGGCCGAATCAAGATTATGACAGGCGGACTCAAATGGTCTGAGTGGGCTTTATCCCGCAAAAGATCATGACGAAACCCAAAGGGGTGGGGGCGCTCGGAAGAATTTCGCTCACGCTGTGAAGAGCGAAATCGTTTTGTGCGCTTTCCAGAAAGAGCTTATGAATGCACGCAGAACCGGCTCCGCGTATAGCCAGGCAATCGCCTGCAATGTTTTCCAGGCAATTCCGCGCTTTAAGCGGAGCCGAGCTTAGGCATGAACAATATCCGTCTTACTTTCCGAGCATTTTCGCTACAAAAAAGATGACCACGGCTCCAGCGAGCCCTCCGCCGAAAAGGAGATAGAGCATTGAATAGCCTGCTGCTGCAAGTATGATAATCATAACCTCACGTTTAAACGCGAAATCACATCGCAGCTATGGGGTGTTTAGCGCCTCCCACGCAAAGCGTGTTGCCTCATGGGAAAATGTTACCGGGTGACGGCTAAATTGAGGAGGTCGTTGCCTCAAGATAAATGTTACCGGGTGTTTGTTAATTCATTTGATCAATTTGGAAAGGAGAAGGTCCGT